>JACCDO011253709.1_pt1 | contig 19799 bp, 15 predicted proteins | sample 7446101 | NCBI WGS metagenome assembly JACCDO01 (sample SAMN15323440, study PRJNA562643) | freshwater metagenome | isolation source: river surface water | place: USA:Blue River Watershed | collected 2017-08-16
GGTGGCGCCTTTGCTCAGTGGCGAGGGGAGCACGGATGATGTACCCGCCGATGACCAGCATTACGTGGAAGACTTGGGCTTGATTCGCACTCGCCCCCAATTAACGATTGCCAATCGGATTTACCGAGAAGTTATTCCCCGTGAGCTCACTTGGGTGCGCCAAACCCGCATTGCCCATGACCAGCAGTGGTACCTCACGCCCCATCGCCGTTTAGACATGGCCAAACTGCTCACGGCCTTCCAACAATTTTTCCGCGAAAACGCCGACGCTTGGATTCAGCAATTCGATTACAAAGAAGCCGGGCCGCAGTTGCTGTTGCAAGCCTTCCTGCAACGAATTGTGAACGGCGGCGGACGCATCAGCCGGGAATACGGCCTGGGCCTGCGCCGTACCGATCTCCATTTGGAATGGCCCGTGGACGAAGCCCAGGGCTACACCGGCCCGGTGCAGCGGGTGGTGTTAGAACTGAAGCTGCTGCGCTATTCCTTAGAGAAAACCCTGGCTGATGGCTTGGCGCAAACCGCCGACTACGCCGACCGCTGCGGCGCTGACGAAGCCCACCTATTAATTTTCGACCGCCGGGGCGAACTGAGCTGGGACGAGCGCATTTGGCAGCGCCAAGAAAACCAAGGCACGCAGGCCATCAGCGTCTGGGGCATGTAGCTTTTTAAGTTGGCGCAGAGACGTGGCCCTGATTTTCGACGTCTCTGTGGTGAGAGAACTGCTTTTTATAGATAGAAAGGAAATGCAATGGAAACAGTGGTGAAAATTGGCGGTATGAAGTGTGGCGGCTGTGTGAACAGCATCAGCGCTTTGTTGCAAGAGCTGCCGGATGTGCAGGCGGTGGAGGTGTCTTTGGAGTTGAATCAGGCCACGGTGCAGCATGGTGCGGGCTGCGATGAGGCGGCGATTCGCAACACCATCGAAGATGCAGGCTTTGATGCGCTGTAAGTGAGGAGGCGCTAATGAGTGCTTGGGCCTGTCCCCATGATGTAGAGGGTGTGTGCCAAAAAGTGCGCGGCGCCCGTTGTGATCCGGGTATGCGTGGCTGTGTGTTGTTTGGCAAGGTGCGCTTCGCCAATGACGATCAAAACAGCGTGCGTAAACCGGTCAAAGCGGAGCCGCAAGCTGTAGACAACAAACCCGCCAAGAAAGCCCCGGAAAGCAAGCGCCGTTTGTTTTTTTGATCGGACAACAGCACAAAAACAGCCCGAAAGCCAGTGGGGTTTCGGGCTGTTTTTATTGGCCGTTAGGTACGAGCCTGTGCTATTTGTATTGTGATTTTGTCATGGCGCTAGTTCCACTCGTGCCGGGGCTGCACGTGTTTTGGCGGGGGAAATTTTTTTGGGCATATCCTGAGTGACTCTCCATCTGATACTCTACGGGGTGGCTTTGCAGCCGGGGGGCTTTTATCATGATGCTCACCCGTTTGTGATGCTTGTTAATATTGATATGTTGTAGATAATGGATATATGTTTTGGTCAGTATTTATGATGTTCCAACTAGTGTAATAAATCTATTTTGAGTGGTCTTAAAGCGCGTTGCTAAAACGAATTGTGGCTGTTGGTTCATTTTTGTTGTTATTGAATATTCATGGATGAGGTCGTTCGTCAGTTAGTGTTCTTCGGCCGAGGTATGTGGACGAAGAAGTGGCTCGGGCTAGTGGTTGCCTGGGTAGTCGCTTTACTGGGGATATTTGTGGTATTGCGGATGTCAGATAAGTATGAGGCTACCGCTAAAGTGTATGTTGATACTCAGTCTGTGTTGAAACCTCTGATGCAAGGTTTGACCGTGAGTAGCGACGTGGATCAGCAGCTCGTTACTCTGAGTTCCAATCTAATCAGTCGTCCTAATATGGAAAAGCTGATTCGGATTACCGATCTGGAACTGAAATTAAAATCCAAGGATGAGAAAGAACGCTTAGTGGATGAGCTGCTGGCTACGCTCAAGCTTGCTAGTGGTGGCCAAGCTAACGTGTTTTCAGTGGCTTATCGCCATCCTGTACCTGAGGTGGCTAAAAAAGTGGTGCAGGGTTTGATGACCATCTTCGTGGAATCCGGTACTGGGGATAAACGTAAAGACCAAGATGCCGCCCGGCGCTTTATTGAAGAGCAGGTGGGTAGTTATGAGCGCCGTTTGACCGAGGCCGAAACCCGTCTTAAAGACTTTAAGCTCCAGCATATGGGGCAGATTGATAAAAACCGGGATTTTTTCAGTGCTGTAACGGATATGACTAATCGTTTGCAGCAAGCGCGTCTGGATTTGACAGAAGCCATTGACTCACGGGATTCCATTAAGCGGCAGTTGTCTGGTGAAGACCCGGTGTTTGTGTCAGACAGTCAAGAGCCGGTGCCCGAGGCAATCTTGGTGCCCGAGTTAGATGGTCGGATTGATGTGCTCAAAAAGAACTTGGACATCCTGTTGCAGCGCTTTACGGATAGTCATCCTGATGTGGTCGGTACCCGGCGGGTGATCGCGGATTTGGAAGTGCAGCGCCGGAAAGAAATTGAGATTCGGCGTAAGGGTGGGGCCGGGATGCGTTCTTCGCTCAATATCAACCCGGTCTATCAACAGCTAAAAGTAACCCTAGCGGAGGCAGATGCCAATGTGGCCGCTTTAACGTCACGGGTGAACGAATTACAGGCGCGTTTGGATCAGCTATCTGCCATGGCCCTAAAACAGCCGGAAGTTGAAGCGGAGTTTATGCAGCTCAATCGGGACTACGATGCCACCCGCCGTAACTATGAACTGTTGGTGATGCGCCGTGAATCAGCATCCATGTCTGAGCAATTGGACGCCACCTCTGCTTTGGCCGATTTCCGCTTGATTGAGCCCGCCCGTGTGTCGTCTAAGCCCGTGGCGCCTAACCGTATGTTGTTGCTGCCTATTGTGTTGGTGGTGGCGATTATCTTGGGGGCAGTGGTGAGTTTAGGCGTGGCCCAGCTTCGGCCTACCTATATGGATGCTCGTACTTTGGGGGATGCTACTGGCTTGGCGGTGTTGGGTAGTGTCAGCCGCTTAAAGAGTGAAGACGAGCGCGCCCACGAACGCCGTTCCTTGATTAATTTTTTGGTGGGGTTGGGGGCCTTATTCCCCATTTATGGTGTGGCGATGTTCTACCTCGTAATTAGTATGAAGAAATAAGCATTGGAATTATGGCCAATATCCTTTTCTTACCGCATCGTTTGCCCTATCCGCCCAATAAAGGGGACAAAGTACGTTCCTACCACATGCTCAAATACCTGTTGCAGTACCACAAGGTCTATTTGGGCAGTTTTATCGACGATCCGGTGGATGAGCAGTATCTGCCCATTGTTTCTGAGTGGTGTCACCAAATCCATGTGGAAAAGCTAGATCCCTTGGCGGGCAAAATCAAAAGCCTGCGCGGTTTGCTCACCGGTGTGCCTCTGACCCTGCCTTATTACTACAGTGCCAGCATGGCCGCCTGGATTGACCACACCATCCGTACCCAAGCCATCGACGCCGTGGTGGTGTTTTCTTCCGCCATGGCGCAATACGTGCTGCATCAGCCCACCAAGTTGCTCGTGGACTTTGTGGATGTGGATTCGGATAAGTGGGTGCAATACGCCCAACGCAAATCATGGCCTATGTCGTGGGTGTATCGCCGCGAAGGCCGTACCCTGTTGGATTTTGAAGTGCAGGTGGCCCAGCGTGCCGAGGCCTCATTTTTGACCACCGAGCAAGAAGTGGCCTTGTTCCGGCGTTTAATGCGCGACTCCCGCCCGGTGGTGGAAAGCCTCAATAATGGCGTGGATGCGGATTTCTTCGCTCCTGATACTGTGAGCACAAATCCCTACCGTGCCGACGAGTGGCCGGTGGTGTTTACGGGCGCCATGGATTATTGGCCCAATGTGGATGCGGTGACATGGTTTGCCCGTGAAGTCTTGCCCCAGCTCCGTGCTCAAGAGCCGCGCATCCGTTTTTACATTGTTGGCATGCGCCCCACGCCCGATGTGCAGGCCTTGGCTTGCGAGCATATTGTGGTAACGGGAACGGTGCCCGATGTGCGCCCCTATCTGGCGGCGGCAAAAGTGGTGGTGGCACCGCTGCGCATTGCCCGTGGTATACAAAACAAAGTCTTAGAAGCCATGGCCATGGCCCGGCCTGTGGTGGTGTCGCAGACTTGCGCTGCGCCCATTAATGCCGTGCCGGGCGTCCATCTGGCCACCGCAGACTCCCCCGAGGAATATCAGCAAAAAGTCTTAGCCCTGTTGCGCCAGGACGAGCAGGCGCAGGAGATGGGGCGGCAGGCCCGTGAGCGGGTGTTGAGCCAATACAGTTGGCATGCCCATATGAGCCGTCTGGCTCATTACTTGGCCTGAGTTCAGAGAGGCATGGTCTGAACGGATGGTGGCTTTTATGAAAAACAACATGCGCTGGGACATGGTCGGGCTGGTGGCCTGTTTGCTCTGGGTGTTGGGCTGGTATTGGCCCACGGTGGCGGGCATGGTGGATGTGTGGCTGCGTTCCGACACCTTTGCCCATGGCGTTATCGTGCCCGTGATTAGCGCTTGGTTGATCTGGCGTGACCGTAATTGGCTGTTGCTACACGAGTTTAGGCCCAGTGTCTGGGCCATGTTGCTGGTGATCCCCATCACCATTATGTGGCTCTTGTCTCAGTTAGCCAGTGCCAATAGCCCCTCTCAATTTGCACTGATTGCCTTGCTGGTGCTGGTGGTGCCGGTTTTGGCGGGCTGGCGGGTGACGCGGCGTGTACTTTTTCCCTTGGCCTTTTTATTTTTTGCCGTGCCTATGGGCGAGTTTTTGCTGCCAGTGTTGATGGAAAACACCGCCGATTTCACGGTCGCAGCCCTCAAACTTACCGGCATTCCAGTGTATCGGGAAGGGCAGTTTATGGTCATTCCCTCGGGCAGTTGGTCGGTGGTGGAAGCCTGTAGTGGCATCCGCTATTTGATTGCCTCCCTCATGGTGGGCACCCTATACGCCTATCTGAATTACCACGCGTGGTGGCGCAAGCTGGTGTTTACGCTGGTGTCGGCCTTGCTACCCTTGGTGGCCAATTGGATACGTGCCTATCTGATTGTGATGATGGGCCATTTGTCCGATAACCGTTTGGCCGCTGGGGTGGATCACCTGATTTACGGCTGGATTTTCTTTGGCTTTGTTATGGCGCTCATGTTCTGGATTGGTTCCCTGTGGCATGAGCCGCATCTGGAGCCCAAGGCCGTGAGCCGCGATGACGATGCGGTGCTGGCCGCCCATGTGCCGACACGCTTTTATGTGCTGCTGCCGGTGTTGATGGCGTTGTTGGTGGCCCCCATTTGGGGCCTACAGCATTTAAAAGCCATGGATCAGCAGGTGGCCAGCCATAGCCATGCTCAGTTGCCAGAACCGCAGTTGCCCGGTTGGTCGGCCATGCTGGGTGGGCTGACCACTTGGAAGGCGAAATACCAAAACCCTAATGCCGAGTTGCAGCGGGTTTATCAGCAGGGGCCTTACCAGTTTGCCGTGTATGTGGCCTATTACCGGGACCAATCCTCCACCCACAAGCTGATTAGTTCCGACAATATGTTGGTCTCTAATTTCCAGTCCCCGTGGTTGCGTACGGCCACGGGCCAAGCAGATGCAGAATTTAGCGGTAAGCGTGTGCATGTACTGACCACTGACTTGTTTAGCATGTCTTTGGATCAGCGCTTAGTCATTTGGCAATGGTATTGGGTGGCGGGCTATATGACCTCCAATGAGTTGCTGGCTAAGGCCTATACCGCCATTGTGAAAGCATTGGGACAACGGGACGACTCGGCGGTGATTATGGTCTATGCCTTTAAAAACACAGTGAGCGAGCAAGGTCTGCCACAGTTTGTGGCGCAGGTGGGGCCTGCCTTAGAGCAGATGTTAGTGAGCGCAGGAGGGCAGCCATGAGTGCCGTGGATCCTCGCCCCTTGGTGGCCCATGTGGTGTATCGCTTTGACGTGGGTGGCTTGGAAAATGGTGTGGTGAATTTGATTAACCACTTTCCCGAGCACGAATACCGGCACGCCATTATTTCGCTCACGGACATCACTGATTTCCGTGAGCGCGTCGCTAAAAAAGACGTGCAGTTCCACGCCCTACACAAAGCGGCTGGACATGGTTTTAAAGTGTTTCCGGCCTTGTATCGCTTGCTGCGCCAGATCAAGCCCGCCATTGTGCATACGCGCAATCTCGCCGCCTTGGAAATGGCGGTGCCCGCGTGGGCCGCAGGAGTGCCGATCCGCATTCATGGGGAACATGGCCGGGATGTCAGCGACCCTGATGGCACGGTGCGTAAATATCAGCTCATTCGCAAGTTCTATAGCCCGTTCATCAGCCGCTACATTGCCTTGTCGAAAGACTTAGCCCGTTACTTGACCGGGCCGGTGGGCATCGCCGCCGAACGGGTGGCGCAGGTGTACAACGGCGTCAATACCTTCCGCTTTTTCCCGCCCATCGCCGGACGTCAGCCTATAGCGGGCTGCCCCTTTGTGGATACCCATTTGTTTGTTATGGGCACTGTGGGGCGCATGCAAACCATTAAAGATCAGTCCATGTTGGCCCGCGCCTTTGTGCGCGCCTTAGAGCTTGAGCCAGCGGCACGGGCGCGTCTGCGTTTGGTGATGATTGGGGACGGCCCGCAGCTCGCCTTGGTGCGTCAGATTTTGCAAGACGCGCACGCCTTGGATTTGGCGTGGCTGCCGGGGCAACGGGACGATATTCCCGATGTGCTGCGGGGTTTGGATTGCTTTGTTTTACCCTCCTTGGCAGAGGGAATTTCCAATACCATTTTGGAGGCCATGGCCTCTGGCCTGCCAGTGCTAGCGACCGATGTAGGGGGCAATGGCGAATTGATCGTGTCGGGTGAAACCGGCGCCCTCGTTGCCGCCTCTGACCATCAAGCCTTAGCCGAACACCTGTTGCAGTTGTCGGCCCAGCCGGAACAGGTGCGGCTCATGGGCAAAGCCGGGCGGGCGCGAGTGGAAAGCCTGTTCAGCATCGACAGTATGGTGCAGGCGTATAAGCAGGTGTATGACCAGGCCCTTGCTTTACAAGGGATTTCTAAGCCCGTTTCGTTCTAGGAAAAATTATGTGCGGAATTACTGGGGTATTTGATACGGTGGGTCGGCGGGACATTCCACGGGATGTGCTGCAACGCATGAACCAAGCGCAATTCCACCGGGGGCCGGACGAAGGCGATTTGTATTTGGAAGCGGGCGTGGCTTTTGGTCATCGCCGCCTTTCCATTATTGACGTGGCCACCGGCCAGCAGCCGCTGTTCAATGAAGACGGCACAGTGGCGGTGGTGTTCAACGGCGAGATTTACAACTACCAAGAGCTGATTCCTGAGCTCACCCAGTTAGGGCATACCTTCCGCACCAAGAGCGATACCGAAGTTATTGTCCATGCTTGGGAGCAATGGGGCGAAGCGTGCGTGGGCCGCTTCCGGGGTATGTTCGCCTTTGCCCTGTGGGATCGGAATCAAGACGTACTGTTCTTGGCCCGCGACCGGCTAGGCGTTAAGCCCTTGCACTACGCGCTTCTGGACGATGGCACTTTGCTGTTCGGTTCTGAGCTGAAAGCGATTCTGGCCCATGGCGGCATGGATCGCAGCCTCGATCCTTTAGCCGTCGAAGAATACTTCGCCCTGGGTTATGTGGCGGAACCCCGTTGTGTGTTCCGTCAGGCCAAAAAATTACCCCCCGCCCATACCTTGCTGGTGCGCCGTGGTCAGCCCTTGCCGGCCAGTAAAGAATATTGGGACGTGCGTTTTACCCTGGATCGCCAGATTTCCATGGACGACGCCATGGAAGAGCTGGATCACCGCCTGCGGGAATCCATCAAGCTGCGCATGATTTCCGAAGTGCCTCTGGGCGCGTTTTTGTCCGGCGGTGTGGATTCCAGTGCCGCGGTAGCGGCCATGGCGCAAATTTCCAGCGAGCCGGTCAATACCTGTTCCATCGCCTTCACCGATCCCAAATTCAACGAGTCCGAGTTTGCGCAGATGGTGGCAGATCGCTACCACACCAAGCATTTTGTCGATACCGTGGAAAGCGATGACTTCGATCTGATCGACACCTTGGCGTGGCTGTACGACGAGCCCTATGCCGATAGCTCCGCCATCCCCACCTACCGGGTGTGCCAATTGGCGCGCAAGCATGTCACCGTGGCCTTGTCTGGCGACGGCGGCGATGAGAGTTTCGGCGGCTATCGCCGCTACCGCCTGCACATGATGGAAGAGCGCATGCGCCGTATGATGCCCTTGGGCCTGCGTCGCCCCTTATTTGGGCTGCTGGGGCGGATTTATCCCAAGGCCGACTGGGCACCTCGGGTGTTCCGCGCCAAGACCACGTTTGAAGGCTTGTCCCGCACCGCCACCGAAGCCTATTTCCATTCCGTGTCCATCATGCGCGGCCCCATGCGTGCGGCTTTGTTTAGTGACAAGCTCAAGCATCAACTGGCGGGCTACGATGCTTTGGAGATTTTCAAGAATTACGCCAGCCGCGTGGATAACGACGATCCCCTGGCCTTGGTGCAATACCTGGACTTGAAAACCTATTTGGTGGGCGACATCAATACCAAGGTGGATAGGGCCAGCATGGCCCACTCCCTGGAAGTGCGCGAGCCACTCATGGATCACCCGCTGGTGGAATGGCTGGCCAGTTTGCCCTCATCGTTCAAGGTGCAGGGCCAAGAGGGCAAGTATTTGTTTAAAAAGACCATGGAGCCCCATTTGCCCCATGAAGTGCTGTACCGGCCCAAAATGGGATTTTCCGTGCCCTTGGCGCGCTGGTTCCGTGGCCCGCTCAAAGAACGGGTGAAAGACGCGGTACTCGGCCCTCGTTTGGCGGAAACCGGCTGGTTTAATCGGGATTATCTGGAGCACTTGGTGCAGGCCCACCAAAGTGGCGTTCGGGATTACAGCGCACCGCTGTGGACCTTGCTGATGTTTGAGGCATTCTTGCGTAATGTGGTTGATGCCTAAGGTGTGGCGTTTCACCATGCTTAACGATGAAGAAAGGGGTTCATTGTGCAGAGGGTAATTAGGGCGATACTGACTAATCAGATAGCTCGCTGGATGCCTGGTGTGTATGTGTGGTTAACGGGGCAAACGGGTCGGGGCAATCGGGCTGAAGAAAACATCCGCTCCATCGCAGATTATTTTATTGAGTGCAAACAGGATTTCTTGCAAAGGACAGAGGGTGTTGTTGTTCCGTCGTTTACTCAAATGGCGGGGAAAACAATTCTGGAGTATGGGCCGGGAGATTTTCCGGGAGTTGCGCTCCTCATGATCGCTATGGGGGCGGAAAAAGTGTATTGCGTCGATCACTTTCCCATGTTGTCCCTGAGTCCCCGCAATGTGGCAGTGGCGCGGCTTATGGCTGAATCTTTGTCTGGCGTTGAGCGTGAGCGGCTACATTCTTGTTTCAAGATTCCGGGTGACTTTAATTCTGGTTTCGCAAAAGAGCGCATTGAGTATTTAGTGCGGCCCAATGGCATTTCCGGTCTAGAAGGGCAAGTAGATTTTGTCCTGTCCAGAGCAGTGATGGAGCATGTGGCAAATTTGGAGGGTATTTTTGCTGACATGGTACGTGCCCTAAAGCCCGGCGCTTGGATGGTGCATCAGGTCGATTTGCGTAACCACGGACTCTATCCGGATAGCCCTTTAGCGTTTTTGACGCCATCAGAAAAGCTATGGAACCTCATGTTTTCAAATAAAGGGGTTCCTAACCGCTGGCGTATTAATCGTTACCGAGAGGTCTTGTCCGGTTTGCCTCTGACCGTGAAGTTGTTACAGCCAACAACCCAGATTCCTCGCCACGAAGTAGAAAAAGTTCGTCATAAATTGGCGAGTCCGTTTGCGATGTTGCCGGATGAGGATTTGACGTGGCTTGGTTTTTGGTTGATTGCTCAAAAGGATAACTAGCGTGAAAGTTCTGCATATTCTCGATCACTCCATTCCCCTGCACAGCGGCTATACCTTCCGCACCTTATCTATCCTGCGTGAGCAGCGGGCACGGGGCTGGGACACCTTCCACATCACCTCACCTAAGCAAGAGGGCGCCACCACGGCAGAAGAAACGGTGGATGGTTGGCATTTTTACCGCACCCTGGTGCCGCAAGGTGGGCCGCGTATCCCCGGCTTGGGCGAATGGCAATTGATGCGCCAAACAGCGGCTCGCTTGGAAGAGGTGGTGGCTAAGGTCAAGCCGGATATTCTCCACGCTCATTCGCCGGTGCTGAACGCTATTCCTGCCCTGTGGGTGGGCAAAAAGCTGGGCTTGCCGGTGGTCTATGAAGTGCGTGCCTTCTGGGAAGATGCGGCGGTGGATCACGGCACTACCACTGAAGGCAGCCTGCGCTATCGCCTGACTCGTGGCCTGGAAACCTACGCCTTAAAGCGCGTGCAGCATGTCACCACTATTTGTGAAGGCCTACGCAGCGACATCGTGGCCCGTGGCATTCCCGAAAACCGCGTCACCGTGATTCCTAATGCGGTGGATATCAGCAGTTTTTCCATGGACGGCCAGCCGGACGAGGCCCTGAAAGCCCAGCTCGGCTTGGCGGGCTGCACCTTGATCGGCTTTATCGGCTCTTTCTACGCCTACGAAGGCTTGGATTTGCTGGTGGCCGCCTTACCGCGCATTCTGCAAGTGCGGCCCGATGTGCGCCTATTAATGGTGGGCGGCGGTTTCCAAGATGAAGCCCTGCGCCGTCAGGCCCAAGCGCTGGGGGTGGCGGATAAAGTGGTGTTCACCGGGCGGGTGCCGCACAAAGAAGTGCAGCGTTACTACGACCTCATCGAAGTCATGGCCTATCCGCGCCATTCCATGCGCCTCACCGATTTGGTGACGCCGCTCAAACCCCTGGAAGCCATGGCCCAAGGCCGTTTGTTGGTGGCCTCGGACGTGGGCGGACACAAGGAGCTGATCGAAGACGGCGTGACCGGCATGTTGTTCAAGGCGGGCAGCGCCGATGCTCTGGCGGAATCGGTACTGAAACTGCTGGGCCGTCAGGCGGATTGGCCCGCCATTCGTCAGGCCGGGCGGCGCTTTGTGGAAAACGAGCGCAATTGGGCCAAGAGCGTGTCCAATTACCAATCTGTTTACGACCAATTGCTGGCCCAGAAAGGTGGCTGTTGCCATGCCTGAAAAAAGTATCCCGCATGTGGTGGTGTTGTCGAGCTTATTTCCCAGCAAAGTGCAGCCTAATGCGGGACCCTTTATTCGGGAACGCATGTTCCGGGTTGGACAAAGGTTACCGATCACCGTTGTCGCTCCCACTCCCTGGTTCCCTTTCCAAAAACTGATCCGCCTCTTAAAGCCTTCTTTCCGGCCTGGGGCGCCGAGTGCCGAGAAACAGGGGAATGTGGAGGTTCGCTATCCGCGTTTTCTATGTTTTCCAGGCATTTTGAAGCGTTGGGATGGCTTCTTTATGGCGTTGGCCGCATGGCGCCATCTACGGCAGCTTAAGAAACAGGGGAAAATGGATATTCTTGATGCTCATTTTGGATATCCTGATGGTTACGCTGCTGTATTACTGGGGCGCTGGTTTAAGTTACCGGTAACTATTACATTACGGGGCACGGAAGTTCGCCATGCCCAAGATAAAACCTTAGCACCGTTATTAACTCAAGCCCTCCTTGGCGCATCCAGAGTGTTCACTGTGTCTGAGTCATTACGGCAGGTGGCTATTCAGTTAGGCATTTCACCCGATAAAGTTCGCGTAGTTGGCAATGGTGTTGATTTAAAGAAGTTTTATAAAATTGATAAAAAAGCGGCTCGCCACGAATTAGGTATTGCTGAAGATGCGGTGGTATTAATTTCTGTGGGTGGTTTAGTAGAACGTAAGGGATTTCATCGCGTTATTGAATGTCTTCCTGCCCTTCGAACTATTTATCCCAAATTGTGTTATTTGATTGTGGGAGGCCCGAGTCAAGAAGGCGATTGGACAGAGAATCTGAAGCAACAAGTACAAAACTTGGGGCTTCAAGAATGCGTGCGCTTTCTTGGAATTATGCCTTCAGAAAAATTAAGTGTTCCATTGTCGGCATCTGATTTATTTGCATTATCGACTCGTAACGAAGGATGGGCTAATGTTTTTCTAGAGGCAATGGCCTGTGGTTTGCCAGTCGTTACAACCAATGTCGGCGGTAATCAAGAAGTCGTATCGCGCCCGGATTTAGGCACGGTGGTGCCGTTCGGTGAGCATGATTTACTCCTAAATGCGTTGCAAGCGGCGCTAGAAAGGCCGTGGGATGCCCAATCTATTCAAGACTATGCTCAGGCGAATACCTGGGATAAGCGCGTTGATGTATTAGTTCAAGAATTTAATGCGTTGTTGGCTCAGGGGGCGGTTAAGTAGTTTTTTATTTTGTTGATTATTTTTGAGTGGCCATCTTTAATAAATCGCCTCGTTTTTTGAATGAGGGTTTTTCTTTTTGTTGTTTTGGAGACGAATAATGAAAGTGCTGATAACTGGTGCGGCTGGTTTTATCGGTATGCATGTCGCTGAAATTTTGTTAAAACGGGGCGATTTGGTTACTGGAGTTGATAATTTAAATGATTACTACAGTCCTCTGTTGAAGCAGGCTCGTATTGATTTAATTAAGAAATACCCAAATTTTAGGTTTGTGGACTGTGATATCAGTGATACAGCCGCTGTAATGGCTGTGTTTGCTCAGGATAAACCAGAGCGTGTAATTAATTTGGCAGCTCAACCTGGCGTCCGTTACTCATTAAAAAATCCTCATGCGTATATTCAGGCCAATCTAGTTGGCTTTGCCAATATTTTGGAGGGTTGCCGTCATAGCAATGTTGAACATTTGGTTTACGCCAGTTCCAGCAGTGTTTATGGGGCCAATACCAGTATTCCGTATTCGGTTCACGATAATGTGGATCATCCTATGAGTCTTTATGCGGCATGTAAAAAGTCTAATGAGTTAATGGCGCATAGTTATAGTCATTTATTTAATATTCCGACGACAGGTTTGCGCTTTTTTACTGTTTATGGGCCATGGGGGCGTCCTGATATGTCGCCTTGGTTATTTACCTCAGCGATTTTAGAGGGGCGGCCTATTGATATTTTTAACTTTGGTAAAATGAAAAGAGATTTTACTTACGTTGAAGATATTGCCGCAGGTACGGTTAAAGCTTTAGATCGTGTGGCTACGCCAAATCCGGATTTTAATTCGGATGCCCCAGATCCTGCTTCTAGTTATGCACCGTTTAGAATTTATAACATAGGCAATCATCAACCTATTGAATTGCTATCATTCGTTAAAACGCTAGAATCCGCGCTAGGGATTGAGGCAGAAAAGCGACTTTTACCCATGCAGCCAGGGGATGTGGTTGCAACCTGGGCCGATGTTGAAGATTTGCGCAGAGACGTTGGTTTTGAGCCTGCTACGTCCTTAGAGTACGGTATTTCTAAGTGGGTTGCTTGGTATCGGGAATATATTGCCTCTGGTCTTATTAAAATTTAATTCTTGATAAAAAAGTATTCTATTTTTATGAATAAATGGTTGACTGAGAATTTGTTGTTGGAAATCTGTTTTTTGATGGGTTGATGTTGTATTCGGTTATGGCGTGATTTTAGTTGTTTTTTACTTAAAATAGATTGTTGGCGCCTAGCAGAGTATTTTAGAGTGAATGTTTGTTTTTTGTCGCTGCTCAGTGGAAATAGGTTCGCTGGTGGCAATTAAGGTGTGAGTAAACGTATGGCAACGAGTCTCTATACCCAACTGGTTTCCGGTGTTGTTTTTCCCCTGCAAGAAAAACTGAAAAAACACACCACCGTGGCGGTGCATAAGGCCATGGACGATTCCCAATGGTGGTCTGCTGAACAACTGGAAGCCCTGCGCTTAACACGTCTCAAGAGTTTCCTCATCAAGGTCGGCCAGCATGTGCCCTACTATCGGGATTTGTTTGCCTCCTTGGGCTTTAAGCCCCAAGACATTCAATCCACCGCTGATCTGGCCCGTTTGCCGTTTTTAACCAAACCCATTATTCGCGCCAACACCGAGCAGCTAAAGTCCGATCAGGCCCAAGGTTTGGCACGCTTTAATACTGGCGGCTCCAGCGGCGAGCCGCTGATTTTCTTCATTGGTAACGAGCGTGTCAGCCATGACGTGGCCGCCAAGTGGCGCGCCACCCGTTGGTGGGATGTGGATATTGGCGACACAGAAATCGTACTGTGGGGCTCGCCCATTGAGTTGGGCGCTCAAGACCGCGTGCGGGCTTGGCGTGACAAGCTGATGCGCACCCAGCTTTTGCCCGCTTTTGAAATGTCCGAAGCCAAGCTGGATCATTTTGTCGCCACCATCCGCGAAACCCGGCCCGCCATGTTGTTCGGCTACCCTTCGGCTTTTGCCCTCATTGCCAAACACGCCGCTGCACGGGGCATACGCCTGGACAATCTGGGTATTAAAGTGGCCTTCGTGACTTCGGAGCGTCTGTACGACGAACAGCGGGACATCATCAGCAAGGCCTTTGCCTGCCCGGTGGCCAATGGCTATGGCGGTCGGGACGCGGGTTTTATCGCCCACCAATGCCCTAGCGGCGGCATGCACATCACCGCCGAAGACATCATTGTGGAAATTGTCGATGCCCAAGGCCAAGTCCTACCGCCCGGCCAATCCGGTGAGATCGTCGTCACCCACCTCGCCACCAGCGATTTCCCCTTCATCCGCTATCGCACCGGCGACGTGGGCGTACTCGGTACCGGCCAATGTGCTTGTGGCCGTGGCCTGCCGCTGCTGCAAGAAGTGCAGGGCCGCACCACAGATTTCGTTGTGGCGGCAGATGGCACCGTGATGCATGGTTTGGCGTTGATTTACATCATCCGTAGCTTGGAAGGGGTTGCGTCGTTCAAAATTATTCAGCATTCCCTCGAGATGACGGAAGTTCAGCTGGTGCTCGAACCCGCGTTTGATCGCGGCCATATTCCTTCTATCGTCGCCGGTTTCCAGCAGCGCTTAGGGGCCGGGGTGCAAGTGCAAGTGAATGTGGTCGAGAGCATTGCCCCGGAAAAGAGCGGTAAGTTCCGTTATGTGGTGAGTAAGGTTGCTGTTTGATCTCGTTGTTATATCAATAAAATTTTGATAAGCCGGAGTATGTTGTCCGTAAGCGGCCTTTGTCATTGCTGGCCTGTGTGTGGATTGCAAACTGTTGTATCTGTTGCTTGAGGAAAAGATGGCCATGAAAGTACTTGTTGTTGGTGGTGCGGGTTACATTGGCTCCCACATGGTGAAGTTGCTAGGCCGGGTTGGCTGTGCTGTGACCACGTTGGACGATTTGTCTTCAGGCCACCGTGATGCTGTGTTGTGCGGCGAGTTTGTGCAAGGTAATTGCGGTGATCGCCAAGTGTTAGACCGTGTTTTGTCTGGGGCGGGGTTTGATGCGGTGATGCACTTCGCGTCGTTCATTCAAGTGGGCGAATCTGTTCAGCATCCAGATAAGTATTACCAGAACAACTTTGTGCACACCTTAACCCTGTTGGATGCGATGCGCGCCCACGGCATTAAGCGTTTTATTTTTTCTTCTACGGCGGCCACATTTGGCGAGCCTCAATATGTTCCGATTGATGAGCAGCACCCGCAGCAGCCCATTAATCCCTATGGGCGCACCAAGCTGATGGTGGAACAGTTGCTGGCGGACTACGATCGGGCTTATGGCATGAAGTCGGTGTGTTTGCGCTATTTCAATGCCGCAGGTGCTGATCCCGAGGGCTTGTTGGGGGAGCGTCATAATCCAGAGACGCACTTGATTCCGCTAGTGCTCCAGGCGGCTTCGGGGCGGCGCGCTCATATTTCGGTGTTTGGCCGGGACTACGACACGCCCGATGGCACCTGTATTCGTGATTACATTCACATCGAAGATTTGTGCATGGCCCACTGGCTGGCGCTTCAGTCTTTGGCCAATGGTCAGGGTAGTCAGGCGTATAACCTGGGTAACGGTAACGGTTTCTCGGTACAAGAGGTGATTGATGCCGCAGAAGAGGTTACGGGGCGAGGCATTACCGTGGTGGATAGCCCCCGCCGGGCCGGAGATCCTGCGCGCCTAGTAGCGGATTCCCGCGCAGCACGGACAGCATTGGGATGGCAACCTCAATACGCTGATCTCAAGACCATCATCCAGCATGCTTGGCATTGGGAGCAAAAGTAGTTTGCTTAACCTGGGGGGGGGGCGAATCCATTCAGATTATCGGGCCGCTTTTTCGTCAAGATTTCGCTAAGCTCTTCGTAAGAAGTTCTTCTAGCGTTGTTCGACGCCAGCACTGAGCTTCTGGCGGATAACTATAGACGGACTTTCCACGAAGAGCTTATAGTCGCAAGCTCTTTGTAATTACTTTCTCCGTTGCAATTCAGAGTCCATGGCATCAATCGATGGTAAACAACTGGCGATGCCCCCACGAAGAACTTAGGTTGACGCAGTGAGGGTGAAAATGGCTAAGGCAATATCGCCAGCGGGTTTTCCAGATACTTTGTCTCGAGTCAAAGCAAAGTATAAGCATTCAAACAATACTTTTAATTTTGATAAATGCCCAACGCTATTCACTTTTGTAGATAAGTGAGCTCCAGATTTTATTCTTTCTAAGTAGAGCCAGTAGGCTGTTTTAAATATAGAGCTCGTTGTAAAAATCCCCGTGTCAGTGCTAATAGACACTTTAAGGCCCGATTTTTCTGCTAGGGCCCGCAGCGACTTTGCGTTCCACTGGGTCAGATGATGAGGGGGAAGATTCATGCAGTCAGAAACTGGAATGTCTAAACTCGTTGGAGAATAAGGAACGGTAATAATAAGTATCCCAGTTTCTTTTAATACTTTCTTTATATTCCGTATTGTATCTAATGGGTCACTGACATGCTCAAGGCAGTGGAAAGTACAAACTATATCGTATTTTTTATTAGAGGCCTCTGTAACAAAATCACCTAAGTCTAGGCACTTAACATCTAATCCTCTTTTAACGCAGGCATCAACAGACGGGGCGTGAGTGTCTAAACCTGCAACAGACGTGTCAGAGTTATCTACGGCATATTGTAGGAAATTGCCTGTTCCGCAGCCAATTTCTAAAAGAGATGCACCGGGATGTTTCTTTAAATACTCTAGTACTACGCCCCATTCCCAGCGGAATGCCCTGTAATACTGATCTGCCTGAGTAACCCAGCCATAAAACGCACCATTTCCAGGGAGCGGTGGGTCAGAAAAAACTAAGCTACAGCTCTCGCATTTCATAATTTCGTAATTATGAGAGGTGGCATCCTTCGGATAGGGTAGAGCCACTTCCTCTTTATAAAGAGGAAGGTAGGTGTCGAATCCCCAATCCAAAATTTTCTTAGAGGGTTCCCCACAAACAATGCAGCGTTTTTTATTTTTCTTCATGATTGGGTATCTTTGGTCTATTGATGCAAAGTGCCATGATAAGTATTCAAGTATTGCGCCACACATGCCTCCCAAGAATAATTGCAAATAATATCTTGGTGCAGTGTCTCAGCCATTTGTAGTGTGTTGTCTATATTCTTTAGCGCTCGTTCTATGACGCGAGAGCAATCTTCGGCGTTGTCTACTTCAAATAAGTATCCAGTTTTGTTCTCGAAGATTAATTCATCATGTCCTGAAATGCGGCTGGCTATAATTGGGGCGCCGCAAGCGCCTGCCTCAAGAATAGCTAGTGGAAATGATTCTGCTAGAGCAGTTTGTACACATAAACTAGATTTTGAAAGTAAGTAGGCAACTTCTGTTTGATTAAGTTGTATATAGAAATGGACTCGATCAGAAATGCCCAGGCTTTTTACTTGGTTCTGTAGTTGCTCTCGACATTCGCCATCTGCCCCAGCCAAACATAAATGGTAATCAGGAAATTTGCTGGCAATATCTTTAGCAAAAGCGGCGATTAAAGTTTGTTGTGATTTTCTTTTTATAAAAGCCCCAACGCTAATAATAAATTTTTCGGGAATACCTCCGTCAAATTTTTTGCTTTGGGGGGCTTTTTTATGAAAAATCGATGCGTCAACTCCATTGTAGAAAGTGGAAATGGTAGATCTATTAATAGAGAATGTCTTTGCTATTCTGTCGGCCAGTCCATTTGAGCAAGCTACAATGTTATCGGCGCTGTTAAGAATTAAAGTGTGCAAGAAATTCTCGATTTTACTGTTTGGGTAGAATACATCCGTCCCGTGATACGAAACAACTAAGCGCCCTTGGTAAATATTTAGTTTTTTTAGAAGAACTACACTGAGCGGTAAAAGGCGTGGGTAGTGGAAGTTAACCGCTTTAATCTGAAATTTTTTCAAAAAACGCCAAGTGCTGTATAACAACCAGGGTAATTTGATAATTGATTTTATAATGCCTAGGGCAGAGAGTTGTCCAATACTGCTAAATCTAAAATAAACAGCTGATTTTTTGACCTCTGGTTTGGGATAAGACCAGTCATCTACAACAAGCATGGGCTGAAGGCCTTCCTCTGATGGCCAGTGTGCAATTAATTGGGTGACAACACCCGTCACGCCACCTTGGTTTTCGGGGCCCCATGGAAGAACTATGGCAACTTTTGGAAGTGATTTGTCGTTAATTTGATTCACATTGCCCTCACTTATTTATTTTTATTGATGCTGCTCAGTAAAGTGCTTTTGATATCCAAGACTTGATTTCGATTGATAACTAAAGAGGAGAGAATGTAAACAATGGCACCGAATGAAATTTCTACAAGAAGTTTTGTTGTTGGGTGTAGAGAGGTTATAGAGAATGAGAAGGGTATTGTTAGTGCTAGCATAATTAGGCTGCACATAAACGGGCGCCACACTGAAGATATAAAGTCTTTCATGGGTAATTTGACGTAATGAAATACATAAAATAGGGCTGAAGGGCAAATAACTAACATTGCACCTGCGTAAGACCAGGCTACGCCTTCCACTCCCCATTGCACACCGATGAATAAGGCAATAAGTAGTAATGGTGTTGTGCTTAAAGAGAATAGAAATAGTTGTCTAACTTTTCCGATGCTCATCATCAATATGCCGACTGTGGTTACTATGCTTTGGATCATGCCTATCCAAGAAAGTATTTTCACAAGCGGCAACATGCCCATCCATTTTTCGCCAAATACGACTAATACAAAATCTTCGGCTACTGAAAACAAACCCACCATCATTGGAAATGTAACGATGGCAATACCAGAAACGGCTTTTAAATAACCAGATCGTAACCTTGGGAGGTCGTCTTGTATTTTTGAGAGCGTGGGGAATAGTACTTTTACAATGACACTGCTGACTTGTTGTAAGGGGTAGAGCATGAGTTGGTAAGCCATTTGGTAGTAGCCGAGTGGGCCACTACCTAAAAACTTACCAATCAGGAGACTATCTGCATTTCGTTGTGCGTAGCCCAATAAGCTATTTCCTAATATGCCACCACTAAATCGGACAATTTCTTTGATACTAGACCAGGAGAATGTAAAGCGAGGGAGCCATTTGGAAAAGTAGAGCATAAGTCCAATGGTTACAATCGAGCCAGCAATAGGTTGGGCCACTAAGCTCCATACACCCAAATCCCACCACGCCATTAAAACAGCGACCAGTGCTCCAGTAAGGCTGCCCCATAGTCCGGCAACAGTGACTTCACCAAATCGCATGTCTCTATATAAAATGGCCTGAGGTACTACTTGTATTCCCGCTAAGAGCAATGTGAAAGAGGCCACTATAATGACTGAACCCAGCTCCGGAGTTCCCCAGGCGGTGGCAATAAAAGGTGAACCAATAATAATTCCGATCATAAACACCGTGGCCACAACGACATTACACCAGAATGCA
>JACCDO010663806.1_pt1 | contig 19796 bp, 16 predicted proteins | sample 7446101 | NCBI WGS metagenome assembly JACCDO01 (sample SAMN15323440, study PRJNA562643) | freshwater metagenome | isolation source: river surface water | place: USA:Blue River Watershed | collected 2017-08-16
GAAACATAGCACGCGCCGATCGCGAGGTGACCGATCGACTGGCCGCGCTGGGGTCGGCCACGGTGCACGAAGCCATGGGTCGCGTGGGGCTGATGAAACCTTACATGCGCCCCATCTATGCCGGAGCACAAGTCTCGGGGACAGCGGTGACCGTGCTGCTGCATCCCGGTGACAACTGGATGATGCATGTGGTGGCCGAGCAGATTCAGCCCGGTGATATCGTGGTGGCTGCCATCACCGCCGAGTGCACCGATGGCTATTTTGGCGACTTGCTCGCCACTTCATTCAAAGCACGCGGGGCCCGCGCCCTGGTGATCGATGCGGGGGTGCGTGACGTCAAGACGCTGACCGAGATGGGCTTTCCTGTGTGGAGCAAGGCCATCAGCAGCAAGGGGACCATCAAGGCCACCATCGGGTCGGTCAATATTCCGGTGGTGTGCGCCGGCATGAGCGTGCAGCCGGGCGATGTGATCGTGGCGGATGACGACGGCGTGGTGTGCGTACCCAGGGCCATGGCGGCCAAGACGCTGGAGACTGCGCTGGCGCGTGAGGCCAATGAGGGTGAGAAGCGCAACAAACTGGCGTCTGGCGTGCTGGGCCTGGACATGTACAAGATGCGTGAGCCGCTGGAAAAAGCAGGCTTGCGCTACATCGATTGAGGTCCAGACGATGGCTTGCGCGACGAGAAGCTGGTGCACCAAGCACAGATCAAGCTGGATGGCCCCTTCCTGTGGCCTGGCCTGATCGTGCTTGAGTCACTCATCACTTGACATCACACTGGAATGGAACACCCCATGAGCGAATTCACCAAAACCCCCGGTTGGCTGGACTGGTTCAACGGCCCATCCAAACCCCGTTTTCAAGTGCCTGCGGGCGCTGTCGATGCGCATTGCCATGTGTTTGGTCCGGGCGCTGAATTTCCCTATGCCCCCGAGCGCAAGTACACCCCCTGTGATGCGTCCAAGCACCAGCTGTTTGCCTTGCGCAACCATCTGGGATTTGCCCGCAATGTGGTGGTCCAGGCCACCTGCCACGGCGCAGACAACCGCGCCATGGTGGATGCCTTGCTGCATTCGCAAGGCAAGGCGCGCGGCGTGGCCACGGTACGTCGCAGTGTGAGCGATGCCGAGATTCAGGCCATGCACGACGCCGGTGTGCGCGGTGTGCGCTTCAACTTCGTCAAGCGTCTGGTGGACTTCACGCCCAAGGACGAGTTGATGGAGATTGCCAGCCGTATCGCGACATGGGGCTGGCATGTCGTGATTTATTTTGAAGCGGTGGACCTGCCCGAGTTGTGGGATTTCTTCACGGCACTGCCCACCACGGTGGTGGTGGACCACATGGGTCGACCCGATGTGAGCAAGCCCATCGATGGCCCCGAGTTTGAACTGTTCCTCAAGTTCATGCGCGAGCACCCTAATGTGTGGAGCAAGGTGTCCTGTCCCGAGCGCCTGTCGGTGACTGGGCCCAAGGCGCTGCAGGGCGAGCAGAATGCCTACCGCGACGTCGTACCCTTTGCCCGTCGCGTGGTCGAGTTGTTTCCGGACCGCGTGCTCTGGGGCACCGACTGGCCGCACCCCAATCTCAAAGACCACATGCCTGATGACGGCCTGCTGGTGGACTTCATCCCCCACATCGCACCCACCGTCGACCTGCAGCGCCAACTGCTGGTGGACAATCCGATGCGCCTGTACTGGCCGGAAGAAGTCCAATAAACCCCTAAGCCGCAACAGCCACCCAGCCACCGAACGAACGTAACACCCATGGCCTTAGACAAACCCTACCAGGACGTGCCTGGCACGATCATCTTCGACGCTGACCAGTCGCGTCGCGGTTACTGGCTCAACCAGTTCTGCACCAGCTTGATGAAGGCCGAGAACCGCGACCGCTTCAAGGCCAATGAGCGTGCCTATCTGGATGAATGGCCGATGACCGAAGAACAAAAACAGGCCGTGCTGGCCCGCGACCTCAACTGGTGCATGCGCACCGGGGGGAACATCTACTTCCTGGCGCGCATCGGGGCCACCGATGGCAAGAGCTTTCAGCAAATGGCAGGCTCCATGACGGGCATGACCGAAGAGGAGTACCGCAACATGATGATCAAGGGCGGCCGCTCGGTGGAGGGCAACCGCTATCTGGGGGAAGACGGCGACGCTCAACCTCACCGCCAACCCCAAGGCGCCGCCGGTCGGGCTGCCAGCAAGGAACACTGAACATGGCACGCATCACCGCCTCCGTCTACACCTCCCACGTGCCCGCCATCGGCGCAGCCATGGACATGGGCAAGACCACCGAAGACTACTGGAAGCCCTTGTTTGCAGGCTACGACTTCTCCAAGCAATGGATGAAGGACAACAAGCCTGACGTGGTGTTCCTGGTTTACAACGACCACGCCACCGCCTTCAGCCTGGACGTGATCCCCACGTTTGCGATTGGCACGGCGGCCGAGTACAAACCTGCCGACGAGGGCTGGGGGCCCCGTCCGGTGCCGGTGGTCAAGGGCCATCCGGAATTGGCCTCGCACATTGCGCACAGTGTGATCCAGCAGGACTTTGACCTCACCATTGTCAACAAGATGGACGTGGACCATGGTTTGACGGTACCGCTGTCGCTGATGGTGGGCGAGCTCGACCCGGTCAAAGACGCCTGGCCCTGTCCGGTCATCCCGTTTGCGGTGAACGTGGTGCAATACCCGCTGCCCAGTGGACAACGATGCTTCAACCTGGGGCAGGCCATTCGCAAAGCCGTGGAAAGTTATGACGAGGATCTCAATGTGCACATCTGGGGCACGGGCGGCATGAGCCACCAACTGCAGGGCGCGCGCGCTGGCCTGATCAACCGCGAGTGGGACAACGCCTGGCTGGACAAGCTCATCAACGACCCCGCAGCTTGCGCGCAAACGCCGCACATCGAGTACGTGCGCGAAGCAGGCAGCGAAGGCATTGAACTGGTGATGTGGCTGATTGCCCGGGGTGCCATGCCCGATGTCAGCCATGGAAAAGTCACGGGCAAGCTGCCCAAGGTCACGCACCGCTTCTACCATGTGCCCGCGTCCAACACGGCAGTGGGCCACGCCATTCTTGAGACTGCTTAAATTCTGGAGAACCCCATGAAACCCATCAAAGTTGCCCTGGCGGGCGCGGGTGCCTTCGGCATCAAACACCTGGACGGCATCAAGAACATCGATGGCGTCGAGGTTGTGTCCCTCATCAGCCGCGACCTGGGCAAAACCCAGGAAGTCGCGGCGAAGTACGGCATTGGCCATGTCACCACCGATCTGGCCGACAGTCTGGCCCTGCCCGAGGTCGACGCCGTGATCCTCTGTACGCCCACACAGATGCATGCCTCACAAACCCTGGCTTGCCTCAAGGCCGGCAAGCATGTGCAGGTGGAAATCCCGCTGTGTGATGTGCTCAAGGAGGGCGAGGACGTCCTGAAGGTGCAGCAGCAGACCGGCCTGGTCGCCATGTGCGGGCATACCCGTCGCTTCAACCCCAGCCACCAGTGGGTGCACAACAAAATCCAAGCGGGTGAATTCAACATCCAGCAAATGGATGTGCAGACCTACTTCTTTCGCCGCACCAACATGAACGCCTTGGGCCAGCCGCGCAGTTGGACCGATCACCTCCTGTGGCACCATGCGGCGCATACCGTCGACCTGTTCGCTTACCAGGCGGGCAGCCCGATCGTGAAAGCCAACGCGGTGCAAGGGCCCATCCATCCCGCGCTGGGCATTGCGATGGACATGAGCATCCAACTCAAGGCCGCTAATGGCGCCATCTGCACACTCTCGCTGTCATTCAACAACGACGGCCCGCTGGGTACGTTCTTTCGCTACATCGGCGACACTGGCACCTACATCGCCCGATATGACGATCTGGTCAACGGCAAGGAGGAGAAGATCGATGTGTCACAGGTGGATGTGTCGATGAACGGCATTGAATTGCAGGACCGCGAGTTCTTTGCGGCCATCCGCGAGGGCCGAGAGCCCAACGCCAGCATTGCGCAGGTGTTGCCGTGTTATCAGGTGTTGCACCAATTGGAGCAGCAGTTGGCCTGATTGATCGTCTCGCCTCGGAAGAACGGCTGACACGCTCGAGGGCGGGTCAGCCGTTTTTTCATGGAGATAGCGTTGATGATGCGCGTCTCGACCCTGGGGTGGACGCGCAACGGGTTCGCTGGGTCAACCGCTTTACAGCGAATCGATGAAGCTGCGCAGCTTGTCACTGCGGCTGGGATGCTTCAGCTTGCGCAAGGCCTTGGCCTCGATCTGACGGATACGCTCGCGCGTGACATCAAATTGCTTGCCGACCTCTTCCAGCGTGTGGTCGGTGGACATTTCGATACCAAAGCGCATGCGCAGCACCTTGGCTTCGCGCGGCGTGAGGCCATCCAGGATGTCCTTGACCACGTCACGCAAGCCCGCTTGCATTGCGGCTTCGATGGGCGCGGTGTTGGCCGTGTCCTCGATGAAGTCGCCCAGGTGTGAATCGTCGTCGTCCCCGATCGGCGTTTCCATGGAGATGGGCTCCTTGGCGATCTTCATGATCTTGCGGATCTTGTCCTCGGGGATCTCCATCTTGGCCGCCAGGATGCTGGCGTCCGGCTCGAAGCCGAACTCCTGCAGATGCTGGCGGCTGATGCGGTTCATCTTGTTGATGGTCTCGATCATGTGCACCGGGATGCGGATGGTGCGCGCCTGGTCGGCGATGGATCGCGTGATGGCCTGGCGGATCCACCAGGTGGCGTAGGTCGAAAACTTGTAACCGCGACGGTATTCGAACTTGTCCACCGCCTTCATCAAACCGATGTTGCCTTCCTGGATCAGGTCGAGGAACTGCAAGCCGCGGTTGGTGTACTTTTTGGCAATGGAGATGACCAGACGCAGGTTGGCCTCGATCATCTCTTTCTTGGCATCACGCGAGGCGGCTTCGCCTTCGTTCATGCGCTTGTTGATGTCTTTCAATTCGGACAGCGGCACCACCACGCGTGACTGCAGGTCGATCAGCTTTTGCTGCAGTTCCTGGACCGGCGGAATGTTGCGGTTCAGGGTGGAGGACCATGGCTTGCCCGCCGAAGCCTGCTTGGTCACCCATTGCAAATTCAGCAGGTTGGGGGGGAAGTCCTTGATGAAGACGTCCTGAGGCATGCCGCACTTGTCCACGATGATGCGGCGCAACTCGCGCTCTTTCTTGCGCACATCGTCCACTTGGGCACGCACCATGTCGCACAATTTTTCAATGGTGCGGGCGGTGAAGCGAATGGTCATGAGCTCGTCGCTCAGTGCACGCTGTGCTTTTTGGTAACCCGGCGTGCCGTAGCCTTCCTTGTCGTACACCTTGTGCATTTTTTCGAACAGGGTGGCGATGCGGCCAAAGCGCTCGAGTGCCTCACCCTTGAGTTCTTCGAGCTTCTTGGTCAGGGCCTTGGAGCCGCCTTTGCCGTCGTCGTCGTCGGAATCGTCGAACTCGTCAAAATCTTCTTCGGCCACATAGTCATCGGCTTCGTCGGTGTTGCTGAACCCGTCGACCACGGTCGAGATGACAACCTTGCCTTCGCGAATCTCCTCGGCCATGCGCAGGATTTCGGCGATGGTGGCGGGAGATGCGCTGATGGCCTCCATCATGTCCATCAAGCCGCCTTCGATGCGCTTGGCGATTTCAATTTCGCCTTCGCGGGTCAGCAGCTCCACCGTGCCCATTTCGCGCATGTACATGCGCACCGGGTCGGTGGTGCGGCCGAATTCGCTGTCCACGGTGGAGAGGGCGGCTTCGGCTTCCTCCTCGGCCTCTTCCTCGGTGGAGGCGGTGGGGGCGTTGTTGTTCAGCAGCAGGGTTTCGACGTCCGGCGTTTGCTCATAGACGGCCACGCCCATGTCGTTCAGCATGGAGATCACGACTTCCAGCGTTTCGGCGTCTACCAACTTGTCGGGCAGGTGGTCGGAGATTTCGCCATGCGTGAGGTAGCCACGCGTTTTACCCAGCTTGATCAGGGTCTTCAGGCGCTGGCGTCGTTTGAGTAAGTCTTCCTCGGACAGCACTGTCTCGTCGAGGCCGAATTCCTTCATCAGCGCACGCTCTTTGGCCTTGCTGATCTTCATGCGCAGGGGTTTCACCTTCTCGGTGCTGGCCTCTTCCACCACCTCGGGTTCAACCAATTCCAACAGGTCTTCGTCGTCGCTCGGCGGTGGTGCGCCCTTGGCGATGGCCTTGCCCTTGGCAGCATGTTTGCCGGCCTTGGGCGGGGGGCTGTGCTCAGCGGCTGCGTGCTTGACGGAAACTGTCTTGGTGGTGACGGATTTGGCCGCAGAGGTTTTGCCAGCAGGAGTCTTCGCGACGGCCTTGGCGTCGACTTTGACGGGCGCTGCGGGTTTTTTGGAGTCGGCCTTGGGGGCCGGTGCAGCTTTGGTGGCGGCAACGGGTTTGGCTGTGGGTTTGGCCACCGGTTTGGCGGGGGCTGCCTTGGCGACAGGCTTGGCAGCGGGTTTGGCCGCGAGCTTGGGTGCAGGCTTGGCAACAGGCTTGGTGGCCAGCTTGGTGGCCGGCTTGGCTGCCACTTTGGTCGGCACTTTAGGGGCAACTTTGGAAGCAACCGCAGGTTTTTTGGCAGAAGGGGGAGCAGACTTTTTCACAGAGACACGTTTCTTGGCAGTGGCGGCACTCCCTTTGGCAGTGACCGTCACGGGTTTCGACACAGGTTTCGCTGAGGTGGCGCTTTTGCCGGCAGCGGCTTTCACGGGGGGCTTGGCCGACGCTTTAGACGCTACAACCGGTTTGGCCGCGGGTTTGGCCGCGACTTTGGTGGCAGCAACTGTTTTCGCCAAGGGCTTGGCAGCCGGCTTGGCTGCCGATTTGGCAGCGGTAGGCTTGGACTTACGGTCAGGCATCTTGTTCCTCGACGGCAAACAACAAAACCAGCGTCCCGGTGAGGGACGCCACGAAGTTCAGCAGGGGAGGCAAGCGAGGAGGGCGAACATTTGGTGTGCAGTCCTTGCGGGTATGGGCGGGTCGTGCATCGGTGTCACGGTTGGCCACTCCGGAGGTGCTGCTGTCGCACTTGCCTAGGTGTTATGGATTATACCTGAAGGTGTGGACTTGAGTTGGGCGTAGCGGGCGCTCAGGGACTTGAAACGTTCGTAGAGCGCAGGGTCGGTGGCCACGTGGGGGGCCATCTCGCTCAATTGGGCCGAAATCTGGGCTTTCTCCATCTCGTGCAGGATGCTGGTGAGCTCGCCCTGGTCGTGCTCGAGTTCGGCCGGCGCCTGCTCCACCAGCGCACACAACCAGGCCTCGTTCGGGTGGCCGCGCAGCGCCTCGCGCAGGGCTGCCCAGGGTTGCACCCCATGCTCGTGCAGTTGATGGTCCAGCCAGGTCAGCACGTCGCCGTGGGGGGCGGGCAACTCGCACAACAAGGTTTGCTGGGTGGGGGACAGTTCCTCCCAGGCGGCCATGGCGCTGAACAGCAGCTGTACCGCACGGTCCTGGCGCGGGGCCGCCTGGCGCCGCAATCCGGGTGAGGGCGGCGGGAGGCTGCGTCGCTTGAAAGGGGGGCTGTTGCCCCCCCAGCGTGGCTTGAAGTTGCCCGAACCGGCCGGGCCTGCGCCGCGATCTGCCGACGACGCCCCCGAGTGCGTGCGGGTATGGCCGGCGAGGTCGGGGGACCACAGGCGCTGCAATTCGTGCGACCCAATCTGCACCAGGTCGGCCAACTCATTGAGCAACTGGGTTTTCAACACACCCTCGGGCAAGGGTGTCCACAAGGGGCGGGCCTGGCTGGCCAGCAGGGCACGCCCTTCGGCCGTGGCCAGGTCACAACCCTCGCGGGCCGTGTCGACGAGAAATCGACTGAGCGGTGTGGCGTCCTGCACGCTGCGGGCAAAGGCGTCGGCGCCAAACTCGCGCACAAAACTGTCGGGGTCGTGCGGGTCCGGGAGGAAAAGGAAGCGAATGCTGCGCACATCGGTGGCATAGGGCAGGGCGCCGTCCAGGGCTTTGCGTGCGGCACGCCGCCCGGCTGCATCGCCATCGAAGCTGAACACCACCGAGTCGGTCACACGAAACAGCTTTTGCACATGCTCGGTGGTGCAGGCGGTCCCCAGCGTGGCCACGGCTTGTGCAAACCCCAGTTGGGCCAGCGCCACCACATCCATATAGCCCTCGGTGACCAACACATAGCCGGCATCGCGAATGGCCTGGCGTGCCTCATACAGCCCATAGAGCTCGCGTCCCTTGCTGAACACCGGGGTTTCGGGCGAGTTCAGGTACTTGGGCGTACCTTGCCCCATCACCCGACCGCCAAAGCCAATGCATTCGCCGCGGATATTGCGGATGGGGAACATGATGCGGTCGCGGAAACGGTCGTAGCGTTTCTCTTCCGATCCTTCATCCTGTTGATGGATGACCAGGCCGCTTTCTACCAGCACGGGGGCCTGGTAGTCAGGAAATACGCTGGCCAGGCTGCGCCAGCCGTCCGGCGCGTAACCCAGCCCGAAGCGCTTGGCGATGTCACCGGTCAACCCACGCCCCTTGAGGTAGTCAATGGCCTGGGGAGCATGCTTGAGGTGTTGCTTGTAAGCCGTGGCCGCTTGCTCGAGCACGTCGGTGATGGTGGCCTGGTGTTCGCGCCGCTCGGCCGCGCGCTGGCGCTCGGCCGGGTCGACTTCCTCCTCGGGGACTTGCATGCCGTAGGTGTGGGCCAGGTCCTTGACGGCCTCCACGAAGTTCATGCCGGCGTGTTCCATGAGGAAACCGATGGCATTTCCATTCTTGCCGCAGCCAAAGCAGTGGAAGAACTGCTTGGTGGGGCTGACCGTGAAGGAGGGCGACTTCTCGGCATGGAAGGGGCACAGGCCCATGAAATTGGCGCCGCCTTTTTTCAATGCCACATGGCGGCCCACCACCTCGACCACGTCGGCACGGGCGATGAGTTCCTGGATGAAGTGCTGGGGAATGGCCACGGAGCGATTGTCGGCGATCTGGGGCAGCGCGGTTGAATCCGGCCGCAAGCATGCAGGGGCAGGCCGCGTTGGCCCTAGTCGCCGGCTGCTGTGCCCTCGCGCCGAGGGTCGATGCCAGCGGCCCAGCGGGGTTGTGCCGATGTGCCCAGGTTGACCAATACGTGCAGTCCGCTGGGCATCGGGAGCGTTTGGACGGGGGCCCCCAGCCCTTGCAATTGCGCCATCCACGGCGGGCTGAACCGTCCTGCTTCCACCAGGGTGGGGCCATTGAGTGAGGCCACATGCGGCAACGCCACGGCCTGTTCGGGGGGCAGTTGGTCTTGAAACAGGGCCAGCAGGGTCTGGGCCACATAGGGAATGATCAGGCTTCCGCCGGGACTGCCAAGGACAGCGAGCAATCGGTGGTCCTGGGCGTCAAACACCAGGGTAGGGGACATGGAGGAGCGCGGGCGTTTGCCCGGTTGCACCCGGTTGGCCACGGGTCGACCGTCGGCATCGCGCGGGCTGAAGCTGAAGTCGGTCAGTTGGTTGTTCAGCAAAAACCCCCCCACCATCAGACGCGCGCCCATGCTGCTCTCGATGCTGCTGGTGAAACTCACGGCCTGGCCTCGGCCATCGACAATGCTGAGATGCGTGGTGCCACGCTCGGGTTGATCCGGCATCGGCGCCCAGGCCATGGGCAGACCGGCAGGTTGCCCCGCCGGAGCGGTGCGCACCGAAGGGGTCGTTGGGTGGGCGGGCAACAGGCCTGCGCGTTGGGCCAGGTAGTTGGGGGCTACAAGAGCGCGCCAATCACCACCGGGGGCGGGCACGAAGGCCGGGTCGCCCACATAGGCGGCGCGATCGGCAAACGCCAGGCGGCTGGCTTCGGTGAAGAGATGGGCCCACAGCACAGAGGGCATCTCGGACAGCAAGGCTGACGCCGGCAGTGTTTGGAACAGGGCCGAGCGCTCCAGCAGCCCCAGAATCTGCGCAACCGCAATCCCCCCCGAGCTGGGCGGCGGCATGCCGCAGACTCGCAGGGTCCGTCCCGCCAGGTTGTGAAGATGGCACCAGGCAGGTCGAACCACGGCGGTGTAGCGCTGCAGGTCGTCCATGCTCAGGCGCCCCGGGTTGACCGGGTGTTGACGAACCCGCTGAACCAGTGCCTGGGCCAGTGGGCCCTGGTACAAGGCATCCGCCCCATGTTGGGCGATGAGCCTCAGGGTGCGTGCCAGGGCCGGGTTGCGCAAGGGGTGCCCGATCGGCCAGGCTTGACCTTGGGGGTTCAAGAAGTAGGCCGCTGCCGCCGGGTCTTGTTGCAAGGAGGCGGCCTGATCCTGAATGGCCTGGTGCAGCCGTGCGCTGACCGGAAAGCCTCGTGTTGCCAGTTGGAGGGCCGGCTCGACGAGACGCCGCCAGGGCAGACGGCCATGCTGTTGATGCGCGAGTTCAAGCAGGCGCAGCACGCCGGGTGTGCCCACCGAGCGCCCACCTGGCACGGCCTGTGCCCAAGGCATGGGCGTGCCGTCGGTGAGCAGAAACAAGGATTCATCCGCTTCGAGTGGAGCGGTTTCGCGCCCGTCCAGTGCCATCACCTCGCCACCTTGGGACAGAAGCAGGAACCCACCGCCGCCCAGGCCGCTCGATTGAGGCTCGACCAAGGTCAGCACCAGCTGGGCGGCGATGGCCGCGTCCACCGCACTGCCGCCCTGACGAAGGATTTGCCACCCCGCGTGGGTGGCCAGAGGATGGGCCGTGACGATGGCACGGCTGGAAAAGATCTGGGCTGGTTTGTCTTGCCAGGGGCTGGCGGCCTCAGGGGTGGCTCGGGGATCGACTTGCGCCCAGGCCAGGGCCCCGCTCAGGGCCCAACAGAGCAAACCCGGTAGGGCCAGGCGTGGGAGCAGCCCGCGAATGGCCCCGGCCCTGCGCAGCCGGTTCCGAAACGGGTGCTCAGCGCGGAGCCAGTCGAATCGCGCCATCGAGGCGAATCACCTCGCCGTTGAGCATGTCGTTTTCGAAGATGTGACGCGCCAGGCGTGCATAGTCTTCGGGCGTGCCCAGACGGGATGGAAAGGGAACACCCGCGGCCAGGGAGTCCTGAACCTCCTGGGGCATCGAGAAGAGCATGGGCGTGCCAAAAATGCCGGGGGCAATCGTCATGTTGCGAATGCCGTTGCGCGCCAGGTCGCGAGCAATAGGCAGGGTCATGCCCACTACGCCACCTTTGGAGGCGCTGTAGGCGGCCTGGCCGATTTGACCATCGTAGGCTGCGACCGAGGCGGTGGAGATGATGACGCCACGCTCACCGGTGGACTCCGGTTCGTTGTGGCTCATGGCCGTAGCGGCCAGGCGAATCATGTTGAAGGTGCCCACCAGGTTGACCATGATGGTCTTGGTGTAGGTGGACAGGGTGTGAGGGCCGTTCTTGCCAACGGTTTTTTCGGCGGGGGCGATGCCGGCGCAATTGACCAGTCCCATCAATTTGCCCCGTGCAACCGCTGTGTCCACCACCAGTTGTCCATCGGCTTCGCTGGAGACGTCGCAGCGCACGAACGTACCGCCAATCTCGCGCGCCACGGCTTCGCCTTTGTCGACCTGCATGTCGGCGATCACCACCTGCCCCCCCTGCGCGGCCAGCATGCGCGCCGTGCCTTCACCCAGCCCGGAGGCGCCACCCGTGACGATAAAAACCTTGCCTGCAATCTCCACGATGTCCTCCGCTGGGTTGATGAAATATGCCGGAAGATTATCTCAGAGCCCCTGTGCAACCTTCGAAGCGGCGACAATCCAGCACCATGAGCATTGCACGTTTGATCGTTCCCCTGTTGTTATCCGCGCTGGTGTTGATTACCGGGTGCAGCACGGCCCCGACGACGCCGGGGTCGGGCAACTTCCCAGGCGTCTCGACCACTGGGTCGACCTCGCCAGGGTCTGCCGCGGGTGCGGTGGCGCCAGCGGCCACCGCGGGTGTGACCACGGACCCCCCCCCGGCGATACCCAAAAAACCGCCCAAGCTTGGGCTTGCGCTGGGTGGTGGCGCGGCACGCGGCTTTGCCCATGTGGGGGTGATCCAAGTGCTCGAGGAGGCGGGGATTCACCCGCAACTGGTGGTGGGCACCTCCGCCGGTAGTCTGGTGGCCGCGCTGTATGCCAGCGGGAAAAACGGGGCCCAGTTGCAGCGCGTGGCGGAAACGATGGAAGAGGCCACCCTGACCGATTGGACCATCCCCTGGTTGTCGCGCGGGATGATGCGGGGCGACGCGTTGGCCCGCTACGTGTCCAGTCAAACAGGAGGGCGTCGCATCGAGGATGTGCGCGTGCCTTTGGGGATTGTGGCGACAGATTTACACAGCGGGCAAGGCATGCTCTTTCAACGCGGCGACATCGCCACCGCGGTGCGCGCGTCCAGTGCGGTGCCCTCGGTGTTTGAACCGGTGCGCATCGGTGGACGTGACTATGTCGATGGAGGGCTGGTCTCGCCAGTGCCGGTGCGTTACGCCAGACAGATGGGCGCAGACCTGGTCGTGGCGGTGGATATCTCCAGCGCCCCAGAGGGCAACAAAGCGTCCGACATGCTGCAAATTCTGCTGCAGACCTTCACCATCATGAGCAAGAGCATCAATGGATTCGAGTTGAAGGAGGCGGATGTCGTGGTGCGTCCGGCGCTGAACAACGTGGGCAGCGCGGCCTTCAACGAACGGCGACGTTCGATCGAAGCCGGGCGTCAGGCCATGTTGCAAGCACTGCCCCAATTGCGGGAAATGCTGGCCTTGCGCTGAGCCCAAAAAAGGGGCCCGTCAAGCGACGGGCCCTGAAGGATCCCTGAACCCGAAGGTGTCGAAAGGATCCGAGGAGACAACCGGTGATGGGTCTGACGCGAACGGTCGCTGGAGGACCGGGGCCAGGCCCTTGGGAGAATTAACGCTTGCGCGAAGCCGTCTTGGCAGCGCCCACAGCGGTGCTAACCGCCGAGGTGGTCAGGGCTTGCAGATTGGCTTGGGCGGCTTCGGTGGCTTGCTTGACCACTTTTTGCACGCTGTCCATGGCGTTGTTGCTGGCAGCCAGCGAGCTCTTGAACAGGGCCATCACAGGCTCGGTACCGGCCGGGGCGTTCTTGGAAGCTGAATCCACATAACCGACCACGGCTTGCTGGGCTTGGCTGGCTTGCTGCTCAAACGCCTTGGTGAACTCGGCGCTGGTGGTGGTGGTGATGTCGTAAACATGGCGGCTGTAAGCAGCGGCTTTCTCGGCCAGGGGCTGCACGGCAGCGGTCTGCAGGGCAACCAGCTCTTGGGCGTCTTTGACAGACAGCAGGGCGTGGGCGTGTTGGGCCGACTCGTTCAAAGCGGCTTTGCTGGCGGCGAGGTTCAACTCGATAATTTTTTCAACACCTTGGAAGGCTTTGTCGGTCAGGCCGAACAGCACGTCGAATTGGGCTTTCTGGGAAGCGGCGATTTGGTCAACGGTCAACATGGATAACTCCTGGTTAGTGGTAGAAGAGCTGGAACAGCATTCACCGAGTGATCGGAATGTTGCACTGCAGCATGGGGTCGAGTATAGGGTTAACTCCTGTCCGAACAAGCAATTTTTGTTGCTTTGCAGCATTTTTAGAGGGCGCATCCTAAAAACCGCAGGTGCAGCATCTCTTGTCACAATCACCCCCCTGTGAAAGTCTTTTACGCCACCCCCAATGTCCAGCAATTGCCCCCCGGTCATCGCTTTCCGATGGGGAAATACGAGTTGTTGCGCGCACGCCTGGCGGCCGAGCTCCCCCAGGTGCGTGCTGAGTTGGCGTCGCCCGCCAGCGATGGCGAACTGGCGCTGGTGCACACGCCGGATTACATCGAGGCCGTGCAAAGTGGCACCTTGAGTGCGGCGGCCTTGCGCGAGATCGGATTTCCCTGGAGCCCGGGCATGGTGGAGCGTGCCCGTCGTTCCAGTGGAGCCACCATCATGGCCTCTCGCGTCGCTGTGCAGGAGGGTGTGTCTGCCAATCTGGCCGGCGGCACGCACCATGCCTACCGCGACAAGGGCAGCGGGTTCTGTGTTTTCAACGATGTCGCGGTGGCCGCCTGCTTGATGCAAGCCGAGTGGTCCCGTGGGCTGGCCCGCTCCCCCCAAGAGCGCACACTGCGGGTGGCCGTGATTGACCTGGATGTGCACCAGGGCAATGGCACGGCGAGTATCTTTCAGGGGGATGACTCGGTGTTCACACTGTCCCTGCACGGGGCGCGCAATTTTCCGTTTCGCAAGGAGCCCAGTGACCTGGATGTGGACTTGCCCGATGGGTGCGGTGACGATCAGTATCTGCAGGCACTCGAGCAAGCGCTGGACGAACTGGGGCGGCGTTTCGAGCCGCAGCGGGTCTACTACCTGGCCGGGGCGGATCCGCACGAAGGCGATCGCCTGGGTCGCCTGAAACTCAGCTTCGATGGACTGGAGGCGCGGGATCGGCGGGTGTTTGACTGGGCCTGGCAGCGCCGTGTACCGCTGACCCTGGTGATGGCGGGCGGTTATGGCCACCGCATCGAGGACACGGTGCAGGTACAGTTGAACACCTTCGCGGTCGCCTTGAGCTACTGGCAGACCTGGCAACGCTGGCAGAATCGTGTCTCATGACTTCGTCGACTGCCACTCCTCGCCCCGCACCCGAATCGCGCGGCGCCTACAAGGTTTTTCGTGACATCACCACCCGCTGGATGGACAACGATGTGTATGGACACGTCAACAACGTGGTGTATTACGCGTGGTTCGATGCAGCGGTCAATGCCCATCTGATTGAACACGGGGCGCTGGACATTCACACCGGCCAGACGATCGGCCTGGTGGTGGAGACGCATTGCAACTATTTTGCCCCGTTGGCCTTTCCGCAAACCGTGCAGGCGGGTATTCGGGTGGCCTCGATCGGCTCGTCCAGCGTGCGCTATGACATCGGACTCTTTGCCCAGGGGGAAGACCTCTGCGCGGCCAAGGGTCATTTCATCCATGTGTATGTGGACCGCCAGACGCGCCGTCCCGTGTCTTTGCCAGACAACTTTCTGGCTGTATTGAAAGCTCTTGCATGACCCTCGACCCCCGCGCCTTCGATGACCTGGTCCGCTCCCGCAACTCGGTGCGGGCGTTCACCTCGCAACCGGTTCCGCGTGAGCTGATCAGCGAGATTCTGGCCATTGCCAGTCGTGCCCCCTCGGGCACCAACACGCAACCCTGGCAGGTCTATGTGTTGCAGGGCGCGTCGCGCGACGCCTTGGCTGACAAGGTGTGTGCAGCGCATGACGCCTTGGCGGCAGACCCCTCGCTGGCATCTCAATTCCAAGATTCCTACGACTACTACCCCACCAAGTGGTTTGACCCCTATCTGGCCCGGCGGCGTGAAAATGGCTGGGGCCTGTATGGCGTGCTGGGGATTCAGCGCGGCGAAAAAGACAAGATGCACGCGCAGCATCAACGCAATTTCCGTTTTTTTGACGCGCCGGTTGGCTTGATGTTCACCGTCGACCGTGGACTCGGGCGCGGATCGCTGATGGATTACGGCATGTTCCTGCAAAACGTGATGCTGGCGGCCCGTTCCCGCGGGCTCGATACCTGTCCCCAAGCGGCCTGGACCAATTACGCCTCCATAGTCATGCCGCACATTGGGGCAGGAGAGCACGAAATGCTGATCTGCGGCATGTCCCTGGGCTGGGCGGATCACAGTGACAAGGTCAATACCTTCATCACCCCACGCGAGCCGGTTGAGAGTTTCACCCATTGGTGCGAGTGACGGAGACGCCATGATCATCACGAGCCTGCTCGACACCGACCTTTACAAATTCACCATGATGCAGGCGGTGCTGCATCAGTTCCCGGGCGCACAGGTCGAGTACAAGTTCCGTTGCCGTCAGCCCGGTGTTCAGTTGGCGCCGTTTGCCGACGAGATCCGCAGCGAGATCCGGTCCCTGTGCAGCCTCACCTTTCAAGAAGGGGAGCTGACCTGGCTGCGGGGATTGCGTTTCATCAAGAGCGATTTTGTCGACTTTCTCAGCCTGTTTCGCCTGAATGAAAAATGCATTCAGGTGCGGCCCTTGCCCACCGGGGAGATCGACATCACGATCCGGGGCCCCTGGTTGCACACCATCCTGTTTGAAATTCCGGTGCTGGCGATCGTCAACGAGGTCTATTTCCGCAATACCCAGCCGGTCCCGGATTTCATAGAGGGTCGTCGGCGCTTGGATGAAAAAATCCGCTCGCTGCAAACCGATGAGTTGCGAGAACTCAAGATTGCCGACTACGGCACCCGTCGGCGTTTTTCTCGGGCCTGGCAGGAAGAGGTGCTGCGTGTGCTCAGCAATCGTTTGGGCACCGGGATCAACGGTCAACTGGCGGGCAGCAGCAATGCCTTGTTGGCCATGAAGCTGGGCCTCACGCCGCTGGGCACCATGGCGCACGAATACCTGCAGGCCTGCCAGGCACTGGGCCCGCGATTGCGTGACAGCCAGGTGTTCGGATTTGAATCCTGGGCGCGCGAGTACCGGGGTGACCTGGGCATTGCGCTGAGCGATGTGTATGGCATTGAACCCTTCCTGCGAGACTTCGATCTGTATTTCTGCAAGCTCTTTGATGGCGCCCGGCATGACAGCGGAGACCCCTTCGACTGGGGCGAGCGCATGATTGCGCACTACCGCCATCACCGGGTGGATCCTCGTACCAAGACGCTGATTTTCAGCGACAGCCTGACCGTGCCCCGCACCATCGAGCTCTATCAACAATTCCGTGGCCGTTGCCAACTCGCTTTTGGCATTGGCACCAACCTGACCAACGACCTGGGGTACGAACCCCTGCAGATCGTGATCAAAATGGTTCGCTGCAACGGCCAGCCTGTGGCCAAGTTATCGGACACCCCTGCGAAGAACATGTGCGAAGACGAAAAGTACCTGGCCTATCTGCGCCAGGTCTTCGATATCGAGCAACCCACCTGAAGACCACACCATGACAAAACCTGCCTTGCTGGTGGCGCGCGCCATCTTTCCTGAAACCTTGCACGCACTGCAACAGGTGTTTGAGGTGGACTACAACGCGACCGATGAGGTCTTCACGCCGGCGCAGTTGCGGCAACGCCTGCAGGGCAAGCAGGCGGCGTTCACCACCGGCAGCGAGCGCATTGACGCGGACATGGTGACGGCTTGTCCCCAGTTGCGCATCGTGGCCAACATGGCAGTCGGGTTCAACAACTTCGACACCGCGGCCTTGACACAGGCCGGTGTGGTGGCCACCAACACGCCGGATGTGCTCACCGAGACCACGGCCGATTTTGGCTTTGCGCTGCTCATGGCCACGGCTCGCCGTGTCTGCGAGAGCGAGCATTTCCTGCGCGCCGGGCAGTGGAACAAATGGAGCTTTGATTTGTTTGCCGGCGCCGAGGTGCACGGCAGCACCCTGGGGATCATCGGGATGGGCCGCATCGGTCAGGGCATTGCGCGCCGTGCCGCCAAGGGCTTCGGTATGCAGGTGCTCTATCACAACCGCTCACAACTCTCGGCAGCGATGGAGGCCGACTGCGGCGCGCGCTGGGTCGACAAAGAGACCTTGTTGCGTGAGGCGGATCACGTGCTCTTGGTGGTGCCGTACTCACCCGCCACGCATCACACCATCGGCGCGGCCGAGTTGTCGATGATGAAGCCCACAGCCACCCTGATCAACCTGGCGCGCGGGGGCATTGTCGATGACGCCGCGCTGGCACAAGCGCTCAAGGATCGACGCATTGCGGCGGCCGGACTTGATGTGTTCGAGGGTGAGCCGGTGGTCCATCCCGAGTTGCTCAAGGTGCCCAACGTGGTGCTCACCCCCCACATTGCGAGCTCCACCGTCAAGACCCGGTTGGCCATGGCCAACCTGGCGGCAGACAACCTGATCACCTATTTTCAACAAGGCCGTGTTCTCACGCCGGTGAACCCCGAGGTGCTGACGGCACCCCAGCGCCGGGTGTGAGTGCGGCGGTCTAAGGGTTGTCCAGGCACGGCATGTTCGGGGATTTGTTCCGGCTGATCCTGGGCCAGATCTGCCTGCACGCCTGCATGACAGGCTTTCGCATGGCAGCCCCGCTGTTGGCGCTGCGCGGGGGCCAAACAGAAGCGGCCGTGGGCGTGCTGTTGTCGTGTTTTGCACTCACGCAAATCTTTTTGTCCATTCCGGCTGGGCGTTTTGCTGACCGCCATGGTTTCAAGCGTCCCATGATGCTGGGGGTGCTGGTGGCCAGCCTGGGGACGGCGGCGGCGGTGGTGTGGCCCATCTTTCCGGTGATGTGCCTGAGCGCCTTGTGCTGCGGTGGCGCCGCGGGGGTGGCTATTTTGGCGCTGCAGCGGCATGTGGGGCAGGCCGCCAGCGACCATGAGGAACTCAAGCGTGCCTTCAGTTGGTTGGCCATCGGACCTGCGGTGTCCAACTTCATGGGGCCATTGGCGGCGGGTCTGATGATCGACCACGTCGGGTTCCGCGCAGCCTTTGCCTTGCTGGCCGTCTTTCCGTTGCTGTCGTGGTTTTGCGTTCGATCGGTGAAGGAAATTCCTGTCCCCCCGGCGCTCGACGTTCCTCAGCAGCAACGGGTGTGGGATTTGCTCAAGGCCCCGATGTTTCGCCGCTTGCTCATCGTCAACTGGTTTCTCTCGTCATGCTGGGACGTGCACACCTTCATGGTGCCGGTGATTGGGCACGAGCATGGCATCAGTGCATCGGCTATCGGGGCAGTGCTGGGCGTGTTTGCCTTGTCGGCGGCGCTGATTCGGTTGGTGTTGCCCAGCATTGCTGCGCGGTTCCCCGAGTGGAAAATTCTGGCGGTTGCCATGGTGATGACGGGTCTCTTGTTGGGGCTTTACCCCTTCATGGATCAGGCCTGGACCATGGGCCTGCTCTCGGCGTGCCTGGGACTGTTTCTGGGTGTGGTGCAACCGATGGTCATGAGCACCATGCACCAGATCACCCCGCAGCAGCGTCAGGGGGAGGCGCTGGGGTTGCGTCTCATGACGATCAACGCGTCCAGCGTGGTGATGCCCGTCATGTTTGGCGCTTTGGGCGCCAGTGTGGGCGTGAGCGGCGTTTTCTGGATGGTGTCGCTCGGCGTGGCGTCCGCGTCAAGACTGGCGTGGCAGCTCAAAGTCCGTAAGCCTGGCGGATGATCTCCCAGGCCTCGTCCACTTCGTCGACGTAGCGAAACAACTGGAGATCGGCTTCTTCGATGGCGCCTTCCTCGACCAGCATCTCCAGGTTCATCAGGCGCTTCCAGTAGTCGCTGCCAAAGAGCACGATGGGAATGGGGCGGGCCTTGCGGCACTGCACCAGGGTGAGCGTTTCAAACAACTCGTCCAGCGTGCCAAATCCACCTGGAAAGGCCACCAGCGCCTTGGCACGCATCACGAAGTGCATCTTGCGCAGGGCAAAGTAGTGGAACTTGAAGCTCAGGCCCGGTGTGATGTAAGGGTTGGGCACCTGCTCGTGCGGCAGCGCAATGTTGAGCCCCACGCTGATCCCGCCTGCCTCGTGGGCTCCCCGGTTGGCGGCTTCCATGATGCCGGGGCCTCCACCCGTGCACACGTACACCCGTTTTTCGGGCGGCAGGCCAACGCTGTAGTTGGTGATGAGCGCGCCGAGTTCGCGCGCTCGTTCGTAATAGCGCGCATTGCGCAGCCGAGCCTGAGCTCGGCGCTTGACGGTGTCGTCCGATTGGGCCTGGGCGTGCTTCCAGGCTTCCAGCGCGTCGGCCTCGCTGCGAAAGCGCGCGCTCCCAAAGATCACGACCGTGTGGTGGATCCCTTTTTCCTGTTGCGCCAGATCGGGCTTGAGTAACTCCAACTGAAAGCGGATGCCGCGCGTTTCTCGACGC
>JACCDO010405243.1_pt1 | contig 19790 bp, 19 predicted proteins | sample 7446101 | NCBI WGS metagenome assembly JACCDO01 (sample SAMN15323440, study PRJNA562643) | freshwater metagenome | isolation source: river surface water | place: USA:Blue River Watershed | collected 2017-08-16
AACGTAAGAATGTCCTATCTTGAAATGGAGTATTTCGACAAAATAGTAAATCCGAGCGCTTATGATGATAACTATCCTGATAATATTGTGTTTGAAAGAGATCTTTCAGAATGGGCATCTCGTAAAATTGTAAAATGTGTACAGGGAGACAATAGTGGACGTCATGATCTACTCGTAAACGTTTCTTATTATCGTGTCTATCATATTGGGAAAGATGCGTATTTATTTAATCCTGGCCCAATGCCAAAAATGATAGATCTTGATACCTTGACTTGTCAAGATTTCTCTGAAAGGTATGAATCACACTATCACCCTAATTCAGTTCAATCTCAAGAGGCAAAGAAAGTCGTCTCAGAAATGAAGGAAAAGGGAATATTCAATGTTTTCTCGATGTACTTTTCTAAATATAAGATTTCAAATCAAAATCCGCTTCCGCTTAATTCTACAGTTAAACACTATTATATTCCAGATGAGTATTTGGAGAGCATGTAGGTCTTTTTTTAAGAGGGGTTGGCTAAGTTCATATAAAAATATCCTGTTCAATCAATGGTATGAAAACAACAATACTAAAGCACTCCTTTAGGGAATCCTGTTGGTTATCATAGATATGCTTACGATCACCAGGTAAGCTCATCCCACTCTTCTAAAATGCACTCATCTCCTTTAACACGCATCATGATACGTCCATTTGTTCAGGCAAAAAACTCACGGGTTTCTTTGCACTTGTCAAACTAATCAAGGCAGCTGAAAAATATTGGCACCGTCTTGATGACGGTAAAAATCAGTTGTCAAAACTCATTACAGGTGTAATATTCTCTGATGGGTACGAAGTTATCACCAAGCTGCTGCTTGATTATTGCCCGTCACCAACATTTGCGTATAGCTCCAATTTTATAGGGAACAAGGTCTTTGTCCTTTTCCGTTATTGGATCATCGAAACGACATCCAACAAGACGTTTAATTGCAGACAATGTATTCTCTGGATTTGTTACCGCCTGACACTTAGCGGCTTATCCGACAAGACGATCCCCATTCTCACTAAAAGCTACTATAGAAGGGGTTATGCGCGTATCTTCCGCATTTTCAATGACACGCACATTTTTACCTTCCATAAGCGCCACACAAGAGTTGGTCGTACCGAGATCAATACCAATCACTTTTACCATTTAATATTCTCCTTAAAATATAGTATTTAAAAAATTAGCAGCATTCACTCATCTCTGCTAATAGTATAATTTAACGCTTAGAAAAATCAAGTTTTGTGTCATAAACTTAAGATATCTTGCCGAATCAAATTATTGTTGTTTCCAAATTACAAAAACAGCATTCCTACATCAAGGTGCCTGTTTCTCCTTATCTTTAGAAACACCCACCATTGCAGGACGAAGAAGTCGATCATGTATGATATAACCAACTTGCAATACCTGAACAACAGTTTCCACACTAACATTATCATCCTCAATCTCAAACATGGGCTGATGCAAATTTGCGTCAAATCTCTCATTTTCTTAAAATCAGCGGAGCATCCATTAGGGGATCAATTTTCTTAATCCCATGTCTCTCAAAGGTTGATAATAGTGAATTTTCTGTGAGTTCTATCCCTTGAATCAAAGGCTTCGCTGACTCAGGCAAATCTTCTATAACAGAAATCTTTTCCAAAGACCGATGCAAGTTATCTGCAATAGACAACATATCTCGTCCAAAATTTGCGCTTGTATATTTTAGAGCTTCTTCTCGATCTCGCTGAGCCCGACCGACGCAAATTTTCTATCTCGACCATGGTCCGCAACCATCGATCTTTTAAACTCGCCAGCTCCGTCTCAAGTGTTGACAACTCTTTAGTCTCAGACTCAACTTTTTTCTTGAGTTACTCTGCAAATTTTTCCAAATCTTGCTCTAATGCATTCTCAGCAGGAAGAATATTATTATTTGTCATGTAAGGTGCCTTCCTAATAACTCTCTACATTATATATACAATGTACCTAGGACGAAATGAGATAAATTACAAGCCTATAAACACTAGTGATTTCAATGCTTCCGATAATACATCGACTAGAAAGTCACACATGAAAAAATAAATTTTATAGATAATTTTAGACACTTAATTGTCATTTTGTCGCATTTTATAGTATATACCCCTTCTGAATCAAGAGTTGTGATTAAGCAGTAGTCTTTTTCCCCATGACTGGAGTTGCCCCTGCTAAACCGGACACCTTGAATTAGCTCCTAAGATATAGGAATATCTCTAGTATTATGACTATCAATAAAAAAGAAACAGTGCATGTAATCACGTCCGTTGAAAGGCGTCACCGGTGGAGTATTTATGAGAAGAAAGCAATCGTAGAAGAACTTATGAGCAAGGGAAGAGCGTTTCCTACGTTGCTCGTAAACATGGCATTGCTGCTTCACAGGTTTTCTTATGGCGCCGCAAGATGGAAGAAGGGGCTCTTGTGGGCGTAAGCTGGGGTAGTTTGCGGGAAAGTGGAGGGAACTACGTTAAGGATAAATGCTCACCATCTATAGTACCCTGTAAGGATGATATGCTCCCATCCAAGAGGCGAGAGATTTGCCAACTTCTCTGGCGATATGATTATTCCATTCTGCCCCATATCATGAATGATACGACCTAGATGTTTAGTATTCCAATAGATGATGATGGCAGCAAGCAAGTTGAGATGCATCATTCGTAAATGCTGGTTTTCTGATGTGCGATCAGTGATCTCACCTCTACGATTGAAGTTTAGGGCTCGTTTAAGAGCATGATGTGATTCTCCTTTGTTAAGTCCCATCTGTGTGCGACGCTGCATGGAAACGGAACTGATCCAGCTAAGGATAAAAATGGTGCGCTCCATACGTCCTATTTCGCGAAGTGCAATCGCCAACTCATTTTGCCGTGGAAAGGATGCCAGTTGGCGAAGTATCTCACTTGGCACAACACGGTGTGATATGATGCTGGCAATCAAGCGGATAATATCTGGCCATTGGTTCTCTATACGGGCAATATTGATTTTTGCTCTGATCAGCTCTCGCATCACCTTTGGTAGGTTAATGCCTTGCATGCCATAAAGATTCAGTGATGATAAGTTGCGTAACCTTGGCGCAAATTGATAACCTAACAAGGCACACATGGCAAACACATGATCTGTGAAACCGCCGGTATCCGCATAATGTTCTTTGACGCGTTTACCAGCATCATTCATAGTTAGCCCATCTAGAATATAGGGTGCTTCATGGGCCGTAGCAGGAATCGTTTTAATAGAAAACGGGCCGTATTGATCTGATATATGTGTATAAGCTTTTATACCGGGGATATTTCCATATTTTGCATTGATTAGATTCATTGCCTCACCGCTGCCTCCAGAGGGAAAGAACTGCCCATCTGATGATGCAGTTGAGCCATTCCCCAAAGCAGCGCTAAGGGGTAAATCTCTATGTTTTTCTATGACAACAGCCAGAGCATCCGACATAGTTTCACTCGTCACATACCAGATGGAGATCCGCATCAACGACCAGAAGGATGTATGCGAACTACTACACAAAGCCATCTTCTTCAGCCCCATATTGATACCTCCGGCTAAAAGTATATTAAGCAGTCCTAGCTTATCGGTGCAGGTAGAGCCGGTATGGATATGGGTGAAACTATCTGTGAAGCCCGTATCTGCATCCACTTCCCACAGGATATCCGTGATTGATATTTGTGGCATCTGCTTGTAAATATCTAATGTTAATATATCGAGGCCTTCTGGCATTTGAGGGTCAATTCTGTTCACATATATTTTTCCTTTCTCAATACAACTATTTGGGAGTGTGTTTTGTCGAATCATCAGAGCCACTTGTTTAATGCTTTGCTCTAGCAATTCCTTACGCTCTGTTATCCATTCATTGGCTTTTAATGGTATGGGTAGTGATATAATTTTCTCAGCTTGTTGTTCAGGTAAGAGCTGTTGTGTAGTATCTTGATAAATTCTGGAATCAACAGCCCATATATCTCGAGAACGCAAGCCATCACGGATGGCGAATAACACGGCAATTTCCCAGAGTTTACGTTCTGGTTTATTGCATAATCGTTTGCTCCACTTGGAATTTGCAAAACAGACAGGAAGTTCAATCTCCTGATGACTTTCTAATCGATTTAAATGTTGCAACAATACAATTGCTTCAATCAATGGCTGTGCGGCCGCATTACCTTTAAATGTAATATTTTCCAACATACGTTTCTTATAACGTCGGAATTTACTATATCCAAATAACACATACTCCAATGGATCACTATCAAATTTTTTGGTGAGTGTTAAAGCGGTTACCATCAGGTTTTCCAAGGCTTCGGTATCCTTAATCACATCAGCAACTAACGTATTATCTGCATGGGCTTTGAGTAGTTTCTTACTTAATTTAGCAAAGGACGTAAGCGTTTCGTGAGCCAGTTTCTTCTGATCGACCACTTGGTCGTCACGCATGCGTTTGCAGGTACTGTAGAGTTTTCCAACAATGCGATCATGGGTCTCTAATACGGCATCATTAATCATCGCTTTCCATTCAATAGAGCAGACGGCTAAAATTGCTAAACGCCGTGTTTCATTGATATCGCGCAACCCATCAGCATAATATGCTTCACCCTGCTGTCGTAGCCAGATAACTCTGTGTGAAGGGACCCCTTTCAATACGCATTCAGGTATACCAAGTTTTTGAAGATATTCCAGCTTCTCCAATAAACGATTCACATCTGCTGAATTATGTCCAGCCTCAAAACGTTTTAACCAGCCATGAATGGTCAGCCGGCCATCAATTGTTTCAGTAAGCATAGCATTCAGCTTTTTCTTCATATCGTCATCCAAACGTTCTGCAATATGTCCAACAACATCACGTTCAGCAGCAAGCCTTGCTTCGGCACATAGGCGCTCAATTACCTTTATACCTGGCAGTATAATTTTTAATTTCCGGCATTCCAGTACAAATAGGTCCGCTAATTCTGCATTGTTTCGTGTCTCTATTGCCTGCTGCATAAGCCAATTTAAAAAACTCTTTTTATCCGCTTCCTGGAAAATTTTGAACCCATAAATGCGTTGTAACTCCGATGAATGTTCATACTTGGTTTCAGATCGTATACCGTAAGTTCCAAGTTCATCTTCTGAAATCCCGAGCTGTGCTGCTAGGAATATTAATGTTGGCAGTGGGATGATCTCTTTCTTTTGCAACAGACGTCCAGGATATCTAAAAGCACATAACTGCAAGGCAAACCCAAGACGGTTAGATGCTTTTCGTTTTGTGTTGATATGAAAGAGGTCTTCATTACTAAGGACATAATGTTGAAGCAGCTCATGTTCTCTTGTTGGAATACTCAATAATGTATCCCATTGTTTATTATTTAGAATCGGACGATGTGCCATAAGATATCTCCACATAGTTATCTTGAGTGCAAAAAGTATACTTTTTGCCCCAGATGCCATCTATAACCTAGATCACTTGCACAATACAGAAAAATAGTGCTATAACCCTAGCAATAAACAACGTGCGTAAACATTACGCAATTTATCTTATTGCACTCATGATGACACAATTAATTGGATATGCTCGTGTTAGCTCTTCATCCCAAAATCTGGATGCACAAATTGACAGCTTGAAATACGTAGGATGCGAGAAGGTGTTTACTGACAAAGTCAGTGGAACAACAAGAGAGCGTACCGGCTGGACTGAATTAATGAACTACATACGTAGCGGTGATATGTTAGTGATTTCTGAATTAAGTCGTATGTCACGTTCACTCTCCAATTTGCTTGAGATAGTAGATGACTTAAAGAAGCGCCAAGTGGATCTAAAATCATTGCGTGAAAACATTGATACATCAACCGCAACAGGCCGTGCATTCCTATCTATTATGGGAGCAGTTTCTCAAATGGAACTAGAAATTAAAGCAGAACGGGCTGAAGCTGGTCGTGCTGCGGCTAAAGCTAGAGGAAAATCCGGTGGTCGTCCTAGAACAGATCCAGACAAGCTAGAGCAAGCACGTATTCTTTATATAAATTCAGATAAATCGGCCCGTAAGGTTTGTGAATTATTTGGATTTTCCAGAAGAACCTTATTTAGCTATATGAAAATAAATCAAAATCCCTTAGCGTAGTTCCCTGCACTTTCCCGCAAACTACCCCTAAGCTGTCAAGAAAATGTCATTCCTTAAACTGAATATAGACAAGCAATTGATAGTATCAAAGGATTGGAACGCTTGCTTGGTCAAAAGACTGAAGAAGTAGAGATTTTAAAAGAAGCCATTAAGATAGGTCGTGAAAAAAAACTGATCTGGCGCAATCCTTGGCCTGCAGTAGGAGATTCCCAATGACTCGAATCTGCCAAACCCTTGAAGTTTCCCGGTCAAATCTGTATGAGCAATTAGGGAAAGTCCCAGGCACACACAAGAAGCGTGTTCTGGCTGAAGATCAAAAACTTCTCCCCCTTATTCGTCAGATCAGCGATGAACGGCCCACCTATGGTTATCGACGGATAACAGCTCTTTTAAGAAAATCCTTGAAACAAGCGATTAACCCCAAACGGACTTATCGAATTATGAAAGGGCATAGCTTGCTTTTACAATGGGATTAAGAAAATTGATCCCCTAAAAGCATGGCAAGAGGCCTGTTCGTGTGCATGATGGAAAAATCATCACATTGAAGAGTAACTTGCGGTGGTATTCTGATCATTTTAGCCTTCAATGCTGGAATGGAGATCAAGTTCATGTGGTCTTTGCCCTTGATTGATGACCGTGAAGTTATCTCTTGGATGGCTTCTAACACAGGCATTGATAGTCTAATGGTCAGAGACTTAATGACGGATTACATTGAAGCCAGGTTCGGCTCCATCGCCCATTTACCCCACAAACTTCAATGGTTAAGTGATAATGGGCCTGCTTACGTAGCCATACAAACCTGTAAGCTTTGTGGCTTTGAAGTATGCACAACAGCTCCCTACAGCCTAGAAAGCAATGGTATGGCAGAAGCGTTTGTGAAAACTTTTAAAAGGGATTATGCGCATGTAGCTGATTTAAGGTCATCTCAACATGTTCTTGAACAGCTTCAGGAATGGTTCGAAGATTACAACAATAACGCCCCTCATAAGGGGTTAAAAATGCACTCTCCAAGAGAGTATTACAGGTCTTCTCAGGAAGATCTTAAACAAGTAAGGTGTAACTTAATCGGCTAATCAAACTGTCCGCTTCTTAGGGGGTGCACTCCAATGACCCTAAAATTATCCGTTAGTCTATCCGTCCAACTTCGTGCTTTTTCCGGGAAGGTGCGATGGAAAAATTCCTCTATCTTTTCTGTGAAATCTCTAAAAATTGGATGGTAGAGATTGTCATTTCTCAAAGTGGAGTTCAATAATTATCAAAGTGTCGGCTATTTCTTAAGGTAAGCAAGGTTTATAGTTGATTTTCAGTGTTGAATCTTCCATATAAATCATCTGAATTTACACATAATGAACTTATCTATGACAAAACTGAACTGCACTTTGAAAAAAATAACATTGTTTTTAAAAGAATATTTATAAAGTCGCTGAATTTCACTTTGAAGAATAACACTTCCTCTGACAAACGCTCAGGGAAACAGAGTTCTCAATCGGAAATCTTTAACCGACCGCACCAATCTCCAGATCATGTAACCGTAGCCTTCAGAAGACTTAAGTGACCTGCGGGGAAACTTGTACAATCCGTTCTTAGGAGAAGAGAAAAGCAGGAATATTTCCTCCTCATCCGACATCTTAGCGTAGCCTTTCATCTTTCACGACCGCTTACTATGTTCTTAATAGCCAGACCTGAAAAGCCGTTACGGATAGATTCCCTATAAGCAATGCTCCCTGCAGCCATTAGAGCTACAAAAACTAACCAAAACGCAGGTGCGAGTCGTGATTGGAAGATATCTGTTAACCACGATGCTATTAACGGCGCGGTACCGCCAAAAATAGCTGATCCTGTAGTCACACTTAAAGCAACCCCTGAATACCTACATTTCGTAGGAAAAAAAGAAGCAATATACGGCATTGCACATCCATTAATGATTGTTCCTACAGCAACAAGGATGCAAATAAAACCATAAATATGAAAGGTTGAGGTCGAGGGACTTGATATTAAGAAAAATGCGGGAAAAGCACAAATAGCCACACACAAAGACCCCATTAATATTTGGCGCCTAAATCCAATTTTGTCCGCGAGCCGTCCAAAGTAAATAATCAGAACCCCATCAAAAATCATGGCGATCATATTCAAAAACATACTTTGTGAATGCGTATAACCCAGTTCTTTAAAGAGACGATTGCCAAAAATTGTTGAATAATAAAGGGGTATAATTGTTAAACCAGCAATAACGCATGCGATCATAAGATCGATCTTATGCTCTTTAAATAAATAAGAGAATGGCGATTTTAAAAGACTATTATTATTTTTTTCTTTTTGGAATGAATTTGTTTCAGATAAGTGAAGCCTATAAAAGCAAATTAAGAGAGCGGAAATTCCTCCAAAGAGGAAAGGAATACGCCATGCCCATGACGGCATCGATTCAAGGGTCACAATTGCCCCAAAAATTGTCGTAAATACAGCCCCAAAAACCCCTGATGAGATCAAAATTCCTGTCTGCGCTCCAAGATTTTTATGAAAATTATTTTCCGATAAATAAAGATTAACCCCTGTAAATTCTCCCCCTAGAAAAAAACCTTGGGTGAGGCGGCAAATAATTAGAATAAATCCTGACAGGATTCCCATTGATTCATAACTTGGAATGATCCCGATGAGGATCGTCGGAATACCGACAAGACCCATAGACCATAGAAGTGCCTTTCGGCGTCCCGCTCTATCTCCATACAGCCCAAATACGATTGCGCCCAACGGTCTTGCAAGAAAACCGGCGGCAAATGCGCCATAGGAAGCCATCAAACTTGCTGCATAAGAAGTAGAGGGAAAGAAAATTGGCGCTAGAAGAACAGCAAAAAAACCATACAATGTATTATCAAAACATTCAAAAATGTGACCAAGTAAAAGAGGTTTATTTATGTTTTTTTTTTGCTTCATGATTAGTTTTTATCCCTAAATCTTGCAAATACCTTTCAAAAAAATTCTGAAAGATATCAGTGTTTATTTTAGTAGCTGAAGTCGCATTTTGTTTTGTGCAAAAATATGTTTTGATAATAGGACCTTTAATTTTTGGCAACACTCTGATTAAACTTTCATCAAATATCGCATTAGATTCCACTGTAGCAGAACAGATACCAATTCCTTGAACAGCAGCCAAGAACAGAGAGGCAGTTGAATTGATGGTTAATGTCGGAGTTAGTTTCGGTAGCCCCCAACTTTTGCCTTTCAGGTGCCAGTTTACCTCTTCAAAGTGACTGAATTCATGAGATCCGTATCCCATGATGCAATGCTTCAAGAGATCTTCGGGTGTTTTTGGGGTACCCTTTTCTTTCAGATATGATTCACTTGCAAAAAGACCGTGCTCATATTGAATATGCCATTTTCTGAGAAGGTCTAAATTGTTTCCAACAGGTCTTAATAATATATCTGCCCCTGCTTCTAAACTTTTATCCAAATAGTCACTTGCGATAATGTTGACCTTCAGGTTTGGATAACTTAAATGAAAATCCTTGATACTTTGCATAAGCCATGATGAGGCAATAGCAGTTGTTGTTGAAATAATAATATTTCCTTCAACCTGAGGGGATTCTTGATCCAAAATCTTCTTAAGTCCCTCCTCATAAAGCGTATATAACCTCTGAGCAACAGGAGCAAAATCCCTTCCTTGTTTTGTGAGGAATGATCTTCCTTTCTGCCTTTCGACGAGCTTCAATCGTGTTTCGTTCTCAATTTCGTTAATATGGTTCCACATATTAGACCTAGGAATTCCTAAAGCCTTGTGTCCATCAAAATCACAGTCAGTGTCTGCTAGATAAATAAATGTCTTTAACGCTTTTATTCTCATAATCTCTATTCAATCAAAAAGTATATTAATGAATGATGGAACAAAACACAGACATCAATAGCTAATTCCGTAAATATTGTTTCTGTGTAGAAGACTCAGAAGCGGTCTTAATTGTTGGCAACATTGCATTTCTACACTCGCGGCCTAACCTATACCATACTTTAAACACCTAGGCAACAATGGGTATGGGCAAAGAATATGATTGACTCTTTGCAACTATAGATGTATCTATTTAGAGGAGATCTATAAAAAATTTAATTGTATCTGAAATATAGTTATTTTTACCAAGCTAGGTACCATGATCCTGCCTTGGTTTTAAAGGGCTTCTATACGAAAGGAATGATGCCATGTCCCAAGATTCTGATTCAAAATCCAACCCCAAACCACTTAAAAGCAATAATAATCAGTCTTGTACTACTTCTGAGAAAAAACCCTTCTATTTAAAGCTTGCAATTTCCAACCACCCTCCTGTTCAAACGGCTTTCTATGCTTCCCAACCCATACCCTCAAAGACAGGCTTTGCGGCTAAAGTACGCGGGATCGGCGCCCAGGTTTATGAAATGAGCATCCAAGACTATTTCCATGGTCTGGAATGCGGCCTTATCCTGGAAATTGAGAAAAGTAGGGGTGAAACGGTAACGGTTTGCCATTTCCCTGTGATACTGAATGAACCAAACAAATTTCTGGACGAAGATGAGGGGCTTTACGGCACCATCATACTCCGATTCCAGATGAAGGTGTTGGAGCAATTGTTTATGTTTTGTGTCAACCATGATGCTTCCCGACTCACCATATACATGGATGACGTCCAAGCCGAAGGGTTTGAAATCTACGACGATTTCCTGAACCACTACGACGAGACCCTGACGGAAAACGGTGAGAAAACCGAGAGGGTCATCTCGACAGACCAAAAAACTTTTGATAAATGGCTCGCCTTCATGGCAGAAACTAATCTCAAGTTGGAACAAGACTTGTGGCGGGAGCAACGGTCTAATTTGGCCATTCGGAATTACCTCGAGTCTCGCCCTTTCGGTTAAGGCTGTGAAGGGGTAAACATGTTTACCAAAAGAGGATCACTCAAGAAGCCCTCACAAACAAAAAAGGAACCGCTTAATAGAAAACAAAAACTTTTAAAATAAGGAAATCTGCCATGCTTAAAGCAACCGTCAACAATGTCTACCCCCCAAGAGGAGCCACTTTGCCTCAAGGTCTTGAAGCAAAACTTGCCACCCTCAGCGATTCATTTCTCATTCATATACAAGAGTTTTCCCCAAATCTGTATATTTTCATGGCTAAAGATTACACCCATGAATTGCTTTGCAAAATGACCCTAGAGATAAAAGAAGTCTTTGTTTCCCTAGAGGAGGATAGTGAAGGCGGGGAATACCTTGCTCCTGTCGTGGCGTGCAACTTTCCTTCCATTAACTTTCAAAAATTGAATGAAAAAACAAGCTTTGATGGCTACCTTCAAGAATTACTCATGGGTCAGTTTCAACTCAAAATTCTGGAATACCTTTTATTGTTTTGTCAACAGGAAGATGCTGCCAAACTCATCCTCACGCTTAACGATACTGGCTTGGACTACCTAAAATTTTACCGCCGCTTTCTTGTTTTGGAAGAACAAGTGACCACATCAAGGGGGGGGGAGACGCAAATTGTAATCCCCATAGATATGGGGACTTACGATAATGTCATTGATTTTATGGACAAGATTGACAGGGAATTTAGATGCGCTTTGTGGCGGGGACAAAGCGTTAATACAGCCTTTCGAGACTACCTAAAATCAAATGCTTGCTTATAACTCTTCAGCCCAGGCTTGCAAAGTGCAGAAAAATTATTTTGAAAAATTCAAACTCGAATCCGCTTTTGTCATTATATGGCTCAGGATGTTAGCTACAAGTGGGTTTGCCCTATTTTGAAAATTTCCACTGCCTGTAAGATCCTGTCCTTGCAAAATATTGGATGAACATTGCATAAAGGCTAATGAGCCCCCAAATTACTTTAATAGTGAACGCTCCACGAGGCAATCCCCGTGGCATCACAGTCGACCTAAAGACCGGGTACAAGCTGCGCTTGCCCCTGACGTTCTGTGTAATGCTTAATAATTCTCTACGAAATATCCATTTGACCATATACCGTCTACTCCCCAATAAGATTTACGCATGTACTCAAACTTCCACTTTAAAAGACGACCGCTGATCGACTTAATTGTCCGAACAACATCACTTACTCTCATTTTTGGAGAGATAGATAAGTAAAAGTATATGTGATCTAACATCACATATACTTCCAAAACCTTGCATCCCTTGCCTTCTGTTAGTTTTCCCAAAATAGAACTAATCTGTCTTCTTAAAACACCGTAAAGAACTTTCTTGCGGTATTTGGGAATAAATACCAAATGGTATTTGCACTCCCAAACACTGTGGTTTAGGTTTTCATATTCTTGTATATTCATTATTGTTTCCTTTCCTTTTGGCCTGGGCGGCTCTAATTGAAAGAAAACAATCTCCATGCACGATAAGTCAAACTTTTTGGAGTTACTCCGGCAGAGCCGGAGGTTTACCTTTTTTAATTAGAAAACATTACTGTATATAATCAACTAGTTATAAAATTTTTTGAAAATTCTTCCTCATCTCTTTATCATTTGAAATCAACAAACTACAGCGGAGTTTATAAAATGTCTATTATTCCAATCCGGAACCCTGTTAAGACAGTGGATTAGTTCGTACAATACAAGCCTTGTGGTGAAAACAGGACGTACAATATGACTTGGATGTAATGAAATAGAGGGACTCAATCAATTACCATCGGTACCATCAAGTTGTTGAAAGGAGATGACCCTAGATGTAGGGCTCTTTCATCAAGAACAAAGGATCTATGGTTATGGGAGATAAATATAAGGGCTATCCAACTCTTAAGAGCATAATTAGATATGCCGTAAGAAAATGTTATCGTTACAAACTGAGTCTACGAGGCGTGTGCTGAATACTTTTAAGAGGACTGGAGATCACTTATGAAACTATAGTGAATACTTAACAAATCAATTTCGGAAGGCCCCCGATACAAGGTCATTGAGCGGTAGCAGTAAGAGGGAAGCAGCGCGTATCTTTAATATAGGAGAAGATACGGTATACCGTTGGTTAAGATTGCATAAGGTGGCAATATAAAAGCCATGAAGCGTTCCATTTTTCCTCAAAAAATGAATAAAGAGAATCCCAAAGAATACGTGACTACTACGATTACCCAAATTACTGAAGCCCTTCAGTTGGATCGTCAAACAGTTTTTAGCTGTCTTAAAGGTTTAAAAATCAACAGAAAAAAAGACAACTCTCTGTAAAGAGCGTAACGAAGAAAAACGCTGTGAGTTTAAGAAGTAATTAGAACAAATTCCACCAGAGACCCTTGTATATATTGATGGGGCAGGAATTTATAACCATTTGCATAGAGAGTATGGACGAGCCCCTCGCGGGCAAAATCTATGGAGAAATCCCGGGTAAGACAAAGAGAGCGTATTAGCGTGATTACAGGATTAATGAATAAAGCTTTCATAGCTCCTTTTACTTTTCAAGGAGGTTGTAATGTGGAGTTGCCCCTGCTAAACCGGACACCTTGAATTAGCTCCTAAGACAAGGGAATCGATTGAACATGCTGTGTGTTATTTATTGTATTTACCAACTTATTCTCCTGATTTTAATCCCATTGAATACTGTTGGCATAAAATCAAATCTATTCTTAGGCCCCTGGTTCAACAAGCTCAGAACAATCTGCACAATATTCTTGATCTTTGCTTATTAACTTATTCCAGAGATATACTATAACTTAAACGGCTTGACGGCGCCAGAACAATTACAAAGACAGACTTAAAGGTAAAAGCTAATATTATCAGAAAAACTTATAACATAGGTAAGGTTATTGCAAATAAAACGTTGAACTACATCAACATTAAATATGACGATATTGTTTCAGGATTGAATTATTCTATCACACCTAAAAAAACTTAAAATGGTAAAGTTATTTCGTGCACGTTCCTAGATCTTGTTTATCCTACAAAATTTACCCTATTTCAATAAAATTACTGCGGGAATTGCTGAATTTACTTTAAAGTTTTTGATTTTTTAATTGTATTTTGTTAACTTTAATACAAATTTTATCATTAAAAGGAGTGGGTATATTCAATTCTTTTCCAAATTCAATAAATCTTCCGTTTAGATGTAGAATTTCTGTATTATTTCCTTTTTTCAAATCTACAAACATAGACGGAAGACATTTAAGAGACATTTCTTTTATTTCTTTAATAAAATCATATACACAGACATTTTTGAAATCAATAACATGATGTATAGCTATTTTAATACATTCTTGCAAACACCCTTTAAGGAATGAAAGAGCATCTGGTCTAGACAATACCTCCTCTAGAGAGAGATCTAAATAAACACAGCTCCCATTGAGTGCGGATGTAATAATAAATTTTTTCCAGGATTCGTAATGGTAATTATCAGAAAATTTTGCATCAATCCCTGCATTATTTAATATTTTCAAAAATCTTAAAAGAACATCCATCTGTTGGCAATCTAAATCAGATAATATATTTTTATCCTTAGATAAAATCATTTTTGGAGAATCAGAATAATTTACAATTGAAAAATAATCTTCGTCTTTTTGACAGCTAATATATAGCAATGATGGTATTACATTAAATTTAGGACTAACGGATTTTATTATGTTAGGAATATCAATCCCATTAGAAATGGGTATTATAATTGTTTTTTTTATAAGTTTAAATAATAACAATGATTCAAAAATATTTTTTATAGAGTAGCTCTTTAAACATACTAGCAATATATCAATATTTAAATGTTCTCTTTTAAGAGCAACAAAATGATCCGAAGGAAATAATGAAATCTTTCCTTTCTCAATAATTCTAAAATTATTATTATCAAGGTGATCCCCATTCTTTAGAAAAATACTAACTCTTACCTGAGGATTATTTACTTTACGTATAAAATTTCCAAGCGTAAGTCCAACTGCCCCATGACCAAGAATTCCTATAGAAACTAAATTTTTCATATTCCCCAACTTCAACGTTGATTAAAGCATCAATTCCATAAGTACTTAAGTTTATAAAATTACTATCATTAATGTCAACGGCCAAGTTAATTGACCCCACCCTCGACCACAATAATTAACCCCTCTCATGGTAAAAGTTGCTAATTTTTTTATGTGTAGACAAGCATCTGATTAAAGATATTTTTTCTGGGATGATAAACTAAAGATTAAGATTGAGGCCTAGTTTTTTTCTGATAAGAATCACCATCTAAAACGAGGTGGTGTGAGAGACGATCCAAAGCAGCATTTCCCATAACAGGATCAGAGAACAATTAAAGCCACCCTTCAATAAGTTCTATTACTTGTAATAATAAAGCTGGTTGATGGCCCGGTGTGAGGATTCGTGAGATCTGGGGTCGCTGTGTGCTGTAGAACAAAGATAAGGAGGGCTGATTGAGGGTCTTCTCTTGAAAGGGTGGTACTAAAGATCGTGTAAAAAAGTGCCAAAATTTGTTTCACACAGGGAAATTCTTTATCTTATCATCATATTCGCCTTGAGCTTCTGACAAAGAAAGTTTTGATTAAATCTCAAGGGGTTAGCGGGTTTCATGGCCAGAGTAAGGTTGAATGAGAGCATCGTCAATGTTTTGTTTTTTCAGCCAGGTAAACAAAAAGTGTCGAAGTTTATGCGAAGAAATTATTTTTTGTATTCCAGCCATTTTACTGTATTTTTCAAGCATCTTTCGTATACCACGATCAGAATATGGTCTTTTCCAAGAGGACTCAAATAAATTTAAGTGTTTGTTTTTGTTGAATTTTGAGATATGAAGCGCCAAATTTCCTTGAAAACTTTTAAGAAACGGAACTATTCGATCCTTTTTTCCTTTTCCCGCAACAATTCTTAACTGACATCTATCAAAGTCAACATCTTGAATTTTAAGACATATTAGCTCACTAACCCTTATTCCTGTGTAAAGAAGGATTTTCACAATAATCACGTCTTGCATATTCTGTGCATTCCATATAGTCTCATAATATTTCTTTAATTCTGGTTCAGTTGGTGGTCTGCTCCCCAAAAATAGGACCGGGCAATTGAGAAAATTCTCATTATAATAACTACAATTAAAAAAGGAGAATTTTCAATGAAGAAGAAACATTTTACGGAAGAACAAATCGCTTTAGCTTTGCATCAAGCAGAGAGGACAAGTGTAGAAGATGTTACCCGTCATTTAGGCATATCCCAAGCCACTTTTTACCGCTGGAAAAGTAAGTACGGTGGTCTACTACCTTCTGAGGTAAAACGGCTGAAGCTCATAGAAGAAGAAAATCGTAAGCTGAAACAACTTTTTGCTGACCTAAGCTTAGATAAGAAGATGCTACAGGACGTTCTTGCAAAAAAAAGCGTAAAGCCTGCCGATCAGAGGATTATAGTAGATGAGATGGGTCAGCATTATGGAGCAAGCTGTAGACGCATATGCTAGGTTCTGGTATTCCACCGCTCAGTTTATTATTACCAATCCCGTAAGGATGAGCAGGCTTTATTAAAGAAAAAAATAAAAGATATTGCTTATAGTCGTGTACATTACGGTTATCGGCGCATTCATGTTTCCTTGCAAAGGGAAGGTTAGAAGATTAACCATAAGCATGTTTACCGACTTTATTGTGAAAGATCTTTGCAAATGCGTAAGAAGAAACCGAAGAGGCGTGTGCAAGCAAAGCTGAGGGAAGAAATTATAGAGATTAAAGCAAGAAATGATTGCTGGTCTATGGATTTTGTAGCTGATCAGTTATTTACTGGAGAAAAGCTGAGGGCATTGACAATTGTAGATATTTTTACTCGCCAATGCCCCCAGATAGGGGTTGGATTCTGTTATAAAAGCGCTGATGTTGTAAGCACCTTGGATAAAGCAGTGAGGCTTTATGGCAAACCTAAAGCAATACGATTGGATAACGGGCCAGAGTTTATCGCCAAAGCACTTGATTTATGGGCTTATAGCCATGGCGTTACTCTAGAGTTTTCGAGGCCGGATAAAACAACGGACAATGCATACATCGAAAGCTTTAACAGCCGATTTAGGCAAGAATGTTTGAACCAGCACTGGTTTTTAAGCCTGGAAGATGCTAAAAGTAAAATTGAAGGTTGGTGGCGAGAGTACAACTCTCAACATCCTCACAGTGCTCTTGGTAATATGACTCCTGAGGAATTTACTAGCTTTCCAGAAAACAATCACTCTAAGTTGGTGGTATAAAAGGTCGAATCTTCTCATCTGCTCTGGTCCTATTTTTGGGGCAGGGTCACAGACTTGGGAATTCTTCTTAACCCGTGGTCCTAAAACGGGGGTAGCTCCAACGTACCTTATCCTTCACACACTCCCCAAAAAAAACAAAGCTATGACAAACCAACAAGTTTCCTGTTTTGTGCAAGATTATATGGTATATGGCCGATCAGGTTCTCGACAAATTTTACAGTGGAACCAAAAAAGAAGAAAAAGGGCATAACCATGGAGATTGCAAAGTCTTGCTAAATCAAAAAACGTTCGAGAACTAGGTCAATTTAACCATCACATCAGCCTTGCTGGTTAGACATGGCGTTATAGAGACAAGTACACTTAGAAATCTATACAGTTTCACCCTATTTTTCTCTAAGACACTTAACTAAAGAACGATAAAAAAGAATGAAGCAAAGCATCAAGATTTTCCTTTGATTGTAGGTGGTGATAGATATCAAGAGAGGCTTCGACCATAGCCAAGCTTCTCGAGGTTATTTTAGATTGTCGGGGGAATCTGCCTACTCTGTGGCTTATATCCGAGTTTGCGATCTCTATTGGAGATGTTAAGTTTTTATCAATAAAGTGTCTTTCCTCTGGCAGAATCCTATAAAATCCACCCCAATCATCTGTTACGAACGAGCACTTTCCTTTTGCACGAGCTTTTTAAGGCAGGCATCAGAACGAGTGCCCAAGTGCCATCCGAGATGGTTTACGCGATATCCCATCAATGGCTCGCCAATTCAAATAGGATTTTTTTTCCATTCACAAAATGCCAAAACTCGTCAATCATGACAACTTCTGGCTCCTCTTGGGTCTCGGAAGGATCTGCTTGAGTCGATGCTGCTTTGATCCATTTTAAAACCGCGACGGGACTCACTTTAAAAAGACGGGCTATGTTACCATGGATTGCACCACAATAACCATATAGAATGATAGCGAATGATTTAAGGGTAGGATGAACGCCTCGTGGCTTTGTCTGAGTAAATTGACAGTCACAATCTTTACATTTATAGCGCTGAAGATTCCTCACGTAGCCTTATTTTACATATTGTTTAGATAAGCATTTTTTACAATTTAGTTCTGTCATGGCTATCTCCACGACAACATTTTAGCATATTATCGTTCTTTAGTTAAATGTTTCAAACTAGCACACTGCATTAATATATTGCTTTAATATAATTTTTATGTAATCTTATAAAAGTTAAATTCTATATTTAAATGGAGAATTTTGTGAATTTCCGTAAATATTTTTTTCTTTTATTAGTGATCTTTTTATCAAGCTCTTTTTTTTCCACAGGAAAGGGTTGTTATGCTATGGATGTTTATAAAGGAGTAAACTGCATCTGTAATAGAATCAGAATATCTAATGTTCGTTCATTTCATAAATTTACATTATGTTCTCGTAGGATGTGTAAAGTAATTGATAGGGTTAACGAAAGGGAGAGGAAAAAAATGAATCTATTTCCAATTGAGGCGGTTCGTCATTCAACGGCGCATTTAATGGCTGCAGCGATTTACAAACTTTACCCTGGTACTATGTTTGGTATTGGACCTGCTATATCAAATGGATTTTACTACGACTTAAAGATACCAGATAAGGTATTAAAAGAAGAGGATTTTAGTTCTATAACGGAGGAGATGGAAAAGTTAAAAAATCTTAATATTCCATATCAACGGGTTGAGATGCCCATAGATGAAGCTATTTCTCTGATGGAGAACGGGGGGCAACTTTATAAAGTAGAATTGCTGAAATTTTTGAAGGAAAGGGGTACGACGGCTATCTCGAAGGATGAAATAGACATAGATATTAATGATTTTCATAAAGCTCACAGCCAAATTTCTGTTGTATCGTTTTATAAGATTGGAGATATGTTTTTAGATTTGTGCAAAGGACCACATGTTGACAATACGGGGCAAACAGGTATTTTTAAATTAAACTCGATTGCAGGAGCTTATTGGAGAGGAAATCCTAAAAATGATACTTTACAGCGTATTTATGCGCTCTGTTATGCAAGCGCAGAGAAATTGAAAGAGGAAGAAGTTCGCTTGGAGGAGATTAAGCAACGAGATCATAGAACTTTAGGGGCTCAGCATAAGCTGTTTTTCTTTAATCCGGAAGAAGTTGGAGTTGGGCTACCGTTTTGGAAGCCTAATGGAGCTGTTATAAGAAAGGAATTAGAATTTTTAGCAACTGAGTATGAGAGAAGACAAGGATACCTTGGAGTCATAACGCCAGAATTAGCAAAAGAGGCTTTATATTATCAGTCAGGTCATTTGCCATACTATAAAGAGAGTATGTATAATCCTATTGATATTGAAGGGGTTAATTATATATTAAGACCAATGAATTGCCCCCATCATCATATGGTTTATTTAAGCGAGAAAAGGTCATATAGAGATTTACCATTAAAGCTTTCTGAATATGGGAAAGTTTATCGATTTGAACCATCTGGATCGCTGACAGGATTAATGAGGACTCGTGGATTCTCGCAAAATGATGCTCATATTTACTGTCGAT
>JACCDO010932876.1_pt1 | contig 19788 bp, 17 predicted proteins | sample 7446101 | NCBI WGS metagenome assembly JACCDO01 (sample SAMN15323440, study PRJNA562643) | freshwater metagenome | isolation source: river surface water | place: USA:Blue River Watershed | collected 2017-08-16
AGTTGCCATGTGATTCGGTTTTTACGGATATGAATATGAACACACATACAAATGAAATTCATATTATGCATGCTAAAAATCAACAGCGAAAACAAATGAAGTCGCCCGACAATATTGCAAACATATGCCAACGAATCAACATGCGCATTGAGAACTATTTTCGCTTTTGCAACGCATATGATTATTTTGATGAGCCGATGTATAATTCATTGTGCAGTTTATTCATCGATTATAAAAAATAATATTCGAGAAATGATATAGAAGCACATCACATATATATTATATAATCTGTATACGATGAGTGCAAGTGTAACAAACGAACAAACTGGAGTTAAGGTTATTGGCCAGGTTAAGTGGTTTAATACGAAGACTGGGTATGGTTTCATTACTGCCCGCGAAGGAGAGCATGTCGGTAAGGACATTTTTACCCATTATTCGTCCATTCGCGTGAATGATTCCCAGTACAAATATTTGGTGCAAGGTGAGTATGTTGAGTTGGCGATTGCAAAGTCTACTTCTGGCCAGCACGAGTACCAGTCTGCCGACGTGACCGGTGTCCGCGGTGGTGGACTCATGTGCGAGACCAGACAGCAAAATCAGCTATCTGCTCAGGGTGAACGAGAGCGCCCTGCGCCCGTCCGTAAGTACAAGACCCGACCTGCGCCTCGCGCCAAGACTGATGCAACTCCATCTGCATAAATACAAACATGAAATTTACATCTTTACATAAAAATACAGAATAATATGATAAACATATATATAATATTTATCATCTCATACGACTTTACTTGATAATGCATTATCAATAATATATAATGCATCGCCCCATCCATGCTGTGTTATGTTTGTTAGAACTCTTTTAAATTTATATTGAGCTAAAAATGCATCAATATCAGTAATTAGTCCACAATTTTTGTACATTTCGGTTTCATTCACTTCCAAATATATTGCTTTCGCGTACTGTATTGATTTCACAGCACCCTTCAACGCCATAAGTTCTGCTCCTTGAATATCAAAATTCCAAAAATTGTATTTGGATGCGTCTATTTTATTTCTTTCAAAAAACGAATCGATTGTAATACTTTTTAGGAATATTTTAGCTATATAGACAATCCCTGGATGTTCTTGTGCATGAGTACCGAATTCTAACACACTTGACGATTGAACATTATTTGAAATGTTAAATGTAACATCCACGTCATCACAGTCAGTGATTACTGCGTTATATACATTTGGAATGTTTCTATTTATGGCCTCTCTAACTTTTGCCGGAATAGCATCAATCCATATAATTTCTTCGGGTTTTAACCCTAGCTGACTATAAAAGTCCAGCTCTTCACACTCGTGTGCGCCTAAATGAAACCCACCACTAATATTTATGTTATTCGATACTAAAATGTTATTAATGTCTCTAAAGGAAATTAACATCTATATGCTATTAAAATATATAATTTGACGAATTTATACCAGTTACAATACTTTTGGCATTACTTTTGTACAAACAACTCCTTTGCCAAAGTTTTAATGATTTTATTGTCTAGTTTGATTTGTTCTTCTTCCACATCTCCCAAAATAGCCCGCATCATTTTGTAACAGAATTCATATGTTCGTGTTTCTAATACTTCACAGTCGGGATGAGCAGTTCTCCACACTGGCACTGTTCTGTAGTTATTCATGGATATTCGACTCAAAATTTTCCGCAGCTTCGTCAGTTCATCAGTATCTTTACTCCATCCAGCGTCGTCTTTGATATACATGGTCTCACGTTTAATATCAGTGCAATGGATGGGTCGTTTTGTAATATCCATGTCTTTGAGCCGATCCATGATCATCTTCGTCATGCCATTCACATATCCGTGATTGCCAATGTATTCTAGCTCATCGATATGGACGTTTAGGTTGCGCAGAAAGTCGGTAATGCTCATTGCATCTTTACACGTATCATTGAGGAAAAAATTCAGGTTGAACTTTTGGTTGTTGTTCGTGGTATTATTTACAATTGTATTTGTATTCACTTTATTTATGAGTTCTTTCTGCAATACCATATTTTCGGCGTGTTGTTCAATCATAAGTTGTTTGAACTCTTGATTTTGTTTTAATAATAATAAAATTGTATTGGTATCAGTTATGGAGTCAACAATATTAGAAGTTGATGTGTTATCCGTTTTTGGGTTTATAACATTCTTGGGCTCATCTAGTGTACATGATTTTTTATGATTAAATAGTCCTTGTCTATACCTATAATGCTTTCCACATATACATGGATACGTTTGTACATCGTGTGGACCCAAATCGTCATTCAGCGTCATTTGTTTATGTTTACGAGTGGATAAATGTCGCTCATATTGACTATTCTTACATGTACTATAGTCACAAATTTTACAAAAGAATTTATTGGAACTTTTTGGACCCAAAACGTCATTCATTTTTCTTTATATATGAATGACACAAAAAGTTCCTAAATTTTTTACGAAAAAAAAAGTATGCAGTCAACTTAAAATTATTTTTTTGGGATTTAAAGCATTATGCAGCAAAACTGAAAATTGACATTTTTCGGAAAAAGAAATGGCCTCGCTTTTCAAAATTGGACATTTTTAAAATGTCCATTTTCGGAAAATCGCGACCCAAATTTAATCAACGTTTTTTTGTGGGACAATGTTTTGTGGGAACTTTTTATGGGAAAAATATGATTGTGGGAACCATTATTATGTGGGAAATATGATTATGGGAACCATTGTTATGTGGGAACCATTGTTATGTGGGAACCATTATTATGTGGGAACCATTGTTATAATGGCGGCGCGAAATTTCTATGTGTAAAATAAGAATGAAAGTTGTCTCATTAAATAACTTCCTGCATTTGTTTCATAATAAAAACACGAAAGAATGTACGGTAAATCGTCTTATTTCAACCGCGCAAGTGAGAACCGGCACAAAATTGCGGCCATTGAAGCAATATATGATTGACCGACATATATCGAAGGACACGATCCGCAATTTATGTGAACATATAAACAATCGGGATGATTATTTAACTCGATTTTATAATCTATCGCTTAAAATAGACCCCGACGTGTTATGCATACATGATTCCGGTATTATTCCAATGAAGAACCGAGAAATGAACAACAATCAAAATATCATATTCAAAAATATCATTCGAAATATACACATGTTTGATATATTGCAAAATACCAAGTCGGGAATAGAAAATGTCCCCACATTTTTTGATATGTTATACGATTTGTATTTACATGGCATCATTGATTATAAATTGCTTACCCCGAGCGCAACCCATTATATTAAACATGGCCGAATCGGGAGTGTGTTTTCATCCTACTATTTCAGGGCATCTATCATGAACCCATATTTAGTATATTCGCTGAATCAAACTGTATTACATGGTCACCGTATATTTAGTCCAACGCTCGGTTGGTCATCATATTGTTATGGTTTTTTGGAATCGCCATATGTATCCGAGTATGTGGGAACCGATGTGATACCCAGTGTATGCAAAAAAACAGCCGAAATTGGTGAGATATATTCACATTCAAAGAAGGTAGATATATATTGTAAACCATCTGAAGACTTGTATAAAGACACTACATTTATGCAAAAATACAAACAACATTTCGATGTAGTATTTTTTAGTCCTCCGTATTATGAGTTAGAATTATATAAGAGTACTAATCAAAGCACTGATCGGTATAAAACGTATGAATCATGGTTAGCTGGATATTGGGAAGAAACCATCAAATTGTGCCACGCTGTTTTAGAAAAGAATGGGAAAATGTGTTATATTTTATCCGGATATGGTTCTCAAAATAGTCACACTAATTTTGATTTGTTAAAGGATATGAATAATATTGCAAAGAAATATTTTCGATTGACGAGTACACAACCCATGTATAATAAAAATGTGCATGTAACAACGCATCGTGAAACTGGAGAACAAATCATGATATTTACTAAAAAAGAGAACGTTGAAATTCAGTAATCACGTTGTTCAATACACGAATGATTATATATGGAGAATATCTGTATCTTATAGCAGATATAATGTTCTTTAATGCGTTCATAATATTATATTTATTGTATAATTCTGCATCTGGTATAGTTGAAACCTTGTTATAAATATCAGAAAGGCTGTTTGAAATAATATACCGCGGATATTGCTGTTGTATTTTAGTTATAGTTTCGTATAATTTTGCAATAATTGTTTGTTTCAATAATTTATAATCGGGTGTTGGAGTTGGTTCTGGTTCAGGAACGGGCCATGGTGTTGGTTCTGGTTCAGGAACGGGCAATGGTGTTGGCATTGGGATAGGCATAGGTTCAGGAACTGGTGTGGGTGACGGTGTTGGAACTGGTGTAGGTGACGGTGTTGGAATTGGTATGGGTTCGGGTATGCCACTATTTTTCAACGGCAATACATTTTCTTTGAACTGTCCAATAATATTACCAGGCGGCGACGTATTCATAGAAATGATGACTTCTTTTGTAGTCGTATTATACGAATATCCAAACCCATGTAAACGGCTGGCTTTCCATACAAGACATGTAAAATGTCCGGTACCACTAGTATATTGTGACGCATTAAAATCATACATACGTATTTCATCATACCATAAGTCAATGCTCTTTTTAATAAGCTCTAGTGGTGTTGCATTGTATCCTTGGAAGTAGGCAAGGTTCTCCCCGTATAGTTTATTATTGCTATGATAAAACCCATTATTTTTTAATAAATACGAACTCCAGTTGTCTGCAAAACTGGCAATCTGGTCGTCCCATATAAGAGGAGGAGAATCATGCAATGCACGATATTGATTAATGTAATCAGTTATGATTTGTTTGTCGGTAGCCCCTAACGCGATTTGTACAATAGGCATCGTTTTATTATATATTGTTTTCATATAATAAACTAAATTAACACATATCACTGCATAAACAGACTGTTTTACATTATATTTACATAATTAGTGAACACAAAACTAGTCTTCTGGATTTTTACATTAGTGTATTGATTGTAGTATCAACTTTCCACGAACCATAACATCGATGGATTCCGTAGTCTCCAAAACAATTAGGTTCGTATGGCGACGGTGATAATAACATTATGGATTCAACCCCATAATCAATCGCGGTTTGTGTAACTAATAATGGTCCAGTCGTGCAATAAACATATACTTGTGATGGAGGGTCTCCGTTTTCACTTTGTGCAATACTTATATTTTCAGGTGATATTCGTTGGCATACTATATTATCAATAATTGCTTTTAAAAAAGGATGTTTTGGAGGTGCATAAAATGCATAATTTCCAATCAAATTTGTGTACCCCTGACAAGTAATAATAGAATCTGTTATATTTTGCAATTCGATCGGGAATATACATTGGTCCGCATATTCGTAATACAAATTATCCAAACATTTTGTATTTTCGACATCGAGATCCATATATACGCCACCATAATAATAAACCGCCAAATATCGAAAAAAGTCGATTTGCTGAATTTTATGTTTCATATTGACAAATACATCATAATACTCCGGCATTTTCTCGTTTATGAAATCTACAATATCATCATCGTTGAAAAATACATAATTCCAGTCCGGGTTTAGTTTACGTATATTTTCCACATTTTCATAGTATTTATGTGGTATATTATTGGTTTTCCATGTTTGAATTATATTCATCGTATGCTATAATTGTATAATATACATTTTCCTTAAGTCGATATAAGAGTTATGTTTTTATTTTGTGTGATACTCCGGATTCGATTGTATTTATAATATGTTGTGGATAATCCATATCTTTTAATACTCGTACGCCGCCCTTTAAATTTGATATCCCCTTTTTAATTTTATATGTATATTTGAATGTTCCGTCGGGATTCACATTTACAACCATCTTATAGTTTTGCACCGTTGACGACCCCTTAAACATCTTACATATGGATAAGTAATGGGTGGTCAATATAAAATTCACATTCGAAAACTGTTGTAAGTATTCTAAAAATGCGTACCCGGCCTTGGATGCTTCAGTGGGGTTTGTACCAGAATATAATTCGTCAAACATGCAAAAATGCCGGTATTTGGTATCGCAGTATTGTTTCACACTATCAATAATTTCTTTGCATCGGCGGGATTCTGCCTGGAATAAACTGTCGCGACCCGATGTGTCGGGTATATTCAAATATGAATGTAAATGCGTGTAAGGAGTAATTGTGGCGGATTTATAAAATCCACAGCCTACTTGTTGTGAAAAAATAATATTCAGCGCGGTCGATTTCAAAATCGTCGTTTTGCCCGATTTATTGGGTGAAGATATGATCATGTTTTTAGTAAAATCACAGTCATTTTTTACAGGTTCATCCCCGATCAACCCCGGATAATATTGTTGTTTAAATTGACATGTATTGGACTCGTCAAAATTCGCATATGAAATAATACCGGTTTGTAGGTTAGATGCAATACCCATTAGATTGTCAATGTATCCATGGTACCCAACTGAATATCGAATACAATGTTCGTAATCAGCATTCGAATAGAGCTTATAATAACATTTCAACATATATCCAACCTCATTAAACTTTTTCATGTTGTTTTCAAATGGATAAACTAATTGTAAATCATGTTGCATGAGTCGCAACACATCTAATTGCTCTTTCATTGTACGCTTGAATTCGCTATACGATGCACACTGTGTAGAAATATGTGCAAATGATTCCATAGAAGTAATGGTATAATCAACGTAGTTACGTAATTCGATGAGTTCGCGGTTCACATTCATGATGTTTGCATAAAACCGTTTACATAACATAATGTTTTGGTATATTTGAAATACATACATTCCAAACATGAACAAAATATATACTACTTTATCCCAACTTAAATCCTGAATACTACTAATCGCCTTTCCAATAAAGTGACTTTTTGCAACGTTTTTCAGGGTTTCAATATACACGCTTACACTAATTGGTATCCCCTGGATTTTTAACAATATAAACGGAAAGATAAGAAACAACACCGGCATTGCGAAACTAATTATTGGCGACAATACATGCACAACGGAAAGTGATTGCAGAAACGACTGCGATTCATTGAAAGGTTTCAACATTTCCCAGTCCAAATAATTGTATTTTTCTAAGAAATAATCATCTAATTTTATAGATTTCCAAATATTTTTGATATTATCACAATTTAATACATAATCACTTTGCTTCATATTCTGCTGATATGCATTCATGTTGCTGATCAACATTTTCGTATCGTTTAAATACAATACGTCAGTTGTATATTGTTGATGCCACATGGGTATCATATTTTTGGCAAATGTATGACTCGGTTTAAATAAGTAATCATACATCGTGTGTTTACTTTCGTGATTTGAATGTATTTTCAGTTCTAAATCATACGATATCGCGTCGTTCAAATCAAATAGTTTGTCCTTTTCTAAATACTGAATCGGCAATTTAAATGTAGTATCAATATCAAACAATAATACCGAATTTTCTACTGGCTGCTGATCAACAACATGATTATTCGTATTCGGTAATGTATTCGTGATATATGCATATATTTCCATTACTATAATATGTATAGTAATAAAAAGAATCGCTGTTGAACGCATAGCATACATACTCAAACAATGTTTGGAAATTCCTTAATCGTGATACTGTAGTGACTTTCGATGTGTTTCATTATATGAATGTCCCCCTCGGTAACAAAATTAATCGCGAGTCCCTTTCGTCCCCAACGGCCACTTCGACCAATACGATGCAAATAGGTATGCACACATTTGGGAATATCGAAGTTAATGACCGTACCGACTTGTTGAATATCAATGCCACGGGCAGTGACATTCGACGAAATTAACACGCGATATTTGCCTGCACGGAATTCGTCGAGTGCTGCACTTCGTTCATTTTTCTCCATTGAACTATGAATACAGCAAACCGGGAATCCGTCTCGTTTCATTGCTTCATACAAATCACTAACACGTTTCACATTGTTGGTGTAAATGATCGTCTGTGAAATGGTAAGTTGTTCGAACATTTTTTTCAGCATTTCGAATTTTTCATTGTCGGTATACATCGCGAGATAGTACTGCTCAATGCCATCGAGTGATAAATCTTCACGCTTCATCGTAATATGAATGGGAGACTGCATGAACTTATCAGTAAGCTGCATGACATCGCGAGGTAATGTTGCACTAAAAATGGCAACCTGAACCTTATTGTTTAAATACTGAAAAATATTGTAGATTTGTTCTTTAAATCCTTGCGACAACATTTCATCCGCTTCATCCAAAATAAACAATCGAACCGTGCTTAAGTTTAAATGTCGTCGCTTAATCATATCAAAAATACGTCCAGAACACCCAACTACAATATGCGGAGGAGCATTGCGAAGTTTGTCAATATCTCCTTGCACGGATGTACCGCCTACAAGTAATTGTGTGCGTAAACCATCCATAAACGAACCTAATTTATTGACAACATTGTGGATTTGGCGTGCAAGTTCTTGCGTGGGTGCAATGATCAGTGATTGCAATTCGTCAATAGATACATCAGTAATTTGCAATGCGCTGATTGTAAATGCGCCCGTTTTACCTGTACCAGATTGCGCCTGTGCAATTACATCATTTTTATTGATAATCGGCAAAATCGCTTTTTTTTGAATTTCGCTCGGGTTTTCGAACCCGTTTGCGTAGATGCCTCTAAGTAAACCGTTCTTTAGGTTTAATTCATCCCATGTTTTTATTTCATCTATATGTTCAGTTTTTGCACTCGAAACTTCCATATTTACTAACATAATTACATGTTTACGTTTAAGTGCGTTCGCTTTATATATTAAATGTTCAACAAATATAGAAATTATATGTCTATTATACTAGATACGCAGTTATGTATACATTAGCGTTTTATGAAACAATGTGCGTCCAGCCGAGTACGTATACTCTGCCTCAGGTGAATATAGATAATATTAATGCATTGCATCTGCATATGGGTGTTCAAAATATACCAGTTAAGACAAAACCAGTTGATAATCAGGCAAGGCGACAAAAACAAGAAAATATGGAGAATTGGAAAAAGCGCGAAGAGTTTAAAGCCACTGTTATTGCAAAGAAAGAAGGATACGAAAATCTATTTGGCGAATTAAAGAAATATTTGAATAAATTAACTACCGCAAATTATGATACACAAGTCGAATCCATAATTGAAACAGTAAAAACGATTATTACACTAGATGATGATGACGATAAAATTCGAGTAGCTTTAATACAAGCCGCCGAAGTTATTCTACAGGTTGCATGCAGTAATAAGTATTATTCTGCACTATACGCAAAGTTATATATGCGGCTCGTTGATATTCATCATCAGTTTTTAGAAGAAAAGGATCGAGTGTGCGATAAATTTTTAAATGCATTGCAGGAAATTGAGATAGTTGACCCGAATGTGGATTACGACCGATTTTGTGCGGTTAATAAAAAGAACGATGAGCGCAGGGCAATGATGTTGTATATAGTCAACTTACATAAAACAGGTGGTTGCTCGATGGGTGAGTTGAGTCGTATTGTTATTAAAATCGACATGATGATTCATAGTCATGTAAGTGAATCTAGTTACGTCGAATATACGAATGAGCTTACTGAAATTATGAATATATTTGTTACAAATATGGTAACAGAAATTAAAACCCTCCAAGAATGGGCGTTTATAAAACAGCGAATTGTAGATTATTCAAAATATAAGGCGAAGGATTATCCTGGAATGTCAAGCCGAACCATTTTTAAGTACATGGATATGGTGGATTTATTCAAGTAGTTTATACCAGCACAGATTTATTCAAGGTTTAGAATACAATACGGTGCCCCAAATATTATTTTTATTGCAATGTAGATAAAAATAATACTATTATGTATATACATAATTATGATACACTCTATATTAGAACCTGCAAATATACATTATAAATCTGGATATGGTATAGATGAAGATGATATTGAATATAATACTAGCATATATGACTATGAATGGAACGGCATAGAACTCGAAATTGCACTCGGTAAAATTAAATACACATATTCCAAATACGGCGTTTTATTTTGTTCCATTTATCTTATTGTAAATGATTCTCCTGCATCACGCATTGGAGTTTTTGAGATTAAAGAAAGTGAAATACTTAACAGCATGGATGATGATGGGCTGGATATGGAAAAAGGCAATATTTTAATATTCGCATCCACAAATTACATCAACCGCATGTTACAAAAAACATCAAAGAAACCGTCTATCAACATAGACAAAACTGCGGAATTAGAAAAAACGGCATTAAATGCGGTTGAAGTAGATGATGTGATGAAATTAGACATTGCCGATACACAAATATCTACAGGCACAGCTGCTGCCGCGAACGTTATTGGTGATAATATTTTTACGAGTGACGCAACCGTTATTTCCCCTCCATTATTACCCGACGAAAATCAAATCGACAGCGACGAAATCACGGCAGAATATAAAGAATCACCAAAGAATCATTGGATAGAAACGTTCTCTCGTAACAACAAATATTCAATTATCGAGAACGAAGGAATGGGTGATTGTTTGTTTGCCGTAGTTCGCGATGCATTTCGTCAAATCGGTAAACAAACCACTGTCAAAAAATTAAGGGCAGTATTAGCAAAAGAAGTTACGAATGAGCTGTTACAACAATACAAAACGCTGTATACGAATTTTTTAACAGAATACCAAACTATAAGTGCAGAAATGACGGCAATCGAGAAATTGAACAAAGAAATGAAACGCCGTATTTTAAATGTGACGGATAAAACCGAACATAGCCAGATTTTAAAAGATGCTGCCGAGTTGACGGATAGATACAAACGACTTAAGGAAAATAGAACAGTTACAAAGTCGCTATTGAACGACTATTTGTACATGCAAGAAATTAACTCCATTGAACAATTGCAATCTTTTGTTATGACACCTCAATACTGGGCCGATGAATGGGCGATTTCTACATTGGAGCGAGTCTTAAATATTAAGATGATATTGTTGGATGAGAATGCATATGAAAACGGTGACAATGATAGTGTGTTATTGTGTGGACCTACGCATGATACTACTAAATTCGGGGATTTTTCACCGGATTATTATATTATGACGAGTTATGATAAGAATCATTATCGATTGGTTTCGTACAAATCTAAATACATATTCAAATTCCGCGAAATACCGTACAATATAAAAACGATGATCATTAATAAGTGTCTCGAGCGCAATTCGGGTATTTATTATTTAATCAACGATTTTCGAAACTATAAAACCAAACTGGGCGTAGACGCCAATTATGGAGAACCGGTCAAAGACGAAGATGATATATTAAACAAGGACCTGTATGATAGTGATACTGTTTTTATGTTTCACGCAAAATCAAATCATATTCCACATGCAGGTAAGGGAATTGGAGAACATATACCTGTATCTAAGATGACTCAATACAACGATTTAAATAGCAAAAAGAAAACAGATATTACATATGATTGGCGCAAAAAGTTAGATGACTCGTGGGCATCGCCATTTACGTTGGACGGTCATAGATGGAATACAGTAACACACTATATGTCGGGTGCACAATATAAAAAGGGATTTCCCGATTTTTACATGTTATTTTCATTGGACAGTGAAAGCGAAATCTCAAAAAGTGTAGATATGGCGGTCGCTGCGACCAGCAAGTCGGGCAAATACAATGATATACTGCTACGCCCAGATAATGTTACTGTTGATGCGGATTTTTATAGTGCAGGGCGTTCGCCGAGAAATGAAGAAGAACGATACCGCGCAATTGAAGCGAAGTTCTCACAAAACCTGGATTTGAAACGGATATTAATGGATACAAAACGCGCAAAGTTGGTTAAGTTTGTTCGAAGAAATGACCCAGAACCAGATATGTTATTAATGAAATTGCGAAAAGAACTCGCATAATATGCCAACTGTTCTCATTTTACAAAATACACACTATTTTGTAAAAAATTGATTTGGTTTGCAGACATTACTCAATGGTATCTTCTTGAAGTTTACTTCTACAATTAAAACATGAGCATTACTGAAAACCAACACGAGACCAGCGAGTTTGTGGTTGAGCCCCCGACTGAATTTGCCAGAATGGAACTAGCGGCGGGAGAATGGAATAGTATTTACATTCCCTATTTGTCGAACCAATTGGTGTTAATGAATCATTATGATGTAGTGCATCCATTCTTACCAAAGTACTTGCGCGACTTTTTGGAAAAGGTGCTTCGCATTGGAAAGGTTCGCAGAATCGACTTTGTTGACCGCGATGTGCCGAGTTCACCAGTGCCAGTCAAAGCCGCCTTCGTTCATTTTGAGTATTGGTATGATACACAAGCTGCGCGAAATCTTCGCGAAAAGCTTAACACATATGGTCAATATAGACAAAAGGGCTATATTTACAAGGGTAAGAGATGCAACTTTTATCAGTCTATGACGACATATCAGGATGGTACGATTCGTCCTGGGTATTTCGACATTCGCATTAATCATAAACCAATTGAGGAAACAGATTGCGATAGAAATATTCATCAGTTATATGCCGAAAATCTATTACTTGAGCGCGAATTGGCTGAACGAAATGCGCGCATCGAAGATTTACAGCGCGAGCTTCAACAAATTCGATCTATGGTCACTATTGGCACAAATACACAAATGGATTATGCGACAGATGACGAGGGTCGTGTCGATACAGAGGTAAGTGAAATGGACAAGACTATTTATCCAGATACCAAGGGACCAATGACTTTGGCGGAACTAGCATAAAACGAACAAATACCAATAAAAATATTCATCAAAATAAACCGAAACACATAATTTGAAACAAACATAAATTATAAAAAGTGCATGATGGGGCATGTACTTTTTTTATTTGAGTTCGTAAGCCGACATACGCAAAGACTGTTGTATGTGTTTCGGTAATTGTTTGAACGCAGAACGCGAAACGAAGGTTGTCATGTTGGTTAACTCTATTATAAATTCAGCCTTATCGTGTATTAATTCTATAAATTTACAGTAGTGGTGCATGTTCTCAAATACATGTGTTTGGTCTTTGTTAAAGTTGATGGAATATCCATTTATACGGACACACTCATCTATGAAATCATTTATGTTATACAGCAACATTGATTTGATAATATAATACGAAAGCACATGTGTATTGTCACGATATTTGTCGTTATTCTGGCCGGGTTTACTGTTTACATGGAGAATATCCTTATATTGTAGTTGATAATATGAAAGTATTTTTGCACATTGAAAAATAGAGAATATTTGTTCATTGTGCACGAGAACTTCTAACTTACGAATACATGTTTGCATCCATTTGTCTGGGTTCTCATTCCATCGCGTAGTATAGAACACAATAAACATATCATTTAATAATTCTGCCCAGATTTCACAATATGACTCGAATACACGTACATCGGCGGTCACATTGAATATTTTGAGGATTTCGCGGCTGGTTGCTGCGTCATTATATTCTGAAAAGTCCAATCCAAAACAGTGAAATGATTCGTGAATGAGAACCTTGAACCATTCTTCTTTTCGAAATATATGGATTTCATTGTCTTTTTTGCATGGATATGTGAACGCGGTATTTACATGTTCTCGATTTATGTAATCCATTTTAGCGGTTGGTAATAGTTTATTATGTGGACTCATTGACAAATAAATGGTTAATGTTTGAGAACATTTCTTATTGGAAAAAAAAGAAGCAATCGTTAACCACACATAAACTCGTTTTACAATGGTATTAATGTCTTTTTTTGCCATTTTGGAGGACGTTCCAATATACAAAATAATGTTACGTTCTCCAATTTGAAAATTTATTTGCTCATATGAATGAATATTTTTGTTTACCAACTCTTTTATTTCATCTGGATAGTAAGATGTATCTAATTCCAGAACAACATTGTGTATAGTTCGAATCGAACCATTATTTTGTTTCCACATTTCGCTTGCATATGCAATCCTGTTAAATAAAATGGAGAACATCTTAGATGTATTTGGCATGAATTTTATTACAGGGGTGTGATATATACCATGCAATACATTTTCAGTTATATTAATAATTTTGGTCGAAGTTTCCGTTAACATTTAATATAGCGTTAGAAATTTCCCAGTAAGAAAATTGATTTTTGTTAAACAGCCAAGTAACATATAACATAAACAAAAAAATAACTGAATGGGCATTAAGAACTTAAACCGGTTTTTGAAAGAAAACTGTACAAAAAAATCTATTAGAAAAATACAATTAACACAATTAGAATGCAAAACGATTGTTATTGATACTAGTATTTATATGTATCGATATATTGCGGAAAATGCACTCATGGAAAATATGTATATGCTAGTATCTTTATTGCTAACAAATAATATTACACCGTTGTTTGTGTTTGATGGAAAACCGCCTCCGGAAAAGCGGGAGTTGCTTCGATTGCGTAGACTTGAAAAAAAGAAGGCAGAACATAAATATATGGAACTCATGGACGAGTATAACAGTAAAGACGGGCAAATATCGTCGGCAGAAAAGGAAAATATGTTACAGGAACTGAGTGTTCTAAAGCAGCAGTTTGTTCGAGTAACCGATGATGATATACAGAAAGTAAAAGGTTTACTGACTGCGTACGGTGTAATGTATTACGAATCGACCAATGAAGCAGATGAAGTGTGCGCATATATGGTAAGATCGGGTAAAGCATGGGCGTGTTTAAGTGATGATATGGATATGTTTGTGTATGGATGTACACGTGTACTTCGTAATGTTAGCTTGTTAAATAAAACGGTTATTCTATATGAGACGCCGAATATATTGGAAGAATTGTGTATGACAGAAGATGATTTTAAACAAATCATGGTGTTGTCTGGAACTGATTATAATACACATACTGATGCAAATTTGGATATGACAATCCAATGGTATACAAAATATATGGAAGAGATTGCGTCGACACGCATATCACGCATTACTACTTTTTATCAATGGCTACATGGAGTTAGTAATTATATTACGAATTTGAATGAACTAACCCACATATGTGATTTATTTACAATAAATAACATACATGACCCTGGGTTAGATACTATACAGATTGTCATAAGACCGCGAAACGATAATATGATTCATGATATAATGTCAAAAGCTGGATTTGTATTTACATAATCAGCGACGACATATAACAGCCAGCAAAGTCATTAATACCAGTGTGGGTGAGGTTGATTGTGACATCAATCCACAGCTCACCGCCAATGGTAGACCATCGGTTGCAAAACATCCAATCTTCTGATAAATAATGATCATCTACTACGCCACAGTCAAACAGGGCGTATGCATATTTATTTTCTTCTGGAATTAAAAAATTAACATCGTCGGTGTATTTTGTTGATGCATATGCAATTGACATTTTTTCAATAACACCACGCTGTATCATCATAAACCCAGTTGCAATGTGTTTTACTTGTGTTAGGTTTTTTTCAATTTTTATCTGCGTCGAAATGTAATTTACATTGTATTTTAACAAATTCATCTGTATAGTATCAACATCGCTTAATTTACTCAGTTGGGATGAGTTTTTTTTGTCAATAATGCGTTGAACCGGATTCGGGTTTTGTTCGGTTGGTACAATACGGTTAAAATTATACGATTTTAGTGGGTAAATTCCGCCAACGACTGGTTTATTTGCAATCAACAACTTAATAATGTCAAAAGCGTCCCATGTTATATCGTTATCGATGAAAATTATGTGTGTCATATGAGGATCATTCATTGCTTTTGCAACTAAATTAGTTCGTGCACGTGAGATCAAACTGTCACTTTTACAAAATAGTACATGAAGTTTGATGCCAAAATGCTGGAATAATTCTTTTGTCTGCATTAAGCAGCTTACATAATTGACAAAGCATACGCTACCATAACATGGAGTTAGTATATACACAACCGGATTGTTTTTCTCTATATACTCGTCAATGGTATTTTTTAAATCAATTTCCGTCGTTTCAATCTGTTTGTGTGCATTAGTGGAACTCATATTACAAAGTATTCTAATATAATTTATATGAATTAACAACTTTATATTGTTTGTGCAGCAAAAATAAATAAATTTTTGTAATTTATTTATTTGGATATCTAGTATCATATCAGTGATTGACTTTTTCTGTGTTGTCTGGTTTTTTACTTTTTCTGTATTGCCTGGTTTTTTACTTTTTCTGTATTCTCTTTTTTACTTTTTATAGTTGAGTTATGTATTTTTATAAGCGATTTGCAACTTAGGCAGAAGCTGCCTTCTGGAAGTGGTGCTTCATGTAACGCTGGAGGTTGAAGTAAGTGAGCTCGTCACCCTTGGCAACCTTAAGCAACTTGGTGAGCTTTGCATCAGGGTGGATAATGCGACCATTGGTCTTATCCTGCAAATTGTGAGAGCGGATGTAAGTGTTAATGTCCTTGCTCACCTCAGTGCGAGCCATCTCGGTACCAATCTCCTTACCAAGGAACTGGGCGAGCTCATCACTGATGACGGTGGGCTTCACGAATCCGGAGGGCTTTCTGTCACCAGAGCTGCGGCGCTTCTTGTTGGAAGCCTTTGCTGCCAACTTCATCTCACGAGACATGACCTTCTCGAGGGTCTTGAAATCACTCTTCACGGTGGAGAAGAGGCCAATGAGCTGTTGGAGCTTGGCACTGAACTCAGTCATCTTCACGGCAATGGAAGAAGCCTCGGCAGCGGCGGCAGGGGCGGCAGCCTCGACGACGGGGGCAGGTGCAGGAGTAAGGGTGACCTCATTCACGGGGGCAGCAGCCTCGGCAGCAGCCTTCTTGGAAGACTTGGCCTTTGCGGGTGCGGGCGCGGGGGCAGGAGTAGTAGCGGGGGCAGGAGTAGTAGTAGTCTTAGATGCTCTAACCATTCTGGCTTGTATATACTACATAAGTGTCATTTATTTAAGTAAGTTTCCGCTTATATATATAAATTGATATTTCATTTATTATTTGCATACCATGTATCGTTTCAAATATTTCGAGTTCGTTAAATTATGCAAATAATATTTAGAAATAATTGCCGGGTATATAATTTTTGGTAAATCTACTCGAGAATCGTCTAAAACTCCATAGATTCAAATAGCCACGGCAAAGCATATCGTGCAGAAGTCGATACAATGGTTAATGCCGTCAATGAATGCATAACACCAATTTGTCGTATTTCATTGCTTATTCCACTGTAAATCATATTTTCAAACACAATCAAACATGCCGATTTTAAATCATCTACAGATAAATCCAAATGTCGCACCGAAACCGGAAATATTCCTTCAAATGGCCCATGAAACGGACATATTTGCAATTTTAATTGTTGTGATAGTTGTCCTCTATAATTCCAAATGTCATAAAGTGCGCGATATAGGCGAGCATACTGTAAATGTGTTAACTCTGTAAACCATGCACTCTGGGTATAGTTACCGAGTCGGTCTATTTCCGTGAATAAACGGTTGATTCGCACTTGTATTGGCTGCTGTCGTGTTAATACAATTTGTTGATATTGTGCAAATTGTATAGGGTTCGACATTAGACGTAAATTGTATTGTGGATGATAATTCGTGTATGAGCTAGGTTCTGGATGATAGTCAAATAACATAACATCAATTGGTGCCAGTCGGTTCATGGTTTGCATTCGTGACGGTGGCCGATTGTTCAAATTGTAAATCGTTGAATAATACATCTTGTATTCTTTAAAAGACGGATTTATGAGAATGGACATATTATACACAGAAATGATGTTATTTTGTTGTTTTCGAGTAATCGACGTTCGGTTATATGGATTAGATATTTTGTGATTATTGCGTAATAATTCGATTAACGATATAATATTAAATCCGTATGTAAATTTGTCTGTATCCATATAACAATATAGATGATCTGGTGCGATCTCATTGAGCGGATCGAGTGTAGAAAAATCGGTATCATTTACACATTGGTCTCGTAACACTTTGTTCTTTTTATAGTTAGATATGACAATATTTACTAAGTATCTGCGTGTATACTTTTGCAGTACAATTGAATTGCGTATTTTATTGAAATGGGTAGTAATTCTATCGATAACTTCTTGTTTTCGACCGGATATACATAATTTGTAAGTTTTACATACTTCTTTTAATACAGGCAGCGTGTATGAATCCATCAAAATAGTATGGTTTATGTAGTCGTCGTATGTAAACGCGGACTGGGTCCTCTTATTGTATGTTCGTTTCGGTTTTGTTATGGCATTCCCGACGTCGGGGGTGGTATCAGTATGAACAAATTTGTTTTCAAGCATTATGTGAATTATATAATATGAATTATATTATCTATATTTATTTTTGTATTAGTAATTAGTGAGAACTAGTTATGTCCAAAGGTGTATGTGGAAGATTAGTCTTTATTCGTCAAATATGTGAAATGTTTGCATATATTATGTACACGTTTTGAATACTTTATGCAGTGTATATGTAAAAAATTGATTTAAAGGCGTTCCAATATAGTATTGTATAATTGTTAGTGTTTCGTTATAAGTAACATGTCAAAGTCAGCGCCTATTGTTCTAAATGTCAATGAGTGGGATACATCTGCCGTTCGGTATATGCAGCCTAAGATTAACGACCGTGGAGCCAAGTCGATTAATATTATTAGCACTCAATCTAATCGTTCGCTCCATATTAGCACTCCGCTCATGATGACCTGGGGTATTAGTGATTTTGTGGATGAGAAGACGGGTGAGTCTGACGGCAAGTATAGCATGTCATTGGTTTTCCCAAGTGAGGATTACAAGACTGCTGCCTCGTCTACATTCTTGGATAAGCTAAAGGCATTTGAGAATCAAATTTTGGACGATGCAGTGAAGTATAGTGATGCATGGTTCGGTGAAGAGCTGTCAAGAGAGGTTGTTAAGCATAATTTCTTCCCATTCTTGAAGTATACCAAGGATAAGGTTACCAAGAAGATTGATCCTACGAAGTCGCCATCGATTCGTGCGCGTATTCCCAACTATAACAACAAATGGGGTATTGAAGTATATGACACGACTTCTAAATTGTTGTTTCCATGCGACAATGAGAATATGACGCCAATGGATTTTGTGCCAAAGAAGAGCCAGGTCGCAACCGTATTGCAGTGTGGCGGTCTTTGGTTCGGCGGAAAAGGATGGGGTATTACTTGGAAGGTAAATCAGTGCGTAGTTAAGCCTCAAGAAGTAGTTAGTGTATATGGTAGATGCCATATTCAACTGTCTACCGATGAGATTGACTCGATGGATAAGCGTGTTCCATTGACTGGAGGGGATGAAGATGACGAGGTTGAAACATTACCTGCATCAAAGCCAGTTGTTAATACCACAGTTGCTGATAGCGATGAAGAAGACGAGCCAGCCCCTGCACCTGCACCTGCACCGGTTCCAGAGGTAAAGAAGAAGGTGATTAAGAAGGCACCTGAGCCAGAGCCAGAGCCAGAGCCTGTAGCTGAGGTCAAGAAGAAGGTGGTGAAGAAGAAGGTTGTATAAATAATATCAAACTAATATCACAAAAAGCAAACGACAAAAAGCAAAACATAAAAAGCAAACTAATTAAGCACAAATCAGAAAGCAACCATCAAAACGCGAATCATAAAGCCAAAAATAATAAAAAGCAAACGACAATCAAATAAACCTAGTATAAACTGTATATATTTTTTTATGTCACGAGCATTATTGTA
>JACCDO012195250.1_pt1 | contig 19786 bp, 26 predicted proteins | sample 7446101 | NCBI WGS metagenome assembly JACCDO01 (sample SAMN15323440, study PRJNA562643) | freshwater metagenome | isolation source: river surface water | place: USA:Blue River Watershed | collected 2017-08-16
ACCGGCTCACCGCACGACCATCGGGCGTGAGGAGGTAGCGCGCCTCGATGTTCGACTTCGACGTGATGTAGCTCAGACCGTCCTTGGTGAACGCCGGGCTGTCCGGATCGTTCGACGGTGGCGCGTGGACCACATAGACGGGATCGTCCTCGCTGTTGTCGTTGGTCAGGCCGTTCAGAGGAACGGTGCGCACGGTTCTCAGGCGCAGTCGGTAGACCTTGTTATTCTCGACACTGGGGAGGGTTGGGGTGGTGTTCACGGTTTTCCTTGAGTAAAGAGGCGGGTGCGCTCACCAAATAGAGGTGGTTTTTATTATTAACATCAAAAACAGAGGTGCGGCAAAAACCGCACCTGTTCATCAAGACAACATCCAGCTTGAATCAATATCTTCGAGTCGTCGTCGTATGTTTTTCTCGACAATAGAAACGATGCCCGTCCTTTCGTTAAGGACCGCGACGTAGCTTCTCGCAATATAATCGTAACTCACGAAGGCGTTGCGAACAACGTGAGAATTCAAGGAGTTGATACGGTAGCTGTCGAGATCGAATTCGACGATGGAAGGTGAGATGGTCAGGGTGACTCGCCTAAAGAGCAGGAAGTTACGCGCTGTATAAAGACGCACCGTTAGGAAACGATTATCGAGGATCTCGGACAGATCCCTCAAAAACTTCGTAACGTCGTAGCTGCAGGAAATATAAGCCTCAACGCGATGCGGGGACTTTATTTTAAACTTAGCAATGCGGCGAAATCGTTCGCGCAGTGTTTGTTCCGCATGATAGATGTCAGTATCTCCAACTGTCTTTACCTTCACTTTTGTGTTGTAAGCGATCCGTGAAATTGGCTTATTGTAAGCCTTGTCCGGTGGAAGAAGATTCATCACGGAGTTATCTACCCACCGCTGAAGCTTTGTCCTGACTGTTGCCAGATCATCGCCAGGGTAAATGTTGAGCAGATCCTTGGGAACAATGTGAATTCGTTTCATGATCGTTAAAAAAAAAGAAGTAGGAGGGTGGACTAACAGAGCAAAAAATGGGCGGTGCGTAAGAATAACAGCTCTTACGCACCGTAGAAAAAATCATTTCCGATTTCTGCTGAGTATCTTGGTAACCTCAGCTAAGCGATCCTGAGTGTTGGAAACACTCTTAACAACGCGGCATTTGGAAGCATACATGTCAAAGACTGTTTCACCATCAGTCAACCTATAGGTCTTCTCCGTGGTGTGTGTGCTGATGAAAAGGACACGGTAGATTTTTCCACCGTAGCCATGCTCATAAGGCACGGTGACTTCAGCTGCTTCGCTAGCTTTTGGTTTTTGCCACGGGCTTCGTAGTTTTTTAGTCACGTTCTCTTTCTCTCTTACTGTACGTTAATCAATCAAAAAGGTCTTCTTCGTCGACCGGGTTGACCAGGTCAAGAAGAAAATGACCGTGACAAGGTTCCGGATCACAGAAACAAAGTAGATTTGCACCTTTCAGTATTCGCTTTGCTTCTGCAACCTTTGTTTCATCAGCCAAAAAATCCGCCTTAAACTGGCCAATACGCAAGTGTCTTTCTCTCCTCGTGTTTTCCGTCAAACGGTAGGGATTTCCCCAGGGCGATCCACGTCCAATGTAGATCGTCTTGCCCGGCACGTTCACCCAGTCTGGGTTTTTTTTATTCAGAACCTTTGGCTTTATCATACGCGCGTATTTCAAACTTCACACTGGATTCTTTTGCTCGAAGTTCGCCATAGCGATCATCATATCTTTGCAACGCTGCACTCCAATAAACTTGAATGTGCGAGGCATCGGCTTCATCGTAAATAAAACAGTCCTGACTAACAACGGGGTTGTAGGGCGCTCTTAAAATGGCGAGTGAAGACATGGTGATTTAAATTAGCCGATTAGAATACTCAGTAGAACAATTCAAGAGTCTTTCAACAACCATTGATCGTGTAAAAACTTCAGATGAGGTATTTTTGTTTTGGATAAAACAGACCTACATAGCGCAAGGCTTTCTTTTAGCGACACTCCTTCTTTATCGCGGAGATATCTGACAAAATAATTCACTTTATATTCGAGCGGAGTAATCGCATCTGGGGTGGCTGGATTAAGCCAATTGTCTCGCTCAGCCTGTTGATAGAGGGTGAGAAACATGACTTCGAGGTCATTAATCGGTGCGAGAATATCGCACAGAAACACGTAGCGTTCATCCCCATCTTGCCAGCTCATTAACTTTGGCGTCGGGTCAGCTTCTCCACTCACTTGAGCAGCATACCAGGAAAATCCGGGTTTTTTATTGAGGGCCCACGCGATGAATAGAGATGTCGAAGGGTCATCTTTCTTGTAAAAGCAAGCGTAATTGAGTTGGAAAGGTGAAAATTCCACGGCTGAATTCCTCTCGTCCGGTATGTTGAGCTAGACGATGAAGAAGCGGCGGAATTAACCACCACCCGTCGCGTATAAATTTAATGTATAAAGGTGTTAATGGTTAACACCATAAAAAGAGAAGGTTTTCCTTCTCTTTTTATATGGCGCCAGGCGACGGGCTCGAACCGCCGACTTTCCGCTTAGAAGGCGGATGTTCTATCCGACTGAACTAGCCTGGCTTTGTTTCACAAATTCACTGGAGCGGGTTATCGGATTCGAACCGATGACAATCACCTTGGAAGGGTGGTGTTCTACCACTGAACTAAACCCGCAGTGAAAAAAAAAATGGCGGATGCGCGGGGATTCGAACCCCGGCGACGCGTTAGCGTCCACGGATTAGCAGTCCGTTGCCATAAGCCACTCGGCCACGCATCCTTGAACTATTACAGTGTGTCTCTTTCTGCAAAGAGCTTGAGTTCTTCGCAAAAAGCCACCGGATCGGTATGTGCCTTCAACTCGTAATCGCTGGCGCTGAATGTTGGCTCACTCATCGAGCCGCATCTCTTCAGTATATCATTGCGAGCATCGAGGTCGTACACCTCACGGGCGATAGAACTATTCAAAACGAAGAGAGGGTCGCTCAGTTTTTTCTGAACATCCAAACGGTATTCAAACAGAATGAAGGCAAAGCGAACTTGGCCGCCGACACGAGCCGAGAGGAATGTCACCTCACCGTCGTCAAAAAGCGCGTGGTTAAGTTCACCAAGAAACGACCAATAGACGTATGCACTTTCTCCCATGCCTTCGTATTTTCCTGGGACATGGTTGGTTTGAAAGTATGGATCTTCAATAGCAGAATGGGCGATCGTGACAAAGGCTTCGCCTTTTTTTGCCGGCTTTTTTTGCTGCGTTGATTAGAGCAACGGCTTGATCGATGTGGTTTTTATTTTTGGCTAGGAAAGCGCTCAACAACGACTTCGACATCGGCAGCTCCGAAAAAAGCATTGCGCCATTTCTGCTTTGGCGGGTACGGTGAGATTCGAACTCACGGAGGGCGTCAACCCTCGTCGGTTTTCAAGACCGGTGCCATAAACCGCTCGGCCACGCACCCTTCAATTTGGTGGAGAATCTGACAATGTGGCTTTTTGATAAAGCCCAAATGCGGGAGGGTAATTCACTTTCTTCTCGAGCCTACTATTCGAACAGTCCTGCGTCTCCGGGAACGCGCAGCGTCTAGTCGGCAGGGTGTGTGAATTCCCTGGCAACTTGCTTAACTTAGACTGAACGAAGACCCGTGTATAATTCTGGGCGCGTTATCACTCACACCCATTCAGGAGCCCTAGACAGGTCAGAGCTTACCCAACTCATTGCGAAGAAATACCCGTGGCCGCAACTCTTTAAACGAAGCCCTGTTTCCAGAACCCACAACACGTCTTGACAGAGTTCTCCACATAATAACCCCTACATTTATTTTTTTATTCTATCCCAGGAAGACCAGTCTACCGGCTTTGATTATCATTGAAACTCACAATCTAAATGCCATGGGTATCTGAGACATCAAAAAGAGAGAGGCGATCGCCTCTCTCTTTTGTGGTGCCGCCTATCCGACTCGAACGGATGACCTACTGTTTACAAGACAGTTGCTCTACCTACTGAGCTAAGACGGCATCTGAATGAAGGGTCGGGTTTACTGACTTCCAGTCAGTATATCAGCAGTTTCGCTCGAAATGGCTTGGCTGATGTTTTTAGGAAACTTAAACTAAAACCCGTTTTTTTGAAACTGGTCGGGGTGAGGTGATTCGAACACCTGACCCTCTGCTCCCAAAGCAGATGCGCTACCTGACTGCGCTACACCCCGACGATTGATGCGAGGTGGGTAGCCCCGCGTTCTATACGATACTTACCCAAGGTACGTCGTGAAAGTCTCACGAGGGACACCAGATAGCTTGTTTTCCAAGATCACGCCAGCACCTATCTGGCAAAGGTGAAAGAGTGATGCGACTCAGCGCCCAATTTTGATGGGTGCTGGTTTGGAGCTTGCATCTCCGTCGCCACTATGATGGTGGAGAGAGCGTGGCGAAGAGAGAAGGTCATTCTCCTTCACCAAATCATATCGTCGATGTTATTTTTTTATTTGCTCGGAGAAAGCAAGTATTCCAGCTGACTCGCGTGTCGACTGGAGTAAGTGGGTGGGGTTAGATGCAGAGACATCAAACCGAGTGCATCGGCTCGCTGTTCGGCCTCTTTCTTAAGATGATTGCTGATCAGCCTATAGAAATATTCCCCATGAATCGGGGGGATGAGCGATATGACAAATGGCCAGCTGCCATCGTGGAGAGTGTTAAATGGGCGTTTAAAGAGGATCAGATCGACCAGTGGATTCTCAATGGCGTGAACGGTCACCGTGACATAGCTGCTTGCCTGCACCGGCGCGGGCTCGCGTATCTCGGTCACATAAGCAAAAAGAAGCCAGTCAACATCGCTCTTAGCTCGAGCTTGAACGGTGAGATTCTTAAGAAGTCCGTACGTCGCGGACTGCTTTTCAGCTCCCAACAATCTCTCGTACAGAGCCTCCGAACTCATGGTACCGAGAGAAACACCGTAGTGTTTGAGGGACGCTGTTCCCGGGGTGACGATTTTCAGATGCGTCGCCGGCGTCGTTGTGATTATCCAAGAAGCTGGTCCATAATCACGAAGGTCGTGTCGATGATGGCGCGTTACGAGGTAGGGCCGAATACCACAATACCTCAATCCCGGAAAGAGAAGATCGCCAATGGTGTCGTTTGGATCGATCCGGGATTCTTTGGCCTTGTTCTCTTCGAAGATCTCCGAGCAAAGTCGTCTCAGTTTTTGAAGGCCGATGTGGTTGTTCTCGATGAGGGTACTGGCCAGGTATTCGTTTACCTGTTGAACCTCTCGCATCGGCCTGATAAAAGTCACCGGAAAAATACCATCGTCTTCGTTCTGGGTGAATGCCATTTGGGGCTCTTAAGATAAAAAAAGGGCGCCATGACACCCTCTCAACAAAGAAGAAATCCGGTCAAACCTTCGGGAATGTGATTCCGCTCTGGTTCTGGTATTTCCCATTTCGACCAGCGTACGTCGTACTGCACTGGCCACTGGAGTAAAAGAGAACCTGGCAGCAACCTTCACCGGGATAGAAAAGAACAGGGCACGGTGTCGAGTTATGGAACTCCAGCGTGACCTGCCCCTCCCAACCCGCTTCCAGGGGCGTGGCGATGCAGATGAGTCCGCAGCGCGCGTACGTGCTCTTTCCAAGAACCTCGCCGGTCACGTTGTTCGGCATGCGGATCTTTTCAATCGAATTGCACAAGAAAAAACCGTGGGGCGGGATGACGAAATGTTCGCCCGGTTTGCAACGCTTGTGCTCCGTCACTCGTTCATCGAAGTTCTTCGGATCAACCGGGATGAGTTGGCCGTCTTCGCCAATTGTCGGCTTGAAGATTCGAATTTCGTAATCGGCCCGAAGGTCGTAGCCGTAACTGGATGTGCCGTAGCTGATGACTTTTTTGTCGCTGATGGCTCGAACCTGGGTGGGTGCAAACGGCTCGATGAAACCCATCCCAGCACATTCGACGATATCCAGATCACTCAAAATGCGTGGCGGGCCACCGAGCAGTTTGTCGAAAAAATTAATGCTCCAATTACCGCTACCAGCGAACAGGGGGTGCTCTTGCGTCATCACGATGCTGTCTTCCTTATGCGAATTAACGAAAAAAAGAAGGGCCTAAGCCCTTCTTTCTATGGGGGATTCGTATAATGAAACGGGCGATTAAATTAATCATTTACCCATATGTAACGACCATAAACGCGTATTTTTTTCCTACGGTCGGCCCTCGCACGCAGGTGGGAAACATAGATGGCTGTTTGCAGTTTTTTGAGTTTTTTTCCAAACTCTTCCGGAGAAATGTCTTTTTCTTGAATGATTAGCTTCGCCACTTGCGTCGCGGTGAGCCATTTGCCCTCGGGACCATGCTCGAAAAGCTTGTACAGCTTGGTGCGGCTAAAGCACTCTGCTGCGAAATCTTCAGGAAGTTCATCCGCATGATTGCTCTCTTCTGCCCACTTCCTCGGAAGATCGTCGGTCAAAATACCGACGCCATCGTTGAACATGAAAATGTCCGCGATGACGCGTGACTTGAAAACTTCATTTGTAACTCCCGAGCCATCTATCCAGGTGAGGGGGCTGTCGCTGTTGACTGGGCGCAGGTACAGCTCACCGGCGTCAGGGCCATCGCCTCTGCGCTTCTTCACGCGGATCAGCCTCAGTTTTTTTGACGCGGCGAAAACCGGGTATTTCTCCGAGAAGTAGTAGATCTCGTTACCAAAGGAAACAGACCTGAGTTTATTCAATTCGTCACTTGTCTTGCGTCGCATTTATCTTACCTCGCGATTTAACAGCATAAAAAACGGACGTTCGTCCGGTATTTACGCGATTTCTTTCTTGGTGCCCCGAGGGGGAATCGAACCCCCACGCCCGAAGGCGGCGGATTTTGAATCCGCTACGTCTACCAGTTCCGTCACCGGGGCATTCTCTTCGTGCTCAATGGATGTTGAGCTTCTTATTTTTTAACTGGAGAGAGAACATCGCCGCTGTTGGTAGCGGCGGTTCCAGTTTAATCATGTGTTTTTGAAAACCTCTGGATTCAATTCAAAGGGGACCTGGAGATGCTAGACAAGCTCTTGTGATGGTGGAAGAAAGCGATGAAGGGTTTCTGCGCAACCGCCTCTTTGCCGGGAAAGTGATGGTAGCTAACTACCTTAAGACAGGTATTGCCCGACAGCGGGGCGCGGAAGAGATGGGCGTCGGTGTGATGAATCAACCCGCTGGCATCTCGAATCGTTTCTCCATATACGGAAACGTCACTGTCAATGGGATAAATAGCGTGGCCGGTTTTCTCCAAAGAAGTCTGCAGCGTGCGCGCGAGCTTACCCAAGTCTTCATTGCTGAGCATGTAGAGGTGTTCATGAGTGTCGGAGACGGAGATAACGTCAGCGACCCTGGTCAACCAATCGCGAATGCCCACAGCTTGGATAGCTTCAATGCTTTCGAAAATATTCATTATGGTCTTATATTAAAAAACAGGGTTTGCTTGAGGCAAGGCCTTACTCAGGCAATGCTTATAAAATTGAGTGATTTCATCAAAAAGAGAAGTGTGGGCTGTCGACAGCTCCCACTCGCGAATGATAAACATATCGATGGCGCCTTCGCTGTCATGCACAAGAAACGATTGCACCGCCGTATTCACTTGGAGATGTGTTGGGGTGGGGATTGGATCACTGAGCCGCAAGCGGCGCCGAATATGTGAAGTGAAGATCAAGCCTAGTTCACGCAGGCGTTGAATGAAGCTTAGCCATGTGGCATACTCGGGCGTGTCGACAGGCACGTTGATGATTTGGCCTTTGAAGAGATGTTCCATCGTTATTCCTAAAAAGTCATTAAACCGGTCAAGACATATTGACAATAGAAAAAAAAATACAGTAGAACGTGCGTGCTTACGCAACGCACGTTCTACTTAGCTGGATCAGGCGCGGACGCCGACCCAGCCGTTCTCACCATTCACCAGCGCCAGCTGGTCGTCGGCCCCGCGGGCCAGGACGCGCCCGTAGGCGGCCAGCCTGGTGGAGCCGAGGAGCTCGGCATCGTCCTCGTCAGCGGGAACGTCGGCGTCAGCGGGGATGTCTTCGGCGACGACCTTGATCTCGCCGTGCTTCGGTGATCGCGCGATGATGGTGATGCCGTCTACCGTCGCCACCGCGACGGTGATGTTGCCGGCCTTGATGAAGACGGCGTTGCCGCCGACGTCGTTTGCCACGGCAATCATGATACTCTTGCTAACCATTGTTTCTCTCCTGCTCGTATCGAGCGTTGTGCGAGCAAAAGCGCTCGCGGTTTGTCTGACGGGATTGTCAGCTCACATGGGTTATATGTGAGCTTAGAAATTTGGAATCGCGCGCTGTTAGGCAGTTGGACAATGAAACGAGATGCCACCGGTTGGAAACACCAGCGGCTCACTGTCACCATAAAACTCACCAAGCACTTGCGCTGCCCTGGTGAGTGGTGTGTCGCCATGCGCCAAAGCAATGCTGCTTAGCTCCACGGCGAATTTAACATCGTGGTGCGTGCCACAAGGTTGCGGGCAGTAATAGCCCGGGGAATAACAATCTGGCTCACCTACCACGTAGGTGAGTAGGGCACCGCGGGCGTGAACCTCAAAGATAAAATGAGGTGAACCCTTGATGACGACCAGACCGTATTCCGGGTCCTCTAGCTGCATTATGTTGGCAACTACATTCCGAACGTACTTTTCGTTCATATTGTCCTCGTCGAGAGGTATTGTAAAGTAAAAGGTGGAGGGGGTGGACCCCCTCGCGTTTGCCGTCAGCCGACGACGACCGAGACCCGGACACCCATGCCCGCGGCGACCTGGGTCAGGGCCTCGATCTGCTCGGGCGTGGCGTGCGCGGCATGCAGCACGAAGCTCGACACCCAGGTGTCGCCGTCCTCACCTGCCTCGGGCGAGTCCATTTGTGCCCAGTCATGCAGGTCATTGAACACCAGGCCGAAGCTCTGGTTGCTGGCGGGGATCTCGAAGATCTCATCCACCAGGTCGGCCAGGGGGTGATCCCTGGTGATCGTTACAGTAGCGGTCATGTTACCCCTTTGTTAATAGCATAGGGGTAATATGGAATCAAAAAAGGCTGGGATGCCTTGTTTCAGCCAGCTTGTTCGATTTTTTTCTGCAGCATGGCCACGCCGGCGAGATGAGAGGAGAGCTTCTCTTTGAACTCATCGACCAGCACATCCACCGACGCCCAATCGCTGAAGAGGGCGAGCTGTGCATCGCTCGGGGCGAAGATCTTCATCGCGATGCGCGCGCGCGGCGCTTCATGGTCATAGATGTCGACACATGCCCAGGTTCGACTGTAGAGCAGTGGCGACTTCATCGACTGCGCGATAATCTCGCGCAGGTTCTTCAGCTGCGATGCGTTCTGGGCGCTATAGTGAAAGTCAACAAAGAGCGTGGCGCCCGTATTCTTGTTGTAAGGTGGGACCTCGTATGTCGTGTCGCCCAGCGTCACGAGGGAGCAGTTCGCGTCGATGTGGACCGCCGTCGGGCAAAGATGCTGGGAGAACATCTGCGGGATCATCTTCGCAAAGCCGTGGATCATCTTCTCCCACTGGGGCTTTTGAAAACAGATCTCTTTCTCGAGCTTCTGAATGTCGCCTTCGAAGTTGTAGGTGTTACGCTCGGGCGGAATGGTCGCGTAACTGACGGGAATACGGTGCCCCGATGCACCCTCAACGGCGATCAGAGAGGTGTCGAAGGCGATGTATTTTTCAGCGCTGGCAGCGATGGTCATGGTGATGTTTCCTTAGTTGAGGGGAGTATGGCAGAAAATGTGCGGTGGTTTAAAAAACCAGCGCATTTGATTTCACCCTCCTCAGCAGGTCGGGTGCGTGCCGACTCTTGATGCTGATGAACGAGGAGACACAAAAACTTCTCAAGCCAACGGAAGCGTAAGAAGATTGCTTCGCGTTAAATAAAACAACGCTGTTAATTACAGGGGCTACATCCTCGACGTCAGCATCAGACGCGAGCGGTAGCGTGACGACACGAGGGGCATCTTTAGGATGATGGATGGACGATGGATTGCGCAGGTCCCCACTATACAGTCGCGTGTCGTCTTCCAAGATAAAGAAAGGTGCAACATCGTTATCTCGATGTAAGTTTAGAACACCCACCAGTGCCTTCGCCTGCCCATCTGAGTTAACATACTTCAGGGGTAATCTCTGGCAAATATCGGCAAGCGCGCCACATGTCTCGGCGTAAAAGCTCGGGCTGTATAGTTCATCATTAAAACAGTACGATGTTGCACAATATCGCTTTGACAACGAAAGGACGTACTCTTCTTCGCAGCTTTCGCAAGGGGATTCTGTTTCGAACTTCGATGTGAACGAGCACGCCGACAATTCAAACTGATGCCGTGTGCCGTCAGCGAAGAGCTTTGCGGTATTTGTAAAAAGGTGTTGACGCACACTGGGAACATATATCTCTTTTAGAAGATCTCTACGCATGGCGATAAACCTTACTGTTGAAGCATATTCTCTGGTTACCGACTCTTTGACGAATCTCTTATTAGGATGACACTATGAAAGTCTGGCGACGTCTAGCCGCGCTCGGCCCACTGTTCCTGCTCGGGGGTGGTGCGGCGACGATGGTCTATTTTTTTGGCGCCACGTTTACCACATTAACAGTGCTGGTTATTTTTTTAATGCTCAAACTCGTGGCTGATGAAGGGCGTTTCGGAACGCTGAAGCTGAGGGCTCTCGAAAACGACAAGAAAAGTTCGAGGGACTGGATTTATCCAAGCGCCTTGCGCTTTATAAGCCCCGATGTGATAAAATTACCTGAGAACTTTTCTCAGTATTATGAGAAATATGTCCGCAACCGAATTTCTCCAGAGATGAACGGGGTAGATTGCTTAAGGGCCATGGATAGGCACAGCACCCTGAAGTATATCTTGGAGATAAGAAAGACTAACAACATTGATCAGGAAAAGCTATTTGGGCTACTCACAGCCAACACAACCTACCATGGGAACCGTTTGCCGAGGTGGGTTGTGCGGTATAACGATTTTGCAGAAAAACTTTTCATCGATGCCCTACATGGTGGTGGTCGTGTAACGCTTGATCAATACCTGATCTGGTGTAGGGAGTGGGCAGATGAAATCAAATTTCACTACACGGCTGACAATGAAATAACTCGCCGGGGGTTGATAAATAAGGAATGGGTTTATCAGCTGAAGACAGTTGTTGATCGTGCAGCCAGGTGGGTGTCGGGCAATGGCAATGCCAGTGCTAACCCCAGTGCGTATCTTGATTTTTACCAACGGGTTAAATCAGAACCAGATCTCTGTATCTTTCACGGTTTCAGCAATCCGGACGAAATCACTGAAGAAGACTACAAGACAACAATGACGATTGTTTTCTTTGAAACACTGGGTTACGTCCCACTGAGTTACTTGAGTTTTTCCCCCGTTGCGCAAAAAGCTGCCGGCGCCATCAATCGGCTGCGAATTTCAGAGTAAAAGGAAAAGTTTCATCGTGAACAAACACATCTTTATCACCATTGAAGGTATGGATGGTGCGGGTAAGACCACTGCACTCGGAGCAGTGTCGGACGCTATCGCAGATCACTGCGGGGAAAGCCCGGTTGTCACCAGGGAGCCCGGGGGGACGCCGCTCAATGAAAATCTCAGAGCTTCTCTGCTGGGTCAGCATGGTGATGGAGAAAAACTCTCCAGCCTGAGCGAATTCCTGCTGATGGCGGGCATGCGCAATCACCATGTTGAAAACACCATCATCCCGTCACTGGTGCGCGGCCGCCACGTGCTGTGTTCTCGCTTCAACGACAGTATGCGTGTCATGCAAGGTTTACTCGGTGGGGTGAGTCCGGTGATTGAAGAACTCTCGCGCATGCCTGAGTTCAGATTTCTGCGTGCACGACCCGACGTGACGTTTTTTCTTGATGTCGGCGCTGAACAGGCCAATGCACGGCGCGGGCAGTTCGAAGATCACTTCGACGCCACGTACTGCAGAAGTGAGCTGCGTCCGGAAAACGCATGGCGAGAGCATTTTCGATCGGTGGAGCGTTCGTACCTAACGCCAACGTCATTCGCGCGTGTGGTCCGTATCGACGCCAGCCAGTCGCAGGATAAAGTGGCTCAGGAGATCTACCAGCACACGAAGAATCTGCTGATCTCTTTTGAAAATCGCAAGCCGCTCCAGCGCTCGTATCTCGATGTGATGCAGCTCACGTCGAGGATGTAAGGCGGCGCGTCATTGCACACACCAAAAAAAAAGAAGGGGACTGCTCCCCTTCTTTTTTGATGCCAGCCGAGCTAGCACTATGCGGCATCGTTCTTCAACTGTGCAAAGATCTGCAAGCGGGTATTGGCGCTGTGCTTCTTCACCTTGAAGTCTCCGATTTTCTGCACAAGGTGATTGACACTGAGAATGATTCCGTTGGCTTCCTTGGCCACGGCTTGGTCAAAATAGACAACACGGCACGGCATGCCGGGCTCAATGATGTTGGGTCTGGAATTCTCCCATATCACATTCAGAATACCGCCCTTGCGCATGGCCAACTCACTGTAGGCTACAAACGCATTGCTGGTTATCCTGTTTTCTTGAACCGGCGCGTAATCAAGCTCTGTTTCAGCCTGACTTGTTTTGAACTCGAAGTTATTCTTTTTTCTATTGACGATAAAGCGATTGCCCTTGGTCTCGCCAAACTCACCCATGAAGTTGGCCGCACTGGTAAAGCGTGTGGATGAGCCACTTCGAACCTGGGTGGCGTTTGTATCGCCCATGAACTCGATATTGGCTGTGGCCAAGATTGAAATGTCGGTCCCCCTTACCCGGTAAGTTCTTTCAATTTCTTGGTACTTTTTCTTTGGTAGAACATAGATCGTAAAGGTGCGCCGGGTGTCATTAAAACGCTGGGGATCAAAGAGCGAGTAAATAAACCAGTGGCGACCTTGAACATAGGAGCCGAGCCCGGCATTGTAGATCCCGTACTTCTTCTGTAAGAAACCTGGCACGTCGTACAGAGGAAGACCATGGGGGATAACGATCTGTTCTTGCTTCTTAACGTTGTCGGCAGGTAACATGTCAACACCAACAACCCTTTGCTCGTCTGGGATCTTATAGCAAGACACGTTGCTCGTGATCAGGTACTTGCAAAGATCAGAGAGACTCTGTTTTCTATAGATGCCGCCCACCGTGGTGATACGCACTCGCTCAGCAGCCAGGCTGAATAGCTGGAACTCAACGGTGGTGTAACCTTTTAAGTCAAGGGAAAACTCATCCTTGACTTCATCACCCTGCATCTGGGTGATTGCGCCGTTGTTCTCTTTCAATATGGCCGTGAAGAGCTGAGTGCCGATGGGTTTGTCTGGATCAACCGAGGTCGACTTCTCCAAAAGAGGGTAGCGCGTGAGGATAGCTTTGAGTTGGTTGCGGTAGGCGTAAATCTTCTTGGCGTATTTACCATAAGGAATCATCGCCGCCAAACCAACACAGTCGCAGAAACCACCCATGTAGTCTCTCTCGACGGTCAGGCGTGTGAGTTCAAAGGGCTCGTAGGTTTCACCACTGTCACCCAGAAGAAAGGTCACGGTCCAGAAAGCCTGTGTGTTCTTGTCACACTTCGTCAGGACATCGAGGACCTCGTACCACATCGGGGTGTTTTCAATTTCAATGCTGTTGGTGGCCATGCTGTATTCTTATAAGAAATTGAAAGGGCGGTAATCGTCATCCTGCGGGGATGAGTTGGTTTTTGCGAGACCCACCGCCTGCATTCTCTTCTCGAGGAGGAAGGCGTCGTTTTCATCGACATGGGGTTTATGTTCACGGAGAAGAGCAACAGGTTCTTGCTTTGGTGTGGTCGACAAAGACAAGCTGTTGAACATCGTCATGGAGGGTGCATGTCTTGGGATAGCGCCTGCGGCAATGGGGAAAATCTGTTTAAGGAATAGATCCAGTCGCGAAACAGCTTCGTGATTAAAACGTCCAAAGCTGCCGCGGTAACGGACCTCCTCAATGATCTTGCCCAACATGGCGTTTGTCAGCTGGTAGACCTCCTTGGCATCTGAGGGCTTCTCAAAATAAAGAGGGATGCCGTTATTCTGACGCTCGATCATCTCGGGTATCTTGCAATACGTGAGAACCTTCTCATTCATGAGGGCTGTGTCCTCCTGCTTACTACCGACACTGGGTATGCCACGAAGCCGAATTGTTTCTTCGCTGTAGATGTCTTTATGTCTGACCTTAACGGGATAGATGCGTTTCTCGAACCACTTGATCAAGGTTTCAAGATCATAGTTTTCATAGATGATCTCTTTCGTGATCTCTTTCATCATGTCCTCCCGGTAGTGACGTGTCTCTTGATCAGGTCGATGATGATGGGTGTGTAATAGAACTGGTCAAGCAGCGTCCAGCGTGTGCTCAAACTGGCCAGGTCAAAGAGAACCGACGGATCGATGGGGAGCTTCTTCATGTGATCGATCAGCACACACTCAAATATGCAACTCGGCTTGGCTTTATAAAAGTCAGGGCCAAAGATGTAGCTGTCATCCGTGCGGGCGGGTTGAACACAGAACGCGTACGACTTGCGCGAACCAAAGAGACTGATGGCGACCAAGGATTTGTAACGATCGATGGTTTCCTGCTCTTCCCACGAATACATGTCGTACAGATCCGCGTACTCGGGGTCTTGTGGCTCAGGCGCAGGCGAAAGGTCTCCAGGTGGTTTGAACAGCGTCTTTGTGTATTCACCCCACGCCTTTCGCAACATGGGGTCGCCCGGTTGAATGAGTTTTCTAGGGCTTTCCACGGAGCGGGTACCGTAGCCCCTATCCACGTCGTAGTGGTGACTGGTTGGCCAAACCGCAAAGTCAATGGTGCTCCACCGAAACCCCTTGAGTCGTGCGAAAGAGTCAAACGACGCACGTGTGATCAGTCTGAACTGGCTGGAGAGTCGATTGAACTTGAACAGGCTTTGCTCGTGAATGGCGTCGAAGATCGTCACCTCTTGGTGATCCGACAAGCTACTGACGTTGAGGCGGATCAGGCGCGATACGCGAGGATCGTCAGCGGTTTCAACAACCCTCAAGAAGTAATTCGTCAGGAACGTGTCCGTGACCTCCGCGCCTTGCTCAGGCAGCATCAAGGTCAAATGCTCACGACTAAAAAAAGTATTGAGATAGTTCTGAATCAGATCGCCCACCAGGCTGGTCAAACTCAGGATTGATTTGGCCTGTTTTTCAACAACGAGTGGATTGCGGCCGTGATTGAAATAGGTGCTGTAATAGTAGTACGACTGGACAACTCTACTGCGAAGAGTTGCTATTTTCTCTGCGTCCGTAGAGTCGAGCGAATATTCAATCTCGTAACAGGACTGTGTGAAGAGACTTTTTTTGACAGAGCGCGTGACTTGGTAAAGACCCAACTGACCCGGGGCCATTTCAGCCAAAAACATATCACCGACATTGGGGATGACGACGGGGAAGATGATGGATGTGCCTGTTGCAGTGAAAGACGTTGACACGTCGTCCTGCGTGGCCGCAAGTGGGGTGCTCACCCTCAGCTCAAGGGAGGCGATGTGGGTGTATTGCTGGTAGACGCCACTGGTGGTGAGCTGCAAGCCGCCCAGCTCAGAATCTTTCGTGATGACTTGAGAATAGTAGTCGACGACCCAAGGGGAGCCGCTGACCTGAGTGATCAGAGAATCCTCAGGAATCCAACGCAGATCGACGGTGGGGGGTGTATAGCTGGTTGTTTCCTGCACGAAATCTGCAGGCTTGGGTTGAGGATTTGCAATAGGATCGACTGAAATAATGCCAGTCTTTTTGGTGGGGCTTGTCAGGAGAGGCATGAAAGAATCTCACACGGTTAGGACTGATGAACGCTGGCGCGGAATAAGAACTCACTGATGAAGTGCGGTATATGCTCTCGTCCATATTGAGGCTTGTACTTCATGCCAGTGAGAAGCTCATAGTCGACATCGGACAAGACTTGCTTGCTGATGTCGGCGCGAGTGCCTAAAAAACCACGGATACACGCGTCGATTGCGGTGGCAACCTTCAAACCAATGTCCGGCCGACGCTGGATGCGCTCAATGGTTGTTGACTTGAGATAGCGAATATCCGTGACCAGGCTCAGCCGAACATGGTAGCGTTTTCGTATATCGAGGTCCCGGGTTGATGAAACCATGAGATCGGGCAAAACCACATAGTCCGTATCGACCATCCGATACGCGTCTTCATAAACACAGATGTTGAAAATCGATCGGTAGTCTCGCGCCAGGTGGGCGTATTCGCCGCTTCTGAACCATTCCAAAACAAGCGGATTCAACGCAACATCACCAAGGTCATTCAGATTCAGAAGACTTCTTTTGTCTTCTGGAGAAATAGCCACCTGAGCAGAAAAAATCTTGACGGTTGTAGGCAAAACATCTTTAGGCATCCAGTCGTCGAAATCCGGCAGGTTGATTCCTTGGTAGCCGTAAACCGCTCGGTTTCGAATATCGGAACGGAATGCTTGTTGTGCCCGGGATTGCCAAGACAAACGCTGGGGCTTATCGATGCTGCTATAATCCGTCTGTGGAATGAACGCCGAATCGATCATTTGGTTATGAACAACCAGTGGGAAGCGAGCCTGGCAAGCGACCGGTTTTTGATATTCAAAAACATAAGAAAAGGTGGTCGTGACGGTAGCATTTTCATGCTCCCGCTCAGGCTTCTCCGGTAGAGTTGTAAAATCAAAATAACCCTGGATTTCTGTCTGTCTCTCTTTGATCACCCAGGCTTTGTTGTCGCCACTTTGAGATGAGATGAGGTGCGCACGATGTGTGAGATGGTTTGTCAGATACTCAAACGCGGTATCACCGTAGCCACCCTGAGCTTCTCTCTTCAGCCAAACTTCATAGATCAAGTTCAGAACATCGGCACAGATGTGATAGTCGTACTCAACTTCATTTAAAAAAACCTTGTGGTAAGCACCGGTCATCATGGCGATGTTTTGCCGCCACCGTGTGGCTTGGTTGATGTCAAGTGCGCGGTACTTGAAGGTGATTGTCGCTTTGCAGAGCGCGTACATGGGGCGGACTTCAACGCCCAAAGCTGGATCAAAAAAAATAGGCTCGTGACCAGCATTGTTATTTACAATCTGATTCAGATGCTCTGCATCATACTGGTCATCGACGGTGACCTCAAGCTGCTCGTTGAAGTTAAAGTTATTGGCCGGCACCCCCATCGCCTCGAGCGTTGTTCCTTCTTGAAACCGCTTACCCTCCAAACCAAAGAAGTTGATCTGGGTGTCGCTTGAGATTCCCAGAAGGTTAGCAACGTTGCCGATGATGTTGATAAGAATAGGACGCTCAACAGCGTAATGGGTGTTTTCGTTGGCCGAAATAATGAATGGCATGATTTTCTATTCCTTTGTTGATCTATAGCTGCTATCAGACGATTCAAGAATGCGTCAAAAAAGAGAAGGACCGACCCTTCTCTTTTTTATAGCACATCCGATCTCGCGAGAACAGTCACCTTAGACGACCATGATCAACTGCTCGCCAGGGTCGAGTTCAGCCATTGTGGGTAGCTGGTAGTTCTTGACAAGCTGAGGGAGGTGCTGAATCAAACTCGTGTGATACCGATCGGGCGAAGGGCCAGCAGCCTGCTCCAGGCGCCGCAAGCTCAGCGCTTCATCACAGGGCATGACGTAGAAACTTCGCAGCCAGGTGTTCGGATTCTTCCAGTCCTCCCGGTGCGTCTTCTTCGTGTTCATCGCGTCGAGAACAACGGTGTCGTGCCCCGCTATGAATAACGCGTGGACCATGGCTTTAGCCGCGATCATAACCGTCTTTTGCTCGCTTCTGCTGCACCCTAACTTAGAGAACAGGGACAGCCGCAGCGCGTTCAAAGAAACCTTGGGGGCGTTCGGAAAGAACTCAGCGGCGTAGGTGCTGTTTCCAGACTTGGTCACCCCCACCATCATAACCAGCCTGCCTTTTTTCATGCTACTTTCCATCATTACCTCGATGTTAAGGTGTCAGTGATAACGGTTGTCACCGCGTTTATTAGCTGTAGCCGTGACTTATTACGTTAAAGAATAAGCAGACATATTAAAAATACGCCAAAAAAAGAAGGAGGTTAGCCTTCTTTTTTTGGCGTGCTGGTGGCACTCGATCAAGACAAGAGGTGAAGACGCTCAATGAAATCATCGTACTCTTGTCGCGTCGGCTGGTGAATCGCAATTCGCTCTTGAACTGGGTCGGTGCGAAGCCACGTATAACCGCAGCCGTGTCGCATGTATGTGTTCACGAAACTTCCACCGGCACTGTCCATCGCCAGGACAGTATCACCTCTGACGAAGCTGGGCTCTTTACACACCCCAATACGGCCGCGCCGGGGGTGATTGATCGTTGCGAACTGGTGGCTCGCGCAGCGTGGGCAGGTGAAGGCGTGGCCGTCGTATCTCGTCAGTGGATAGGTTCGATCCAGTGGCGTTTTAAACGACACGAAACTGTCGTCGGTGCGCTGAGCTAAAAACTGAGCCAGCAGCGTATACTGGCCCGTCTCGCGGAAGTAGTCGATAGCGACGCCATGAGCACCTTCTGGCGTTTGGAGGTGAACCAGCTCACCCCACAACGCCTCGAACGGTCTGTCGTTTACTGGCGTGTTGAGGCGGCGCTTAGCCACCTTTTTGAAGGACTCCATGTTATCAACATAGAGCTCGAGGTACTGCTTGCTCATGATTATTCCTGGTTAGTGCTGCGAGAAACGGATCTCCTCTGCGTCTCAATACCGTACTCTTTGATCTTTTAACCCCTTCTTTCTATGGGGCTTCTTCTTACTGATAGTGCCGTTGTTTTCTTTTTTGCTTCAGATTCGTCATAAAAAGGACGTTGGTGGGGATGTGGTCTGACCACATCCCCCCATCGAGCCGGCACGACATCCAAACCGGCGAACCGGTTGTATTTATGGAGACGTGGCTACGTTCGAAACGCTTGCCTAGCCGTACCGGTGTGACGAATCGGTCCGCTCAGGGACGTATCTCCACCGGTGACGCTGGGCGTGGCTTGCGCGCCACTATGATATTTGATTTTTGAGGCTCAGTCGATCATCGCAATCGAGAGTTAGTGAAGTGCGGCGTAGGTGTCAGCACCACGCAGGCAATAGGCGCGTAGCCCGCGCGGCGGCACTCTGAAGTGATTTTGGAACTTTTCTCGTCGTGCTCTTCAGCCAACGAGAGAATCAGCGGCTCTTTCGGACGTACGTCGCGAAAGACCCGCATCTCCCGCGCGATCACGCGGGCGATTCCCAAGAACATCTGAAACATGGTTTCCTCTCAGGTGCAATCCACTTGACAAGGGTGTGGATCATACACAAACCCTCCTGATCCCCCGTGGTCAGGTAACGAAAAAACGCCACCGGCTAACAGCGCAACCGCAAGCGGCCTTGTGTCGGGCGGCGTCTTTCCGTGTCAATAGATAGAATCGGAATTATTTTTTCATCGCGTGAGTTCCTTCAAGACGTTGCTCAACCTGATAATGTGGCACTATAATAACCTGGAGTAATAGACGTAAAAAATAAAGGGGTCGCCCCCTTTATTTTTGCCTCACGAATCCTCAGATGGCTACGGGTAAATCCGCAAGCACACCGTCGAGAATGTACCCGTACTGCCATATCCTACAAAGCATCCACACCGCGGATGCAAAGTCAACATGGTCATCGTGGTTGTTATTCCAGTCCTTCTCCACCCGAGTGAGGTGGAAGAGGACCATCTTACGTGTTCTGGGGTATTTGTTAACCCAGTCCCCCGGCGTCATGGTTGACGATGCGATCACCGG
>JACCDO011188226.1_pt1 | contig 19779 bp, 23 predicted proteins | sample 7446101 | NCBI WGS metagenome assembly JACCDO01 (sample SAMN15323440, study PRJNA562643) | freshwater metagenome | isolation source: river surface water | place: USA:Blue River Watershed | collected 2017-08-16
ATGGAAACAGGCGCAATCACACAGTACATCGATGTCGCCCAAATCGTGCTGTATATGTTCTGGGCATTCTTCGCCGGACTCATTTATTACCTCTTGCGAGAAAACCATCGCGAAGGCTACCCCATGGATTCGGGACGTGAAAACGGCCCCAAGATCGAGGGCTGGCCTCCGGTCCCCGAGCCCAAGGTGTTCAAAACACAAGACGGTCACACCTATCTGTCACCGGATCTCGCACGACCCGATGGCACCTACAGCGGACAACCAACACACGGTTGGAACGGAGCCCCGCTCGAACCCGTCGGCGATCCTTTGCTGGCAGGTGTGGGACCCGGTGCTTGGGCCATGCGGGCTGACGTACCGGATATGGATCCCCACGGCCACCCCAAGATCGTTCCCTTGCGCGTGGCCGCAGATCACGCGGTGGCACATCAAGACGTTGACCCGCGTGGATTGCCCGTGTGGGGGGCAGACAAACAAATAGCCGGCACTGTTTGCGATTTGTGGGTGGACCGCATGGAAATGTTGTTCCGCTACGCCGAAGTGCAATTGGCGGGCTCCGACAAGCGCGTGTTGTTGCCCATGACGTTTGCCCGTGTCAAAAAAGATGGCGCCCATGTGCAAGCGTTGTTGGCCCATCAATTTGTCAACGTGCCGTTGACCAAATCCCCCGACACCATCACGCTGATCAAAGAAGAAAAAATCACCGCCTATTACGGCGCGGGCACCCTGTATGCGACCCCTGAGCGTCAGGAGCCGATCATATGAAAGCCACCCACGAACACGAGTGGGAGGCCGCGCCCGGTTTACCCAGCGCCCTGCCCGCAGGCGAACGTGTGGTCTGGCAGGGGGCTCCCAATTGGCGCTCTTTGGCGATCCATGCGTTTCATGTGCCCAAGGTCGCGATGTACTTCAGCTTGATGCTCGCGTTGCAAGCGATCAACCTGACCACGCCCTCCAATGACCTGGATTGGAAACCCTTGCTGGTGGCTGCCAGTCTGTACATCGTGGCGCTGGGCTTGCTCATGGGAACCGCATGGATGTCTGCCCACAGCACGCTTTACACCTTGACCAACAAACGTGTGGTCATGCGCATCGGCATTGTGCTGACACTGACTTTTAACTTGCCCTTCAAGCGCCTCGCAGGCGCGTCTTTGAAACCGTATGCCAAAGGCATGGGTGACATCGCACTTGCGCTGCAACCAGAGGATCGCATTGGCTGGGCCCACCTGTGGCCACACCAACGCGCGTGGTACATCAACCATCCCCAACCCACCTTGCGTTGTGTGCCTGACGCAGACCAAGTGGGCCAGTTGTTGCAGTCCTTGTGGCGTGACGCATGCGCCAATGAGGGCTTGCGCTTGACTGATGGCGCGACAGAGCCAGAGGCAGCTTCTCACTCTCAACCCGGTGTGATTGCATGAACACCCTGAACCACACACACTGGTCTCAGAAAAACCAGGGACTCAACCGTCCCATGGCTTGGATCGGCGTGGTGTTGCTGGCAATCTTGGTCGCGGTCGGTTTGGCCCGATGGTCTGGACTCAACCCACGCACACCGGATGCTGCCGTGCAGTGGCAACGCGCACTGCACTTTACAGATTTACCGAATGGGGACATCACCGTCCTCGATGCGACGACCCAACAAGCCGTGGCAAATTTTTCGGGGGAACAAGGATTTTTACGCAGCACGCTGCGTGCGTTGGTGCGCGAACGTCACCGCGAAAAAATTGGCGCGGATGCCCCCTTCATCTTGATTGGCCGCACCGATGGCCGACTGACCTTGTTGGACCCCAGCACGCAGCAACGCATTGATCTGGAGTCGTTTGGACCCAGCAACGCGGCAGTTTTTGCCGGCTTGCGTTCGGCAGGTCAATGAGACTCTTTTCAATAAAAACTTCACCGAATTCACCGGAGATTCCTATGCAAGCCTCTGCCACCCACACCATCGAAACCGCAGACGATGCGAACAAAAAAGCCGTCCACAGCGACATGATCAGTCCGCGGTTCTACACCACCGACTTTGCTGCCATGGACCGCATCAGCATCGAACCCGTGCGTGCCGAGTGGGACAAGATGATGGCCGAGTACGAGGGTGACAACAACCACGACCACTTTCAACGCGATGCTGCGTTTGCCGACGAAGTGGCGGCGGGCATGGCCACCCTCTCGCCCGAATTGCGCCAAGAATTCATGGACTTTTTGGTCAGCTCCCTCACCTCCGAATTTTCGGGTTGTGTGCTCTACAACGAGATCCGCAAAAACGTCAGCAATCCAGACATCAAGCAACTGATGACCTATTTGGCGCGTGACGAATCTCGCCATGCCGGCTTCATCAATTTGTCGTTGCGTGACTTCAATTTGGGCATTGACTTGGGCAACCTCAAGCGCACCAAGAAATACACATTCTTCAAGCCCAAGTACATCTACTACGCCACATATTTGTCAGAAAAAATTGGCTACGCACGGTACATCACGATTTATCGTCAACTCGAAAAGCATCCAGAGAAACGCTTTCATCCGATCTTTCGCTGGTTTGAAAGATGGTGCAACGACGAGTTCCGTCATGGCGAATCCTTTGCACTGATCATGCGCGCCAACCCGCACCTGCTGCGCGGAGGCAACAAACTGTGGATTCGCTTTTTCCTGCTCGCCGTCTATGCCACCATGTACGTGCGCGACCACATGCGCCCCATGTTGCACGAGGCCATGGGCTTGGAATCCAGTGAATACGACTACCAAGTCTTCCGCATCACCACCGCGATCACGCAGCAAGTCTTCCCATTGGCGTTGGACACAGACAACCCCAATTTCCGCCGCGGTCTCGAACGCCTGTTTGAAATTTCACAGGCCATGGAGAAAGCCAAAGCACGCGGAGGTGTGATCGGCAAACTTCAGCAAGGTGTGTGCGCCGTGCAAGCCGCGTTCACCTTTGGTCGTCTGTTCATGATGCCGGTGATTGAGCAAGACCTGTCACCGCAAGTTCGAATGGACCCCGCATGGTGAACGAAGTCGTTTGGGCCTGTTTGTTCACTGCCCTGTGCTGGTGGGTCGGCACGGGCGTGATCTTATGGCTCGACCGACTCAACCCGCGCAGCTTTCGTTTCAGTCTTGCGGGTTGGACGCTGCTGCTGGCTCTGAGTTTTTGGGGTGTCGCACACAGCATGCGCGAAGTGAGTGTCTTCAACGCTTACCTCGCTTTTGGCAGTGTCATCGTGATGTGGGGATGGCATGAACTGACCTTTCTCACCGGGTGGATCACCGGGCCTCGTAAAACACCACTGGATGTGGGCGCCCAGGGATGGGTGCGGTTTATTCAGTCGGTGCAGGTCATGCTGTATCACGAGCTGGCGTTGCTGGCCAACTTCGCCCTGCTGTGGTGGATGCAAGAAGGTCAGCACAACCATGTGGCAATTTGCACTTATGCGCTGTTGTGGTTCATGCGTCTATCAGCCAAGTTGAATTTGTATTTCGGTGTTCCGCAAAACGGTGCGCAATATTTGCCGACGCACTTGCAATATTTGGCCAGTTATTTCCGCACCCGCCAGATGACCTTGTGGTTTGTGATCTCCATGGGGGTGGCCATGGGCACCTGGTTCTGGTTGGTGTGGTTAGCACAACAAGGCGCAGTGGCCATCACCACTGGTTGGGTCATGTTGGCCACCTTGCTGGGGCTGGCCATCGTGGAACACCTGATCATGATTTTTCCTTGGCCCCTCGAGCGGCTCTGGGGCTGGGCCATGGGCCAGACCTCTAAGCCTGCGCTCACACTTCCTCCTTGAGAGCGCCTATGAACGCCTACCGCACCGAAGAGTTTGGGCACGTCGTTGCCTCCCAACGTGACCCGCGTCCAGTGGCCGTCGTCATTGGCAGTGGCTTTGGTGGATTGGCTGCGGCCATTCGGCTGAGCGTCAAGGGCTACCAAGTCAAGGTTCTCGAAAAGCTGGATGCCCCCGGCGGTCGCGCCTATGTGCATCGCCAAGACGGCTTCACATTCGACGCGGGCCCAACCATCATCACCGCACCCTTTTTGTTGGAAGAGCTCTGGGCCTTGTGTGGCCAGCGTTTTGCAGACGATGTGACCCTGGTGCCGATGGATCCGTTCTACCGCGTTCGCTTCGCAGATGGCACCTGGTTTGACTACAACGGCGATGCAGAACACATGCGTGCCGAGGTGGCCCGTTTTGATCCCGATGACCTGCCCGGTTACGAACGTTTTCTAGAGGAAGCAGAACGCTGCAAAACCCTGGGCTTTGAAGGCATGGGGGACATGGCGTTCGACAAAATCAGCGACTTGCTGGCAGCCATTCCCGACTTCATGCGCATGGGTGCTTGGCGCAGTCTCTACAGCTTGGTCGCCAAACATATCCGCAATGACAAGTTGCGCATCGTCATGAGCTTTCACCCCCTGCTCATTGGCGGTAACCCTTTTGCCGTCACCTGTGCCTACGCACTCATCAATTCACTCGAACGCACCTGGGGTGTGCACTCGGCCATGGGCGGCACCGGTGCCATTGTTCGCGGCTTGGTGGGACTGTTGGAAGCGCGGGGCGTGCCAGTCCGATGCAATGCCCCCGTGACGCAGATTTGCATTGACAACGGCCGCGCCTGTGGCGTGAAGCTTGAGAACGGTGAGTACATCGCCGCCGACATTGTGGTCAGCAACGCAGATACGGCCTGGACCTACAAATACCTGGTTGCCCCCGAGCACCGTCGGGTCTGGAGCGACCGCAAGATCGACCAGGGACATTACTCCATGGGCTTGTTCGTTTGGTACTTTGGCACCTCACGTCAATACGCCGATGTGCCGCACCACATGATGGTCTTGGGTCCACGCTACCAAGGTCTGCTTGAGGACATTTTCAAGCGGCATCATTTGGCCAAAGACTTCAGCTTGTATTTGCACCGTCCCACGGCCACCGACCCCTCGCTGGCCCCTGAGGGCTGTGACACGTTTTATGTGCTGTCACCGGTGCCCCATCTCGACAGTGGCACCGATTGGGCCCGGGTGTCTGAAAGCTACCGAGCAGCCATTGCAGAAGCTTTGGAGGCCTCAGTTCTGCCGGGCTTACAAGACTGCATCGTGACATCCAAAGTCACCACACCGCAAGACTTTCAAGACCGCCTTTGGTCCTACAAAGGCGCGGGCTTTGGACTGGAGCCCTTGCTGCTGCAAAGCGCATGGTTTCGTCCACACAACCGCAGCGAAGACATTCCTGGCCTCTACGTCGTCGGTGCCAGCACCCATCCAGGCGCGGGCGTGCCCGGTGTGCTCATGTCAGCCAAAGCCTTAGAAACGGTGGTCCCGCATGTTGAACTCTGAATTACCACCTGCCAACGACCCCGTCGTTGTAGAGACAGACCCTGCGCCGCAAAGTTTGAACTTCGACTCGCAAGATCTGCAAGCCTGCGTCGCCATGATGCAAGGCGGTTCGAAAACTTTTTTTGCAGCCAGTCGGTTGCTGCCACCCCGGGTGCGCACGGCCGCCATTGCGCTTTATGCATTCTGCCGAGTGGCAGACGATTTGGTCGACGAAGCACACGCCGGCGACATGCCACTCGAAGTTCTCAATCATCGACTGGACGCGATTTACGCCAGCACCCCACACGACCATGTCGAAGACCACGCGTTGAGTTTGGTGGTCCAGCAATACAAGCTGCCCAGACATTTGCTAGATGCTTTGATCGAGGGATTTGCTTGGGATGCCCACGGGCGTCGCTATCACAGCATCGAAGATTTGCATGCCTACGGTGCCCGCGTGGCCGGCAGCGTCGGTGCCATGATGAGTTGGATCATGGGACCTCAAAGCATCGACACCCTGGCGCGTGCCTGTGAGCTGGGCGTCGCCATGCAACTCACCAACATTGCACGCGATGTGGGTCATGACGCCAGCATTGGTCGTCTCTATCTGCCACGGGAATGGTTGATCCTCGAAGGCATCGATCCTGACGCTTGGTTGGCCCAACCGTCCTTTACGCCAGCCCTTGCACGCGTGGTCACTCGCTTGTTAGATGAAGCAGATCGACTGTACAAACAAGCGAACTCAGGCATTGCAGCCCTCCCCCCCGATTGCCGCGCCGCCATATGTGCAGCCAGCATGATCTATGCAGAAATTGGCCACCAACTGCGGCGTGAAGGCTTGGACTCGGTCACCAAACGCACGGTGGTGGGAACGACGCGCAAGCTGATGTTGCTCGCCAGTGCTTGGACCCAAGTTCACTGGATTCGGGTGTCTGATCACACGCCCGCTCCCTTGTCGGCCATTTTGTATTTGGTGCAAGGGTGCCAAACCGCGACACAACAATCTGGCAGTCCCAGCTATTTTCCAAATCGCACCATGCCGCAGCGTGTGTCTTGGATGCTCGAATTGTTTGAGCGCCGAGAGACCGAGCGTCTCGACCGCAACGCCTTGCGACAAACCGTATGACCGATCGGAACCGCTCCGTCACTGTGCGACTTCTGTATGTCAGTCGAGCCAAAGCCCCACAAACCACAACCGTCACCACGTCGATCTTGATGCAAGCGCGCGTGCACAACCAGGTGTCGGGGATCACCGGCCTGTTATGCCAGGGGCAAGGTTTTTTCTTTCAGGTTCTCGAAGGCGGACGCCACGAAGTCAATGCACTGTACCGACGCATATGTCTGGATTCGCGGCACAAAGATGTGGAGTTGCTCAGCTATGAGGAAATTTCACAACGCCGTTTCAGTCAATGGTCCATGGCGTTGGTCAAACTGTCAGCAGATGACCCGCGGGTGCAAATGCAGCATCCAAATTTCGATCCCTATTCGGCATCGGGTGAGCAGATGATGCAACTGCTCAACGACTTGATGCAATCGGGCCAACCGATCACAGCGTCTTAGATGACGCCAAGATCTGGCCGACTTACTTGATTTGTTTTTTGGGACGGTTCAACCAGTTCGCCAAAACGAAGATACAAAAAACGACATACATGAGGATGAGGACGTATTTGATTTCCATGGAATGCCTTCTTTAACGTGGGATGGGGATTAAAAGTGTTTTCATTATGATGAAATTTGACCGCTCTGCACAGGGTGCCCCATCAATGGTCTCATCGCCCAGAGGGTCATGACAAGCAACACCATTTCAATCAAGTAGACGGTCGAGTAGCCCATGAATGAATTGCTCGCGATGGCCATGCCATCGCGGAGCATGCCGCCCAGGGCCATCCCCACGCCGGCGGCAGTCGCCTGCACCGCACCCCAAGCCCCCATGGCAAGCCCGGTTTGCTCAGCTGAGGCAAGCTGCATGGTGGCAGTCAAGGTGCCGTGCGCAAACATGCCGCCGCCCATGCCAATCAAAAAAATGCCCCCCGCAAAGACCGCAGGCGATGACAGCACAGGCGCAAGGATGACGGCCACAAAAGCAGGCAAACCAACCCATGCCCCCCAGCTGGCCATGCGGTAAGCGTCGCCCCCTTTAGACAACACGCGCGAAGCCCAAGCAAAGCCCATGAAGCCTCCTAAGGCCAACGTGGCCGTGAGCGTGGTGGTGGCAGAGACGCTGAGATTCAACATCTCGCCGCCATAGGGCTCAAGCAAAACGTCTTCCATGGTGAACGCCATCGTCCCGCAACCCACGACCAACAAACGTCGCAGGGTGTGCGGACCTTGACAAAACGTTTGCCACGCTTCTTGAAAACTTTGTTCAACCGGGGTCCCGGGTTTACGCAAACGACTGCGGGGTTCTTGTTTCCACAAAGCGATCACATTCAACACCAAGGTCAACACGGCAACCGCTTGCACCACGCGAATGAGTTGCCCATGGCTGTAGTCTTGCAACAGATAACCAAGCATCAAGGCGCTGCCCATCATGCCCACCAGTTGCATGACATACATCAGCCCCACGACCTTGGGTTGACTCTCGACCGGCGCCAAATCAGTGGCCAATGCCAAGCCTGCCGTTTGCACAGTGTGCATGCCAATGCCCACCAAGACAAAAGCGACCGCAGCACCGAGCTGCCCCACCCAAGCAGGGGCCTGGCTCGATTGACCCGCACCGGCCAGCACCAAGAGTGCAAACGGCATGATGGAAAAACCGCCAAATTGCAGCAAGCTTCCCATCCATAAATAAGGAACGCGACGCCAGCCCAACTGGGACCGATGGTTGTCCGAACGAAAACCAATCAAGGCGCGAAACGGCGCCACCAGCAATGGCAACGCCACCATCAAAGACACCAGTGTGGCAGGCACTTTGAGCTCAACAATCATCACGCGATTGAGTGTGCCCACCAGCATGACCATCGCCATGGCCACAGAAATTTGAAACAGCGACAAGCGCAACAAACGCGACAGCGGCAAATCATCGCTGGCGGCGTCTGCAAAGGGCAAAAACCTCGGAGCCATGCTGCTCAGAGATTGGACCCACGTGGTATTCGATTTATTCATAGAGGAAAGGCCAAGCGCTAACGCGCTTGGCCGTTCTTTGGTTTTCACCGACTACTTCTTCACCGTACTTTCGGCAGCAGGCGCTGCAGCGACGACTTTGGCATTGCCATTGAGGAAGTTTTTCACCCAGGTGGTGTTGAGGGTCAGTGCCAGGTGCACGCTGAAGGACGCGATGGCCACAGCAGCAATGAACACTGGAATACCGACCGACGGTTTCACCACACACCACATTTTCGAATAGATCATGTTGTGTCTCCTTTACTTGAGCCAGGGTGAATAAATATAGGCCAGCAGATGGGCTAACGCGGCAATCATGCCGAATATCTGCGTGCCCTGGATGAGATTGCGGTGAATCTCTTCCGACTCGGCCTCGGTCAGTCCCGTTGGCCAGACTTTGTCTGAGTTAGACATAGTTTTCTCCTTGCAGAAGACGTGCACGGCCCGCACGAGGGCTATTCTTGGTCACCATGACCAGGAATTTCGAAGCTCTGACATGGGACGCACGCGGGCCATCGCCACACAAGTCGGTCCATTCAAAGCAATACATCTCAAGCCCGCCGCGGCATGCGCCAAGGCAGCATGGCTTGAACCACCGGTGACACCAACCGTGGCACCGACAGGGTTTCGTGAAAGGCGAGCAATGGCTCACCGGCATAGTTGAATTGCAGCAAAGCACGCTGATAAAACGGGGTGTCCTCAAGCTGCTCTTGGCACTGAACAGGCGCTTCGCTGCGCATCCGCCGATCGATGCGCCAACCCGTTTTCGGCAAACGCTGGGCAGGCGGTGTCTCGATGTCCTCAACGACCCCATCGGGTCTGAAGCGCAACGACAGCACGCGGTCTGGTGAGCCAGGTGACTGCATGTCATAAAACACCAAGGTGCTGCCATCGCGCATGCGTGCGCGTGACCAGTCCCAGGTGTGAAAGCCTTCGGCGATGGGCTCGTCCCCCTCATTCGAATCCAAATAAGCGTGACCCTGCCACTTCAAATCGGGCGAGGTCAAATCCACCTCAATCCGTGACGCGGGAGCCAAGGGGCCCCAGCGATGACGGCCCCTTGCATCGAGTCGTGTGGAATAAGTTTGCAGCTGCTGGGGCCACAGCTTGATGCGACCTTGAATTTTTCGCGGCAACGGCACACTGACCTCGTTGATGTCGAGGGTCAAGCAGTCGCCATCCAACTGCATCTGACTGGGGCCAATAATGAATGCTTGCGCGCTCCGAGAACAATGCCGACGACCCCGCTCCGTCATCGCCCAACGGCCACGCCCTTTGCTATAAATCGCCACGTTCAAAGCGCAATGGTTGTCGGGGTCCGTTGGACCGCTGCGTCTCGCCCAGGCGTAATAAGGCGAAAACACACTGCCCACAAACGCAATGAGGGTGATGCCGTGTTGTCCGTCGTCACTCATGGCGTCGATGTACCACCAAAGGTAGCCCCCATCTGGAACGTGTTGGTCGAAACGAGGCTCTCCATCAGGGCCTCGGCCGCCCGTTGTCCTGACAACGCGGCCATCGGCACCCCCGGTCCCGGATGGATACTGCCCCCCGCCAGAAACAGACCCGGCACCGGCGTGGTCGCGCCAGGTCGACTGAAGATGCTCATCCATCCGTGCGTCGCTTGCCCATACAGGGCGCCCCCACTGGCTGGGAAACGTCGATGAAAATCCTGCGCGGTTGTGCGCACACAGTTGTTGGATGTGGGCGTGAGTTTCAAGCCCAAATTGCTCAGGTGTTGAAAGGTGCGTTCTTGACATTGCGCAGTGGCCTCCTCAGTCCAATGAGGGTCATCCCCACACGCGGGTGCGTTGACCAAACAAAAAATACGTTCTGATTGCCCTGGTGCCAATGCCTGCGGTCGATCCTGCGCGCACACATACACCGTGGGTCGCTCTGGCAGACGCTGGCGATCAAAGATGTCGGTGAATTCACTGGCGTAGTCAGACTGAAAATAAACGTTGTGTCGCTCTAGAGGCGCGTTTGCAACCGGTGTGTGCATCGACCAAGTGAGCGCCGACAACGAACGCGGCGGCGACTGTGAGGGCACTGCCTGGCGACTCTCCTCCCCCAGCAATCCGTGTCGTAGGGCTTGTGCATCGCCATTGAAAATGACCCGGTCGGCTGGCAAAAATTCACCCGACTGCAGGCGCACGCCACACACCCGTCCGTGCTTGAGCTCAATGCGATGGCAGGTGCTGTGGTAGCGGAACACCGCGCCACGTCGCCGCGCCACTCGGGCCAAGCTTTTGGCCATGCCTGTCATGCCACCTTGCACTGACCAGACCCCATCCATCTCGACCTGCGCAATCAACATCAAGGTGGCCGGTGCCAACCAAGGCGATGAGCCGCAATAGGTGGCGTAACGCGCAAACAACTGACGCAGTCGCGGATCTGCAAACTGCTGACCTAGTTGTTGCCACAGATTGCGCATCGGTCCCAATTGCGTGAGGACAGACAACCCACGCCATCCCAAATCGGCCATGAAGCCACCCATGTGAGGACGTTGTGCGCGAATCATCGGGCCTTCCAACGTCGCATACAGTGCACGCGCTGTTTGACAGAATTTCTGAAAACGTCGTGCCTCGTCACCCCCCGACCATGCAGCAATGGCGGCTTCACTTTGCGCCGCATCGGCCGACAAGTCGAGCTGACTGCCGTCGGGCCAAAAATGACGCGCTAACACTTGCAAGGGTGTGATCTGCATCTCGGCGTCGACGCTGGTCCCGACATGGTTGAGCAAGGCATCAAACACCCAGCGCATGGTGAACACCGTGGGTCCGCTGTCAATCTCAACGCCGCCCACTTCGCGGCTGTGCACTTTGCCGCCGGGCTCGCCAGCGGCCTCGACCACAGTCACATCCAGCCCTTGATGCGCCAGCAACATGGCGCTACTCAAGCCACCCATGCCGGCGCCAATGATCACGACTTTGTGCTCAGGCATGGCTCAGCTCCAAGGCATGCAGGGCTGATGCATCGACGCGTGCAGATTGCTGTGGCAATGCAAAGCGCTGACCTTGCCAGTCCCCAGACATCTGCAACACACGCATGCGCACAAACATGCATTCCGAAAAAAACTCATGTTTGTAGGCTGCCGAGCTCGCAACTTGATGCGCCCCTGTGTGAGCGAAATTGGTCATCGCTGCCGTGTCTTGCCACAGGCTAAAGGTGCACTGGCGCACCAGAGGCGCTTCACCCAAACCCATGGACAGCAAACACCCTTCGGACTGATTCAAGTCGGCTTGCGCTGCGGGGGCATAACGCCAAAAAGCCATGGCCTTGGAGGGCAAGATGCTGGCACGGGTCAAGACCGCCAACGGTCCTTCCGTTTCAACTTGCCCCCCCAGGGCATCCGGGGTTGTGGTCAACCAAGCTTGCTTGTCCCAATGCCCTCTGGATGAATCCACGCGCAGCACCCCACACCAGAATTCACTGGCGCGGTCTCGGTAAGACTGCACCCAAGTGCTGTTGAGAAATTGCTGCGCTAGCTCAAGGTTGGTGAGGGTGCAGATCAAGCCCTGATGCGTGGCACTCGGCCGCAAACTAAACCCTCCGCCATGCCCGCTGCCCATGACCTTCACCGAGGTCAAACCCGGTACGTTTTTGAAAGGACTGGCGCCAGCCACCAAACGCAACCAACCCCAGCCCCGATGCTGACGCAAAAAATTGGCCAACACCACCACCACCACCCCCGACAGTGGATCATGAAGATGCTGCGGGGCATTCATAAACGTATTTCCGACTGAGTGAGGCTGTGAACTACTTGGCTGACACTTTCGTCGTCAACAGATTGGGTTTGAGTAATTCAGGGAAGTCCTTCGCCATCTCTGCCCCATTCAGCGGCTTGTAGGCCCCTTGATGGCAGGTGGCGCAATTCAACTTGGGCACGTCACCTGTGGGTCCTTTTCGATGGTCTGGAAAAACTTCGGTCAAGGACTCCATGTAGTTTTGGTTCAGGTCACGCGCCATGCGGATGCCATGCCAAGCCGTGGTTCTCTGCGGTGGACTGTTGGTCCAGTTTTGGAAGGACTGGGTGTTGTGGCAATACGTGCAGTTCACGCCCAGCGAAGTCGACATATGCGTCATCAAGCCATAGGTCCACTCAGCTTGTTTGATCGACTGTCGATTGCCTGATGGCAAAGCGGTCGGTCCATTGACGCGAATTTTTTGGTCATCCAACAAAAATGGGGTGAACGGATCGTTGGGCAATGAGGATTGGTTCACCACAGGCGACGGCGTGTTTTGCCCCGCCTTGTCACCCATGAAATTAGACCCGTAGGGCTGAGGATTGGACTTGAACCACACCGCACTGGGCACAGGTTCACCACGGTGACAGGTGTAGCAGGTCACGCCGGTCTGTGCCACGTGAGGCTTCCAGTCCGCGTTGATGTGCCGGGTCATCTCAATCATCTTGCGCGCAACGACCTTGGTGTACTTGCTGTCGTCGGCAAAATTCGCCAATTGATGGCAATAGGCGCATCCTTCTTGAGGGGCCACCCAGCTGCTCATCGATGCCATCAATCGGTTGAATTCACCCACACTCAGATTGCCCAGTACTTTGACGTTTTTATAGGCTTGCGCCGCCTTCGGGCCTTCTGAGCCGGGCGAAGGAATCACTGCGGGTGGTTGGTTTTTATCCGTCTTCTCTTCAAGCAAACGGGCGTTGTAGACCTGCACCATGCCCGTGCCGCGATAACCGCTTTGCACGGACTCGGGAATGGGGCGTTCACAGCCCGCCAGCATCAGCCCGACGCACAACAAGCCCAGGGTGTTGACTAGGCGATTTGTCCAAAGCTTGGCAACGTGAGGGGTAGTTCGCGAGTTCATGGCTTACCTCCAATGCTCAGCGCTGGATCTGTCATCGCTGGAAAAATTTCAGGGTATGGCGGTGCAACCCCGTGCTTGATGGCCCAGAGGTACCAGTTGTCCACCACGGTGCCGGTTAACAAAATGCCGATGCCCCCCGTGATGGGACACAAAACGGCAAACCACCAAGCCCAACGGTGAATCGATTCCATCGTGGCGTTGAAGCCCATGGTCCAACGCCAGAACAAGGCCGCGCGCTCAGAGGCGGTACCGCGGTCGGTGATTTGCTCAATCTCACGTTCACCGCCGAAGCGTGTGACCGCCAAAATGGTGGCGCCGTGCATGGCAAACAGCAAGGCTGAGCCATACAAGAAAACAATCGACAACGCATGAAATGGGTTGTAGAACAGATTGCCGTATCGCAAGGAGAAGGCGGCTGTCCAATCCAAATGCGGGAAGATGCCATAGGGCACAGCTTCACCCCAAGAGCCCATCAGAATCGGGCGAAACAAACCAAGCACCAAAAACAACCAAATGGCAGCAGCAAATGCCCACGCGATGTGCGTGCCCATGCCCAGCTCAACCGCACGGCGGTAGGTGCGTGCCCACCACAGCATCACCGATGCCGTCAAAAACAAACCCACAATCAAAAACCATCCGCCTTGATTCAGCGGCGGAATGCTCAATCCGTAACTCGGGGGTGGGGGTTCGAGTGAGAGCCAAAACAGCTGACGCACAAACTGGATTGGGTCATAGTTCACCGAAGCCAACATGTTCATGCCGATCAAGGTAAATGCGATCAACCCGCAAAAGAGGGATGCCAGGCCAAGCCCCCCTAAGTAAATGGGGCCTAACTGTGCGTTGCCCACTTTACCGATCCAATAGTTCAGCATGGGTTGCCCCGTGCGTGGACTGTTGCCATGCCCCAGTGCGACGCCTGAGTGCACGGGTCCCACGGCCTGGACCGTGGTGAACAGATTTTGATAGTCGGCCATTTGCTCTCTCCTCAATTCTTTGTCTTTGGTCTTTGCTGTCTATGGGCCTCAGACAGGCCACTTAGACCAAATAGGCATGTTCAGCCACCAGCTCCACCACTCGGGCCAACCCCGACTCCAGAACGGACCACTGAGCACAATGCACAAGGCACTGAACAGCACCGCGGCCAATGCCAAAAACAGACCCAGGCGGTGAATGCCCAAGGTGCCGATCGAATAGCCAATGACATCGCGGAAGAAGGTGTCTTCGTGCTCCGGTGTCTTGACCACATGGCCAGGCGCAGGATTGGTCGACGACAAAATCAAACCACCGTGCAAGGACAAAGCGAACACGCTGGCAAAAAAGAAACTCACGGCAATCATGTGTGCCGGGTTGTAGTGAAAGTGCAAATACTGGTAACCCACGTTGGAAACCCAGTCGAGGTGGCTATAGATGCCATACGGGAATCCATGACCCCAAGCACCCATCAACACGGGGCGTACCACCACCAACGTCACATAGGCTGAGATCGCCACGCCAAATGCGACAGGCACATGAAAGCCCATGCCCAACTTGCGGCAGATTTCCACCTCACGCATCATCCAAGACACAAATGCGCCAATCGCGCAGACCGTGATGAGCTGCCAGAGCCCGCCCTCCATCAGAGGTGCAAAGCGCAATCCGTAGGACAAATCTGGCGGCGCAATGCTGATCTGCCAGATGTTCCAAGTCGGTCCCTGCGAAGCGCCCCATAAGATGAGCGCGGTTCCCAAGAACGCAAAAAATAAGGTTGTGACGCCGAAAAATCCGACGTAAAAAGGGCCCACCCAGAAGTCGAACAAATCGCCACCCAGCAAGGTGCCACCGCGAACACGGTATTTCTTTTCAAAACTTAGCATGGCCATGGCTTGGTCCTCCTGCTTCTATGGATGAATAGATGCCGCCCCGAACGGGGTTCAAAGGCAGCATCTAAATGACAGTCCTGAATCAGGACTTGGGTACCGCGAGCGAAGCCACCGCAGTTGGCAGCGGCGAGTTTTGCGCCGATGCTGCTACAGGTTTTTTCGCTCCGTCGAGCCAATTGAATTTGTTGGTGCTGAGCAAGATGAGATGAATCATCGCGGCCAAGCCAAACAAGAAAATGCCCTGCAGCACCATGGCACGCAAAGGGTCGTAAAGTCGCCAAATTCTCCACATGGTGAATCTCCTAAATGATGTGGGACATGAAGGTGTACACAGCAGCTTTCACGCCGTCACTCATGCTCTTGGCGTTCTCTGCACCGGGTAACAAATCGCGCCAATGCACGCCGGCTAGCTTGGCCAGCACAACGAACACGAACAGCAATCCGAAACTGATGAGAAAAATCGTCCAATACGCTTGAGATTCATCCGCTCGCGAATGGTCCTCATTGAGATAGGTTGTGTTTTGCATGACAGTGTCTCCGTCAATCTATGGTTGAAAGAACCAGCTCTGAATCAGAACCAAGGACGCCACGCCCAAACGAGGACGTGAGCCAAAACAGCAACTGCTGTAAAGCTCACGGTGCCCTGCATCCAGTAGTGGTGGAACTCCTGGGCTTCCTCATCGGTAAGTCCGGAAATAGATGTCTTTGTGGACATTTTTTTGCTCCTGTTAACAAGACCTTGCGGCCCGGGATGCGCACAGCCCGCGCAGATGGGCATCCGCAGCCAAAGGCCACGACATCTTCAAAGGGCTGCTGACCAAGCCAGCCTCCCCTGTTATTTGCAAATAGAGAGCAGCGGTCATGCCGGCACTCCTAAACCAAGTTCTCGACTGGCCGCGTTCACATGCGCCTCCGTCACTTCGCTTTGGCCTTGGGCTTGCGAGAGTTGTTCGGCTTGATCACGCAAGCGCTTGGCGGCAGAAATTTGAACCAGCACCGGCTGGTTTTGAACCACATCGCGCAGACGTTGTTGCGCCAAGTCTTGCCAGCTGGCGTTGGGCGGGGCCACCCCCCGCGCTTGGGTCGCTTCGACTTTGTCCATCTCCGAGCCCAAGGGAAGAATGTTGAACAGCGCATCAAACAAGGCGTTGCACACCTCTTGCACCACATACGTGGCGCCGCTGTAACCCATGAACGGTGTCCCGGTGTGACGACGAATGATGGCGCCCGGAAAAGAGGCCGGAATGAAGGCTGCACGCATGGGACTGCCACCCGAAATCTCGCTCAGGTACATGCGCTCGTTGTAGCTGCCGAACATGATGAGCGGCGTTTGCGTTTTGACCATCTCACGCACGGTGGCGTTGTCGGTTTTGGTTCCCGCGGTGCGCGACACACTGAAGCGACACGGCAGCCCCATCTCGGTCTCGAGGAAGTTTTTCAAACCACGCGAATAGGTCTCGCCGGCGACCACTGCAAAACTGGCGGTGGCAAAAAAATCTTGTGTCACCGAACGCCACAAGTCCCACAGCGGCTTGAGCGTGGTGTGTTTTTCACGCTCGATGAATGGCTCAGGATCCAAGTTGAGCAACTCACCCAGTTTGCGCAAAAACATGGTCGTGCTGTGCATGCCAATCGGCGCCTGCAAATAGGGACGCTCCAAGGCCTCGCACAACATACGTCCAAATTCTCGGTACATGCAGATGTTCACATCGGCTTCGACCAAGCGCGAGACATCAGCCAAATGACTCCCCAAGGGGAACACCATGTTGACCTCAGCACCGATGCCTTGCACGAGTCGGCGAATTTCCGCCAAGTCGCTGGCACTGTTGAAGGTGCCATAGCTTGGTCCGATGATGTTGACACGCGGCTTTTCGCCAACAGGACGATCCGCAAATGGTTTACGTGCTGGTACTTTGCGCAAGCCGTATTCGCTCCACAGCCAATACATGGCGCGGTTGGCACATTGCCACTGATCTTCGTCAATGGTGCGTGGCAAGAAGCGTGAAATGTTGGTGCCTTCAGGCGTGACACCGCCGCCGATCATCTCTGCAATCGAACCGGTCACCACCACAGCTGGCAGTTCGGGGTCAAGCGTGGCGTGGGCGCGCTTCATGGCGCCTTCAGTGCCTTCACGACCGAGCTGCTCTTCAGCCAAACCGGTCACCACAATCGGCAGTTCGTGGGGTGGCAAGGCGTCGGTGTAGTGCAGCACGGAGGTGACGGGTAAGTTCTCACAGCCCACGGGACCATCGATGACGACTTGCAGACCTTTGATCGCTGTGAACACATACACAGCCCCCCAATAGCCGCCCGCACGGTCGTGGTCCAGTATCAAAGGTGATTTAGGAAGATTAGGTTGACTCATGACCCCATCTCCTCTGCCTTGCGTTTTTTCAGCAGCTTCTCCAACTGTCGACGGGTCTCAGCTTTGAACTCAGGCCGGTCTTTGGGCACTGACTCCCAAACACCTGCTGCATGTCCCGCGCCAACATCCCCAAAGAAACTCTTCATTTGGTCAAAGCGACTTTGATTTCCCATCGCAGCCTGGACCACTTGCACCAAAGAGCCAGCGCCAGCCACACCCATCAGGGGGCGTGCGGAAATTAAATTGGTGAAATACAACGAGGGCACGCTGTTTTGCTTAGCGATCTGCACCACTGGCGTTGTACCGATGGCCAGTTGCGGCCGGTACTCGTACATGGCATGGAGGTCTTGCTCGAGCGAGGCGCGCATTTGCACCTGAACGCCTTTGGCTTGGAGCCAAGCGATGTCGTCTGCGTTCCAGTCGGTGGCAGGACAAGCCGAACCGACGTAGCGCAGGTCGGCACCACACTCGACCAACAAGCGACCCACCAACAACTCGGAACCTTCATAACCACTGAGGGTGATGCGACCCGTGATTGGCTTTTGCATCAGCAGGCCCCGCATTTGGGCCAAAGCTTGATTCCGCGCCACATCGATCTGCGACTGTGCCAGCCCTGCAGACTGACCAATGTTTTGCAACCAATCTTGCGTACCTTCCAACCCCACCGGTGCCGAGCCCACCACAGGCCGACCGGCGGCCTTGAACTCGCGCACGCTGGCGGTGTAGAACGGATGAATGGCTGCAGCCACACTGCAGTCAAGCGCGGCATACAGCTCACGCCATTCACGCGTGGGCACCACGGGTCCTGCAGCCAAGCCCATGGGCTCGAGCATTTGCCCAATGATGACGGGATCCGCAGGGAACATTTCACCCAACAAGGCAACGGTAGGTTTGTCACCCCGCCCTGCTCTCGGCGCAGCCACGGGGCCGCTCATGATTTCTTCCCGCGCGTACTTGAGCATGGCACCTGCCAACACGTCTTTGGCCTCCGCATGGGTCGGCACACCAAAACCAGGCACATCGATGCCAATGACGCGCACACCATTGATCTCTTTGGGCAACAACTGCAAGGGCACGCCACTGGCAGTGGGCACACACAGGTTGATGATGATCACCGTGTCAACCTTGTTGGGGTCGGCCTCTGCATGCACAGCTTCACGAATATCTTCAAACAGCTTGCCTGTCACCAAGGTCTCGGAATTGAAAGGCACATAGCCCACACTGCGACGCGCACCATAGAAATGCGAGGTAAAGGTCAACCCGTAAACACAGCACGCTGAGCCCGACAAAATGGTCGCCGTGCGCTTCATGCGCAAGCCCACTCTCAAGGACCCGAACGCTGGACACATGCTTTGCGGTTGGTCATGCGGCCCCGCGTCAGGTTGACGCGGATAGTCTCGGGCGTATTGATCCAACACCTCCGATTTACCCGCCTCTTTGGCAGCCGCCACCATCGCTTCGGTCCCTGCATGGCAGCCCATGCCATCGCCTTGCAAGCCTGCAGGATTGACCGCTGGGGTGCTTGGATGAATCGGGATGGTGCGTGTCATGGCCTGCTCCTGGACGATGTGTCTGTCGGGTTTAGGCGGCGTCGTAAACGACTTCTAAAGACGGTTTGATGTCTTCGTGTTTGCCCACCATGTCAAACACGGTGGCAGGCTCGAGCACCACATTGCGACCGACCACGTCGGCACTGAACAAGCCGAGCAATTGATCTTGGGTTTGTGGCTTTGGACGCTGAGGTGGCGCTTCGGCCACGTTCTTCGCCAACTCTGCAAACAGAGGGCCCCACTCGCCGTCGGGACGGCCAATGATTTCGTAACTGGCACTCTTGCGACGGATGTCTTCGTTGGCTGGAATAGAAGCCAAGATAGGAATGCCGGCATTCGCAGCAAAGCTCTGCGCTTCGCCCGTGCCATCGTCCTTGTTGATGACCATGCCGGCCACGCCGACGTTGCCACCGAGTTTGCGGAAATATTCCACAGCTGAGCACACGTTGTTAGCCACATACAGTGACTGCAAGTCATTGCTAGCAACGACGATGACCTTTTGACACATGTCGCGGGCAATCGGCAGACCGAAACCACCACAGACCACGTCGCCCAAAAAGTCGAGCAACACATAGTCAAAACCCCAATCATGGAAGCCCAGCTTCTCAAGCGTCTCGAAACCATGAATGATGCCGCGTCCACCGCATCCGCGGCCCACCTCTGGACCGCCCAACTCCATGGCAAAAACGCCATCGCGCTTGAAGCAAACGTCACCAATGCTCACCGCTTGCCCCGATAACATCAAACGGGAAGAGGTCTCAATGATGGTGGGACAAG
>JACCDO010441812.1_pt1 | contig 19770 bp, 24 predicted proteins | sample 7446101 | NCBI WGS metagenome assembly JACCDO01 (sample SAMN15323440, study PRJNA562643) | freshwater metagenome | isolation source: river surface water | place: USA:Blue River Watershed | collected 2017-08-16
AGGCGGCTCGTACTTTCCTGAAGTACATACACAAGCAATCTCGTTAATTAAACCCTTTCTTAAGGTTGGATTACGAGTTAAAATTATGACCTTATTATTTGACAATTCACCAGCTCTTACTTACTTGGCATACTCTGCTACGGAAGTCAATAAACACGCCTTGCCTGAGCCCATTTCGTGGAATGCTAACATTTTGTCATAAGGGGTATATGGTGACATAAATCTAACCATAAAAGCCTGATGTTTAAGTTGTTCACCACGTGCCGGACGTGGTTCATTTAATATAGGACGAGCGTCATCAAACTCTTTTTTAAAGACTATAGACTTATATACACCTGATAAGTTTTCATCAACAATGTCCTCATCGTCAGCCTTCTCGTATATTGGAAAAAAATCCTCAAGTTTGAATTCTAACATTCTTTTATTAGTACTTAATATTAATAAAAGATTTTTTTAAATCATCTCCTTGGAAAGAACATATCATATACCATACATCCTAAAGATAACAAAGCCATAAAGAGTATCAAATAATCTAATACACTCATTATATATTTAATATTATTTAAATCTTTAACGCTTTATTAGAAAGATGAATGTAGATGAAGTAATTGATACCTTCAAACACTACATAAAACACGATATGCATACTCATATACAAGACTACTACGACGAGATTTTAACTCATAAAGCTGAATATAGAATTAACTACGAGTACGTCTTTCAAAAAGTTTACCTGTTCGCTTGTATAAAACGCAAGGAAGAAGTTGTAAAGTTTATGTTTGATATATATAAAACAATGTCTCTCCTTGACAGAATAGGATTACGTCCAACCATAATTTATGGTAAGTATTTATATAAAGATGGGTACCCTGTAACTCTTCCTAAAGACCCAAAAGACTATTAACCACCTATCTTAATCATCTGTAAACCATTTGTTTGAAGTTTAGATATAATATCCATACCAGCATGCGCCTTCTTTTTACCTTTAAGGTGCATACTTATAGCCTCTAACAATAAATCATCTTCTTTACCCTTGTTGATTATATCCTTTAAGTTTAACATGTTGTCATCGTGTAAACACCTTCTAAAGTTACCATCCGATAATAATCTTATACGATTACAGGTGCCGCAGAAAGGCATACTTACACTTGTTATAAAACTTATATTACCCATAATTCCATCTAACGTATAGTTTTTAGCAGTCTCTGTAAAGTGGTCATTTATTCTTTTTAACGGTCCATATTTATCTTCTATTGTTTTTTTCATATCATTAAAAGAAACCATCTTATCTGCATTCCAGCCATTATTTCCAATACTAAAAAACTCTATAAATCTTACATTAATAGGCTTGTCTTTAATAAACTCTATAAAATCTAAGATCTCATTATCATTTACCCCCTTCATTACAACACAATTTATCTTTAATCGGTGCTTACTTTCAACACTACCATAACCTAGATCTAACGCTCTATATATACTTTTCATAACAAGATGATGCCCTTTTGCCCTAGAGATATATTCAAACTTATCTGCTTTAAATGTGTCTAAACTTATGTTAAGAGCGTTTAATCCGTTATTGTAAAACTCATCTATCTTCTTATGCAGTAAGAGACCATTTGTGGTCATTGCCAAGATTTTAACTTCTGGACCTATCTCTCTTATAAAACGGGGAAGACCTTTATATACAGTAGGATCTCCTCCTGATAATCTGATCTTATTTACACCTGCTTTTATGAATAATCTAGTAAGTCTTAGAAATTCATCCTCTGAAAGTAACTTGTGTTTTGGAGTATAGTCTATATCTTGTTCATATACACAATATCTACAGCTGAAATTACAACGTTCAGTTAAACTTACTCTTAAATAATTATGAAAACGATTATACTTGTCCTGGAGTATAGGTTCACCTGTTATCTTACTCGTTAAAGCACCTTCTGGAATAGGATGGTTATACCAAAACTTTTGTATGTTAGGTGTCTTGTCTAATAACATAGAAGCATTCTTAGAGACACTTGAAAATAATCTTTTCATTTTATTATAATATAAAGTATATTTAAATTATAATAAAAATGGATAACAAAAACCCCATTGTATATGGAAGTTTTGTAGGTCTCTTTGAACACTTTGCCGGTCTTGCCCCTAGAACTATTATTGACTTTAAACAATACTTTCACAACAAACACGAATACACTAAAGAACTAAATAATCTTAATCTTAAAAACAATATTTCTCGTCTTTATAAAGGTTCAATCCCGTATTTAAGCGGGATAGGAATCTCGCATATGTGGTTGTTTTATTTCTTAGAGAAATCTAAAAGACAAAGTAATTCTTTTAATGACGCGTTATATGGTATGATAGGTAGAGCTGGACACGACATCTTTATCCTTCCGGGTGACACTATTAGAATGAACAGTAATATAAAGAGTATAACTCCTACTCAAGCCTTTAAAGATATATACACAAAAAGCGGAGTAAGAGGTTTTTTCAAAGGACTAACCCCTTCTATTTTAATGAACCTTCCAGTCGGTGCTATAGAATTTTCCACCCTTTTATACTTAAATAGACTTTACGGTAATGATGGTGTTAAGCCTTTTATTTACGGAACAATAACAGGTGTAGTTTCAAGTGTTATCACATGCCCTTTAGATACAATAAAGACATGCAGACAGATGCAAGAAGGAAGAAGTGTGGTTGATATCTACAAAAATATACTTACAAAAAGAGGTTGGAAAGGATTTTTCAGAGGTGCCTTACTTAGATCTTTCCAGTGTTGTATATCATATGGAACTTACGAGTGGCTTTGTAAAAATATGAATTTAGAATTAGATGATTAAATATTTTATATAATATATATAAAATGTTTACCAGACAACTATCTTTATCTGGTTTTACACAACAACATCTTAACTCTTTAAAGAGTGCGTGTGTTGGGTTAATAGGCTGTGGCGGATTAGGATGTAGTGCTGCCTTACACCTTACTGGAAGTGGTGTAGGAAAAATAGTCTTTGTAGATGGAGATAAGATTGAATTAACTAACATTCATAGACAGATAGCTTATACAGTAGATGATATAGGTAAATATAAAACACTATGTCTTAAAGATAGATGTTTAAAAATAAATCCAGAGTTACTTTATGAATGTCACAACTTATTTATTGAAGATTGTAACTTACTTAAAGACTGTGATGTTATATTAGACTGTAGTGACAATGCTAATACTCGTATTATGCTTAACGAATATTGTAAAGAAACTAAAAAACCTCTTATATTTGGAAGTGCGATATCTTATGATGGCCAGCTTTGTGTGTTTAACTTTAAGAAAGATAGTAAGTGTTTATTTTGTGTATTTCCGGAAATAGACAAGGTAAAAGATACCTGCGATGGTATGGGAGTGTTAGGTCCTGTTCCTGGTATTATAGGAACATTACAAGCAATAGAATGTATAAAACTTATATCAGGGTTAGGAGAGGTTATCAAAGGTTTACTTCATTATTCTTCTTTTGACACATCATTTAATTATATAGAGGTAGAAGAAGGGTGTTCATGTTGTAATAAAAAAGAATATGATAAAGGGTGTGAGATAACATATGATGAGTATATTAAAAACAAAGGAGAGTATATCCTTTATGATATAAGAGAAGATATAGGAGAAGATGATGAACATATATTGGGTTCTATACAAGAACAAAATATAAATAATATTACTTTTAACCAAAATATAAAGTATGCTTTTATTTGTAGTATAGGACAAGTCTCTCTAAATACAGTTAAAGAGTTAAGAGATAGAGGAGTTAAGAATTGTTGGAGCATTAAACACGGATTTAGAGGAATATAAATTTAAAATTATATTTATATACTATTAAAATGTTTAATAGAATTAGATCACATTTAACAAGAGGAGGGGTAAGATGGTATGATAAAAAAGTAGTAGAACACTTTAATAACCCTAAAAACGTAGGTAAGTTTGATAAGAATGATCCTAATGTTGGAACTGGTTTAGTAGGTGCTCCGGCATGTTTTCATGGAGATACAAAAGTTGTAACTGAGAGTGGTATTAAAACTTTAAAAGAAATATATGAAGTAAATAGTATACTTACAGTAATGTCTTTTAATTTAAAAACAAAAGAATTTGAATATAAGAATGCAAGAGCTCTTAAGCTTGAACCTCAAAATATGGATATTCTTTCTTTTAATGAAAACACTTCAGATGAAGGTTCTATAGTATGCACTCCAGACCATAAGTTTTTACTAAATGAGACCTTCTTTTATATTGACAATAAATATATTAATAGTGAAATGGGAATAGTTCCTTTTAAAAGAAGGGTAAAAGAAGATGATAGTGTATCTTTTTGTAATGGATATAAGAAATATTCACAGAATATAACATCTAGAAAATATTCAGGTGAATATGATTGTTATACTTTACAGGTTGAAGAAAATAATAATTATGTTGTTATTATAAGCGATACTTCTTCTATGCAAAGAGGTATCGTAGTTAAAAATTGTGGTGATGTTATGAAACTGCAAATAAAAGTTGACGATGAAGGTAAAATAGTAGATACTAAAATTAAAGTTTTTGGGTGCTCAAGTGCAATTTCTTCATCTTCATATAGCTCAGAAATTATTAAAAATAAATCATTAGAAGAAGCTATGAAAGTTACAAACAGTGAAATTGCGGCTCACTTGAACCTTCCGCCAGTCAAAAAACATTGTAGTATGCTGGCAGAAGAGGCTATCCAGGCAGCTGTAGCAGATATAAAACAAAAGAAAAAGTGTAGTAAGCATAATAAGGTTCCAGAAACGCCTACAGGTTGTTAACTTTATCACTACTTTCATCTTCAACAGAGTATAGAACACTGCTTAAAGATTGTGGTAACATGTTAGTTTCACTACGAGGTAAAGTATAAGGAACGTATAAATCTTCTTCATCCTCATCCATAATATAATGAGTGTTAACTGTTAATTCATCATCATTCTTTTTTAAGAGGTGATATACTGTATAAAAACTTCCCATACTTGTTATACTTGATAGTACAATTAAAATTTCTTTTATGTTTAAACTTAAGCTTATGTCTAACATTAATAGTATACTACTAATTATGGATAGTATGGCATTAGTGAATAAAAAAGAAGCCTGAATCATTATTTAAAGATTGGTATATTAATTATAAATGGATACTGTTTTAAATCATTTTAAACTCTCCATAAAGAATAAACAATGCTTCATGTGTAAAAACTTCTTTAATGAAAAGTGCACCTTGAATAAAACATATTATCCTTTCAACTGGGAGAAGTATTACACCTTACATAAACATCCAAATACAACACTTTCAGTATGTAAAGGAAACGACTTTAAGGCTGGTGGAAAGAATTATACTCTGTATAAAAATTTACTTAAAGAAATTAATTGATATTTAAAAGATAATCTTTTAAATATTAAAAAATGAGTTTGACAGCTGCACAAACTACTGCACTTAACAAATTAAAAAATACACCTTTGTATACCGCAACAACTTGGAATGGAGACCAAGCATACTCTTCATCCGGAGACCCTAGAATGGACCTTTTCTTTAAAGGATTTGTTCGCGGATGTAATGATGATAATTTAAATAATATGCTTAATATTTCTTGGTGTAAGTATCCTGAAGATACTGTCAAGTTAATCATCCATTCAAGAGATTGTAGAAGTGGAAAAGGAGAGAAAAAAGTTTCATATCAAGGTATGTTGTGGTTACGTAAGTTTAAACCACTTACCTATATTATGAATTTAGCAACTTTCTTAGAGCACGGTTATTTTAAAGATTTACTTCATTTAGCTGGTTTTGCACACGATTTTAATCTTAGTCCATTAGGAGAACATAATTATCTTGAATTAGAACTATTGGCAGAATACCTTAAAGAAGATATTGAAAAAGTTACTCTTAATGATAATAGTCACATTTCTTTAGCTGCAAAATGGGCTCCTTCAGAAGGAAAACATTTTGATATAAAGTATGGTTTTGCAGAGGATATGGCTATTCTTTTATTTGGTAATAATGTTAACCCTAAAAAAGAATATAGACTTGCTCTTTCTAAATTACGTAAACAGCTTAACGTAGTTGAGACTCTTATAACTCAAAACAGGTGGAATGAAGTAGAATTCCAAAAGGTTCCGGCTAAGGCTCATAGATTACTAAGAAAAGCTTTCTTAAGACACGCTCCACAAGAGTATGACGAGTACATCTCTAATCTCAAACTTGGGAAACTAAAAATCAATGTAACTGGAACTCATCCTCACGAGTTAGTTTCCACTTACTTTAAAACCACGATGATTGATGAAACGATTGAAGGTCAATGGAAAGCTTTGGTAAATGATGTAAAGGATAAAGGTTTACTTAGTAACACTATAGCTGTATCTGATGTTAGTGGAAGTATGATGCAACCTAATGGTCTCCCTATGAGTGTAAGCATTGCATTAGGAATATTAATAGCTCAATGTTGTGATGGAGCATTTAATAATAAACTTATATCCTTTAGTGAGAACCCTCAAGTGCATGAACTTAGAGGTGAAACCTTGAGTGAAATGGTTAATTTTACAAAGAATATGGATTGGGGGATGAGCACTAACTTAGATAGAGTTTTTAACCTTTTATTAAATATAGCAAAGCTAACTAAACTATCACCTGAAAATATGATTAAAAATATTGTTATTATCAGTGATATGCAGTTTAATACTGCTGTTCACAGCTCTCACTTGTCAGCATTTGACAGAAATAGAAAAATGTTTAAAGATGCTGGATATGAACTACCTAAGATAGTTTTTTGGAACGTTAATGGTGAAATTACTTCGGTTCCTGTAAAGGCAGACGAAACAGGTGCATTTTTAATATCCGGCTTTAGTGCTGAACTCTTAAAAGACCTAATAAGTAATGGTTTTGATACAGACCCTGTAGGGTTCTTAATGAACATATTAAGTAAATATAATGTTGTTGTTGATGAAAGTGAAATATAATTAAATAAAGGTTAAAGGGGTATACTGTATATTATAAGAAAATTAGATGTTACGCAGCAACTTAAAATTAAATCTAAATAAAAGATTAGAATTCTTCTAATGAACAAGATGTTACGTTCTATGATAAATATATTTATATTGAAATGTTGTGCATATTAGACTAAGTAGCAGATGCAAAATAACGTCAGTTAATAATTTTCTTCGCGTTTGTTATGTGTCTAGCACTAGTTCATATAAAGAAAATTATTATAGAATAAAAACTTTTAAGTATTATTAAAGAACACCTTCTTTAATAATAAACTATGAATGGTCTTGATAAATTTTATACTAAAAGTCATGTATCTTTACACCTTATAAACGTATGGAAAGAAAAGGTATTATTAACAGATAATAATAGTTTGATAATAGAACCTTCTGCTGGTAATGGTTCTTTCTATAACATATTAAAGCAGTCATTTAATGTTGTAGCTTATGATATAAAGCCTGAGAATGAAGAAATTATAAAACAAGACTTTCTTAGTTTAGATATACCTAACAATTGTCATATAATAGGAAATCCACCTTTTGGAAGACAATCATCTCTTGCTAAGAAGTTTATAAAGAAAAGTTGTGAACGTAGTTTATCTGTATCTTTTATACTTCCAAAGAGCTTTAAGAAAGAATCTTATCAACGTTCATTTCCTCTAAATTACCACCTTATACATAGTGAAGATCTCCCAAAGAATTCTTTTACTATAGATAAAAAAGAGTATGATGTTGAGTGTGTATTTCAGATTTGGGTAAGGAAAGAATATGATAGAGAAGTAGAACTAGAAGAAGAACCTCTTTTTGACTTTGTTAAGAAAGGAGAGGGAGCAGACTTTGCAGTTAGAAGAGTAGGGGTAAATGCTGGAAAGATATCTACAAATATCCTTGACGCGAATATTCAGAGTAATTACTTTATAAAGATAAGAGAAGATGTAGATGTGTTTGAAGAGAGGTACTTAAGTAGTGTAACATTCTCTCATAATAACACAGTAGGACCTAGAAGTATTAGTAAAAGAGAATTAATAAAAGAAATAAATAAAATCTTGAGAGAAATATAAAATGGACTATAAGACTTTCTGTATTATAGGATATATCTTTGCTGCTTTAGGAGCTATAGTAGCTTCTTCTCTTGAGTTTGGTTGGATTGAAAATAAACCTCCTAGAATATTTTACTGGGCTTACTTAATCGGAGGTATTATCACATTGAAATGTGCTAAAGGATGGTTACTTAAGAATGAATAATTTTATTTTATAATATATTAATTATAAAATAATGTCTCTACGATTAAATATTTTAAATTCTATTATATCACAGACTAACTCTGACATTGAAAGTGTTACTCTGGAAAATTTTAATGATATGACAGAAGATGAACTCTCCAGCATTATGTTAATAGGTAATGAAAGGGTAAGACACGCTTATAGACCTGAAACTCTTTATTCACAGTATGTATCAGCTAGAGGTATTATAAGAGACCCTCAAAACCTTTCCTACACTTTATCACGTTCTGAGGTGGAAGAAGTATTTAATAGAATGAGAATGAGGTACCCTAACTTTCAACCACAAGAATTTAATAGTGAAGAAATGCACGAAGAAGGAGATAATCTTAAAAGACTTATTAACAATGATGATGAAAGAAGATTAAATAATATTAATGAAGACGAAGATGAAGTTCCTGTTTATCAACGAGATACATCTTCTAGAGGTTTTCACGTTGGTTCTCAAAGACAACACTCCTTACTATCTTCTAGGAATAGTTATTTAGATGACCTTGAAAGAGATTTTAATGATATGGTCAACAGAAGAGATACTGGTAATAATCATCATGTTAAAGAAAAAAGACCTTATAATTATGATTTTGAAGGAGGAAAAGGCCCTGGCGGTTTTCCTATGAGAGGAGGGGATAGTAGTAATGTTGGTATGCCTGCACAAGAACCTCTTTTTGAACCTCATAAGATATTATTATATGACCCAGACCATCGTTATACTCCTACTAAAAACCAAATACATACTCTAGCATATACCTACAAATTTAATCCTTATGGAACTAATAATACAGAAGTATTCTCTCCTGGTAATAGTAAGCCTGATCAAATACAGTCAGAAAAAATGCCTGAATGGATGACCGTAGACCCTATGAAAAGAGATAAAGTTTCATTTATAGAAGATATAAACAAAGAAGAAAAAAGAGATAATGTTGTAAGAGAAGAAAGAATAGAAGAAAGAAGTCAATCTTTTGTTCGTCCACCCGAACAGAAGAAAGAAAAGGTAAAATTATGGTGGGTAATAGTCCCTGTTATATTGTACTTCTTTTTACACAAAAAAGTAAAGTTAAGAAGATATTAAATAGATAACTGACGCATAGAAACTACAGATTTTTTACTAAAGTAGTGACGTATATCCAAAGCTCTTTGACAATGGTAATCGCTGAGATACCTAATCTTCTTAATTTTACCATTGATTATAGGTTCAGGAAGTTTAAGAGAAGGAAGTGGAGGTAACTCATCAATCATCATATATAATTTATCAGTAAAACTCATCCTTAAAAGATATTCATTAATTAAATTTATTTTAAAAATTCAATTAAACATCTACCATTATTTCTCCACTTCGTATAATGTTATTTGGCTGAGATCTATCTGTTAAACACACACTACCTTCAATTACTCCATATTCTTGTTCTACTGTATAACAAAAATTCATTGCTTCAAATTCATCAGTAAATGCATACTTGAATATATTCCCAATCTTTGCTACAAATCTTCCATCATACATGATAGCAACATCATCATAATTATAGAATGATGATGCGTTAAATTGAACTATGAATTGTTCAGATGGCATTAGATATTCTTCAGAAGGCATTTCTATAAATTCTCTTTCCTCTTCATCATAGACTATACTTGTATATTCAAAGGTAGATGATACAGTATCATTAATCTGTAAATCGTTAATTCTAAGTCTTTCTTCAAGAGACAAATTTATCTTTTGTCTACACATAGGACAGTTATCTTTTTTGCTTTTAATAACACACTCTTTATGAACCCAATGACCGCAGCTTAAGGGTTTAAGTTCATCCTTTAATGTTTCAAAGCACACAGGACATTCACAAGGTTTTTCAGACACGTAAGACATATTTAAATTATTAAAGAACGTAAATAATTTAAATTAAATCATTTAAATTATCTTATATTATATTATAAAGATGGAACTTCTTAAAGAACTTTACAGTGACAGCTTTGAGAATATAAAAACTGCAGTTTATAGAATTACAAATAAGGAAGAGATGAAGGCTTTATTAAAAGATATGTATTCTGACTGCTTTGGTTATGATATTCCTATAGATAACGGGAAGGTGTACTCATTTGTTACAAATATTTTCTCCAAAGAGATATTAAGTATGTGTCAGATAGTGGAAACTGATACTAACATAACACTGTACGATGTATGTACACCAGTTTCTATGAGAGGAAAGAATTATGCTTATATTATGATAAAGAATATAATAAACTTTTATGATAGTATAAACAACAAGAGGCCAATAGAGTTAACAGTGTTGTGTCAATCAGATATATACTATGATAGCACTATAAATCCTAACCTTGAAAATCTTATAAAGTTTTATTCTAAACTCCACTTTAAAATAAATGATATCATTATTACAAACAAGCAGCTGTTCGTCCAGATGATATACATAGGACAAGTTTTAATCCGTCTTGATGTAAACTCTTTAATTAATAGTAACTTATTTACTATGCAGGATATATTATCTAAAAATACGGTTGAAGTAGTTGATTATGATGGAACTGCTTATTACAACTTTACAAACTTACTAGGAGGATTAAATAAAAGTTCTAATGTGTATAGTTCTTTCAAGAAAGACAGTATAAACAATATATTTAAAAACTGTCTTAACCCTTCTATAGCTTCTTTTATATCTGAGAGATGTATAAATTTAGGACTTCTTATACCTGTAGATGAAGGTGCTGACGATGCTTTAATTGATAAACATTTTTACTTTATGAAGTACTTTGAAGGGGCAGAAAAGACTTATATATTATACATGGGTAAAATAGAAGAACCTGAAAGTCGTGTAGAAGAAATGATAGAACAGGAAGAATTAAAAGATTATGAAGAAGAGGAAGAGGTTAAGCCTAAAAGAGGAAGAAAGAATAAAAAAGATGAAGAGGAGGAAGTTAAGCCTAAAAGAGGAAGAAAAAATAAAAAACAAGATGAAGATGACTTAGACTCAATATTAAGTAGAGAATTTGAAGATGAAGAAGTTGAAAAGAAGGAAGAACCTAAATATAAAAGAAAGAAATCTTCATACTCACATAGTAATAATCCTTCTCAAAGCGATTACAACAGAGAAGAGTTTAATTTTAGAGGAATAACTTTGTGGTTAATAACACCGAAGACATCTAATTATGAGCGTCATATTATAAACATTATACCATACTGTGATAATATAGTTTTACCTTTGGCTTTACATTCTATTTATCTTATTTCAATGTTAAATATACTGTTAGGAAAAGGATTTAATTATTTTATAAGTAAAAAATATAAAGATGTTTGTAACTTTAGTGAAGATATAAATTTTAAAAGTTTTATCTTTACTAAAAATAATGATCTTCCTAAGTTTGAAGAGATAGAACCTCTTTTAGACATACAATCTGCTTATATAGATGACGTAATGGGAGGTGAAACATATAAGATAAGTAGAAATGAACTAAGAAGATTAAAAGAATTATTAAACAAACCAGAAGAATATGGAGACACTTATAACCTTGTAAAAGACATTAATGGTATAAAAATAGCATATACTAAAGAGCTACCTGTAAGGGGAACTCACAGAAGTGTTGCACCAGGAACATCTCACGTTAACTTTCACGTTCATCCAAAGTATTGTAACAGTACAGAAAAGATGTTAGTAGCTTGGCCTTCAGGCGGTGATTATTCAGCAGTAGCAGCTGACAGTACATTATTTGCAAATCATATAAAGACTCATCTGTGCGTTACCTCTTCAGGTATATTCTTTATTAAACTCAGTCACCAGTTTATGATGTTCTTACAAAGAATAACTCCTGACTGTAAAAAAATGTTAATAGTATTAATAAAAGCTTATTTTGGGGGAACTGAAGATAAAAGAATTATAAAAAATTTACACAGATATCAGTTCTTAAAGGATGAAGATAGTAATAAAATAGAAGAGTTTAAAAGACAAATAGAAACACAAATAAGCGACCCAGACACATGTTATACTATAAACCAAAAGCTCTTTGAAGAAATTATTTCAGAGTATAAAACTACCTCAAATAATGTTACTATTAAAACAATATTAGATGTTAATAACTATACCTCTTTTATCACTGAAAAGAATACTAGAGAATATGCTATAAAGTTAATAAAGGAGTATATAAGTGATATATTAAACAACTTTTCTTGTGAGAAGACAATGAAAGAAGAAATATCTAAAGATTATCCTATTTATGTTATTACATATGCTAGTTGGGAAACCCTTTTTAGAGACACTTATTATAAGTTTAAATAATTAATTGACTGTGTAATGCCATCTTACTTCTATTAAAGCTTCTACCCATTCTTTATCTTTATTTACAAAAGGTCTTAAGTCAGTGCTTAAAAGCTCTCTCTTAATATCTCTATTCCAGTTTAACTTTTCAAGAAGCATTTCAACCATTAAAGTATTATCTTTACTAGTTGCCTCTTTTACACTCATAAAATCTTTCTTTAAGGAAGAAGACCTAAAATACGATCGGTGGTCTTTGTCAAATACTGTATTTTCAATGTATATAGGACAGAGTAAGCGGTTTATCTGATCTTCTTGTGATCGGCTTAAAGGAGACAGTAACAGCTTAACTCTTTTATCAAGATAATCACGTTTTGAATGAGCTTCTTTAATGTGAGTAAATGCATTATAGTCATTATTAATATAACCGTATAGAAGAGAGGTAAAAAGGCAGCTTCTTCCGTGACCTTTTTTACAGTGTATGTATATAGGAGAGAATGAGTTTTCATACATTATCTTTTTTACAAATATGACAGCTTTAATGATGTCTTCATCAGGAGGTATACTTCTATCAACTATAGGAAACTCAAACTTTTTTATAGTTGTAGAGTAAGGAGAAACCCCGTCACTAAAATGAGTAAGATCAACTATAAGTTTAACGTTAAGTTTGTCAAGAGAAGTTAAGATGTTTTCATTCGGGTAAGCTCCAAAGTATATATCATTGTTTATTTTAGATATGTATTCCATTATAATATTAATATTAATATTAATATTATAAATTTTAAATTCTTATTAGTATAAGTAAATGACAATAATACTATTAGGTGATGGTTGTAGTATATCTTGGCTGGCTCAAACTATGGGTTTTAAAAGAGAAGACAGTCCTTTTGAATGGTTTAGAGGAGACCATTTTAAAGATATTAACCACGTTATAAAGAATATTAACACTATACAAATAGTTCCTTATAAATTCCCTGGAAATATATGTTATGAAAATACAGACATATTCAGTTCACACTACACGTTGAATCAATTCTTTGATATTTCTAAGAGAAGACTTAATAGATTTATTGATGATATAAAGAATAATAATACCATTACATTCTTAAGAAGAGACTATTATAATACAGGAATAAGTCTTTGTGAATACAATGAGTTTAAGTCTTTAATTAAAGATATAAATTCTAATTGTAATTTTAAAATTTATTTATTTAGAACAAAACCGCATGAAGAGTATGATGAGAATATAATTGTTAAACAAGTAGAAGTAAACACAGCTGAAGAGCCAAAGGAGAGTAAAAAGAATAAAGAAGATATTGATATGTGGGATAACATACTTAAAGAGATATACTCTAATTAGTAAATGAGTACATATTCTTCTGTAGATAATAAAAGACAACCTTTAGACCATAAGTTATTACAATACTTACCTTCAAAAGGTTTTTATGTTGAAGCAGGAGCAAACGACGGGTTAACTCAGAGTAATACAGCTCTTTTAGAAAAAGAGCATGAATGGAAAGGATTATTAATAGAACCTTCACTTAAAGCATTTGAGTTGTGCAAGACTAATAGATCTGAAAGTAATATATTTGTAAACTGCGCCCTTGTTTCATCTGAAGATGTTAAAAGTGTAGAAGGGGATTTTGATGGTATATTAATGGCATCTGTTAATGGAGAAAGAAACGGGAGACAAGAATTAAAAGTTAAAGTTCCAGCTTATACTTTAAGTAATTTAGTAAAAAAATATAATATAAAATCAATAGACTTTATGAGCTTAGATGTAGAAGGATACGAGCTTGAAGTTCTTAAAGGTATTGACTTATCTTCTGATTGGTCTCCTAAAGTGTTTTTAATAGAAGTATATACTGATGAATGTGAAGAATTAATATCTTTATTAGAACCTTATTATAATTTTATTGGAAACTTTACAAATTATAATAAAGAAGATAATCCAGGATGGGATGGAACTCACAATGATTATCTTTTTGTTAAAAAATAATTATTTACCTTCTACTTCTTCTTCTCGGACTTCTACTCCTTCTTCTAACTGCACCCTTCTTCTTTATATACAAAGCTGTATATGTATGTCTACTTGCACACTCTGCCCAAACACTACTTGGACAGTCTGCTTTCTTAAGGGTCTCACTACTCATCTTCTTTCTCTCTATGTAATAGTCTTTTGTCTCTATATACTCACTTTTACTCTCGTCCATCTCATCCTCTATCTTATCCTTATATTGATTAATCATGTCTTCTAACTCTTTCATCCTTTCTTTAGCATTATAGTACTCTTCTAAAAGGTCATTCATTTTAAATATTAAAAAGATTAATATTTAAACTTAAATTTATAAAGGTGTAAACCACTTTCTTATCTCCTTAGCCAACTCCTCTGGTGTATCCTTTACTATTATATTTAACTGTGAGTTACTCTTTGTTATAGTTCCCATCTTTCTCCCCCAATTTAACATATCAAACAAATGCATAAAGTAGTTTCCTATATTCAAGAAAAAGATTGGCTTATTAGCCTCCTTTACGTCATTTAATGTTATACACTGTAAAGCTTCATATATAGTCCCTACTCCTCCTGGTAAAACTATGTACCCATCACCCCTTTTGATAAGCTCATTCTGTCTTTCTATTATATTATCAAAGTAGTGGACCTCAGATAGTAATGAATCACTTCCCGACTTCCATCTAATACAATTTACTCCTACAGTATAGTATCCGTTTTGTATGCAAACCCTTGCAATATCTCCCATAATACCTTCATCCCCTCCTCCGAATGCGTACTTAAACTCGGTGTTTAAAATTTTTATAAGTTCAACAGAAGGCTTTTTATAACCATCATATATATTTAATTTGCTGCCGCAGAATATACTTAACATTTTATATTAAGAATAAGATATCTTTAATATATTTAATAATTTCTTGTTATTAGTATAAATGTTTGACTACATTAAATCTTTCTTTTGTAAAAGAAAAGAAGAAACTAAAACTCGTAGACCTTCTCTCTCTGAAATGTCCGAAGAGGATAAAAAGAAATCTACTTACGGCATCTTCTTCAGCATAATTGAAGGTATAAGAATATCTATGGCTACACTGTTAAGTATATTCGTACCTCAATGGTGTGATGACACTCAAACCACATGTACTATACAACAAAACTTTTCCGACCTCACTCCATTTAACGTCTTTGTTATCGTATTCAACTTTGTCTCTCTACTTATCTTTATTAAACTTACATACATCATTAACGACAGAGAGATCTACTTTAGAGGTAAACTTGAAGAATCTAGAGATCACCCTTACAACTCTTTTGTTGATAACTTAAAAGATCATCCAGACATTGTTAATGACGTAAAGAAATATAACTCAAGACTTAGTAAGTGGACTAAGAGAACACTTATATCTTATGTTGCAAACGTTATATTCTCGTGTGTTCTTATATTTTACTATTTCTATGACGGGTTTAGATCTGTTACTACACTTGTTGCTAATGTCCTTCTTGTATCAGGAAAACTTCATTCTATACATAATATATATAAAGAATGTGCAGGAGACAAACCACTTGCTCTAAGTGTATTAGACACACAGCAAGTCTCTTATAACATAATAGATCCTCTTTATTCAAAGAGCTTAATACAATTAACTACTATTAAAGAGGTAAAGGAAGAAGAGAAGAAAGAAGAAGTTTTTAAAGTTAATGTCTCTCCAAATTAATTATAAAATAAGTATTTTCTTTTATAATTTAATAAATGCATAGTGATGAACTTGAGAAGTTACTCTCAGACTTTAGTAAATATATAACTACAAACACATCTTTCCACTCTGGTGACCTTATTGAACACTCTTTATGGACCGCATTTTACGTTAATGACCTTTTTGATGATAGTAAAACTGATAATCCTTTACATTCTATATGGAACGAGGACATCGTAGATGAATGCATAAGTGAAGGTGTTGATATTGATGTTAGAAAGGTTCTTATTCTCTCAGCTCTCTTACACGATATAGGAAAAGGAAATGACCATATTACGACATACTATGATAAACCACAACATCCAAGTGATGGTGCAGAGATTATTGCAAGAGGAACTTATAATACAGTTGATGGAGAAGTTATTGATATAAACAAAATATTTGACGACTTTCTCTTAACCGAACAAGAGTCTATGTTTATTATAACATTAATAGAAGGACACTGGCTTATAGGAGAAGCTATGAAAGAACCTGACCCTGTTAAATACTTTGTTGAAGAGTTTAAAGATATCCTTGAGAAATATTCTTCTGAAGAAAATCCATATGAACTTAAACTTGGTATAATGATGCAACTTGTTATATGTGTTGCTGATGTCTTAGCTGCTACAGAGTATTACGACAGTAATCAAATCGTGGAAGACTTTCCTCAAATAAAATTTAAGCAAGCCTCTCATGATTCTGGAAGATTTATGTATCAAGAATTAAATTATGATGATATAGTAGATAACTTTGTCCCTGCTGTCTTTGATTATCTTCTTAATGACACTAAAGCTAATGCTAACGATGAGATTGAAGAGTTTGAGAATAAACTTATTAATCAAGGAATGGATAATGATGATATAAAACAACTTACAAAAGAACTATTAATTAAAGGTAAATATAACTATATAGATTTAATGATCAGGTTTCTGCATATACAAAAGAATATAGTCTTTAATGTTCTTATAAGTGAGAATAAAGTAAAAGAGTATGTCTCTCACCTCATGAAACTAAAAAATAAATCTAATCAAAGTAAAAGAATTGAGTCTCTTATAAACTCTTATAGACCTGAAATCATAGAAGAGTTAGTAAACCAAGGATATATCTTTAAACCAAAACATCTTGGTTTAGTAAGAAAAGAATATAAGAAAGAACAAGACCCAAACGAGAAAATAAGGATTGAAGATGTATTTAACATTATTTTATCCGGGTATGATAGCAGTCATTATTACATTAGTGATAAACATAAAAGATTCTGTGAAAATTTAAGAGCTCCTTTACTTGATATTCCTCAAGCCTTAGAAGAAACTACCCTTAAAGTTACTATACCTATCATTAGGATATTACCTACAAAATTTCATCCTATGCTTTTTGATAATCCAGTTGACCCTTCAAAAGATATTATTAATTTTGAAGTAATAACAGATAACTATAAAGGAGGATTTGGAGAAGCTGTAAAAGACAAAGTATATGAATTTGACACAGACTGGGCTTATAAATGTATGAGTTATATGTCGTCCTTATCTCTTAGAGACAAGTTTACAGTCTACGGATATACTTACAATGGCGACCAAATGGCTCATAAATTTTTAATGGGTAATATGTTAGCATTTAATGAATACTTAGAAGAACATATCTATCAAGAGAATAACTATAACGAGGTTTTCTTTCCTCTCTTTTATCAGTGTATGGATATACTGAATGTAAGTAACGTTTCCGAGGGTATATATAACAAGTTTGTTTCAGATATGCCAAAATACACTTATTCTTTTTATACTGACGCGGTTAAATTATATATAGATGACCTCAACAGGATCATACAAAACTCGCCACCTATGACTAAGAATAGTGTTTTGTATAGAGGTTCAAAAGATAAATATTACTATAAAGACACTTCTCAAAAAGAGTATAGTAACAATACCTTTATGTCTACATCATATAATATAAAGGTAGCATTTGAACTTTTTGCAGGAAATGATTGTTGTGTTAAAAAGATCATAGCAACTCCAGGAACAAAAGCTTTATTTATTGAAAGTTTAACATCAAACCCTGATGAATTTGAGGTTCTTCTTGGCCTGAATAACACTTTTAAGATAGTTGAAGATGAGGTTAAACATTTTACATCTTATAGAAGAGAAAATTTTAACTCTATATGTGAGAGTGATGATAATGTTATGGATGTTACTGTAATGGAAATTGTATAAGTTTTTAAGGTGAATACATAGCATTAATTCTAAATGTATACTTTACTCCTTTCTTAACCTTTGCCCCTTCGTGAACTATAAGATGATCAAAAAATGCCACTGTCCCTTTCTTTGGTTTTAGGGCATATACTTTCCCGTTAATATAAAACTTTGTCTCACCTCCTTCTTCTACATCATTAAGGTAAATCTGAACTGTTATCTTACTCATATTCCCTTGTTTATCTACGTGAACACCATCAGTGTGAGGCTTAAAATAGTTCCCATGGTTATACTTTAAAATATTTATTTCCTGAGCTGTTAACCCGATAAATTTCTTACCGTTATACTCTTCAGGACAGTGTTTAACAAGTAAATCGCTGAGAACATCAGTTGAAGTGAATCTACTACTTAAACTATTTCTAAAAGTGTTATCTAAGACTCCATTAAAGAGAGAGGTTTTAAATCCATTCTGTTCTCCTAAGAGAATTAAGTCTTCACATACTTGGTCAGGAACACACTTCTCTACTATTTTAAACATCTTTATTATAAAGATGTTTAAATATTTTAACTTTATAATAATAAATAATGATAGAAAACTATAACTTTGAGATACTTGAAGATACCATAAAAATATATTTCTGTAATGTCTCTTTTAAGAATGATATTATGGGATATCTTATACCTATACTGTATAATAGTAACTTCTTCAATGTATCTCAGGACAATACTGAACTTAGCCTATTTGTATCATCTAAAGTTGACCTGTCTCTCTTATCCTTCTTAAACTGTGACAATGAAGAATATAACATCATAAAGATAAATCAAAACTACCATCAGATTAATGATGTTGGTGTAGTTTCTGAGATATCAAAGTTTTTCTCGTCTATTAACATCCCTATACTTTATGTTAACAGCTTTAACAATAATTATATACTTATACCTCGTAAACATATAGATAAAATAGAAAACCATTTTATACATTATTAGAGATACGAATGTATCGCGGTTACCCTACTCTTCTTTTAACAACATCTATTAATTCTTTTAAGTAACAAAGTCTGTCTGTATTTACTCCATATTTCATTATAGGAAAGACCTTACTTTCCTCTGACTTTACTAATACCTTCTTATAAATAACATTCAAGATATCATTATCATCATTCATAATTAGCCTTGTTGCTTTACTTAATTTATCATCAAAAAGATTGTAGTGACACAACCCTTTCAAGTCTCTGTTAGTGCTTCTATTCTTAACATAAAAATCATAGCTCTCATAAGGAAAGACTACTTCATAAAGTGTCGG
>JACCDO010227815.1_pt1 | contig 19768 bp, 26 predicted proteins | sample 7446101 | NCBI WGS metagenome assembly JACCDO01 (sample SAMN15323440, study PRJNA562643) | freshwater metagenome | isolation source: river surface water | place: USA:Blue River Watershed | collected 2017-08-16
GCGTTGTGAATTTAACCGGGCGTTCAACAATTCATGAACGAGTAATTGCTGAAGAGCAGGGAATTGATTGGCATGCAGAAAAAGGTTTAGAAGACGAGTTGTATGCAATCCATGGTGGTGGGCTTGCGCTCAATGTTGTTGGTTTAGGGTTGACCGGTATTTTGATTATTAGCGGGTTGCCGCAAGTGGAAGACCACTTGCTTGGTGTTGAAGTAATTACCGAATATTTGGCACGTAAGGGAGAACAGCAGTGAGCATCTGGGTATGCGGTGAGGTGCTTATTGATTTAATCCCTGGCGCTGATGGCGTGCGCGTTCCGCATGTGGGTGGAGGGCCGGCAAATACTGCAAAGGCGTTGGCGCGCTTGGGCCACGAAGTGCAATTTATTGATGGCATTTCAAGTGATCAATATGGTGTGATGTCTCGTAAAGAGCTACTTGATGATGAAGTGAAGCTTGACCTTGCCTTGAAGAGCGATAAGCCAACGTGTTTAGCGATTGTGTCACTGGCTGAAAATGGTGGAGCGTCTTACGAGTTTGAAATTGATGGAACAGCAACCTTTGATTTCTCACTCGATTGGTTGCCAGACCCATCTCGCTATAAGCCAAATGTGCTCCATATAGGCACTCTGGTCACCGTTATTCAGCCTGGTGCTGATGTTCTATATGACTGGGCTATTCGTGTGGCTGAGTTCGCACCCATCGTCTTTGATCCCAATATTCGCCCCGCAGTAATGGGTGATCGCGATAAGTATCAGATGGCCGTTGAAAAGTGGGCTGCTATTTCATCGGTTATCAAGGTCAGCGATGACGATATGGCTTGGTTATATCCAGATCAGAAGTATCACGATGTTGCGCAGCGATGGATCAACGATGGTGCCGCCCTTGTTGTTATTACTCGTGGTGCTGATGGCTTACTTGGAATCACTGCTGATGGTTCAGTTGAAGTTCCAGGTGTGAAGATTGAAGTCGCAGATACCGTGGGCGCAGGTGACACAGTGGGTGCGATCATTGTTGAAGCGATGATTGAAAAAGGAATTCTCAATTTAACTGATGAAGTATTGAAGGCGACTCTGCACCGCGCAGCTGTTGCTGCAGGAATTACATGTTCACGCAAGGGCGCACAACCTCCTTACAAACATGAGTTGAAGGGTATTTAATGCAATTTATTGATGATGCAGAATTCCAAGTCGCAATCGATCTCGATGGCGGAGGAAAGATCACATCCATTAAATGGCGTGAGATGGAATTTACTGTTCCTTTTCGCGGCAACATTCTTACTAACGGTTGGTACCCAATGGCGCCGTGGGCGGGGCGTATTCGCGATGGTTTGATTGCATCTGCATCCGGTGTTGAACATCAGCTTCCTACAAATATCGATCCACCGAATGCGATTCATGGATTTGGTATCACTTCATCGTGGCAAGAGATAGGTCCAGGGCGTTCTTTATTGCATCTACCAAAGCCTTACATGGGCGCAACTGTTGAGCAGACGATTGAAGTTCTTGATGATGCAATCCGTTGGTCACTTGAATACGACGATAACGGTTGCGATATTCCTGTCTGGCTCGGAATGCATCCATGGTTTGCTCGTGATCTTGAACGAGGCGGAGCTGCTGAAATCGAATTTAGCGCTGCCAAGATGTTAAAGCGTGGCTCTGACGGGTTACCTACGGGTGAACTAATTTCTCCAACGCTAGAACCTTGGGATGATGCCTTTACTGAAGTACGCGGAACCCCATCGGTTATTTGGGAAGATGTTGCTCGAATTGATATTGAATCCGATGCGCCATGGTGGGTTGTCTATAACGAAGATCCAGATGGGGTTTGTATCGAGCCACAGACTGCGCCACCGGATGCGGCTAATTTGGGTATTAGTGGTGAGAACTACATCGAAGCCCTATTCGTTTTCTCTCAAGGGTAAATAGAATCAGCTCTTATGAGCACACAGATAAATCGCCAGCACCTCAAAGAACTTCGCGCAAAGGAAGAACAGCGCTTTCTTGATACCCATAAGAAGTCAGCTGCAGCCTTTCAAGATTCGAAGAAGGTCATGCACGAAGGTGTGCCGATGTCATGGATGGCTAAATGGCCAGGTTCGCATCCAGTCTTTGTAAAAGAGGCAAAGGGTGCGCGCTTTACCGATGTTGATGGCCATACCTATGTCGATTTCTGTTTAGGCGATACCGGGTCAATGACAGGTCACTCACCTGATGCGACTGTTGCTGCAATCCGCGAGCAGGTTGGTAAAGGCATTACAGCGATGTTGCCTACAGAAGATGCTGCGATTGTCTCTGGTTTATTGAAAGAACGTTTTGGTCTGCCTTTGTGGCAATTTACAGTCTCAGCTACCGATGCTAACCGCCATGTTATTCGTTACTCGCGCATGATAACTGGGCGTAGCAAGATTGTTGTGATTGATCGCTGCTATCACGGTTCTGTCGATGAAACTTTTGCAACTTTGGATGATGCTGGCTTTACCGTAAAGCGCGAGGGAAATATTGGTGCGCCAGTTGATCTCGCAGAAACGACGCGCGTTGTTGAGTTTAATGATCTGGCTGCGATGGAGAAAGCACTTGCACATGGTGATGTTGCAGCAATCTTGATGGAACCAGCAATGACGAACATTGGAATTGTTCTGCCGCAAGACGGTTACTTAGTTGGCGTGCAGGAACTTGCAAAGAAGTACGGCACATATTTGATTATCGATGAGACTCACACAATCTCTGTGGGTCCTGGTGGAATGACCAAGGCGCTTGGATTAAAGCCTGACTTCCTTACTATCGGTAAGGCTCTTGCTGCTGGTATTCCAACTGGAACATTTGGAATGACTCAAGAGATTGCGGACGCAATCAAGAAGATGGTGGAACTAGAAATCATCGACCTCGGTGGAATTGGTGGAACTCTTGCAGGAAATGCGCTGTCTCTGGCTGCGATGAAGGCAACGCTGACCGAAGTTCTGACTGAAGCAAACTTCGAGCGCATGATTGCTCTGGGCAATCGCTGGTGTGATGGAATTGATGCTGCAATTAAGGAATTTGATCTTGATTGGCACTGCAACCGCTTGGGTGCACGTGGTGAGTACATCTTTAAAGGCAAGCAACCAGTGACAGGTAAAGAAGCTGCTGATTCGGGTGACTTCGAACTCGAGCAGTACATTCACTTGCGCTTGCTTAACGATGGCTATTTGATTACGCCGTTCCACAACATGGCTCTGATGTGCCCAGATACAACTGAGGCAGATGTTGATGGCCACACTGCAGTATTTAGGTTACTTTGCGCCGATTTAATCTCTTCTAAAACTTCAATCCAGTGAATTCGGTCAAGAGAAAGATAGAGTAAAGACATGAATCAATTCGTACTAGCCGCATGGGAAGAGCATGTCCAGACAATTAATAAATCTCTGGAGATATATGCCGATGAATTACCAAAAATAGCTCAAGTCATGGCGAATACTATTCGAACGGGTGGAACAATATACTGGTGCGGAAATGGCGGTAGTGCTGCTGAATCGCAACATATGGCAGCTGAGCTAGTTGGTCAGTTTTCAGCGAAACGAAAAAGTTTAAGTTCAATTTCATTCACGACTGATACGTCTGTCTTGACGGCAGTTCCTAACGATTTCAATTTTGAAGAAATTTTTTCGAGACAAGTCGAGGCACATGTTGAGGAAAAAGATTTCTTAATTGGGATCAGCACATCAGGAAATAGCAAAAACGTTATAAATGCAATGCTTAAAGCACGAGATTTAAATGCGAAAATTCTAAACCTAACAGGCAGAGATGGGGGTGCGAGTTTAGGCATCGCCGATTTTGAAATAGTTGTCAAGTCTGACGACACTCCAAGAATCCAAGAGTGCCACACCTTAATTAATCATATTCTTTGCTTGCTTGTCGAGAAAAATCTTGGTTATTAATGGACTTAAAATTCCATTTATGGTATTTGCTGATAAGATTGTCTAAGGAAATTGGAGAAAATTATTAATTCATTTTTTTGGAGCAAATCTAGAGCATTTAAGAGTTGTGCCTCCTGTCCCGTAAAAGAGGGAGATTTTTCTCGTCGTGACGAATGCTGCGCTTTTGCCACTGGTGAACTAGACAAAAGCTATGAACAAGACCTGGAAGATTTTAATCGAACTGAACATAAATTAATTCCTGAACTTGGAATTAAAAATGGCATTGAGAAATCTAACTTAGCTTGGGAAAGGGCCTTAAAGTCCATTCCTGGCGGGACGCAAACACTAGGGAAAAGCCCTATAGGATTTATTGAAGGAGTTGCGCCAAAGTTTTTGGCGAAATCTTTGGGGTCAAGAACCTGGGATGTTGACGGCAATGAGTACATCGATTGCTGGCTAGCTTGTTTGCCAATCACATTAGGGCATCAGATCCCCGAGATTGACAATGCAATTATCAAACAACTGCAGAGTGGAATCTCTTTTTCTTTGATGACGGAACTCGAATATCAAGCTGCAGAGGCCCTCTCCGAGTTTGTGCCATTTGCCGAGAAGGTTAGATTTGCAAAAAATGGTTCTGATGTGTGCGAGGCAGCTGTTCGATTATCGCGTCATATAACTGGAAAAAAACATGTTATTACTTTGGGATATCATGGATTTCATGACTGGTATGTAGGGAGCACCGACAGGTATTTCGGCATCCCTGAACAAGTTAGTAGTTTGACCAGCCGTACAGCCTATAACGATATTTCTAACCTAGAAGCCTTATTTGAAAACTTAGATAATGATGTTGCCTGTTTGATTATGGAGCCAGCACTATTTGAATTTCCAGAAAATGACTATTTAAATAAGGTCAAACAATTAGTTAAGGAACGTGGAGCGCTCCTGATTTTTGATGAAATGCTTACTGGATTTAGATTTTCCAAAGGTGGCGCAATAAAATTTTTTGGAGTAGAACCTGACATTGCAACTTTTGGAAAAGGAATCGCAAATGGTATGCCCATTGCAATGATAGTGGGACCGGATAAATACATGAAACATTTTGATAAAGTTTTCTTTTCGTCAACATATGGGGGAGAGACGCTTTCTCTGGCTGGAATGATTGCTGGGTTAGAATTTCAGAAGAGCCATGAGGTGGTAAGACATCTCTGGACGATTGGTAAAATTGTGTTCGATGAATGCCAGAAGATTATTGAAAATATTGGATTTAATAACAGAGTACGACTTGTCGGCTTCCCGGTAAGACAAAGCTTCTCATTCTTTGATGAGGAAGGATTGCCAGACTACGACTTGGCGGGTATTTTTCAACAAGAGATGCTCAAGTCTGGCGTACTCTGCAATTCTGGTCTTGGGTTTAGTTATTCACATACATTGCTGGATGCGAGGCACATTGTGGAAAGTTTTAGGTTAGCAGCACAAAAAATGAAGAGCGCAATTGAGTCTGGAGACATTTGTAAGCACTTGGAAGGAGTACCAGCCAAACCCGTTTTCAAAGGTCTTCGAGATCAAAAAATAACATCTAACTGACCTTGTTCGTGTAACTTTCCACATAGTCTAACTGTTCATCTAGAGCAATTAAGCCCTGGGTATTCCTGTAAGCCTGCATGGTAACTATTCCTCGAAAGTTAGAAGATTTGAAGTCATTCAAAGCTTGTTTTATGTTTGCGTTTCCAGTTCCTAATAGCACGGATTTCCCTCCAAGTAAGCGATCCTTAATGTGAACCACTTCAATGTATGAAAGATAGTTTTCCATTTCAGATTGATATGCATATCCCAGGGAAGCACTATTTCCCAAATCATAATTGATGCACATGAGCTGTGGGTTAAGCCGCATCATTAACTTTCTATATTCAATTGGTGGTAAGTCCGACTCGATTGCAAATTTGATTCTTGAGTCAGCAAATCTTTTTTCCAGTTTTTTGAAAATATCCATTATTGATGATTCGGAGATATTTCTCAGCGCAGAGCTTTCATCAACAAAAGGCAAAATTAGATATTTAATTTCAAGTTCAAGAGATTTTTCAACAATTCGATCTAGAAAATTCCACATCTCGAGATTGGTAGTTTCTAGACCCCTTGTCATGAAGATATCTAGGCAAGCACTTAGAACCTTTACATGGTTTTGTGAACTTAGCGTAGAAATTTTCTCAGATAAATTTATAATCGGATTTTCAATCCAGCAAGTTTCATCGATTACCCATTCAATATGTTCAAGTCCGCGTTTAGCTGCCTCGAGAAATTCATTCTCCCAGTTTTCTTGAGGAAAAACTTGATAACCTAACGGTGATTGACGACTTAAGCGCCCCTGCATCACCCCAAAGCTGCTGCCTAACTCGAACCTTCGATTCATTAGGACAGGCTATATCATTATCAACTCAAAGAGAAAGAGTTTGGATAAATCTATGAATAGCATGAAACAGATATCTCTTATCACTGGAGCGGGTGGATTATTAGGGTATGAGCATGCATTCGCACTTCTAGAATTAGGCCATACCGTGCTACTGACAGATGTTGAATTAGGAAAATTGAACAATGTAAAGACTCGTTTAACCATGAATTTCCCACCAAATTTGATACTCACACGTTTACATGATGTGTCGAGTAAGAATTCAAGTCAAACTCTCCTTACTGATCTTAATTCCCATGGGTTTGAAATAGATGTGCTCGTTAACAATGCAGCGATTAATCCAGTATTTGGTGGACGAGGCGAAACTTTAAAAGGGAAATTTGAAGAATACCCCGAATTAATTTTTGAATCAGAATTCAATGTGGGCTTAAAAGGAGCTATTTATTGCTGCCAGGTGTTCGGAGGCGAAATGTACAAGAGAAAGAAGGGGTTGATTGTCAATGTGGCATCAGATTTATCAGTAATTGCGCCAGATCAGCGAATTTATCGAAACCCAAATTCGGGAGTGCAGACCATGTTTAAGCCTTTCAGCTACTCAGTTATAAAGGCAGGACTAGTTGGTTTAACAAAATATCTTGCAACTTATTGGGCTGATGGAAATATTCGAGTTAATGCCATATCTCCAGGTGGGGTTGAAGATGGACAGGAGTCGTGGTTCAAGGAGAATTTGACGTCAAAGATTCCCTTAGGAAGAATGGCAAATCGAGAAGAGTACCGAGGAGCAATTAAGTTTTTATGTAGTGATGCTTCAAGTTATATGACTGGTCAAAACCTCGTAATGGATGGAGGTCGTTCAATTTGGTAAATTCTGAAGGAACAAGTTTTCCGCCAGCCGCCAGTCAGCTTCGGTATTTATGTCCACAAATCTGTCTCCCGGAACCGTAAAACCTAGACAATTCGATTTGGTAATGTAAGTCGTGTGAGCCCAATTATAGGCAAGTGACCAGTAGAAACTGCCAGCATCGCTGTAGGTCTTCTCTAGTTGATTCGTGGGAATATCAAATCTATCAGGAAAGAGTGGGTTGATGACTCCTTCCGAGGTCAAATTCATTGAACTGTATGCACTTGGTGACATTTCAAGTATTGCCGCCAACCCCAGATATTTATGGCGATTTTTTGACCAAAGATCGTAGCTTTGAGTTAAATCCTGTGCTGTTAGCCCGGGAGAGGTCGGAAAGATCAAGCAAACATCAATGTCAGGACTTTCGGATAACTCCATTCTTGAATATTCTCCAACGACTTGATCTGCAGAAACCACATCATCCGACATACTTGCATCTCTAATCAAGTATTCATCGGCACCCAATGTTAGAGCAAGCTCTCCAATTTCAGAATCATCTGTGGAGACTACTATTTTTTCAAATAGCGCCGAGTGCCTTGCAGCTTTTATCGAGTAAGAAATTACAGGAATCCCTAAAAAGAGTTTTGTATTCTTTCTCTTTATTCTCTTACTTCCAGATCTAGCAGGAATAAAAGCAATAGAGTTATTGGCCACAGAAAGCTACTCCCAATATCGGAGTTTGGCTGCAGTTTCTTTTTCTCCTTTTTCGTATTTCTTAATTCCGTCCCCCTTTACTAGTGGTACTTTTGCAATCGCACCAATTAGCTCACGAAATCCTGCAGGCTCTAAGGATGCTGACTGGTCACTTCCGTACATAGAACGGTCCAAGGTAATGTGTCTTTCTACTACACATGCTCCGAGCGACACTGCAACAATCGTGGGGCTTACTGATGCCTCATGACCGCTATAACCGATTGGAATTTGCGGATATCTATCACGAAGCGTTTCAATCACTCTTAAATTTAGAGATTCTGAAGATGCCGGATATGTAGCAACGCAATGGAGTAAAACAAGCGGACAAGATTTATCACTAAATATTCTAACAATGTTGTCAATATCCTCCAAAGTGGTCATCCCGGTCGATACAAATGTGAGTCTTTTCAGATCTGCAACTTCATTTAGAAACGATGAGTTTGTTGCAAATGCTGATGCGACTTTATGAAACTGAGGTTCAAAATTTTCAATGAACTTCAAGCTTGGAGAATCCCAAGCCGAAGCTGTCCAAGATAATCCCAGTTCGGCAGCAAATCTATCTATTTCTTTGTAGTCATTGCTTCCAAATTCCAATCCCAGTTTTTGGTCACGCTGGGTATTTCCCCAAACACTTTCTCTTGGCGAGTCTAAGAATTCCTTTGTGTAGACTAAATCAATAGTTCTCTTTTGGAACTTAACCGCATCACACCCAGCTGATTTAGCCTGAATCATCAATTCTTTCGCGATGTTTAGGTTGCCATTATGGTTAATTCCGATTTCAGCAATAAATGGAATGTGACTTACTCCAGTTGTGGACTTTGCAGATTCAAACCAAGCGGACCAATCCATTGCTACTCCTCTTTTGTGGTGAGATTACGATATACCTCGCTCCGCTAATTGAAGAGTTTGACGAGCAGAATTCTGAGTAAGAATTTTGAATACCCTTTGATTCCGGAGTAATTTGACCTCCAGGAAAATGGAAATAGCCCAATCAGAAGCCAAAACCACCTTTTAAGCCTAAATTCCTTATCTGCCTGGCTACTCCTCGACTGTATAACACTTTCTAGACCATAGTCATGCTCAATTAATTTTGGGTAAACGATTTGGAATTGAATATTATCGCCATAGTAAAGTGGGTAATCTGCCTGCATCTCCTTATTTGCGGGCTCATCAATTTTCTTCATAATGTATTCAACTGCGAGTTTATTCACGGCGTACCCAACCGTTGCGGTTGGAATAAAATAGGTTGGAAAAACAACTGCATTTTCGACGATTTTGGGAACTTTTCTAAGAATTCTATTTCGTAACGGCTCATGGTGGAACAAATTTAAAAGATATGGTTGGGTCAAGTCATAGTCGTAAATCAAAGTGTGCACTAGCGCCCTAGCATCTGGGATCTGAGCATCATCTTCAAGAATTACAGAGATATCAAAAGAGTCTTGGTGTGCCCGTCGGATTGCCTTAGCATGAGCGCGATTGCAGGCGCGCTCGCCCAACGTGAGATACCTACCGTACAAAATTTGTTGTAACTTCAAGGCCCTTGAATCTGCAGCTGACAATTCAGAAATCTCGAAGCCCCAAATAACTTCAACTTCTAAACTTAAATTCTGAAGCTCTGAGAGCAATGCGGCGCCACGAAAGTTTTCTCGCATCCCAATTACATAAAATTTAATGTGAGGAGCTTTATACATTTAATTCTCCTATGTCTCAATTTGAGATGCTACACTTGTCCGTGGCCAAAAAGGGAAAATTGGATCGCATTAAAGCATATTTACAAGTTTTTCTCTTCAAGAGAGCCTCATTTCCGATTAGATTCGTAATCAATATACTGTTTTGTATTTCGCACCCATTTCTCTTTTTCAAAAGTCTAGCTAACTGTTCAATAAACTCTTGGAGAATTAATAGAATTTCCAAAGTTGACAGCAGATTACTGTTCGCATGCTTTTTTTATCCTGGGAAGCCTGATCTTGAGTACTACCAGTATCTAACTCTCCGAATGGCTGCAGCCAAATCCGAAGAACCAATCGTCATTTTTTACATTGGCCATTATCAGGGACCACTATGGGCAGAATTAGAAAATAATCCTGATTTTGAATTGGTTGAATTGGTTGACTTTTCCTTTTACGGAATTAGTTACCTAAGACATTATGCTCATAAATCGGATGTAATCAGACTTGAAGTCCTATACAAAATTGGCGGCGCATATTTTGACCTCGACTGTATTATAAATGAGAACCCGTTGAATCTGAGAGTACCCAAACGTTTGATTATAGGAGAAGAGACTTCCGATAAGGATGGAAGTATCGTTGGACTTTGCAATGCAGTAGTCATTACCGATCGAAGAAACAAATTTGTCAAGAAATGGCGATCAAGTTACGTTTACTTTTATTCTAAAGGTTTTGACATATTTTGGGGTTATCATTCTGTTCGCTTGCCCCTTATGATTGCAGCCAATCCCAAATATGATAATCATATTCAAATCATTGGTTCAGAGAAACTTTTTAAATTCAATCCAGCAGAAGTTAAGGAAATCTTTTTTGAATCTAAGCATTGGAAGGTAGACAAGTTGCCTCCAGTCGTACATCTTTGGTCAAATTACAACTCCAAAGAATTAGAGGAAATAACACCGCATACTTTAACGAAGGGACAAAACCTATATTCAATCTTGGTATCCCAATTGTTAAGTATAGACACGAATACAAAATTGAGTTAACTTCAGCAGATGGAAAGAATTGGACGCCCCACCCCTATCCGACTGATCGCCGAATTTATTAAATCCTCACCTGAAAATTGGATAAAATTATTAATCGGTCCTGGGATCACTTTCATGCCTGACGAAGAATTTCTGGTCGAATTAGTGGCCGGAAAATCCCTTTATAGGTGGGGTGATGGAGAAACCGCAATTGCAAGAGGAAAAGATATTTCCTATCAAAAATTTGATCCATTGCTATCAGAAAAACTAATTGAATTGAGCAAGTGTGACTCGCCTGGTTTAATTCACGGAGTCTCCTGGGCCTATAACAGTAAAATATGGGACAAGAAGTGGAACCTTAGGCTATTTAGAATTCTCTTTTCTACCAGAGTTTGGTGGCTAGTTAATCACAAAATATTGCCAATGAATCAGTACGTAGAGACAACAGTCTGGTACAAATATTATGAACAATTACCGGAGGTAATCGAGGCTATTGCTGAGAATAACCCAATAGCACTCATAACTAGTACACCTGAGTACATGAAATATTTACCCAAGAATTCAAAACTAATTCTTGCTAAAGCGAAAGATGCATTTGATGAATACCAAGCGCTCCATAATGAAGTTAATAATTGGATCTCAGAAAATAAAGCTGGCACTAAACCAGTTCTGCTTCTCGCGGTTGGCCCAACTTCAAAGGCATTCGTTTTGGATTTCCACAATAGAGTTCGTGTTATAGATGTCGGACATGGATTTAGTTTCCATCATCGCGGATTCGGCAAGTATGCTTGGAAGTGATTGGGGTAAAATTAAGATGGATTACTGTTTTGATATAGATGGAACTCTTTGCACCAATACGGAAGGAGATTATACAAAAGCTGTCCCACTTAATAAGCAAATTATGTTCGTGATAAATTTAATCGAAAATGGAAATCGAGTAGTGTTTTTTACAGCTAGGGGGTCTCAAACTGGAATCGATTGGAGCGAATTCACGAAACTCCAACTTGAGCAATGGGGCATACCAAACCCGATAATATTTTTTGGAAAGCCACATGCTGATCTGTATATCGATGACAAGGCAGTTGAATCGAATCGATACTGGCTAAATCAAGGGATTGTTTGATTTCGCTGAAAGCCCAATAATGTTTTCTTCGGTTTTGTCGTATTCAAATTCTTGTAGAATCCCTCGGGAAAAACTCCTACCTGAGTAAAAAGTGTAATCGGGAAATTTCAAATTCAACACTTGCCTAGATTGAATCGGGTCGTGGAGCAAGTCCTGACGCCACTCCATGACGATTATCGGGTAGAAGTCGATCAAAAATTTTCGTGCCCCCGATAGGACGTCTAATTCCATGCCTTCAACGTCAATTTTGAGAATCCATTCCTGGCCGTGTTGGTGAACTAAGGAATTATCCTCTACGTAGTCATCAATGGTGGTGATCCTCGTCTGAATTTTTTTTGGAACCTTTCGTCCCTGATTCCAATCCTTAAATATTGAACTCGAACCAGAATTTTCGGGTTGAACATAAAGATCAATCATTCCTGAATTTGCTTGGCTTTGACTGCCAAGAGCGATCTGATTCAGTATTACATTATTGATGAAAGTGTTAGCATTGATATTTGCCAAAAATTTCTCACAGATTATTGGGTTGGGTTCAAATGCTATAACTTTCACTCCTTGGAGGGCGGCGGAGATTGAAATGGCTCCAATATTCGCTCCAACATCTATGAGAACGATCTGCTTATGCTTGTTTAAGATGAAATTTTCGAGTATGAAGTTATCAAAGTAACCCTGCATAAATATCCTATAATCAATGTGTTCAGATAGTTCAAGAATTAATTTGCCCTGATATTCTGATTCAAAGATGATTGATTTTTGGGTGATTTTGGAAGAAGTTACTTTCCTTAGTACATCTGGATCAAATCTGTGCATCCACTTCTTTCCCCAATTACGCACGAAGGAGTTAGAACTTGAGGATGCACCCCTAATGAATATTAGAAGAAGAAGTGGTCGAAAACGAGCACAGATACTCGCCATCAAGACCTTAATAATCGACCTCATAGTTACAATCCCTTTCTAACGAAAATTTTCCAACACTTAACCGAAATTCAACGTCAAATAAAGATTTTTCGCCGAATAATTAGAATCATCAACATAGAGAATAGCCTTACTCAAGCCTTTTTCCTTCAGATAAATCAGGCCTTTGGTGCAAACTGCGCGTCCAATACCTTTTCTAGATTCAGCAGGATCTACACCGATTACATAAAGCTCACCGATGGGATCTTGGTCTACAAATTCTTGGTGGATCTTGGTCCAGCAGAATCCTAAAATCTTGCCGTTATTAACGCATAAGAAAAATCCTTTAGGATCAAACCATGGTTCCTGCATTCTATTTTCAAGATCGGCCATCGCCCACTTTCCTTGGTCGGGGTGGGCGGCGAAGATGAGATTGTTGAGGTCGAGCCAGGCCTGGCTGTGAATTACTGGGTCGAAAGTAATAAATGTATAGTTATGCGGAATATGCGCGATTGGCTCTTCGAGTGAGCGATAAAGTTTAAGGATGTGGCGCATAGTTATACGAGTTCAGAGATAGAAGTTTCCTTGCCACCGTTTTGTACGTTGAAACGGTATCCGACGTTTCGGACAGTGCCGATGATGGATTCAAATTCAGGGCCAAGCTTTGAGCGAAGGCGACGGATGTGCACGTCGACTGTGCGAGTTCCACCGAAATAGTCATAGCCCCAGATCTCTTGAAGAAGCTGCGCTCTGGTGAATACACGGCCGGGGTGTTGTGCGAGGTACTTAAGGAGCTCGAACTCTTTAAATGTTAAATCGAGTGAGGTGCCTTTGATTTTGGCGGTGTAAGTATTTTCATCGATGGCGACATCACCTTGGCGGATTTCTGATGAAGTTGGATCAAGTGATTCAAGCTGTGCGGTATGTGCTCCAACTGTGATGCGGATACGTGCATCAACTTCTGCAGGTCCTGCTGTATCGAGAATGACATCGTTAACGCCCCAGTCTGCAGTGAACGCAGAGAGACCCCCTTCAGTGGTGATTGCAATGATGGGTGCACCGACACCAGTTGTTGAGAGAAGTCGTGTGAGTGATTTTGCTGTTGGGAAATCGCGACGAGCATCGACGAAGACAACATCCATGAGTGGTGTGTCAACGAGAACTGATGCTTCAAGTGGCATGACTTTGCAAGTGTGTTGCAATAAGCCAAGTGCAGGAAGAACTTCTGCGCTTGCTCCTTGCGAATTTGTCAGTAGCAACACCTTGGCCATTGTGTGAGAATACTCTTGTGAAAACCTATATTCCACTCGTCATTGTGCTGGCTCTTGCGTCAGCATATGGATTCTGGTGGAAGCGTAAACAAGGCGCGATTCGCTCTAATAAAGCTATTCCTGGCCACCGTTTGACTGAGGCGGCCCTCGGTGAGGCTCTGGGATCACGAGCCACCATGGTGCAGTTCTCATCTGCATTCTGTGCCCCATGCCGTGCAACTCACTCATTGCTGTCTCAGATGGTTATTCCTATGAACGATGTGAAGCACATCCATATCGATGCTGAGTCTCATCTTGAATTGGTGCGCGAACTCGATATCCGTTCGACTCCAACAACGATATTTATCAATAAAGACGGTATCGAAGTAGGCCGCGCTGCAGGAACACCAAAGCGTGAGCAAGTATTAGCAGCGCTGGCTGCTATAAGATAAGCCTTCACCACCTAGTCATTCCAATACGCTTTTAGAAAAGGTGACTATGTATTCAAGAATAAAACAAGTTATTAAGCCTATTGTATTGAAGAATAAGTACCTCTCAAGACTCTCGGGCAATGAATATTTTGGACTAAATAATTTAGATGAGAAAATTCTAGATTACATCAGCACTCGCGATGGTTATTTCGTAGAGCTTGGGGCTAATGATGGGATTACCCAATCAAATACAAAATATTTTGAATTATACAAAGGATGGCAAGGAATCTTAATCGAACCAAGCCCGAAGCAATTTATGCGTTTAAAGAAATTCCGCAGCCGCAAGAATCTATTTTATAATTGTGCCTGCGTGGGATTTGACTTCCCCAAAACCACAATTGAACTAATGTATTCGAACCTGATGTCTATTGCGCTTGAGGGAAGAAATGACATTCAAGATCCAGTCGCTCACGCGAAAGAAGGCGAAAATCATTCAGAAAGAGAAAGGACATTTACATTTCACGCCCAGGCCAGAACGCTTCAGAGTATTCTGGACGAATCGCATAGTCCTAAAATCATTGACTTGCTCTCACTTGATGTGGAGGGGGGTGAACTTGAAGTTCTGGGCGGCGTCGATTTTGAAAAAACAAGCTTTCGTTACATTGTCGTTGAAACTAGGTCAATCGGGGAAGTTCGAATGTTCTTAGAAGCCAGGAACTATCAAGAAATTGCGCAACTTACACACCACGATTTCTTATTTGAGTTGAACCGTTTATAACTTGCATGTGCGAATTGTTCGCAACTCGCTTATCTCTAAGCACTTCTCTACCCTTTAACCATGTCTGAAGTCCTCGATAAACCAGAAGTGCAGAAGATTTATATCGATGCACGCGGTCCGCGTTTCTCTGCATCTCTTACAACGATTGTTCTTGCAACAGCGTTAGTAACTCAGAATAAGTGGATTCTTGTTGCACAAGGTCTTGTATTCCTTATTGGTGCAACACGTGGTCCTCAGTTCACTCCATATGGTGTGATCTTTAAGAACGTTATTCGTCCGCGTCTCAACAAGATTGCACCAACTGAAGATGTTCGCCCACCAAAGTTTGCGCAAGCTGTCGGATTTGGTTTCGCACTTGTCGGATCAATCGGGGCTTTTGCTGGGGCTGACATTGTCTTCACTGTTGCTGTCGGTTTCGCACTTGCCGCCGCGTTTTTGAACGCCGCATTTAATTATTGTTTGGGTTGCGAGATGTACCTACTGATTACCCGCTTCACATCCAAATAACTTTTTTACAACTAACTTAGGAGAATAAAAATGTCACGTGAAACTTCATTGGTTACCGCTGAATGGGTAGCTGAAAACCTCAATAACCCAAGCGTTGTCATCGTCGAGGTCGACGAAGATACGACTCTGTACGCACAGGGCCATATCGAGAACGCAATCACTTTCCACTGGCGCGAAGATCTCCAAGATGGCTTGATCCGCGACCTTATTTCGAAGGATAAGTTCGAAGCACTCCTTTCAAAGAGCGGTATCTCAAATGACACCACAGTTGTTCTCTATGGAGGTAATAACAACTGGTTTGCTACCTATGCATTCTGGTACTTCAAGGTCTACGGCCATGCTGATGTTCGTCTTCTAGATGGCGGACGCAAGCGCTGGGAACTAGATGCCCGCCCATTCGTAACAGAGGTTCCTGTTCGTACAGCTACTCGCTACGTGGCAAAGGAGCGCGATAACTCAATCCGCGCATACCGCGATGAAGTTATTGCAGCTATTGGCGCTAAGAACATCGTCGATGTTCGCTCACCTGCTGAATTTTCAGGAGAGCTCGCTGCTCCTGCTCACCTTCCACAAGAAGGCGGACAGATCAAGGGACACATTCCAACAGCGAAGAACATTCCTTGGTCAAAGGCTGCAAATGAAGATGGAACATTTAAGTCAGATGCAGAACTTAAGGAGATCTACCAGGGAGCTGGAGTTGATCTTTCTGTAGACACAATTGCGTACTGCCGTATTGGTGAGCGCTCTGCGTTCTCATGGTTCGTTCTTCATGAACTTCTTGGCGTTAACAATGTAAAGAACTACGACGGTTCATGGACAGAATACGGTTCACTCGTCGGCGTTCCTGTTGCTGTAGGTGCCTAGGTAATGCGTACTTGCGGTGCAACACCTGGTGGTCCTTCCCTTGATGGGATTGATTTAACAAAGCAGACTGTTATTCAGGGAATCATTCTCAAAGAGGGTGAGAATGATTCAGTACCTAACGGTGCACCTGTCACTAACGGCCATGTTCGTTTGCTTGATGCATCAGGTGAATTCACCGCAGAGGTTCCGACCAATCTTGATGGTCAGTTCCGATTCTTCGCAGCTCCTGGTTCCTGGACTCTCGTAGTTCAGGCACCGGGTGCTCGCGTAGAGCAGAAGATTGTTGCTGCTCAGGGCGAACCTACAGACCTCGTAATTCAGATCTAGAAAGTAGACTTGGGACATGGCTGAAAAACATGAACTTCATGAAAAGGGCTTACGCCTTACTCCGCAGCGCGAACTTGTTCTCTCTGCCGTTCGTGCGTTGGGACATGCAACCCCTGAAGAAGTAGCCGATAAGGTGCGCCAGACACATCCAGGTATCAACCTTTCAACTGTTTACCGCAACCTTGAGACTCTTGAAAATGTTGGGCTTGTTCAGCACACACACCTTGGCCACGGTGGCGCGACGTATCACGCAGCTGAAGAGCTGACTCACTTGCACCTTGTCTGCGGTACATGCGGTTCAGTGGGAGATGCACCAATCGATGTTGCAGCGAACTTTGTGCAGAATCTTTCTGATGACTACGGCTTTAAGACCGATGTCACGCACTTTGCCATCTATGGCACCTGTGCTGCATGCGTTAAATAGCAGTTATCACCTGGCGCTCGTAGACTTACGAGCATGACAGCCGTATTTGTAGAAGATGGTCCTGATAAGGGCGCTATCTGGCATTTCGGCGAACCCAATAAAGAACAACGCGCTCTAGCCGAAGGCAAAGCCTGGGCAGATCTTTCACATCTTTCAGTGATTGCAATTTCAGGTGAAGATCGCCTGAAGTGGTTACATGATTTAACAACTCAGTACCTCGTTGATTTCGGCGCTGGCACCTGGACATCAGCGATGGTTCTAGATCCACAAGGCCATGTGGAATATCAATTTAACGTGGTTGATGATGGAACTACATCTTATTTAGTGATGGATCCGCAATTTGTTGAAGGTCTATCTGCATACCTGAACAAGATGCGATTTATGTTGCGCGTTGAAGTCCGCGAAGCCACTGAAGATTTTGCAGTGATGCGCGCACCAGGTGTTGCCAATGAAATCGGTGGTCCTTTTGCTTTGGTGCCACGTGCTGAACTTGAAGAGATGAAGTCCGCATTCAATTCAACTGCGATGCAAGTTGGAACATGGGCACTCGATGCAGAGCGCGTAGCTGCAGGGCGCCCACGGCATGGAATAGACACTGACTTTAAGACGATTCCAAATGAGCTTGGTGTATTAAACGGCGCTGTCCATATGAATAAAGGTTGTTACCGTGGACAAGAGACTGTGGCAAAGATTTATAACTTGGGTAAGCCACCTCGTCGTTTAGTGATGTTGCATCTCGATGGTCATGCAGTTGTAATGCCACCACCAGGCACTCCGGTGATGAATGGTGAAGTACAAGTTGGTTTCTTAGGCACTGTTGCTCGCCATCATGAGCTAGGTCCGATTGCTCTTGCGATTGTTAAGCGAAACACTCCGGTTGATGCGCAGCTCACTGTTGAAGGAGCGGCTGCAGCGCAACAGATCATCGTGGAGGCGTAAGTGAAATTTATTGGCCAATTGTTTGTAGTTTCGTTGGCATGCCTTGCAATCATGTGGGCTGTTCGTAAGTTTTAAAATGGTCCTATCCATTAAGATAACTTCATGGGTCTTAAACGAGTGTTGCACGAAGCACATGGCGAGCTGGAAGCTATTAAGTCGAATGGCTTTGAAGCCATATTAGATAACTTAATCAATTTTCGCCGAACATGGTCTCTGGATAATCAAGCAATTCAAGGCCTGGGTAAAAGTGAAAGCCTTAGTGATACAAACACCTATCTTTCTCTTGTCGAACTTGCTGCCTCAAATGAAGAATACTTTGCGAAATTTAAATCAAATACGAGTTACAGAAAAATTTTAGAGCACGTCTCAAGAAAATTCGGGCAAGAGTATTGGGATGTGATTAAGCGATACGAACAGGGCAACTCACGACTGTATTCGTTTATTTCCAAAGATGTCTGTAACCCGTATCGTTTTACGTATTCAGGAATTGGTCGTGTATCTTCAACAAATTTAAGATATGCAAAAATTGCGCTTGATATCGAGAAGTTATTTGGACCCACTAATTTGCAAAATATAGTTGAAGTTGGTATTGGATATGGTGGTCAGGCAATCGCGATAAATGAGCTGAATGGTTTTTCAAGTTATGAATTTGTTGATTTACCTCAAGTGAAAAAACTTGCAGAAAAGTACTTGAACACTTTTTACCCCTCAATTGAACCAAAATTGTCGAGCAACAGGCTAGATTGGGATTTGCTAATTAGTAATTACGCATTTTCCGAACTCTCGAGAGAAATCCAAGAAGAATACATGGATAAGTACATTAGTAAATCAAAGAGGGGCTATGTAATTTTCAATGACATTACCGATAATTTGTTCTCAACTTATTCAGTGTCTGAGTTTCTTGAAAAAATACCTGGTTCCGAAATGGTAAATGAATTTCCATTAACCTACCCGCGAAATAAATTGATAGTTTGGGGGCACTCAAATATCGATGCCCTAATTCTAAAGTAAATTGGAGTAATGATCATGGAGCTCTTCACAACGGTGGTGCTGGCGATTGTCGCACTTGTTGTGGGTATAGGGCTTGTTGTTTATGGGATCCGCGGCACTCGCGAATCTCAAGCTCGCGATGGGCGTACATATAAGAGAGGCAGGCTCTAATGGCCTTCACAATTCCAGAAGGACTTCATCCTGATCTCAATCCGCTTGCATGGATGATCGGAACATGGCGCGGTAAGGGCCGTGGTGAATATCCAACGATTGAAACCTTTGAATATGCGCATGAAGTGGTCTTTAACCACGATGGCCGTCCCTTTATGAATTACTACTCACGTTCATGGATCATCGATGCAGATGGCGAAATCATTCGTCCAGCAGCATCCGAAGCTGGTTTCTGGCGCGTGAAAGAGAATAAAGTTTTAGAAGTTGTTATCTCACATAGCACTGGCATTACCGAAGGTTGGGTCGGACAGTTTGATGGACCAAAGATTCAATTGGTAATGGATCAGGGGTATTCAGCAACAACTGCAAAGATTGTTACAGCAGGTGTGCGTTTATACGGTCTTGTTGAAGGCGAGCTCTTCTTTGCTTATGACATGGCAGCTGAAGGCCATGAACTCCAGGCACACATCTGGTCAACTCTTGAAC
>JACCDO010063848.1_pt1 | contig 19760 bp, 13 predicted proteins | sample 7446101 | NCBI WGS metagenome assembly JACCDO01 (sample SAMN15323440, study PRJNA562643) | freshwater metagenome | isolation source: river surface water | place: USA:Blue River Watershed | collected 2017-08-16
AGACCCACTTGCTGCATCGCGAGGACAGCGAGAAATCACCGATCGTAAGTGGATCTTCTTCTCTCTTCATCGGCTCCTTTTCATTCCAGGGCCGTCTAATGACTTGAGTACATTGTCGAAGGTAAGAGAGTACTAATTAGTTTCCTAGATTCTTACTCACATCGAGCACCGACTAACTCCAACATATTACTTAGACTAACGCCACTACTCGGGTGGGTTCTTGCGGCGGGATCACAGGGACCTGCAAATTACGGCCTTCGAGGTCTGGGTGACAAACAAGTTTAAATTAGGTGCGGTGATGAGGAAATCAAGTATCTAATGGAGAGTTTGATAGAAAAGACTCTTGCCAGTAGCGCCAAGGTGAAGGCATTATCGGAGGAAAAAGGAAATTCAAATGAAATTAAAGAGCTTCTTACATCGATGAGAGCAGGTAAGATACTCCCTTTGTCTCAATTACTTATTCTCATATTATTTGCTGTCGTAGATTTGAAGGATATAATTCTGACAGACCCCAGCTATTGCCACAAAGGGAAGAGTATTGATTGCATGCTCTGGAAACTCTGTTATTATAAACAAATTGAGCAATACAGATTAGGAATCAAACAAATCGTGAGTGCAATTGAAGATACGTCTCTCTCCACCGTCGAAGATAGTGTTATACAAGCTAAAATTGATAAAGCAAAAAGAAAGCTATTCAAATTGAGGAAAGGTTTAAAGGTATTTTTGATTGAGGCAATCCTTTTCTATCAAGAGTTCATGGTACTGCTCGAGCAGAAGCATAACTTGGGAGAGAAGAGCTATGTTTCCAACATATATGACTGCCTGCTATACTTAGGAGATCTATCGCGATATCAGCAACTATATTCGGATGACGGGGAGCACAGTTACAATGAAGCAGTTCGATACTATGTTCGAGCTTCGTTATTAGTACCCACATCGGGCAATTCTCACAATCAACTAGCTGTGTTGGCTACATACACTGAACAGGACTGTGTTGCCGTGTACCACTACTGCCGCAGTGTTCTGGTGAAGGAGCCTATGTATATCGGCTATACCAACTTAAACATAATCTTCGAAAAGCAGAGCAAGTTGTTTGAAGACTTGAAGGCCAATAACCTGCTCAACTCCACTGTTATGATTGGCAAATCAAGCAAAAAGAACGAGGCCATGTTGCGCAAACAGAAGCAGTTCTTCGTGTGCTTCACTAAGTTGCATGCAATTATCTTCAAGTGGTCCAAGAGCGCTAATGACATAGTTGTATGTAGAAACAGTGCATCTTCCTCCGCAACGAGCGATGCCTCCATGGCGGATATTCACATTGACATCGACCAGTTTTCAGCTCTAATGAACTACGTACTGGACGAATTTGACCAGCTTATTGTTCTCGCGGTAAGCGCATCACTCCAACCTACTTCGCTCTTACTAACTAGCTATATATCTAGGAATTCGGTGAATTAATGCTGATTCGCTTGCTCTCAATCTGCATCTTCTCCGTGCATTACGGTCACATCGACTACACCGCGACCGAGAGAGAGTCGAGTATCATGGCGTCGTTGCAGCAGCATCGCTCTTACTCCACCGGCGAGAGCTTAGCGCTTCTTGTAGTTTATGAGATAGTGAACAAGTGTGTCATTCGATTAGCTGGTGATCGAGTTATTAGTAGCAATAGCTCCAGCAACAAGAAACTGAATGAGAAGATCACCAACCGCATCTTGCCTGTGCTGAATGTATTCATCGAGTGGGTCCAATGCAACGCCAAGTATATGCCTACGACCCTCGAGGTAGCAGTCAACAGTATCATGAGTGATCTAACACCAAAGTTGCAGGAGTTGGTCAGTAGCGAGCACATCATGCAGATATTAAACAAGAGCATGTCGACGCTACTAAGTAACATTCACAACCTACGAGGTAAGTACGGTTCTAGCGACTCAACGGACCCAGCGCTGGCTCGCATACCATTACCTGAACACACGGAGTTGAATGGGTTCTTGCCTTTGAGCGACGTGCACCGCATTTATTTCAACAACCCTTCCAGCAGCCCCAGTATTAGCCAGGAGGTTATTGCAGTACCAGACGACGTGTCAAAGAATCGCCGTGTTGCCGCTATTATCTCTCTACTCAACAGCTCCTCCACGGTGAGAGCGGACGAGGGATCAGTGAACCAAGTGGTGCGCGTGAAAGAGGATGTGATGCAAGTGCAAGCGGTGAATAAGGTAGTAGGTGGTATGCTTCCTATCTCAGTATTGGGCTCGACGCCAAATTCTTCAGAGAAAAAGAAAATTAATAAGAAAACCAAGAAAAATCACGACGATAAAAGGCTTTGGACCCCTTCCTCAGCCGCCGAGTCCAAGAGCAAGGTGGGTAGCGCGAGTGACAAGAGTAGCAAGATCAAGAGAGGTAACGACCATGATAGCTCGCACCGCAAACCTGACCATGCAATGGATATAGACGAGGTCGAGGAGGACGAGGTGTATGAGGAGGAGGACGTCGAGATGGAAGTAAATGAGAATAACATGGGCATCAGTATACCGGCGCAAGAGAACGTAGTCCACACCATGTTTGGCGTACCAGGCATGTTCAACTGGTTACACAGCAACGAAACCAATTTACAACCGAAAGTAGCGCCTGCCGACACCCACAACACCACCATAAGTAATACGAACTACTTTGATAACGACGTTGACGATGACGACGAGGAAGTTGTTTTCAGACCGGCATTTTCCCGCGTTCGATCCAACAGTCCAGCCTTGAACAGCGCATCGCTGCCTATTCGAGGGATTCAAAGCCAAAACAGTTTCGGTGATTTAATGATGAATTCTAGCGCGGATGCAACGGGCACATGGCCTGGTACCGCTGGACCTTCTTCCATTTTTTCCAATATCATCGATACCACCTTCGCCCTATTAGACGAGCCAGAATCTGAACACCGCAGGTTTCCCCAACAAACTCAACTGAATAGTAACAGCTTTCACGTGCAACCACCACCCGGATTCAGTTGAGCAGCGGAATCTGTGTAGTCAGCATTTATCTTATCGAGGTGGAAGCCAAGACCGTCCTGTCGACAAGTGTGCACCGGTATCGCATTACTTGTTGGACGGAAATATCGTCGTCGACATCGCCTGCTTCGCAGTGATTGTAACTAAGTACTTTACCTTCTTCTTGCTCTAACCTCACTCTTGATGAGACCGGTACGGTTAGGGTATGAAAAACTTCCCAAAATCCAAAAAAATAAATAAAAAAGAGGTAGTACTGCCCTGTGCAGACTAGGTATAGCGATTCTGAGTACTTGACTTAGTGAATCCAGTGGCAACTTCTCTGAGTAACCGAGTTGCTGCCTGTGTGTGAGCGACAGTTCATCACTTCATAGCATAAATTACAGCAAGAACAAAAGTAGTTCCATAGGTAAAAATGATGCTCCGTGGGAAACTAGCGATGGGGAACAACGATGTAAGGCAGAAGCTGGATGCATTACGTGGTTCCTCATCAGGTCGTCCTATTTCAGAGTCATTCAAGAGTATTGGTAGAAGGATTATGGGGAAAGACGATGATCGCAATAGTACGAGTGAGCGAGGGGTAACAATGGTTAAAGCACCAAGTTTTAAACGAGCTCCAAGTATAAAGAATGCTGTCGATCATGGAGCGACAGAGACAAAGGAAAGAGTAAGTAACGATATTGAGTCGAACAGATCCACTGATGGATTCGACGAAGATGATGAAGATCTACAAATTGAAACTAGTCAGACCACCAAGTTATGGCTGAGGTTTAAAAAGGAATGCTATAAATTCTGGATCACACACAACCAGCGAATCTTGAGGTTCAGCAAAGTGCTTTGGGTATTCTTATATTACGCAGTAGGTATAGCTGTGTTCAGAAGTGAACAGAACTGGGACTTGCTAACAGCGATATACTTCGTTACCCAAACAGTCGCCACTGTAGGCTACGGGGATCTCTACCCAACGACTAATGTGGGACGCATTTTTATTATTTTTTATATTTTGACTGGTATATTACTAGTGTTCACTATAGTGAACGAGATCACCTACTACATATTCATCGAATCCTTGAAGAAAGACACCTCCAAGGACAACAAAGGACACAAAGAGAAGAAGCAGAAGAAGAAGGCGCGCTCGAAGGTGGCTATTGCCGTGCGCAAGTCCTTGGAGGTCATACTTTGGTTCGTTTTACTCTTTGTCTTGATATGCCTCGGTGGCGGCATCATTAGTAGTTGTGAAGGCTGGGACTTCAGTTATGGCTTTTACTTCGCAGCAATTACATCAACTGCCGTCGGCTACGGTGATCGCCCAGTAATAACGAGCTCTGGTAGATGCTTTAACATTTTTTATATCCTAGTGTCAGTATCCTTAACTGCCACTGCAATGGAGAAGGCATCATCGCTTTACTCGCGTATTGAAGCCGCAGACTACGAGCAGCAGCTAGAAGAGATCCCCTTCTCGCAGACGTTACTAGACGAGATCAAGCTGTACTCGGGGTCGGACACCGTGCACAAGTCAGACTACATTTTATATATGTTGGTGCTGTCTGGTAAGGTGGACCAAGAGCGCGATGTGGATGCCTGGGCGAGTAGATTCGAAGAATTTGACGGTGATGGCAACAACACATTAGACGAGAAAGACTTGCAACTATTCAAGAAAGTTGAAGCACAAAGACAAATAGCGGAAGGGCGCAAGGTAGTGCGCGGACAGCGACAGAAAAGTGTTATCTACGAGGTACTTTATGAGTTACAAATGACGTTTTACGACTTGCTGCATCTCGCCAAGCCCAAGCCCAAGAACCAGGTGGCGCAGATCGACGACTCTTTATTAGACAGACACGCGATTGCGCACGAGATAGCCACCATGCAGCCCATGCCAAGGCTCTCCACCATATCAACACAAGCGGTGGTGCGGCGTGCATCCGCGCTTGGTTCCGTAGCTGCAGGTGCAGGGTTAGTTAGTAAGGATGCCAATGGCAATACAATAGTGGTGAACTGGAAAGACATGCAGAACCAACTGAATAAAGAGTTGTCGCAAGACACGGAAGAGCGCGGTGCGTTGATCGAGTGCGAGACACACCGGCCTTTCAGTTCCACCAAAGCAAAGCTAGTATCGCAGTCCTCAGACATGGACGACGTCTTTGCATCCGAGCCACCGAAGGCCGCGACAGCCAGAAGGAAAGGCAGCATCACCATCGGCTCCAACTCCATGGCGAACCCAATGCTTGGCTCTCCATCTCTTATTCCGGTGTCCAAGCGGGGCAGTGCCTCCTCCATTGGCAGCGGCAGTGTAACACCGGATACATCGCAGAAGTCAACGATCAGCTCACCTATGAGTTCGGAGAGGAGTAATATTACCAACGTAACCAACCCCCTCCACAGCCGACCTGCCAGCGGCGCCATCACGGTCAGCCCTAGCACCAACACCACTCCCGCAGCCAATAGCACCGTCAACGTCGGAGCTCGTAAAATGAGTATTAATCCCTTACAAAATACGCGCGCATCTGTGACCGGCGGTCCGAAAGCACCGTTGGTGTATGACGGCCGACGCAGCTCACTCGGTATCCCAGTGGTGGACATGGCAGACAGAAGAAGCTTTGCCGACGGCCGCAACAGCGGCGCCACTGACGCAGGAGGACCCAAGATGAGTGAGCTAGACGCCGACGACATGTCGCTGGACTCGGTGTACGGCGGTCCCTCCCTGAAATTCTTAGATGAGCCAAAACTGTCGGATGTATCCGTTGAAAGCAGCAGCTCAAGTGGCAGGCCTCGTGTCGAGTCCAAAGGCAACGCACTACCGGAGCATTTGTTGAACTCGGTCCGAAGAAAGGAGGATCCTAGTGCGACTTCCACATCCCAAGCAGGACTCGTCAATAGCCTGCTGAAACACGACGCAAATAAGAAAGTTTTAAGTACTACCCACGCCGCGGAGCACCTGGCCAGGCGCAACGACCACGACGCGGCCTACCTGTCCGAGTCCGACGGCGACGACTAAGTGTACACACTGTTGAAGATGTAATTAAATATACAAAATAACAACGCAATCGCCTCGTGCGCGCTCACTTACCGGCTCTGAGGGCGTTGGGGCGGTACCAAGCGCAGCTCCGCCTCGTGCGCGCTCACTTACCGGCTCTGAGGGCGTTGGGGCGGTACCAAGCGCGGCTCCGCCTCTTGCGCAACTCACTTGCTCTGCGATCCCCGCCTTGTGCGCACTCACTTACCGGCTTCCTCGGTGGGTGTTGGCGGCACCAAGCGCGGCTCCGCGATCTCGGCGAGGATGGCGCTGCCACCCCGCAGGAACACCGTGTAAGCCCGCAGAAACTCGCTTCTAATAAGAATAAAATTCTTTTCCTTCACTACATGCGCGATGTCATACCAAACTTCAAAGGGATCCTCAATGCTGATGCGGTCATGCTGGTTCCAACCGCTACTTTCGGCCTTGAAGAGCTTCGTTACCAACGCCGTTGACTGGATGGAGATCACGTTCTTGCGGTAGTCGAAGTCCCACGCAAAGTAACGGAAAAATCCCACCAATAACTCGGCGGTACTCTGCCTGTTCTGCGCTGCAAATTGCACTAGCAAGTCTGGTTTATTAGGGACTGGTGAGTAGAAGTAGGTGTTGCATTCTACTCCCTCCGTGGGATGCTTCACCAGCACCTTCACCGGTATCGGGGCAGTTGGACCCACATCGGACCCACCCCATGTAGGAGGTAGTCGCTGCAGATTTGGGACTAGCGAGGGAGTAGAGGGCGACGCCGCGCTCGACTTGCTGTGCAGCGCAAGCGTCTGCAGGTAGTGTATCAAGCACAGGATGTAGCCGTAACTACTCAGTGTGCCGTCCCCCGGCGAGTTGATCTGCCGCTGCTTCACCCAGTGTTTGATAATAAAAGCAAGCTCAACGACTCTCTTGTCCACGTCACTATACGTGCGCAGAAGCTTGGTGTTAGCTATAGCAAGCGGATTGTTGAAGGAAATATCACAGTCTAATCCCGTCAACGGATCTTTGAAGTTGACTATAGGGATTCTCGCGGTAGCGCGGGACGTCACCTCTTGCATCTGCAGCTCCACTAGCTTGTCGGCGATTGCTTGTATTGTCGCGGCGTTATCCGCGGCAAGCACAGTGTCGCGCGGGAATATCATGCACATGTCCACGTCGGCGTTGTCTGAGCCGAAGTTATTCACGGACGAGCCGTACAGCGCCAACTTGGTGTCTGCGGGGACGATCCCCGAGGCCTGCAGGATGCTCTCAACGCGTGCGCGCACTCCTTCGCGCTTGCTGCTGTAGTCACTCGACGGCAACAGACTAGGTAGCAGCTGCTTGATGGCGTCATTCATATCTACTAACGATTTCTGATAGCTTTCCGGTGTGACAGTTGTGGCGGAGTAATCCCTCGGGATGAGTCCGAACTCGTGCAAGCGACCGGCGTCTAGTGAGATATGCGACAAGAAGTAGCGGTTCAACAGAGGGCAGTAGATCCCCTCCAGCTCCGCCACTTCCTCCTTGATGTCGCCGCTCAGCAGCGACCACGCGATCCCGTTACCTCTAAGCGCAGCAAAAGTATCGTGGGACTCCGCATGCAACCGACTTATCTGCCGGATTTGCCCCCAAATACTCTTTTCTTTCTCTTTCGATGCATCAACGGCACTACTTACACCGGTTGGGGCTTCGGGATCCACACCACCCGCGGCCTCTATCGAACTGATCTTGCTTTCCATGACTTCCATCTCTACAATCGTGCTGCGCACCAGCTTGATGACGTGAATGATACACTTGTTGAGGTAATACTGCGCGGTTTCCCCGTGTATTGGCTTGCCGCTGTTGCGCAGGCCCTTGATGGTGCCGCATAGCTGCGTCAGCGCCTTCTGATAGGCTTTATCTTCGAAAGAATCTAAACAAAACTTGACATTTGACGTCACGTCGACATCCGTCAAGTCAATGGTGAAGTAGATGCTCGTGGCAATGGTAACCAGGGACTTCTCCTTGAGTGAGTGAGTGAGTAGGTGAGTAGGTGAGTGAGTGAGTAGGTGAGTAGGTGAGTGAGTAGGTGAGTGAGTAGGTGAGTGAGTGGGTAGGTGAGTGAGTGAGTACCTTGCTGCTGTCGTCGAAGACGCGGAAGACAAATTGTCCCGCTGATTTCGGCGCATAAAACTGCACTTTCCCCTTGACGATACCCAGTCCCGTGGCGGAATCCCGTGTGCGCAACGAGTTACGCGAGTTAATTTGCACTGATTTCGCGATGATACACGGGCTGTTGAAGGGGGATCCGTAGCGGACCAAGCCGATGACGAAGGTGTTGCCGAGGCTCTCGAGGTCGCTCTCATTGAACTGCCAATGCACGTTCATGTACAGGCCGGGGCGGATCACGACTCCTTCCAGCTCGCATAGGGTTTCGCCGTTATTCCGGTTTTGTAAAGCAAATTCTACTTTTCCAAACTGATTTTTGGTGCTTCGGAACATGGGTTTCTTCTGCGCAACAGCGGCGTCACCACCTTCGCCGTCGGCGGCGCTCGTGTTACTAGTTGTGCTGTCACTTCGCATTTTTTTGTCACTATCTGCGCTGCTACTAGCGGCCGCGGCGGCGGCGTTGCCACCTGCGTAGACATCAGCACCAACTGCCGGTTTGCTGCCATCTTCACCACTAATACTGGCTTGCGCCAACATGGTACGCAGTCCATTTACACTATTGTTTGCACTATTGATCACTGGATGAGAGCTCAAAGAGGCGGGATTCATCGGTATTGCAGGAGGCGCGGCGCCATACAACACGCGACTATGTGGATCAATCGGCAGTTGTTGCTGTTGTTGTTGCATGTATTGCTGATGCTGGCCTAAAGGAATAGGCATACCCAGCTGTTGCTGAAATAATTGCGTGCCGGGATTACTAGATGCAAGGCGTTGCTGTTGATGCATTTGTTGCTGCATATGCAATAGCTGTTGTAGTTGTATGTGTTGTTTTTGCATGTGTAATTGCTGTTGCATATGCAATTGCTGTTGCATTAGTACTTGCTGCTGTACTGGCGTTGGTATTGACTGTTGCTGCATTGACATTAGTACTGAATGTTGCTGCATTGGCATTTGCTGCATTGGTATTGGTACCTGCTGCTGTTGCTGTTGCTGTGCAAGCTGCATCCTTTGCAACTGTTGAAATGTTATTGGCTGGACATTATAAGGGGATCCATTCGTGCCTTGTGGGTCATTAGGACCATTATAAGACGAGGCAGGAGTCTTCAAAAACGAGGAGGCCAAGGACTCTATCGACTCCGAATCCGCTTCATCCTCAGCCGCCTGCTGTAATTGTGATAACAATGTCTTAATGTTGGCATAGAACCTTCCCTCGTCGCGAGAAGCCATGTAATCCTCAAAAACACGCAATGCCCTCGGATCACCGCTATCCTTTAGCTGCTTGAAGCGGATCAAGCTCTCGTTGTCGATGGAACCCTTGTTCATTGTTTTAAATTCCTTCAATTTCCTTCAGTGATCGCATCGAAAATTCAGCGGTAAGGCCGCTTTGACCTTGTGAGGGACCAAACCTGCTTTATTTAGAGTGGAAGAGACAGGGGGGTTGATTGGAGAGAAGCAGCCAAGCTAGCAAGCAGCTATATCGCGGTTATTGATGTGTGCTTACAATCCCAACAATTGAGACCACACCTCGCACCCGGCCCCTCGCGCTCACGCTCAGCGCTTGCAAAACAAAAGAACCGAAAAGAAAGGAATGCTTGCCGCCAAGAAGCTTCCCGAGGTGCTACGGACGGCTTTGCACGATGGTGTTGATGGACTGGCTCTAATGACCGCTGAAGGCTCACTTTTATGCGCAGTTGCAGTACCAGATGCAGCTATGAATGATACTTCATTGGCAGCTATCTCATCTTCGTTATGGAATAACTACCTTCAAGCGACTCCCGCTGTTAACATGCACTTACTGCGATTAGAGCAAGGTACAGTTGGAGTGATTAAAGGTGGAAGTGGATTTGTACTTGCAGCTTATGGTGAAAAAGTCTCTACTGGTTTATTGAAAGGAAGATTAGAGGCATTAAGCCAGTACTTTTTACGAGTGTTTGAACAGTTACAATAGTTTGTAGCACGTATTCTGATTGTATTTTATGTATTTAAAAACTGTATTTTACATTTTACAAATGAGCAAAAATTATCTATTTCTTAATCCTACAATGCTGGTTTACTTCCATACCATGAAGACTTGGCAGGTGAGGCAGTGGGTGCTGCTCCACTAGTTTCTTCTGCAGAGCTACTTGCAGCTGTAAATGCATTTCCTGTTATTGCAGTTGCACCTCTTTTTCGTAAATCCATTTTAAATTGTTCCGTTGAACTTGCAACGTCTCTTGGACGACATATCATGTACAACAACGTCAACATGGCCATAATAAAGATTATATACGTGAACACTTTGTAGCGGTAGAACGTGCCGTAGAAGTTCAAGTTCATAATCTGAACGAAAAATATTGAATAAGCATCCGTGAAACTCGTGTACCCACTGAACGCGTAGATGCAGAACTGTATAACTGGCACTGTAACCCATAAAATGACTGCGTTGTTGAACAGAAACGAGTTTACATAGGTGCCGTTGAATTTCATGGGGTGGATGTTGATACACAAGAAGCGTAACCCGATCTTGAAGCAGCCAGCGGTTGTGCATAGCAGCAGGTACAAGGCTAAACCCGCGTACGTAAGATCGCCGAACATAGGGAACCAAGAGTCGAATGTTGGTAAATATCCATCCAAGAACAGCAGAACTGGCGGGTCCAGCAGCATGTAGACTATGATATGGATCAGCCAAATGACGGAAACAAAGCCACTGATTATCCCGCCTATCAAGTTGAAGTATGGCGTCAACACTTTCACGTCATCATTCGATCCTTTGACTAACCGCATCTCTTCTACATCGCGCTGCAGGATGTAAACCATCTGATTCAACTTGTTCATTTCTAGCCTATCCGCAATTATCCGCTTCCTCTTTTCGCCTCGTGACGCGAAGGAAGTGGCGAATGCATTTCTTTCTTTTTGTAATATTTGAGTAATTTCTATGAGTTCCGACGTTCTTTCTTGCACTTCCGTCTCGAGTTGATGCAATTTATCAGGCGATAACCTGACGGGGCGGTACAGAAACGAGACAACTAAATCGAATGGTAGTGACACAAGACCAACACCAGCGAAGATGGAGAATGACCACCATCCGATCCAGCCGAGTAAAGCGATGACATAAATTGGGAAATCTACACGGAAGGTGACGTATTCATCAGAAGAAACTTCACTTGCGGCATATGCCGCGAATACAGACGACGACACTTCGGTGTCAATATAATCACTAGCATCACTAGTGATAGTCATGTTAATATTGGTAACTGTAACTTCTATCATATCAAGTACACTGTGATCATAATTCACGACAGGAATGTTGACAGTGCCGCGTGAGAAATACAACGATACTACAAGCACAAGGAAACCACCACCAACTACTACAGTAGTACAAAAGGCAGTTAAAAATTTAGAGCTGGTAGCTCTTCCCTCCTTATTCATCATACTACCATCATCTGCTTCATAATAAACGATTGAAAATGGTATCACAAGGACCACGGTTAAACAAATAATACAGAATAGTGCTTCCCACACGTAAGTAAAATCAATTCCACCACACACAGAGTTACCTAAGTAATGAAATGAGTAATAGCTAAACTACTAATTTAAAATATCATTTCCCTTACCAATATTGGAAGAGTAGTCGCATGTTGGATTGCCCCCATTGTTGGCGTAGTCGATAGGCATCATGCACACAGACATCGTTGCAAGCTGCAAGGCGAACACGATGACTACCTTGGCCAGGTACGACTGATTCTTGTCATCTGGATGCTGCCATTGAACCATTGTATAGAAGTTCAAGAACAGCAAAATCAATAACATCAGCACGATGCCCACCACCAAGAATGGGTCTACCACTGGAGCGGTGTACATCGCTCTTTCTTTTTTGTTTTTTTAACTGTATTTTTCCGAATTTGCCCGAAAACCAACCCTAGCTGATACAAAGAAATAATTATAATTATACAAAGATACAAGAAGAGTATGCGGCTGCGCCACCAGGCGCGTAGTCACTTGAATGCAGTCACCACATCCCCTACTTTTTCAGAATTATTCAAATTTTGAGCCAGTAGCAGCTTGAGTGTTACTAGTTTCTCTTCTAGTTTGAGATACTGCAATTGTAACTCTTCATATTCTAAATTCTTGTTAGCTAACGCGACTCTGGAGATGGCCAATGCCTTACCCAAGCTATCACTATTATCGAGTCCGGTCGATTTATTGTTCTCATCTAAATTTGTTAACCATTTACGATTGGAAATACCATAAATAAGTGGTTCATCGTTTATAGCGACTGACATGTCGGCGAGGAACTCTTTGAACTCTTCCTTCTTCAACATCTTCTTATCTTTGCGATCATAATAATGAAACACAATTTCCCTATATATCAAGGTAAAAACTAAGTTAAGAGACGACGTGGTACATAAAAAATAGGATGCTTTACCGTCTCAATTCAACCCACTGCGAATTTGCCATTGAAATTTGGTCTATCCGAAGTCCTGTAACTGCCAACAAGAATTGATACCTATTCAACCCGATTCCATCGTAATCGAAAGTCCTAAATGCAGCATCAGCCCATTGCGGTGAATTACCACCTTTTAACATTTCAATAACAAATCTCTCAAGTTGTAATCTCTCTCCAGGTGCATCACCATCCCTTACAGTCAATGCTTGTTCCACTAACGCATCAGCAAATTGTACAAATATAGCATCTCTTTCTTGTGCTCTTGAACCGTAGTCACTATATCCTAGAGCGTTCAGTTTGCTAACCAGAGCTGGATCAATCTCTTTGTTATTCTTTAAACTATTTGCACTGTGATTACTGTTATTAATGGATGATGTATAGAGAGCTTCTACTTGCTCCATTCCTGAATCTGTCTTATCATTTGTCGTAGAAGCTGTTGATACACTTGATGTTAATTCCGAAGATATTTTACCCAGAGTCTTCGATACCCCAGAGAGCAACGACGACCCCTTGCTCAGGATGTGAGATGCCATCAACACTCTCGTATTCACACTCACGCCTCACGCCTTCAACTTAGGAAGGTCATTGAATATTCGGCGAGGCTAAACGGTGCATTGTCGGTACTGCAGCATGAAGTATAGTAACATCATTAGAATAGAAGAGTCGAAGAGATATAGTAGTTCCTTCTGCTGACTAGCTGATCAAACTTGTGACTATTTCGGCTTGTCGATGATAGGGTGTTGAATAATAAAGATTCTAAAAGTTTAAGTTGTTGACTTGCCAGCTATGACTACCCGTGTTTATTTAAGTAACTGATCACCTCTATCACTTCATTCCTTTCTTCACTTTTGAGGTTTGTACCCTAGCAGGTCCATGCAGAAAGAGGAGAAAAAAGGACATTCAACTAGAAAAGATGAACCGATCCATCGTCGAGATCAGCTTTAAGGTGCGTCCCAGTGACACCAATTACTTGCCTTCTCACTCATATACTAGTTGCCGAACAATTCATTACTTGCTCACTCATGGATATCTTGTTACTGGACGTAATATCATTTTAGAATATATTTGACGTCTTTCCCTTGTGATTTACTGATTTACTGATTTGCTGAACTAACTTACTGCCAATTGTCTCCTTGTCCCGTTCTCTTACTCATATTACTCTCTATTTTCATAGGTTGTGGCGAAGGTAAAGGTAGGTGAGGATGTTCGACTATGTGGTAATATCCCAGCATTCGGTAGCGACGATCCCAATCTAGCAGTTTCATTGGTAACTTCACCTAGCACATACCCTTGGTGGAAGACGAAGGAGCCATTATATTTACCAGGGACGAAGATCAAATATCGCTATTGTATATTCTCTGGCGGAAAGTTTAATAGATGGGAAGGTGGCGAAAAAGAAATTATTAGAGAATTAGATACTATAGGTGCAGATGCTAGTGTAAACGAGGTGAATGACATCCTCGATGTTACTCCTGATGAAGCAAAGAAAGTATTCTCCAATGCAGAAATGATGAAAATAATGAAACCATTATCACCAAGTCGTAACAACGGTAGTAACATCACAACAGGCGGCACAACAACCACTGCAAGGTCTTTCAAGTCTCGCCAGTTCATAGAGTGGAGCAAACGAGTGCAAAAGGACCAATTCCTCTCTCAATCCGACGGTGTAATCATTGTTTCTTACTTCTTACCTGTCACATTAAGTAAAAACCGCGAAGGTAACTGGTCTGCAGCATGGGACAGCGAGAATTTATTAGCTCTCTCACTAGATGCAAGAGTAACGTGGGTCGGCAGCATCCGGTACCAAGGCGCGCCTATTCCGCAGGAGGACGAGGAAGCCGTGTCGCGCGTGCTAAGTGAGTTCAACTGCTACCCAATATTCATCAACGCAGCAATGCACTATCAATTTTATGACATCTTTTGTAAACAGAATTTATGGCTGTTGTTGCACCAAATCGCGGATGTTTATGGCCCAGTTAACCACAGCGACATCGGCGCCAAAGGCCAGCAGGATCTGTGGTTCACCTACAGCACCATCAACCGCATCTTCCGTGACAAGGTGGTTGAGGTGTTCCACCAAGGCGACCACATCTGGATCCACGGCTTCCACCTCATGCTGCTGCCATCCTTCTTGCGCAGGTTCTTGCAACTAGCGAAAATTGGATACTTCTTTCATACTCCGTTTCCTTCGAGCGAGATCTGGCGCACGATCACGAGGCGGGAGGATCTGCTGCGAGGAATTCTTTGTGCTGATCAAATTGGCTTTCATTTGTATGAGTATGCGCGTCACTTCTTGACATGTTGTCATCGTGTGCTTGGATGTGGATCGGAGATGAACTCATCGGGGACACTAGTTGTGAATATAGATGGTCGCGAGGTGGCAGTTACTTGCATACATACCGGTGTTGATTTACCCAAGTTACAAGTTGCCTTGAGCACTGACAAGTTCGCACTAGATCTGAAATCTTGGCGTGAGAAATTTCCTAACAAAATTGTTGTTGCTGGTATTGATCGCCTTGAACGTTTGAAGGGAATCCCGTTAAAATTAGCTGCAATTGATGAGTTTTTAGAAGAAAATCGCAAGTATATTGGACGCATTGTCTTCACCATCATCGGGATCACGGCGCTGGAGCGCGGCGATGACTACCGCCAGACGCTGTGCGACGTCACGACTCAAATCAAGAAAATAAACACCAAATATAATGATTTAATTGTATATTTCGAAGAGCGGAAGGACAGTGATATCCGCATAGCTCAGCGCCTTGCTTACTTCGCGGGATCAGATATTCTCATGATAACGGCTACTCGCGATGGCTTGAATAGATACCCAATGGAGTACACAGTAGCAAAGCAAAAAGCAGGAGAAATACTCGGCATTGACTACCCTGTTGCTATCGGAGAGGAGTGTGTAGGGCAAAGCATGATAATTATGAGTGAGTTCATATCGTCATCACGCGTGATGCGCGGCGCTCTAACGGTCAATCCGTGGCGGTTAGACGAGGTCAAAGCCGCGTTATTACTAGCTTTAGAAATGAATAAGTCAGAGAGATTCGACCGTACCCGGCGCAACCTCGAGTTCAGCACGCGGCTTACCACCACGAACTGGGCCACGCAAGTCTTGCATGACTTGAAGTGTGTGACTAAAAATGATGATCCAACAGAGAATTTTGCCGTTGGTTTTGGAATGGGTTATCGGGTTATGGGAGTAAAAGCGGGATTTCAACCGCTTGATTTAAGCGCGTTAGGGAAGAGCTACCGCGTGGCGAATCACCGCTTGCTTGTCTTTGATTGGGGAGGTACTTTGGTGGCAGAAAACGACAAGTCTGACAAGCTGCAAGCATACGCACTAGCGAAAGGTCATGGAAGTCGCACGGGCCCCACCAAGGCCCTGAAGGACGCGCTGGAAGCGCTGTGTTTAGACCCGCGAAACATCGTCTTCGTGGTGTCAGGCAAGGAGGTCAAAGCGGTTTCATCCTTTTTTGGTGATGTCAAAGGACTTGGGTTAGGTGCAGAGCACGGCTTCTACTATAAATGGCCCAATAGTGAAACAGATGGGCTGCGACTTAGCGTGTTCGATAAGGACGCCAAATCGCGCTGGCAAACCGTGCAATCCCTCGGGGATCAGTCTTGGAAGGAGGCGGCGCTCATGGTGATGGATATATACACACAGCGGACACATGGTGCCTATATTGAGCAGAAAGGTTCGGCGTTGATATGGCAGTTTAGAGACGCAGATCCCGAGTTCGGCTTCATGCAGTCGAAGGAGTTAGAAGAGAACTTGCGCGGTGTCTTGTCCGCATTTCCCGTGGAAGTACTACGCGGTGGTGGTGTGTCGGATGGCTACATTGAGGTGCGTCAAACAGGAGTCAGCAAAGGTTTATTCATTGAACACGCTCTTGCCACACTAACGGCTCTAGAGAAAGAACCCACATTTATTCTCGCGATTGGAGACGATGCTAGTGACGAGCCCATGTTCGATGCACTGAATAGAATCAACGACATCAAGGAGAACATCAATATCTTCGGGGTAAGCGTGGGGAAGAAGCCAACATCCGCGTCATCGTATGTTGACGATCCAGCGGCAGTCATGGAGGTGCTAGAGACGTTAATCAAGTCGACGCAAAGAGACAAGCGCTTCTTCTCGTCTATTGATTTACCATCACAAGCTGCTTATACAGTTGCATCACCACTAGACTTGTCATCACATGGAAGGGATTCACTAGGTACACAAGGAAGAGCTTTGTCTGTTGGCAACTTGGTTAGTAGAGATCCCTCAGCAGAGCCAGAGACAGTGCGAGCAGGTAAAACACGCAATCCTTGGGACTTGAAGCAAACACCCACCTCAACCGCGAAGGACATCAACAACATCACTCGCTCGACATCTTACTTATCAATGAATCACTACCTGGACAATATCGACGACAAAAACGCAGACGGAGAGGACGATTGCGGCATCTTCTTCTAGCGCGTCCCGCCTCGACGATTTCCATATTGTAATAATAACGACGATTCTGTGTTCACTTCTTCTTGCGCACCTGGTTGGTGGTTTGCATGTGATGAGTACCTATGTACACTTATGAATAAAAGTAAAAACACTTTTCTTTGATTATCAAAACATAAGTTGGATTACACTGATGCATAACTCGACACCACTCTCTCACTACTCACTCACTCACTCACTCACTCACTCAACACTGACTCCACACCACCGGCCCGATGTGACCGTTAGGGATTTCGAGCAACCCAAGAGGAAGCAAAAATATCGAAGAAGAGACTTGCGCCATGTTTATGAAGGACTTCATCGGCGAGGCTCGTGCCACAGCCATCGAGGAAGACTTCCGCAATACTATTGAGATCTTCAAGCAGCTTACATACCGCGAGGTGCGACCATGGAGCGAATTCTTTACACAATTTAAGATTCCAACGTGGGCACTTAAGAATATTGAACAGCGCGTCACCACGAATGTGTTGCATTACCGCAGCAACTATCTCATCATTATGGCGATTGTATTGATCCTGCAAATACTATTTGCACCACTAGTACTACTGTCGTTACTGGTATGCTTTATTGTGACTATTTACCTTTTGATCGTGATGAAAGGCAAGTCCATTGTTATTGGTGAGGTAATAATAAATGAAAAGGGGAAAAAGTTAGTAGCTTTAGTGCTATCGGGAGTACTACTGCTTATTAGCGGTGCCGTGGGACAAATATGGTGGGGATTCATGTATGGTATTGCCTTATGCGGTATCCATGCATTCTTACGTCCAAGAAATGTATCATCAAAAACAAACAAACTATATGAAGGTGCGACATTTCTTCTTGCTAGCTTACTCACTCACTCACTTACTGTCTTAATTTTATCAACTAGAATTCAAATTAAATGGCTATAACTCGTGGTTTGGCTTCGCTGAAGGAAACAGCAGCAGTAGCAACACTGACGTCGATCCCGAGAATCCAAAGGTAGAAGACGACAGCTCCGAGTCCAGTTCCTTCACATCTAATGATGCCGTTAGAAAAAGAATTTCTGCCAATGGTACCTCGCACTAATCTCTGTTACATCTAACCTACACACTGATCCTACTGCCACCCACAAGAAACGAGTGAGTAAATCTGTTGATGAAAAATTACAATATATATATATGTTATAGTACTGTGTTATAAGACTGCCTAGTTACTGGTGCTCTTGATCCAATCAAGGTTGAGTAAATCGCGCGCCTCCATGCGCTCACATGGTGTCGGTTTGAGGAGTCGGTTGATGACTTGTTGGGCACTCAATGATACATTTGTATTTGTATAATTTAATTTACCGTTATGAGTTTTGATTTTCTCGTATGTCATCGCCTTGAAGTAAGAAAGTGAGTGAGTAAGTACGTGAGTAAGGAAGTGAGCGAGTGTGTACCTGCGCATCCAACTCTGCGGTTGCCACGTCGCTGGAGTCACCACTTTTAGGTCGTTTCTTTTCTAAAAATGGCGTTCTACCGACTAGTATCTCGTACATGAATATGCCCATCGCCCAGAGGTCCACCGTGTAGTTGTGCCCGGTGGCCAGGATGATTTCGGGCGCCAGGTACTCGGGAGTCCCGCACATGGTGTACCGATAGTCCGTCTTGTTTATCGAATGCACCGCCCATCCAAAATCAGCCAGTTTGAGTCTACCATCTTCACATATTAATACATTTTCAGGCTTTAAATCCCTGTGAATCACATGGCGTTCATGCATATAGTGTATGGCAGAGGCGACGTCGAACATGTACTGCTTACATACATCCTCCGTGACAACGCCGCCATTCTTTGCTATGTGTCGGAACAACTCGCCGCCGGCAAGGAACTCTAATATCAAATATACACTTTTAGAATCATGGAAATAGCCGTATAACTGCACGATATTCTCATGCTTCAACCGACTTTGGATCTCCACCTCCCTGAGGACGAGAAGAAAGTGAGTGAGTGAGTGAATAGTGAGTGAGTGAGTGGGTATATACCTGCGGAGCATGGAGATGGTGTTCGAGGCTTGCATCTGGCCTTTGAATAACACTTTCAGTGCACAAGGAGCATTAGTTTTCTTCTGCTTTGCTAGGTATACATTACCGAATTTTCCTTTTCCTAAAGGTTTTCCAAGACTGAAATCATCGAGTAACCAGGGTCGTGACTCTTGTTGTTGTTGCTGCTGCTGTTGCCGCACCTCATCTTCTGTAACACTATTTCTGGCGGATAAAAATCCAAAACGATCTCTATCACTATCAATACTACCTACTGAGGATCGTCGTGAGTTGTTTGACTTACACAATTTTTCCAGTAACTTATTTGTATTTTCACTACTATTGAATACTGTTGTTGTTGCAGAATGATGGGTAAAAGGACCATGAGCACTTGTATTGTCACTAATATTAAAAACTGTTGTTGGATGAACGGTAAATGGACCAGGAAGAGCCCCATTCAACTCTCCCTCCACTGTATCCATCTGATTCTCTCTTCCTTCTTGAGACAGCTTTGAAGGGGTTCTTATACGCATTGGACCACCAAGAAAGCTAGTCCTTTTCTTAATTAACGGCGATTGTAAGAAATCTTGATGTTGATTCTCTTTTCCCGCAGATGGTACAGGAGAAAGCACCTTTACTGGTGGAGGCGACAAGGCAGCTGCTGGCTCATCACGAACTAACACCCTCTGGGGACCACCACTGCTGATGCGTCTCATCGTCTCGCACGCAATAACAC
>JACCDO011496832.1_pt1 | contig 19759 bp, 15 predicted proteins | sample 7446101 | NCBI WGS metagenome assembly JACCDO01 (sample SAMN15323440, study PRJNA562643) | freshwater metagenome | isolation source: river surface water | place: USA:Blue River Watershed | collected 2017-08-16
AAAACAATGAGCCTGTCCACCCAGGGCAAACCATCGCTGGCCATGCTCACCTGTTGCCACAGCAACAGCACGAGGAAATACAAAGCCACTTTACGGACATGAAATGCCTCGACAGAAAGCCGCCACACATCGGGGCGTCCCTGCCAAAGCATTTTTTCGTTTTGAGGCAAAGCCTCAGGCAAGCCGGGTTCGGCTTCCCACTCATGCTCGTGAATCGCTCTCACAGCATGGGCTCCATGCGTTCAGGCGATGCGTAAAGTGTCCCTGCGCCGTAGACCGCACAGATTTTTTCCTCTTCGAGGAAGGTCACTTGCTCGGCCGACTTCAATACAGGCACATCGGAAAACTGATGGGCATTCAGGGCGTGAACATGGACCCCATCTTTTTTGATGCGGGCAAAAGTCACGGGGACAAGTCGATGACTGCCATCGGGCAATTGCATTTCGATGTAGCGGAACATCATTTCTGAGCGATCGACCCAGAGGTCAACCACTCGGCCTGCCTCAAGCCGATCGGCACCCCAGACAGGAAGGCCTCGGGGATCAATGTCGCGATGGGCAATGCCGTGATCGCTGGCCACGCGAAGGGGGACGATCTTGACCTCGCCGTGGTAAGTGCGGTCTGGCACATCGGCCCGGTTGGCCCAGGCGCCAGGACCAACGCCTGCGGTGAGGGGGTTACCCACGGGGTCCAGCGGTGCGCCATTCCAAGCGTGTGAAGGCTGAGCTTGGTAGCTGCCGTCAGCGCGATCGGGATCGGGGCTGAGCGTGACGTGACCGCCTTCATGCAAATACGCTTTGGGCTCGGGCACAGGCGGCCAGCCCTCGATGTGCGGTCCGTTTTCGCGACCGCTGTCCATGGGGTAGCCCTCGCGATGGTTTTCCCTCACGAGGTAATACAGCAGCCCAAAAAAGAACAGCCAAAACAGATACAGCACAATTTGTGCGACATCCACATATTGGGTGATGGCTCCAGTTCCCATGATCTCTCTCCTTGATGAATGGGACAAATGCCTCAGCTTGGCAATTCAGCCAGGCCAAAACGGCGGGAAGAATCCGAATTCGTGGTCTTGGCCTTGCGCAACATCGGCCCCAAGGCAACCATGACCACAAACAACAAATACATTTCGAGGTGATAGACAAAGCTGTAGCCCGTCACCGGTGACTGCAAGACCTCACCGAGCTGGCCGCTGGTCGCGAGGGCATCGATGCCGTCACGGATACCGCCGCCCAATGCCATGGCCAAACCATTGGCGGTGGCTTGCACAGCACCCCAAGCTCCGAGCACCAGGCCACTGAGCTGGGCATCACCAAATTCCATGGCAGTGACCAACATGCCCACCGCAAACAGGCCGCTGCCAAATCCAATCAGCATCGCCCCCAGGTGAAACAGCAGTGCGAACTGCAAGGGGGCTGAAAAAATCACGCAAGGAAATGCCACCATGCCCATCACCAAACCCAGTGCAGAAAGGCGGCAGGCGTTCATGCCCTTGCTCAGCCAATAGGCCGACAAGCTAAAGGCCAGCAAACTGCCCAGACCCGTTTGAGCGGTCAGCCAACTCGTGTCGCCCACGCCCAAATGAAGCACTTCGCCACCGTAGGGCTCCAAGATCACGTCTTGCATGCCAAAAGCCAGCGTGCCCAAAGCCACAGTCCATAAAAAGCGGCGCATGTGTGCTTGCTGCATCAACATCCCCCAGCGCATCGAGAAGCCACCCGATTCGCGAGGCCCACGCTTGGCGCTGCGGGCTTCTTGCTTCCACATGGAGATGAGGTTGACCACCACGATGGTGACGGCCGTGCCTTGAATGACTTGAATCAGCCGCTTGGGGCTGAAGTCTTGTAAGAGTGCGCCATAAACAGCGCCACCAGTGATCAGTCCAATGAGCAACATGGCGTAAAGCAAGGCCACCATTCGGGGACGTTTGGATTCCTCCATCACGTCATTGGCCAGAGCCATGCCAGCAGTCTGGGTGATTTGCAGACCTGCGCCTGTGACCAAAAAGGCCAAGCCAGCACCGAAGCGACCCAGCCACAACTCGCCGCCTTGTGCCTCGGACAACAACAAGAGGGCAAAGGGCAAGATGGCCAATCCACCAAACATCAGCAGACTGCCCATCCACAAATAAGGAATGCGGCGCAAACCCAGGGCCGAAGGATGGGTGTCGCTGCGGTCACCGATGAGGGCGCGCAAAGGTGCAAAGACCATGGGAAGGGCCACTGAAAGCGCAACCCACCAGGCGGGCACGCCCAATTCCAAAATCATCACGCGGTTGAGCGTGCCGACCAGCAAGGCGGTGACCAAACCGATGCCCCATTGAAAAAGCGACAGCCTCAACAAGCGGCTGACCGGCCAGTCGGGGCTGGCCACTTCGGCAAACGGCATGGCCCGCATGCCCAGGGTGCGAATCCACTGGGGCACGGGAATGCGAACGCCGAGTTTGGCTTTCATCGTCGCACCTCCCAGGCTTGCGAGATGTAAAAGCCTCGGTTGATGCGCTCCGTTCTAGCCCGATGCCATTGACCTTGATGCAAGCCGGAGTGCAAGTCCAGATCGAGACGGTGAGGGTCTATGGGCTGCAGGCTGGGGGAGCGGTCGCTGCGCGGGAACCAGCGGCCTACTCTGTGCATGGCCGCCAGCATGGGCGTGCGAGGCGCAATCGTGAAGAGCATGGAATGACGGCAGCGGCGACTGAGCGCATTCAAGGCTTGAACGATGTCACTTTGTTCGTAATGGATGAGCGAGTCCATCGCCACCATGTGATCGAACTCACCCCAAGCGGGGTCCAGCATGTCGGCACTGGCGAATTCGATTCGACTTGCCAATTCGGGATGGGTTTGCGACAAACGTTCCCTGGCCAACTCGACCAAAGTGGGCGAGAGGTCGATCGCCACCACCTTGGCTCCTCGGCGAGCGGCTTCAAGGGCCAAAGCACCCGTGCCACACCCGGCATCGAGCAATCGACGGCCACTGAGGTCATCTGGCAACCAAGACAGCAACAAATTGCGCATTTGATCGCGGCCTTCTCGCACCGTTTGGCGGATTCGGCCCACGGGTTCGTTGGAGGTCAATCGCGCCCAGGCCTTGGCCGCTGTGCGGTCAAAGTACTCGGCGATCTCTTCGCGGCGTTGTGCATAGGTGGGGGCTTGCATCAATCAAATCCCAGCAAATCAAAAATGTCTCTGTCTTTCATGGCGCTCACATCCATGGGTTCGGTCCCATCCCAAAGCCTTTGGGCCAGCTTGAGGTATTCCTGTTGCACGGCAAGGACTGCAGGTGTGGCTTCAAGCTCAAAGAGGGTGCACTTGCTCAATCGGCTGCGGCGGATCTCGTCGAGCAAGGGAAAGTGCGCCAGGGTTTGCAAGCCCACTTGTTGGTTGAACTTGTCGATTTGGTCAGTGGCATCGCTGCGGTTGGCAACCACGCCGCCCAAACGCACTTTGTAGTTTTTGGCTTTGGCACCGATGGCTTGAACGATGCGGTTCATGGCAAAAATCGAATCGAAGTCGTTGGCAGTCACGATCACCGCTCGGTCTGCGTGCTGCAAAGGCGCTGCAAAGCCGCCACACACCACATCGCCCAACACGTCAAAGATCACCACATCGGTGTCTTCAAGCAAATGATGTTCTTTGAGCAGTTTGACGGTTTGCCCCACCACATAGCCGCCACAACCTGTGCCCGCAGGTGGGCCGCCAGCTTCTACGCACATGACGCCGTTGTAGCCTTCAAAGACAAAGTCTTCCAGTCGCAACTCCTCAGCATGGAAATCGACCGACTCCAACGCATCGATCACGGTGGGCATGAGCTTCTTGGTCAAGGTGAAGGTTGAGTCGTGTTTGGGGTCACAACCGATTTGAAGCACCCGCTTGCCCAGCTTGCTGAAGGCCACCGACAAATTGGAAGAGGTGGTGCTTTTGCCAATGCCGCCTTTGCCGTAGACGGCAAAAACCTTGGCTTGGCCGATCTGCACATGAGCGTCCATGTGCACTTGCACGCTGCCTTCACCATCTGCACCCTTGCGAATGCTGGAGAGGGGAACGCGGGTGGTTTCAACGAATCGGTCGTTCATACTGCCAGTCCTTCCTGTATGCCTTCTAGGCGGTCTTCAAGCTCTGCACCTGCCAGTTGCAGGGCCTGCAAGGTGGCTTCATCGGGTTGCCAAAAGCGTCGGCGTGAGGCTTCCAGCAAACGGTTGGCGAATTTGGACGAGGCTGCCGGATTGAGCGCGGCCATGCGTGCCCTCATGTCGGGGTCAAGGATGAAGGTCTCGGCCAATTGCTGATAGACCCAAGGTTTGACTTGTCCTGTGGTGGCCGACCAGCCCAAGGTGTTGGTGAGGTGGGCTTCGATGTGACGAACGCCCTCATAGCCGTGTTGCAACATGCTCTCGTGCCACTTGGGGTTGAGCATCCGGGTTCGGGTCTCCAGGGACACTTGCTCGCTCAAGCTGCGAACCACGCCAGCCCCTTGGGTCTGGTCGCCGATGTAGACAGGTGGCATGGTGGCCGCGTCAACGCTGTGCTGCTGCCTGGCTTGCCAGACGGCGCGGCTGATGCCACCCAGCGTGTCGAAATAGGTGTCGATGCTGGTGACACCCAGTTCCACCGAATCGATGTTTTGATAGGTCAGAGACACGCTGGCCAAAGTGTGTTGGAGCAGGGCGTTTTGGCGCTGTGCCTTGCCGTTCACGTCGTAGGCAAAGCCTTTGCGCTGGGTGAAGGCATTGCCCAATTCGTCTTCTTCGCCCCAGCATCCGCTGTCAATGAGGTGGTTGACGTTGGCCCCATATGCGCCTTCTGCATTGCCAAAGACCCGCAAGGAAGCAGCCTCCAGGTCACAGCCATGTTCGGCCATGAAGGCCAGGGCGTGACGACGAACGAAATTGAGATCGGGGTCTTCGTCTGCGCTGGCGGCCAGTTGGGCGGCTTGCGCCAGCAAACGGATTTGCAGCGGCAGCAGGTCGCGGAAGATGCCCGATAGCGTGATCACCACATCGATGCGTGGGCGCCCCAGCTCTGCCAGCGCAATGAGTTCAGCGCCGCTCAATCTTCCGTAATTGTCAAAGCGGGGCTTGGCGCCCATCAGGGCCAAGGCTTGCGACAGCGGGCCACCTTCGCTTTTGAGGTTGTCGGTTCCCCAAAGCACCATGGCCACAGTTTGAGGCCACTCGCCCGAGTCGGCACGGTGTCGGTCCAGCAGCTTTTGGGCTTGGACGAATCCGTCCTTGACCGCATGTCGAGAAGGCATGCGGAAGGGGTCCATGCCGTGCAGGTTGCGACCTGTGGGCAACATCTCGGGGTTGCGCAGCAAATCGCCGCCTGGAGCAGGGCTGATGTAATGGCCTTCCAGTGCATCGAGCAGGCCATGGAGTTCGCTTTGCCCCATGAGGTGTTCGTGCGCCTGAGCCAGTTGCATGAGGCGCTTTTGGTCCAGCTCATGCAAACGGTCAAAGCCTTTGTGCTGTGCCAGTGCAGTGCCCGACTCGACAATGCGCTGAACCCATTCGGCTTGATCGAGTTCCATGGCCTGGGCCATGGCTTTGAGGGTTTGCAAACGCTCGGTTGGGCTGGGCGTACGTCCCATCACATGCAGCCCATCGGGAATCAAGGTGTAGGACAACTCCAACAGGGCTTGTTGCAGACCCACTGTCCAGTCTTCAAAGGCCGTGATGTCCAGATCGTGGGCGGATTCGGGGGCATTCAACTCAACCCGTTTGGCCATGGCCACCAATTGTTCGGGCAGGGCCTCGCGTTCCTCAGCGCTGCACTCCGATCCGCGCCAACGGTCCAGAAGTTGACGCAATTGGTCGAGCTCGTTGTAGAGGCCCGCTTCCGTGATGGCTGGCGTGAGGTGACTCACCAGCGTGGCCCCAGAACGGCGTTTGGCCAGCGCACCTTCAGAGGGATTGTTGGCGGCATAAACGTAAACATTGGGCGTGGCGCCGATCAACCGCTCGGGCCAGCACTGGGCCGAGAGGGCCGTCTGTTTGCCCGGCATGAATTCCAGTGCCCCGTGGGTGCCAAAGTGAAGAATGGCATGCGCCGCAAAATCTTCTCTCAAGTAACGGTAGAACGCGCTGAATGCGTGGGTGGGCGCGCAGCCATGCTCAAACATCAAACGCATGGGGTCGCCCTCATAACCCATGCCGGGTTGAACCGCCACCAGCACCTGTCCCAGTTGAATGCCTTGAACCAACAGGTGTCGGCCATCAGTGAGTTGATCGCCAGGGGCTGCACCCCACTCGGCTTCGATCTCAGCCAGATGGGGTTCGCGCGCAATGTGATCGATCACGGGTATGCGAGTGTGCACATTTGCCCCTGTGCCCATGGAGGCCGAATTGCCCACCAAGAGGCGGTCGCGCAGCTCATCCACCGTGGCAGGTACCTCAACGTCCCAGCCTTTTTGAGCCAGCGCCTTGAGCGTGTGATGCAATGACTCGAAGACCGACAAAAAGGCGGCGGTCCCCACATTGCCCGATTGCGGCGGGAAATTGAAGAGCACGATGGCCAGGCGTCTATCTTCTCGCGCCGTCTTTCGCAGTTGAATCCAGCCACTGACTTTCTCGGCCAAGGCGGCTGAGCGCTCGACGCAGGCAAACATGTCGTTGTGCGCGTTGTCGCCATCGAACCGACAGGCGCGAGCGCAGCCGGTGCAGGTTTCGCCTGCAGCGCCAGCGCGGCCCCCAAACACCATGGGCGAAGTTGCGCCATCGAGTTCGGGAATCGCCACCATCACGGTGCTCTCGACGGGCAGCAAGCCACGTGTGGATTTGGCCCACTCAGGCAAGGTCTGAAATTCCAGAGGGTGAGCCGCCAGGTAAGGAACGTTCAGGCTCCTCAAACTCAACTCTGCGGCCTCGGCGTTGTTGTAGGCTGGGCCACCGACCAACGAAAAACCGGTCAACGACACCAGTGCATCGATCTGAACGTGCTGACCCGATTTGAAGTAGGCGTCCACTGCAGCGCGTGCATCCAGGCCACTAGCAAATGCGGCCAACACGCGCATGCCACGGTTTTCAAATTGTTCGATCACGGCGTCGTAGTGGGCGGTGTTGCCACTGAGCAAATAAGAACGAAGCAACAGCAACCCAACCGTGCCCTTGACGGGCTTGGCAGACGATTTGCCTTTGAAGCCGGGCAGATCGTCAAGCTTGTCGCTCAAGCGGTTTTTCATTCGGGGGTGATAAAGCCCCACCTCTGGGTATTCGATGGGGTCAGCGACCTTCAGCGATTTGCCCATGGCACTGCGTGGACCTTGGGCATAGCGTTGCACCAGCATGCGAACAAGATTGGCCAAGTTGTCCTCTGAGCCAGCCAGCCAGTAGCGCATGGTGAGGAAAAACGCACGCAGGTCTTGCGCCGTACCGGGCACAAAGCGCAGCAAGCTGGGCAGTCTGCGCAATAAGGCCATTTGTTTGGCCCCAGCGGTTTGCTGATCATGCGGTTTGCCCGATTCGCGCCGTGCATTGGGTTTGAATCGCCTGAGCAAGGCGAGAAGGCCCGTGCTTTCTTCGCCGCCCACGTAGCGGCCCATGCGAACCAGACGCATCACCTCGGGTGCGGACATGATGCAGACCATGGCATCGCATTCGTTGCGACGGGCTTGCAAGTCAGCCAGCACGGGCAGGAAGTGATCTTCCATGAACAACATGCTGACCAGGATCAAGTTGGCCTCGCCGATGTCGGAGCGACAACGCTCCAGAGCTTGAGGATCATCGCGCCAGCTCGATGCGGTGTGCACGTTCAATCTGAGACCTGGCATCTCACGGCGCAGCTGGCCCATGGCGCGTGATGCAGCGCTCGCCAAATGATGATCCATGGTCAACAAGACCATGTTCAGTTGGGTTGAGCTGCGTTCAGCGGCTGAAGTGGGCCTTGGCATCGTAGAGCGTCTCAACGGTGATCGGACCCAGTCCGAGTTCAGTGGCATAGCGTTCGGTGTTGCGCTTGGCTTTGCCGCGAACAAAAAATGGGATCTTGCGCAATTCTTGTTCGGCCTCATGGGTCCAGAGAAGGCCATCGCCATCAACAACACCCTCTGCAGCATTGCCCGCCAGATTGACGGTTTGGGCCGAACGCGATGCAGGCGAAAGCGCTGGCGCCACTGTTGCTCCACTGCGACCCAGGTGCGAAGGTGCGGCATCGCTGTGGAATTCGAAGTCCTCGCGGAACATGCCCAACAAGTGTTCTTCCAAACCCATCATCAATGGGTGAATCCAAGTGTCGAACAAGACATTGGCCCCTTCAAAGCCCATTTGTGGCGAGTGTCGGGCCGGGAAGTCTTGAACATGGACTGGCGATGAAATCACAGCACAGGGAATGCCCAGCCGTTTGGCGATGTGGCGCTCCATCTGAGTGCCCAAGATCAAATCGGGCTGCAAGGCCTCGATGTGTTGTTGCACCTCATGGTGTCCATCGCTGATCAATGCTTCTATGCCTAAGGCCTTGGCCTGAGCCCTCACTTCGCGAGCGAACTCACGGCTGTAAGTGCCCAAGCCCACGACTTCAAAGCCCATTTCATGGGCGGCCACTTTGGATGCAGCCACGGCATGGGTGGCGTCGCCAAAGACAAAGACCCGTTTGCCGGTGAGGTAGTGCGCGTCCACCGATTGGCTCCACCAGCTCGCGCGGTGATTGCCCTGCTTGGGCGCGGCAAGGCCTGCGAGTTGACAGACTTCCTCCACGAAGCGTTCAGTGGCTTTCCAACCCATGGGAATGGTCTGGGTGCAGGGCATGCCGTGTTGACGCTTGAGCCAGTCCGCCACCGAATGACCGATCTCGGGATACAGCAACACATTGAAATCGGCCAGAGGCAGTCGGCGTAAGTCATCGACGCTGGCGTCCAAGGGGGCCACCACGTTGACGGCAATGCCCAAGGATTCCAGTAAGCGTGTGATTTCAAGCACATCGTCCCTGTGCCTGAAGCCCAAGGCCGTGGGCCCTAAAAGGTTGCAGCTGGGTGTGTGGCTTTGATCTTGGCGCTGCTCGCGCGAGGCCATGCCCGGCAACTGCCTCACCAGTTGGTAAAAGGTTTCTGCAGCGCCCCAGTTTTCTTTGCGTTGGTAGGACGGCAACTCAAGACCAATGACCGGAATGTCGAGCTTCATGGCCTGACTCAGGCCCATGGGATCGTCTTGCAAAAGCTCAGCGGTGCAAGAGGCGCCCACCAACAAAGCGTCGGGCTTGTAGCGCGCAATCGCATCGCGGGCAGCAGTTTGGAACAGGCCAGCGGTGTCGCCGCCCAGATCCCGTGCCTGGAAGGTGGTGTAAGTCACCGGTGGGCGCGCACCACGTCGCTCGATCATGGTGAAGAGCAAGTCGGCATAAGTGTCGCCCTGAGGGGCGTGCAAAAGGTAATGAACACCACGCAAGGCTGTGGCCACCCGCATGGCGCCCACATGGGGCGGTCCTTCATAAGTCCAGAGGGTCAGTTCCATGCGGTCCTCATGCCTGGTCTTGGCCAAGCAACTGGCGTCGCTTGATGGGTCTATGGAAAAGTGCAGCCAGATCACCGGCTTGCTCGTAACCTTGAATGGGCGAAAAGACCAGCTCGATGGACCATTTGGTGGCCACACCTTGCGCTTCCAGCGGATTGGCCAAACCCAAACCACAAACCACAAGGTCGGGTTGGGCGGCTTGGCAACGATCAAGCTGGCGGTCCACGTCCTGGCCTTCGCTCAGCACCACGCCATCGGGCAAACGGGCCAAGTCGCGCGCCATCAACTGCCGATTCAAATACGGCGTGCCCACTTCGGTGAGGACCATGCCCAATTCGCGGTGCACAAAGCAGGCCAGTGGCACTTCAAGTTGAGAGTCGGGAAAGAAAAAGATGCGCTTGCCTTCAAGCGCAGCCTTGTGCGAGGCCAATGACTTGAGCGCGCGGGCTTTGGGTGCGGCCACCAAACGATCCACGGTGTCGTCGGTCACACCATGGGCACGGGCGATGGCTTGCAACCAGCCGGTCGTGCCTTCGATGCCAATGGGGAAGGGCGCTGCAATCCATTCCATGCCCATGGCTTGAAGAGAACGGGCGGTGTCGCTCAAAAACGGTTGAGCCAAGATGAATCGAGTGCCCGGGCCAATGGCGGGCAGGTCCGCACTCCTGCGAGGCGGGAAAAAAGCCACCTTGGCGATGCCCATGTCTTTGAGCAGTTGCCGGAATTGGTCTTCGACCACGTCGGCCAACGTGCCCACCACCAACAATTCGGCGGGCTGGTCGCCACTCAATGGCAAGTGAGGCACCAGGGCTTGCAAACAGGTGTCTTCACCTTGGGTGAAGGTGGTTTCAATTCCGCTGCCTGAATAGTTGAGCACCTTCACGCGGGGTTGCCAACGCGCACTGATGCGCTCAGCCGCTCTTTGCAAATCCAACTTGATCACTTCAGAGGGGCAGGAGCCCACCAGAAAGAGTGTGCGGATGTGAGGGCGGCTATTGAGGACTTCGTCAGCCACGCGGTCTAGTTCTTCGTGTGCATCGGACAAACCCGCGAGATCGCGCTCGCCAATGATGGCCGTGGCAAATCGCGGTTCCGCAAAAATCATCACGCCAGCGGCCGATTGCATGAGGTGGGCGCAGGTTCGCGAGCCGATGATGAGGAAAAAAGCGTCCTGCATCTTGCGGTGCAACCAAATGATGCCGGTGAGGCCACAGAAGACCTCGCGTTGACCACGCTCAATCAAGGTCGGGCCTGTGCCATCGCGAATGGGAATGGCGCTGCGCGTCGTGCTCATGGGTGGCCTCCGTGGAATTGACCCACATTGGGTTCCATCGATGCGGCGTCTGGTCCCGACTCGGCAAGCAGCCTGGCTTCGAGTTGCCGGGCTTGCCTGAACTTGTAGAGAAACTGAGCGGCGTTGATCACATAACTGGCGTAGGCCATCAAGGCCAGCCACAACTGTTCGCCCGGCTCCAGGGCCTGAAGCCACCAGGCCACAACGTAAGCGGTGTGCAAAACCATCACGCCCATGCTGACCACGTCTTCCCAAAAAAAGGCCGGGGCAAACAAATAGCAATCAAAAACCACTTTTTCCCAGATGCTGCCGGTGACCATGATGGCGTAGAGCAAACCTGTTTTGACCAGCACCGACGCGTTGGCCCAATCAGAGCGGCCTTGGCCGAACAAGGCATCGGCCACCAGATAAAGGCTCACCAAGAAGGTCAGGAATTGCAGGGGCGCCAGAATGCCCTGAACCAGGGTCCAGACCGACTGGTCTCGACGCTGACGCTGTTCAGGGGTGTAAAGCGGGGTCACAGTTTTGGCGTTCACTTCTCGTCTTTCGACAACCTAGGAGTGGGTTCGGACGACTGTAAGTCGCACACCACCAAGTGTCAACATAAATTGACGAACAAAATAATTGACAAAACTAGGGTATTCCCGAGGATGACTTCGCCCTTTTGGGGTCAAACTCAGTCTCACTTCCTGCCCAGCCGTTCAGACCGTTCAGTCGGGCCAGGTGTTGGGGTTGCCAAGTGGTACGACCTCCACCCAGGAGGCGTGAAAGGTTTAAGGCAAGCACAGTGAATTTCAGGCCCGCAGGCTACTCAAGCACTTCCAATGGGGTTGGGCGCTGGGCTGGGTCTGTGCGTTTGTTCACCGGGGATGGCCCTCACCACCTCTGCACTGGCCCTTTCAATCTGGAGCAGCTTGAGTTGCTGGTTCAGTCCTGTTTGCGCGACCAAGCCAGCGCCCGTCAATGCATCAACGGCTGGCTGCGAGAAGGGCATGTCCTCAGCGACATTTATTTGCATGGCATCACTGCAGCAGCCAGGCTGGTGGGCCATTCTTGGGTCGAGGACTGCTTGGACTTTGGTGCAGTGACCATCGTCTCATCCCGACTGCACCGCTTGCTCTACGACCTCAGTCCTCAATTTCAAGCGGATGCCAAAGCCCATCATGGGGCCACCATCCTCATCTTTCCCGAGCCAGGCGCGCAGCACACCATGGGCAGTTTCATGCTGGCTGAATTTTTCAGATACGAGGGTTGGTTCGTGGTGACGTCCTTGCCCAAAAACCAGGAGGACTGTTTGGCGCTGGTGTCGGGCAACTGGGTCGACATGGTCGCCATTTCGGTGGGCTCGGATCGGCATGTGTCGACGCTCGCTGAATGGATGGCTGGCATGCGCCAGATCAGCACCAATCCCAGTTTAAAAATCATGGTGGGTGGCGCGATGGCTCAGGTCAATCCTGAGCTGCTCGAGGGCCTAAAGGCCGATGTCTTGGGCAAAGATGCATTAGACGCACTGTCATGGGCCAAGGCTGAGATCCTCAGTCACCGCGATCTGACGCAATAATTTGTCACAAATATTTTTTAAGGTCCATTGTTTCCAATAGACGTTAGCCTATACTGACTTTCACTGACCGAACCGCATTGCTCAATTCGCTGATTCATGAAGTTCGCTCCCCAAACCCCGGAATTCCTATCCCGTCTGATCGCCCGGACCTCTGACATCGCTTTGGTGGTGGACGCCCAAGGTGTTGTCGTTGATGTGTCGCTTGGCAAGACCGAACTCACCGTGCTGGGTTGTCAAGATTGGTTGGGTCGCCCTTTGACCCAAAGCCTCACCACAGAAAGTTTGCCCAAATTTCAGGCCTTGCTGGCCGATGCGCGCAATTCGGCCGAGCCCATATGGCGTCACCTCAACCATGTGGTTCCGGGATCAGACGATGTGGCCATTCAGTACACCGCGATGGCGCTGGATGACAAAGGTCATGTCTTCCTGTTTGGTCGCGATCTGGAGGCCATTGCCGTCGTTCAGCGCCAACTGGTTGAAACCCAGCAGGCCATGGAACGCGACTATGTTCGCCTGCGCCATTTGGAGTCGCGCTATCGTTTGTTGCTAGACACCAGCCGCGAGCCGGTGTTGGTGGTCGATGCCAATTCCTACAAAGTCATCGATGCCAGCCTGAGCGCGCAAGCCCTTTATAAAGAACCCAACCGCCGACTCATTGGACGCGATGTCTTTGAATGCTTTGAAGGGGATGGGCGTCTAGAATTGCGTGCTGCGCTGAGCATGTCTTTGGCCACAGGCCGAATGGAAATGTGCCGCTCACGCTTGCTCGGTGCCAGCCAAGATTGCACGGTTTCTGCATCGGTGTTTCGACAGGATGGTGGGGCGCAATACCTGTTGCGCATGCACGCTCAGGATGGTCGAGCCGAAGCCGTACCCATGGGCGATGAAGGCATGAACACCAGTTTGGTCAAGCATGCCCCAATTGGCATTGTCCTCACCGACCGGCAGGGCCGAATCCAGAGTGCTAACGAAGAGTTTTTGGTCTTGGTGGGGGCCATGTCGGTTTCTCAACTCAAGGGTCAATCCATGGACGCTTGGTTGCAGCGTTCTGGCGTGGATTGGGGGGTGCTCAACACCCATTTGCGCCAGCAGCAGTCGGTGCGAGGTTTTGCCACCGAGCTCAATGCCTTATCTGGTCTGACCCTTGCGGTTGACATTTCTGCGGTGGCGGTCGGCCCGATACAGGGCGAGACCCTTTATGCCTTGTTCATCCGGGATACCGAGCGTTTGCGCCAGTCCTCAACGCCATCTTCATCCGTTGGCATGGCTGGTTCTGTGGCCGAACTCGCCAGCCTGGTGGGGCGCATGCCCATGAAGGACATCGTGGGTGAAACCATAGACATGATCGAGCGCCAGTGCATACAGTCGGCTCTGGAACTGACTCAAAACAACCGTGCGTCAGCGGCTGAAATGCTGGGGGTTTCCCGACAAAGCCTTTATGTGAAGCTGCGCCGCTTCGGAATGGCTTCAGACGAAGAGACAACTGTACAAAATTAACTGTCACAAATAATTGACACATTAAGCCTCTCCGCCCAATAATGGGCCATGTCCGCGCCCAGCCTTCGCACCGTCGCCGAACTGCTCAAACCCATCACTTGGTTTCCACCCATGTGGGCGTTCGCCTGCGGCGTGGTCGCCTCAGGTCAAGCTTTGGATGAACGCTGGGGGGTTTTGCTGCTGGGTCTATTGCTCACGGGCCCTTTGGTCTGCGCCAGCAGTCAGGCGGTGAACGACTGGTTTGACCGTCATGTCGATGCCATCAATGAACCCCATCGTCCCATTCCCTCGGGTCGAATGCCCGGCAAATGGGGTTTGTACATCGCGGTGCTTTGGACTTTGCTTTCTGCCCTGTGGTCTTGGCAACTGGGCACTTGGGGATTTGTTGCCACCTTGATGGGACTGTTGCTCTCGTGGGCATACAGTGCGCCGCCCTTGCGACTCAAGGCCAACGGCTGGCTGGGCAATGCGGCCTGTGCCCTGAGCTACGAAGGTTTGGCCTGGATCACTGGAGCGGCCGTCATGCTCGGCGGTGTCTTGCCCGGTCACGAATCGCTGGCACTTGCCTTGCTCTACAGCGCGGGTGCGCACGGCATCATGACCCTTAACGATTTCAAGTCGATTCAAGGCGATGCCCAATTGGGCATCCGTTCCTTACCGGTCATGCTGGGTGCGCGCCGCGCCGCATGGACCGCATGCGCCTTCATGTTGATGCCTCAGGCCGTGGTGAGCGTGTTGCTCATGCAATGGGGTCAAGTGGGACACGGCTGGACCGTTGCGGTCCTCTGTCTGGCGCAATGGCCATTGATGCTGCGATTCATTCGAGACCCCATGGGCTGGGCTTTGCGCCTGAGTGCGTTTGGCGTGCCGCTTTATGTGAGCGGCATGATGGTCAGCGCCTGGGCATTGCGGGGATTGACCTCAAGCGGAGGATTGGGATGACAGCAATGCATCGTGACATGGGCTGGCTGGACGTGATCCGTCTGGGCTTGGTTCAAGCTTGTTTGGGCGCCATGGTCGTTGTGGCCACTTCGACCCTCAACCGCATCATGGTGGTGGAGTTGGCGCTTCAAGCCATCTTGCCCGGATTGCTCGTGGCCTTTCATTACCTGGTGCAAATGGTCAGGCCTCGATTGGGCTTTGGTGCCGATCGCGGCCGCCGATGCACCCCTTGGATGATGGCGGGCATGGTGTGTTTGGCCGTGGGCGGCAATGTGGCAACGTGGGGCACGGTCCATATGGCCGAGTCGACCTCGACAGGTTTCATGGTGTGTGCGCTGGGCTTTGCCCTCATCGGCCTTGGGGTCAGCGCTTGCGGCACCTCGCTGCTGGCCCTGATGGCCAAACGTGTGCCATCTGGGATGAGGGCTCAAGCGGCCACCACGGTGTGGGTGATGATGATCATGGGCTTTGCCATCACGGCCTTCACGGTGGGCCAATGCATTGAACCCTACACGCCTGAGCGCTTGATGCAGGTCACTCAAATCTTGGGCTTGCTCATTTGTTCGCTGACGGCATTGGCCATTTGGGGCCTTGAGCCGCGTGCGACGACTGCTGCTGCGCGGTCTGATTCAAGCGACGATCAAGTCGTTGAGGCTGAATCAACAGAAGGGGCCGCGCGAGATTTTCGGCAGGCCATGCAATCGGTTTGGCGCGATCCACAAGCACGGTGTTTCACGCTGTTTGTGTTTCTCTCCATGTTGGCCTACAGCACCCAAGACCTTGTTCTCGAACCCTTCGCCGGGGCCATCTTTGGTTTCTCGCCAGGTCAAAGCACCAAGCTCTCTGGTGTTCATCACTCGGGTGTACTTGTGGGCATGTTGCTGGTGGCTTTATCGAACACACGCTGGATCGCAGGCCGAATGGGCAGCACGCATGCCTGGATGGTGGGGGGATGTTTGGGTTCGGCTTTGGCCATGGCCGGATTGAGCCTGGCTGGCTGGCAATCGCCTCAGTGGCCGCTCAAGGCCAACGTGGTCTTTTTGGGTGTGGCCAATGGCGCGTTTTCAATTGCCGCCATAGCCACCATGATGCGATTGGCCAATGCCTCGGGCGCACAAAGCCAAGGCATTCGCATGGGGGTTTGGGGTGCGGCTCAAGCGATTGCATTTGGCATTGGCAACTTATTGGGCACGGTGCTCAGTGATCTCGCGCATTGGTTGCTGTCTGCACCCGCTTGGTCCTATGCCACAGTTTTCCTCGTCGAGGCTGTGATGTTTTTGTTCGCGGCCAGACTGGCCGTTCGTGTGGGGCAATTCGATGCCCACTCAAGCCCAGATGACTTGGCCATGAGCCATTCGGTGCAAAGGATGCAACATGAACACTGATGTATTTGATGTGGTGGTGATTGGAGGCGGCCCATCGGGTTCCACCGCGGCCCATGATTTGGTGCAACAAGGCTGGCGAGTGCTCTTGCTCGATCGCCAAGGACGAACCAAGCCTTGTGGTGGCGCCATTCCGCCGCGCCTCATCCAAGACTTTCACATCCCCGATCACTTGCTGGTGGCCAAGGTCCGTTGCGCCCGCATGGTTTCACCCAAATCCAAAATGGTCGACATTCCGATTGACGACGGTTTTGTTGGCATGGTCGATCGCGACGTCTTCGATGAGTGGTTAAGGAGCCGTGCCGCCCAAGCTGGGGCCACGCGAGCGCGGGGCCGGTTCGAGCGTTTGGAGCGCGATGCCCAAGGCCGCTTGCAAGTGGTTTATGCGGCACTAGGCCCGCATGGGAGCGAGAACGAAATCCGTGTCCAGACCCGATTGGTGATTGGTGCAGATGGCGCACGATCTGAAGTGGCGCGACAAGCGATTGAGGGTGCTGACCGCACCCGCTATGTGTTTGCCTATCACGAGATTTTGCAAACGAGCAAATCATGGGCTGGCCATGACCCCGATCGCTGCGATGTCTATTACCAAGGGCCGGTGTCGCCCGATTTCTATGGCTGGATCTTTCCGCACGGCAACACCATGAGCGTGGGCACGGGCAGTGCCGACAAGGGTTTTTCATTGAGAACCGGTGTGGCGCGCCTGCGTGAAGTGGCAGGGCTCACTGATTCAACCGTTTTGCGACGCGAAGGTGCGCCGATCCCTCTCAAGCCCTTGCCCCGCTGGGACAACGGCCGCGACGTGGTCTTGGCTGGCGACGCTGCCGGTGTGGTGGCCCCCGCATCGGGTGAGGGCATTTACTACGCCATGGCTTGCGCCCGCATCGTGGCCGAGTCGGTGAACGAATGTTTGCGCGATCACAAGCCCGCTTGCTTGGCCAAGGCCCGCAAGCGCTTCATGCGCGAGCACGGCAAGGTGTTCTGGGTCTTGGGCATGATGCAGCACTTTTGGTATCGCAACGACGGTCGCCGTGAGCGCTTTGTGGCCATGTGCGAGGATAAGGACGTTCAGCAACTGACCTTCGACGCCTACATGAACAAACGACTTGTTCGCAAAAAACCCATGGCCCACATCAAAATCTTTTTCAAAGACCTGGCGCATTTGTTTGGCATGGCGCGGGTATGAGGGGTTGGATTCACTGGCGGCCACTGATCGTGGCCTTGTTGGCCAGCTACTTGACCGCAGGCATTGGCGGCGCATTCACGGATCTGGGACCTTGGTACCAGGCCTTGATCCAACCCGACTGGAAACCCCCAGACATGGCGTTTGGCCCGATCTGGACGCTGATCTTCACCCTGGCCGCAGTGAGCGCAGCCATGGCTTGGCAGGCCAGTGAATACCCCTGGGAGCGCCGTCGCATCGTGCTGCTCTTTGTCACCAATGCCGTGCTCAATGTGGCGTGGAGCGCTTTGTTTTTCACCCTCAAACGACCCGATTGGGCATTGATGGAGTGGGGCTTGCTTTGGCTCTCGGTGATGTCACTGGTGGTGGGGCTTTGGCCGATTTCGCGGATTGCAGCACTGCTCAATCTGCCTTATCTGATCTGGGTGTCGATTGCAGGTTGGCTGAACCTGGCAAATGTGACGCTCAATGCGCCGTTTGTCTGAGGCTGTTCAGCCACTCGCGAACCGAGCTCACCCATTCCTCTGGACATTCTTCATGCAACAAGTGGCCTCGCCCTGGCCAACGCCTGAGCTCAGCTTGGGGCAGTGAAGCCATGGCCGCGTCGGCCAGAGAAGGCGGCACGGTTGCATCGTTCATGCCCACGTGCACTTGCACAGGCGTTTGCAATTGACTCAATCGGTGCTCAACCGCGCGCAGGTCCCATGCACGCATGAGTCGCAATACCCCCCTGACGTGGCGCGCCTGCTGCCACATTTTTCGATAGCCCTTGATCGAGGTCTCTTGAAGACGCGATCCGGTTTGTTCCAAAACGCGCTCGACCATGCCTGGGCGAAGGGCTTTTTGGGCCAACAACCAACCCGACAAAGGATTGAGGTCGATCAGCCATGCCCCAATGGGGAAAAGCCATTGCGCAGGTCCAGGCAGCGACTGCCACGCCGGGTTGATGGCAACCAAAGCGCAAGGGCTGACCGACTGGCCTTGTGACAGCCACCACTGTGCCGCCACCAAGGCCCCAGCGGAATGACCGATCATGACCTGAGGCTCAAGTCCCAAGGTCTTGAGCAAAACCGATATTTCTTGGGCAACCCGATGGGGGGTTGGGGCAAGGGATTCGATTTCGCTGCTGAAACCATGACCCGGCAAGTCCAGGCACAGCACGGTGTGGTCTTTGGCGAGCAAGGGCGCCACTTGCCACCAGGTGTGCGTGGTGGCTCCTGTGCCATGAATGAGCACCACCACTGGCCCTTGGCCCAAGAGCTGCACATGCCAGCGCAGGTGGGGGGTTTGCACCCAACGGCTCATTTCGTTCATGGGCCAATCGGATCGGAAGGCCTCCCAATTCAGCGGGGGATAGCAGCGCTCAAACATGACTCAGGCTGCGAAGGCTGAATGCGTTGAATGCACCTCGGCCATGGCATGGTGCATGACCGAGGCCAGTCGTTCGGATCGCACCTGTGGCATGGGCACATAGCGCGCCGACATGGCTGCTGACAAGGTTTGAGCCAGCGGTTCTGGTTGAGGCGCAGTGTCCACCCACACTGAGGCCAGGCCTTCGATGCGAATGCGCTGCGCCAGCGACATGGCATCGCGGTGTGCTTGCTCGCGTCCACCAATGCCTTCCAGGTTGACGTTGGCGCGCCCATCGCTGAGCACCACCAGCAAAGGGGTCATGCCTTGTCGCATCATGCCTTGGGCCTGCATCATGCACAGTGACAACGCACTGGCAATTGGCGTCCCACCGCCACCGGGCATGGCTGCAAGAACGCGTTTGGCGCGCACCAACGAACGCGTGGTGGGCAGCAGGCATTCGGCGCTGCGGCCTCTGAATCCAATCACGCAAACGGCATCGCGTCGCACATAGCTTTGCGCCAGCAACAACTCGACCGCCCCTTTGGCCTGAGCCAAGCGCTGCAAGGCGGTTGAGCCCGAGGCATCGATGGCCAAGATCACGCAACAACGCTGACTGGGTTGACGGCGTCTGACTTGCAAGTCATCGAGTCGCCAACTCAGTCCGGCCTTGGGGCTGCGTCCCATGGCGTTGTCTTCGAGTTCACGCAGCCGTTGGCGGGCGATGGCATGGCGCAAGCTGGCTGCGACGTCCAAGCGCGCATGACCGCCTGGTTTGCCCACCCGAGCGGGCAAAGGTCGACCACTTGCCGCCATCGTTCTTGAGCGCTGACCTGAGCCGTGTGATGAGTTGGAGCGACTGGGTGCGCAGCGCGACGTCCAAGCGGCATTCATGCACTGGGCAAGCAAATCGGGTGGCAAGCTGGCCAACATGGACTCCAGTGTGAGGTCTTCGCTGGGGTCTATGGATTCAAGACTTTGTGCGTCTTGGTGTTGGCCTTCGGGTGGAGGGTCATTGGGTTGTGCGGTGGCTGCTGGCTCAGCCGGTTCCGATGCGGGTTCATGCTGGGGCGTCTGTGTGTCTTCGTGTTCCGAATCAGCAGCCTCGGTGTGT
>JACCDO010911947.1_pt1 | contig 19749 bp, 17 predicted proteins | sample 7446101 | NCBI WGS metagenome assembly JACCDO01 (sample SAMN15323440, study PRJNA562643) | freshwater metagenome | isolation source: river surface water | place: USA:Blue River Watershed | collected 2017-08-16
AGGTTGTGGCCACGCTGGTGGCGCGCGCCCTGTTCTGTCGTGACAAACAACGCCTGATGCAGAGTGCCTGGTTGGTGCACTCGCTCAACGCCGCCATTCAAGAGGTTGTCGATGGCACATATCGACTGCGGCAACCTCCAGTCATCCAAAATTCGACACACGTGGTGCGTACACTCGAATCAACGCTGTGGAGTTTGTGGCACCACGATTCGTTTGCCGATGGGGTACTGGCATTGGCGAATTTGGGGGGCATGTCGGGTGCTGCCTGTACCATGTATGGCCAGATTGCGGGAGCGTTGTATGGCGAAGATGCGATTCCAGCGTCATGGGTGGCACAACTGCGCCGGCGCGAAGAAATTGCCTGGTACGCAGAAATGTTGCTCCGTATGGCGTGGCGTTCGTTGAGCACCAGCACAGCCCCAACTGAATTGTTTGCGCAGTCGTCCCACGAATAAACCCTTTTATGTACCAATATATGTACCAATAAAGGAGGAGTCATGCACGAGCCACCACTCCACTATCAGGCTGATCCACGAATCTGGGCCGGAGCCTTGCTTGGTGATGCTGATGTATCTGTGGTACGTGCCCGTATTCAGTGGCTAAATAGCCATGGAGTGACACACATCATCGATCTCACCACTCCTGCTGATGCCTGCCCACCCTATGCCGCGTTGCTGGCAAAGCATGCCCCCAGCATCGTCCGTCACGCATTCCCCATTCGTGATATGGGGGTGCCGTCACCTGGGTGCATGCTTGCTATCCTCGACACGATTTCGACCATAGTGGCTGGTGGTGCAACGGTGTATGTGCACTGTTGGGGTGGCAAAGGTCGCACTGGTACGGTGATTGGGTGTTGGTATGTACGCCAGGGCATGACGGGCGCTGATGCACTGACCCGCATCGTACAGGTTCGTGGTGACATGCCGGGCTCATCACCAGAAACAGATGCACAACGTGCCTTTGTAATGGCGTGGCGTGAGCCGAGTGCTACCGTTGCCGCTCAGTGGCACCAATGGCGTGATCGGGCACGGGGCGCCATGCTCGGGCTAGCGGTGGGCGATGCAGTCGGGACCACACTCGAATTCAAACGGCCGGGGACATTTGCCCCACTCACCGACATGGTGGGCGGCGGACCGTTTCGCTTGCCTGTTGGCGCATGGACCGATGACACGAGTATGATGCTCTGTTTGGCAGAAAGTCTGATGGTATGTGGTGGTTTTGATGCCACCGACCAAATGCAACGCTATGTGCGCTGGCAAGACGACGGCTACTTTTCAGTTACAGGGCGCTGTTTCGATATTGGCTCGACGGTGCTCGGGTCGCTCAACCGATTCAGACGGAATGGTAACCCATTTGCTGGCGACCCGCACCCCATGAGCGCAGGCAATGGCTCGTTGATGCGCCTTGCGCCCATTGCCGTGCGCTATGTGGCCGACGCACAGCTGGTGCACTATGCCCGTGAAAGCTCGCGCACCACACATGCCACCGCCACGGCACTTGATGCGTGTGCGGTGATGGCACAACTCATGGCTGTGGCGATCCGTGGCGGTAGCAAGCAGGACGTGTTGGCGCTGGTTGCCCAGCTCAGTGCCGACCATGCGCTTCATGCAGACATTCAACGCGTGGTAGCCGGTTCGTTTCGGCGTGAGCCACCTGATATCCGCGGGACGGGCTACGTGGTACAATCGCTCGAAGCCGCCTTGTGGGCATTGCAAAAGCACAACGACTATAGGAGTGGTGTGCTAGCTGCTGCCAATCTAGGCGAGGATGCCGATACCACAGCAGCCATCTATGGGCAGTTGGCAGGAGCAATATGGGGCGAATCAGGGATTCCAGCCTCGTGGCGTGATAAGATACTACAGTCAGATGATATGACATGGCGGGCCGATGAATTACTCGGCGCGGCGTGGGCACAACTTGTACAGGCATAGCCTGCAATTCTTATCTGATTCTCATTTATGCTTTACGTATGATTTATCTTCGTCTGGCAAGGTGATGCAGTACCAATTTGGTGGTCGGTGAAGTGTCTCTTTGGGGGAGGATCCATGATTGAAGTGAGTGGCTTGACCAAACGGTACAACGATGTGACCGTGGTAGACGACGTGACATTTTCGGTGGCGCGAGGTGAAGTATTAGGCTTTTTGGGGCCAAATGGTGCTGGTAAGACGACTACCATGCGCATGCTCACCGGGTTTCTGCCCGCAAGCAGTGGGAGCGTGACCATTGACGGGTACGACATCCAGACGCAGTCACTGCAGGCACGACAACGCATCGGCTATCTGCCTGAGGGGGTGCCGTTGTACCCAGAAATGACGGTAGCCGGCTATCTCGACCACATGGCTCGTTTGCGCAACGTCAAAGAGCGCGCCGATGCGGTTGAGCATGCAATGGAATTGGTACACTTGAGTGAGCGTGCTGACGACCGCATCGGCAAACTGTCCAAGGGGCAGCGTCAGCGTGTTGGGCTTGCGCAAGCACTCTTGCACAACCCGGACGTGCTCATCCTCGATGAGCCGACAGTGGGGCTCGACCCGCGTCAAATCATCGAGGTACGTGAGCTCATCCGCGAGCTGGGTGCCACGCGTACTGTGATTTTGAGTACGCATATCCTGCCCGAAGTCAGCATGTTGTGTAACCGGGTGGTGATTATCAAAAAGGGACGGGTAGTGGCTGTCGATACGCCACAGGCGCTCACATCGCGCTTGCAGGGATCCGAGCGCATCGAGCTCACCGTGCACCAAGCGCACGTCGACGTACAACCGTTGCGTACCATTGCTGGGGTGCTCGATGTGCAACAAGACGCCCGTGGCGTGATTCAGGTGGAAGTTTCACCGGGGCTCGAAATTCGTCCGCAACTTGCCTCAGCGATTGTGACCCACGGCTGGGGACTGCTTTCGATGCAAAAAATCACGCTCAGCCTCGAAGAAATCTTCCTCGAATTGACGACCCAAGAAGACGACGTTGTTGATGCCACGCCGGTGGCGAGTGACGCCGTGGCAGAAGGAGCATAGGCATCATGCGTACTGCGTTGGTCATTGCACGCCGAGAGCTATTGGCGTACTTTATTTCGCCGATTGCCTACATGGTGTCGGCCGTCTTTCTGTTGATTTCTGGGTATCTGTTCTCCTTGATTCTGATCCAGAGTCGCCAAGCCACCATGGACGGGTTGTTTTTCAATGTGACGGTCGTGCTAATCTTTATCACGCCACTTTTGACGATGCGCTTGTTGGCAGACGAGCAAAAAACAGGCACGTTGGAGATTTTGCTGACGGCGCCCGTGCGTGACTGGGAAGTGGTGCTCGGCAAGTATCTGGCAGCCATGGGTATGTTTGGTGTGATGTTGCTGTGTACGCTCTACTACCCGTTCATCCTCTGGCGTATCGGTGGCACACCTGACTGGGGTCCGATTGTGACTGGATACTTGGGCTTGCTGTTGCTGAGTTCGGCGATGTTTGCTATCGGGGTGTTGACTTCCGCACTCACCGAAAACCAGATTGTGGCTGCGGTCTTGGGCTTTGGCATCCTGTTGTTGTTGTGGCTCATCGAAGCTGCGGGCAACGTCCTAACAGGTGCGGCCACAGTGCTGACATATTTGGCTATTCCTACGCACTACAACGATTTTGCCCGCGGGGCAATTAATCTCGAAGACGTGATTTATTACGTGAGTGTCACTGTGGTGGCATTGTTTCTGGCCACACGCACACTCGAAACACGGAGATACCGCTAATGCAGACAGTACTTGCCCGCATCAAGGCCGTGCTCGGCCTGCGTTCAGTGCGGTATGGTGCCAACGCCAGTGCCATGTCGCTGCTTTTGATTGCGTTGGTCGTGATGATCAACGTGCTGGGAGTGCGCTACCACCAACGCTATGACGTGACTGCCAACAAGGAATTCTCGATTTCGCAGCAGAGCAAAGACATCGTGCAGTCGTTGCAAAAGCCGCTGGAAATTGTGGGCTACTACGGCGCTCAAGACCGTGCCCAGCAAGATGATGTCGAGAGCCGGCTGAAAGAATACCGTGCTGCGTCAGCGCAGCTTTCGTATCGTTTTGTCAACCCGGATACTGACCCAGTGGCAACCCGTGCTGACAACGTGAATGCGTATGGCACGCTGGTATTCAAGTACGATGGGCGCACATTACAAAGTACGACGGGTGACGAAAAGGGCATTACCAGCACTATTTTGAAACTGACGCAAAACGTGCAGACGAAAGTCTACGTGCTTACTGGGCATCGTGAACGCTCATTGGATACGATGGATCAAAACGGTATCAGCGAGCTCAAAGTGGTACTCGAAGAAGATAACTTTACCGTCGAGCCGATTAATTTGACGGTGACCAATTCGATACCGGTGTCAGACAGTGTGCTGCTGATTGCTGACCCACAAGACGAAATCACGTCAGCGGAATTCAACAGCATCATCGAATACACCAACCAGGGTGGGCGCTTGGTGCTGTTGTCGAACCCACTGAGCACGCCGCCGCTGACGATGTTGATGCAAATCTGGGGTTTGGAGTGGCAAAACGACATCATCATTGACCAGCAGTCGCAGATCGGTAATCCGGTTGCACCTGCCGTGTTGCAGTACCCGTTCACGGAGTTGACTCGCAATATGGCGGGTCAGGCAACGGTGTTTAATTCGGTGCGCAGTATCAAAGAGATTGGTCAGCAACCCGAGGGATATACGCGCCAAGTCTTTTTGGCGAGTAGTGACCGCAGTAGTGCAGCTACCGACTTTAGCAACGGTGAAATCAAGACGCAGGAGAGTGATGCAATTGGTCCACTCAACTTCGGCTATATTCTCGAATCGCCCACCTCGTCACGTGTGGTTGTAATTGGTGACGCAGACTTTATCAGCAATGGCTATATTCGAAATGCACAGGCTAATGCCACGCTTATCCGCAATGCGATTGCATGGGCGGGAGCACAGGATGCGCTGATTGCTCTACCAATGCCAGAGCCCATTGATCGCCAAGTCTTTTTGACGGATGACCAGAGTTCGCTGATTTTTTATAGTAGTGTGCTCGGCTTACCGTTGTTGTTTGTGGTCACAGGAATCGTGGTCTGGTGGCGCCGGCGCTAAAGGGAGTAACACAATGAATCCACGCATGACATTTGCATTGCTGGTGCTGTGTGCCGCGGTGGGCGCCTATTTGTACTGGGTGCCAGCGCCCGACGATACTGCCGAGACGGGGGCGCCTGACGCCACCATTGCGGTGACCAACATTGAGTCGCAGCAGGTGGCAACGCTCGAAGCGGTCAATGCTGATGGTGCCGTTTTTCGAGTGGAGCGCTACGATTTGGGCTGGATGATCGAACAGCCGACCAAATTCCCTGGTGATGAAGTGGTCATCGGTCCTGCAGTACGTGCGGTGGCACAGCTGATGGCAACCACGGTGATTACGCCGACCACCAGTGATTTGTCGGCATACGGACTAACCAAACCTACCATGACCATCACGCTGTCGGATAGTGCCAAACAACCGTTGGTGACACTACTGGTCGGTGGTAATAACCCGGTGGGTGATGCACAGTACGTCAAACGCAGTGATAGCGATACCATCTATCTAGTGCGTGATTTCAATCTGAGCATCATTGGCACCTGGTTTACGGCCACACCACTCAAGCCAACGGCACTGCCAACCTATCGCCCTGAGACGGAGACGCCCACGACAGTACCATGATGGCGTATTTCACATCATCACAAGATGGGCAGGATGCAGCGATGTGTCCTGCTCTTTTTGTATCTGTACGAATGGGGAGCGGCAGGGGACAACAACGGAACATCGTTGGAGCGGATACATACAATATCCCAACCATACATGGCGTTGGGGTGAGGCACAGAATATTGTGTATTAAATGATGAAATTGGTCCGCTGTGCTTTGTTATTTTGCAGGCATTCGTGCCAATGCAAAAGCTAGGATTTGTGCGATGAATTGGCCGTATGTGTAGCCGGCATGGCTGCTCATGATGGCCAATTTGCCGTCGAAATCAATGCCCGGGTTGGCGTTGATATCAATCACATACACCACGCCATCGTGCACACGCATATCGAGGCGCCCGTAGTCGCGTAGGCCGAGGGCGCGGTAAGCGGCGATGGCGTTGGTGTGTAGCTGCTGGGCAATGTGGTCAGGAATGGTGGTGGGGAAGTGCCAGCCGGCTGTGCTATGCCACAGCGACTGATACATCGGGTCTTCGAATTGCCATTTGGCGACTTCCGTACACAGCTGGTCGTGGTAGTCAGTGATATGCGAATAGTCGATGGCGCTCACCGGCAAAATACGCAAATCATCGCCGTTGCCCCATACGCCCACATGGTATTCGACACCCGTCAGAAACTGTTCGACAATCACTGGTCCCGCATACTGCGCCATCATAGCAGCCGCTTGGGCGTTGAGTGCTGCTGGAGTATCTACCACCGAATGCCGGCTGATACCTTGGGAACTGTGTACGCTACTTGGTTTGACAATGGCCGGGAAGATGTGCCAATCAACGACTGGCACGTGGTCGACAATGCGCGATGGTGCCATTGCTACATGTGCTGCCTGGAGGATGGCTCGCGCCGCGTCTTTGCGCTGTTCGGTTTGCATGACAGATGAATTGGCCCCAGTATAGGTATACCCCAATTCTTCGAGGATGCTGATAGGAGTAGCATAGTCAAAGTTATTCGTACCCCAGCCTTCACACCAGTTCAGTATCAAATAGGTGCTTGGTGCATACGGCGCAAGCAATGCCCGCATCGTGTCGGGTGCCACCTGCATATGCGCAATGCTGATACCCAATGCGCGCACATCGGCGAGCATGGTGGTGAGCGCCTGCGGTGTGATATTGCTCGGATGTGTCTGCCAGCCACTGCTATCGCTGGTCAACACGAGTATGGGTGGAAACACGGATGGGTGTGGGAGTGTCATACTCACCTCTCACGATGTGTGGTGGAAATGTATACACGATTATACGTCTATTTATCGGCTACTCATACTGAGATACCACGCCCCAATTACAATCTTTCCAAAAAAGAATCTAGCCTGAATGCGAATAACACTATCCTGCACATGCTGACCATTGATGTTGCAATAGTAAAAACACTCAACATCTACACCAATGCCTGTACCCCGATACTTCCCAGTACCACGATTAATGTCACCATCCATGCTGGCCAACGCACCACAATCAAGAGTGTTGTTCCGAGCATCCAGACGACGATATCATGCCGCTGCTGGATGGCGGCTAGCAGAATCGGATCAATCAGTGTGGCCGCCAGGATGCCCACCACTGCCGCCTGAATTCCCGCCAGTCCGCGTTGTACACGAGGATGTGATTGGATGGCGCTCCACCATGGCATTACCCCTATGATGAGTAACCAGCCCGGCAAAAAGATGGCCACCAATCCGGCCAGTGCCGCTGCCACACTGCCCCCCATGGTGATGCCCCCTACATAGGCGCCGATACTAAACAACGGCCCCGGCACAATCTGTACGCTGGCATACCCCTGGAGCAGGGCCTCGGTTGTCAAATATCCTTCGTTGACCAGGCGTGCCTGTAGCAGTGGCAACATCACATGCCCGCCACCAAAGACCAATGCCCCCGTCTGAAACAAAATACTCAGTGGCGAGGCAATGAGGAGACTCGCTACACACAGCACACCAAAGAAGGTCAGGAGCACGATGCTGGTTGGCTTGGATATGACTGATACCGGTGAGACTGCAGGCATCGTCTGCTGTACCAGGAATGTACTCATTGCAGCCGCCCCACAAATACAGGCAAACTGCATCCACGGTAGCGCCCATAGCAGTGGCAAAATCGTGCAGGCTACCGTAATGAGTTGCGTTACCCGCTGCTGGCAAAACACCTGTGCCATACTCCAGATGGCATGGGTGACCGCACACGCTGCAGCCAGGAGTAACCCGTGTGTGATGCTGGGATAATCGCTCAGCCAGCGACTGCCCCACATCACTGCCAGCATTACTAGCGCTGAGGGCATAGTAAAGCCGAGCCATGCTATCAGCGATCCCAGCACTCCTTGCTGGCGAGCGCCAATGAGCATGCCGAGTTGTGAGCTGGCCGGCCCAGGGATAATTTGACACAAGGCGTTGTCTTGGGCGAATTCGTGCTCGCTCAGCCATTGACGCTGCGTGACGAATTCGTGGTGGAAGTAGGCCACGTGTGCACTCGGCCCACCAAACGACGTCAGTCCCAAGCGCGTAAAGGTTGACCAGATCTGCCACAACGATGCTGGGGCAGTCATGTGGTGCCAGCCAGTTCACGCGTTTTGGCGAGCATGTCGGGGGCTTTGATGAGCGCCTCGCCCACGAGGATGGCGTTGGCACCGTTGTGGGCCACGGTTGCGACGTCTGCCGCTGTAAAAATACCACTTTCGCTGACCAGAATCACGTTGCGCTCACGGGGAATTTTGGCAAACACCTGCGCTGTGATGTCGAGTGACACCGCAAAAGTGTGCAGGTTGCGGTTGTTGACGCCAATAATAGCAAAGCCCAGGTCGAGTGCGCGCTGCAGTTCGTCGTCGTCGTGCACTTCCACCAGTACCTGCATGCCCAGGCTATAGGTCAGGTCGTAGAGCATGCGTAGCTCGGCATCCGATAGCGCCGCCACAATCAGCAACAGGGCATCGGCACCGTAGGCACGTGCTTCGTAGACCTGGTAGGGGTCGATGATGAAGTCTTTGCGTAGCAGCGGCGGGTGGTGCCCGTCAGGCGCCACGCTGTCTTGCTGGCGGATGCCTTCGAGGAATTTGAGGCTGCCTTGGAAGAAGCGCTGGTCGGTCAGCACCGAAATCGCCGCTGCCCCACCCTTTGTATAGGTGGCCGCAATCGCGAGCGGGTCAAAGGGCTCGATGAGCACGCCTCGTGATGGTGAGGCATGTTTAACCTCGGCAATCAGCCCGGGGCGGGTATGGCGCGTCAGTGCCTGGGCAAACGAGCGTACGGGTAGACCCTGCGCCGCACGGCGCTGGATGTCGGCATCGCTGACTTTGCGTCGTTGCCTGGCGACTTCTTCGACTTTGTGGCGCAAAATACTGTTGAGGACGCTCTCACTCATGCCAATTCCTTCGGGCTACAAGCGACGATTCACCTCAATTATAGCCTGATTATGGGTCTGCCGATGGCAGGCGTTTTGGATGTGATGGGAGCAAATAATCGCAATGCACGCGTGTATTGGCGGTACCGACAACTGGCAGGTATGTTTTGCCAGGCGCATCCTCATGCAAACCACCAGATGGTGAGTGCCAACGTGATGAATGTAATCGGTAGACCGACGCGCATGTACGTGCCAAACGTCAGCGTGACGCCGTGGGCGGCAGCACGTTCGGCCACAATCAGGTTGGCAATTGATGCCAGCAGTGTGCTGTTGCCGGCAAATGTCGAGCTGGCCGCCAGCACCAACCATGCCGTCGTGTGTTGTGTAAAGCTGGCGATGACGTGTTGCAACACGAGCACTGCAGGCACGTTGCTAATGAGATTCGACAACACGGCGGTCACAATGGTGAGACGATCAATACGACCAGCAATCAGTGACTGCGCCCATTGCACGCCCGACTGTGCCAGTGGGCTGTGGTGTAGCGCAGCAGTGACCACAAACAGCGCCGCAAAAAAGAGCAACAAACTGCCGTCAATGGGAGCAATCAGCGTCTCTGCGCTGGTATGCCGTCTGAGCAACAGACTCGCTGCTGCAAGCGCCACTGCCAGTGCTGGGTCAAGCCCGCTGGCCAGACCCACGACGAGTATGCTGATGGCGATGAGCGCATGCGGCGCATGAAATGCGGGCAATTGCATGGTGCTAGTGTGTGTCAGGCGACCGAGTGCATGCCAGTAGCTGGCACAAATTACTACCCACGCTACCAGCAATGCGATGACACACAGTAGCCAGAGTTGTGCCACAAACGGCAAAAACCCGATTTGTGATAGGGTGCCAATGACAATGTTTTGTGGGTTACCAGTGATGGTGGCCGCTGAGCCAATGTTGGCACTTGTCGCAATCCCGAGCAACAATGGAATGGGGGGTGTGCCGGTGTGGCGGGCAATGATAATGACCAGTGGTGTCAGCAAAAAGACCACAGTATCGTTGAGAAAGAGCGCCGACAGCACGGCACTGATGAGCATCACCAGCAGGAGCAGTGTTTTGGCGTGGTCTGCCCAGCGCGTAATGTGATATGCGGCGTAATCAAAGAATCCAGCGGCTTCGAGTTGCCCGTTGATAATCATCATGCCCATCAAAATGACTAGGGTCGCAATGTCGACGGCTTGCCACGCTGCCGCCAGCGGTAGACTCCCCATGGCGAGCAACAGCACCGCACCGATAACCGTCAACGTAGTGCGATTCACAGCGAGCCCCGGCCAACCACCCACGGCGATGCCATACATGACCGCCGCTACCACCACTATCGATGCACTATCACGCACCGTATTCACCTTTGTATTGTCTATTCAATCAAACGCAACAATTGGTACATACTTTGCTCTGCCACATCGGCTTCGCGTTCGAAATAGCGCCATGCGATGCGCATGTTGGCTGTTTCACGTGGCAAATCGGTCGCCGTACTCAAGTAGCGGTGTAAATGAATCGGCGCACTCGAGTAGACGCTCAAGTAGTTCATGTGCAGCGCCGTATCAAAGGTGTCTGGACAACTCTCGGGCAGGGTTGCATAATCTTTGCTCAGTGCGAGCACTTCGTCCGCCAGTGAGAGATGATTGCTAGCAGTGAGGCGCTCGGTGTACGTAAAATACGCATTCATGCGCGCACTACTCTGGTCGAGGTAGGCTTTGATGTGGGTGCGACACTCGGCGGTGACTTCGCTGGGGCGGGTACGGGCTACTATTGGCTGTGTCGTGGCACCTGTAGTTGGTGTATCCTGAGCCGGTCGTGCGCTGGGCAGATATGACCAGACACTCCATGCCAACCCAATGTTGACGACGATGAGACCACACACGGCGAGGGCGAGGATACGGGCTGAGATGGGCATGGTGGACCTCCTGTATGGGAATTGGGAGGGAGTGTATGACGCTCAAGGGTGAATACACCCCTGAGCGTCATGTCGTTTAGTCTGAATAACGCTCTTCGAGCCACGGGTCGGCATTGTTGTTGTAGCCGTAGCGTTCCCAGAAGCCGAGCCGATCTTCACGCATGAATTCGAGCCCACGTAACCACTTGGCACTCTTCCAGAAGTATTTCTTGGGGGTGAGCAAGCGCAACGGGTAACCGTGCTCGGGGGTCAACTCTTCGTCTTCGTACTTGTAGGCTAGTAGCGCATCGTCGAGCATCAGAAACTCGAGTGGCACGTTGGCCGTAAAGCCGTACTCACAGTGCGCCAGCACGTGGTTGGCACCTGGTTGTAGGGGTGGCAACAAGTCGAGGAAATCGCGGAAGCGTACGCCGCGCCAGCGGGTGTCGAGCTTGCTCCAGCGTGTCACACAGTGAATGTCGGTGATAACTTCGACGGTGGGCAGGGCACGAAACTCTGTGTAGCTGAACGTTTTGGGGGCTTCGATGGCACCCCACACGCGCAAATCCCACGTTTCGGGCAAATTTTGGTACACGGGCACATCGCCGTAGTGCAACACGGGGAACTTTTCGGTCAAGTGTTGACCGGGTGGTACGCGTGCTTGGAGCTCATCAGGAGTATGGTTCGATTTACGACGGAATGCGTTGAGCATGGGCTACCTCTCCAAATAATCGCTATACATCTATTATACCGAACCTTACCATTCTGGGTCTGCCGGAAGATTGGGAATCCATGAGATGGCTCCCGCAGGGGGCACAAATGCGCCCACCTTTGCAAAATAGCGCATCTGCAGATAGGGAAACGGATCAACAGGATAGCTCTGTGTGTGCAATGTTTCGCTGGGCAACGCATCCACCATGCGTTGTAATTCAGCAATCACTGCCTCGTACGTGAGCGCATGCACATGCAGCTGTGTATCAAGCTCGCGCACGCGCTGGAGAGCATTGGTGCGAATCTGTGTATCAGCCACGCCACGGATGCGTGTAATCGCACTATTGAGTGCTGCAAAGAGTGTTATCTGTTGTTTGCGGCGTGCATTGAGCGCATGTCGGAGTTGTTTGGCAATGTGGATGATGGCATTGTCGAGGCGATCGTAGCGCTGGATGAGTTTGCTCAGCTCACTGATAATCGGTACCGTCATGTCACTCGCTGTCGTCCACGTCACATCAAAGGTGTTTGCCTCGTGGCGGATACTTTGGATGCCTCGAATGAGTGTGTCGGTTTCGTTGAGCGGGTAGAGTGTATTGAACTGTTCGAGCAGGCGAATCTGCCGCCACAGCATGTCACGGATGCGCTGGCTCCGTTCGGCAATATGCACTGGCGTGTTGGCACTCGCCACAGGCAACAACAACAACGTACGCTGCACAAACAGCCGCGCCATCCGATAGCTACTCATGCCGTCGAAGGGAATGCTGTCGACACATTGCTGGACGGCTAAAAACTCTTGCTTGATAGCTGGGTAATGCGCTGCTGCATCACCAGTGTTGGTGCTCACGAGCACCTGAATGCTGTCGATGAGCTCTTCAGCATCTGCATACTCTTGACGTGCGAGTAGCTCGATGCGTTGTACATCGTCATAGCGCTGTAGCATGATATGCACGATTTCATTGGCACGGTTGAGTGCCCGTTGTGCATAGGCAAGTACCACGGTCACATCGTCACGCTTGGCAGTATGTATGTGCTGTGCCAATGTGACATAATATTCAGCATATTGTGCATTGATGACGGCTTCGCTCCCTGCATTTTTGAGGTCGTCCCACAGCATCGGATGACAATGTTTGAGTTGTTGAAACGCCACCACGGCCTGACCAAACTGCGTACGAAGCTGCTCCCCCGCTTGGATGAGCTCGTTGAGTAGCTCGTTGTGGCGTTGATGTACTACCGGCTGGCTTCCACCTTGCGTTACAGCATGTTGGCGGAGCTGTTCGGCGCGGTCAACTAGGGCGATTCCCTCGGCAACTTCGCTACTCATCATCATCGCCAATGCCTGGTCGAGTAATCCACTCGCTTCTTGAAAGAGGCGCAAACTTTCGTTGACATCGAATCCTTGCAATGCCGCCTTGTCGCTGGCTTGACGCCCTGCAAGCACGCCATTTCGTACATCGAGTAGGGTGGTTACGCTGGTGCCAACCAGCTGGATGTGCTGATTCGCGTGGTCGGCAGCAATCACTGCATCATTGTACTGGTGTGCCGCCGCATGCTCATTGGCGCGTTGCACGGATTGTTCTGCATCGCGCAGGAGCATACGATGATTGATACCGAGCGTGGATAAGCGATGTTGCAGTTGCTGATATTCGCGCTGGACTGCATCAATCCGTTCCGCACAGTGCAAAATTTGTGCGTCAACAATACTCCGGTGGTGGATGCACTGTTGCAGTGCGGCTTCGATGGGCGCAATACTCGGCGTGAGTTCGTGGACTGTCTCAACTAACTGCTGGTAGTCGGCTTCTGTTGCTCCATCTGGCAAGGTACGCAATGCGCGTTCGAGATGTTGGTTAGTCTGTTGGTAGCGTTGTTCGGCATCATGCAGAAACCCTGCCATTGTTTCAGCATCGCTACTGCTATACCGTACGCGGTCGTAGCGCATGCGTTCGCGCTCGTTGTGCAGGAGTTGTGATGCATAATTCAGTCGACTGCGAAAGCCACGCAGCACGGCATCTGCATCTGTTTGTGCACTTGCGCGAATCTGTTCACGTGCCATGCGCCGACGCATGCGCACAAAGAGGACAATTATGAGCACAAATGCGCCACCGCCGATGATTGCCACAACCAGTTGTTGGATTTGCAAGGGGGTGAGTGTATCGAGCTGCATAATCATCCTCACATGTACGTGATGTTGTTGGCTTGCCTAAATATCGACTCCTAAGACATTTGCAACGCTGAATATATCCTTGTCGCCACGCCCCGACAAATTAATCAAGATGATCTGATCACGGCGCATGGTTGGTGCCACCCGCATCGCATCCGCCACGGCATGCGCACTCTCGAGTGCCGGGATGATGCCTTCGAGGCGACTAATGGTCTGGAAGCCATCGAGTGCCATTTCGTCGTCAACAGAGACATACTGCACGCGCTGTTGATCGTGTAGCATGGCGTGTTCGGGACCAATGGCCGCATAGTCGAGTCCTGCCGAAATGCTGTGGGTCAACGAAATTTGTCCATCGTCGTTTTGCAGGATGTACGTGTAGCTCCCCTGCAATACGCCTTTGCTGCCCCCTTCGAAACGGGCTGCATGGTTGCCAAAGGTGATGCCGCGCCCACCAGCCTCGACACCGCGCATGGCCACACTCTTGTCATTGAGGAAGGGGTGGAACAGACCGATCGAATTCGAGCCACCACCCACACACGCAATCAGCATGTCTGGTAACCGCCCTACCGCTGCCACGATTTGCTCGCGTGCCTCTTGCCCGATTACACTCTGAAAGTCACGCACCATGGTGGGGTACGGATGTGGACCGAGTGCGGAGCCGAGCAAGTAGTAGGAATCCGGGTTTGTCACCCAGTCACGCATGGCATCGTTGATGGCATCTTTGAGTGTGCGTGAACCGGTGGTCACACCGCGTACCTCGGCGCCGAGTAAGCGCATGCGAAAGACGTTGGGCTTTTGGCGTTCAATGTCGTCGACGCCCATGTAGACCACACATTGCATGCCCAGTAGCGCACAGACTGCGGCTGTTGCTACACCGTGCTGACCAGCGCCAGTTTCAGCGATAATACGGGTTTTGCCCATGCGTTTGGCGAGCAACCCTTGGCCGAGGGCGTTGTTGATTTTGTGGGCGCCTGTGTGCGCTAAATCCTCGCGTTTGAGGTAAATTTGTGCACCACCACAGTGTTCACTGAGGCGTTTGGCGTGTGTGAGCGCGGTAGGCCGCCCAATAAACGTGGCTTGCAAGTGGCGGAGCTCTTGCCAGAACGAGGCATCATCTTGGATGGAGGCATAGGCGTCGATGAGTGTTGCTACGGCGGGGGCAAGTGTTTCAGGGATGAAGCTCCCACCATATTGACCAAACATCCCAGGGCGTGATGAAACGGCAGTCATACGATGTACCCTCTCGTTATACAGGAATGGCGAGTGTGTCACACAAAAACGCATACTCAAGTGCGGTATCAATGAGCGCATCATAACGACCACTTTTGCCCGCATGCCCGGCATGCATATCTGTCATCAAATAGTAGCGTCCGTGTGGTGTGAGTGCCCGTAGTTTGGCAATCCATTTGGCAGGCTCCCAGTACTGCACCCGCGGATCATTGAATCCTGCAGTCATAAGTATGGCCGGGTATGACGCAGTTGTGGTGTTGTCGTACGGCGAATACGCCAGCATGGTATGGAACTCGCTGGCGACGTGGGGATTGCCCCATTCTTCGTATTCAGGCACCGTCAACGGGATACTCGGGTCGAGTATCGTATTGATGACATCCACAAAGGGCACAAGCGCCACGGCAGCCGCAAATAATGCGGGTCGCTGTGTGACTACGGCACCAATTAATAAGCCACCTGCACTGACCCCACGGCAGGCAAAGCGTGCCGATGACGTGTATTGCTGGGCAATCATGTAGTCGGCACACGCCATAAAATCATCGAACGTGTGTTGTTTGTGGGCGAGTTTGCCCGCCAGGTACCATGCCTTGCCCATTTCGCTCCCACCGCGGATATGGGCTAGGGCAATCACCACACCGCGTTGGAGCAGCGACAACCGTTGGTGCACAAACCCCACACTCAGATTGGCGCCATATGCGCCATAGCCGATCAGCAGTGCGGGTGCTGCGCCATCGCATGCCACGTCGCGGTGGCGCACGATGGTCAGGGGTACTGGGGTGCCGTCGTTGCTCGGAGCAAAGACGCGTTCGAGGATGTATGCGGCTGGGTCGTGAGTGGTATCGGCGATATGTTGGCGGTAGATGACCGTTTGTGTGTGCTGGCGCATGTCGTACGCCATCATTGTCACCGGCATGATGGGGGTGGCATAGGTGTACCACACCACCTGACTCGTGTAGCGTTGCACGTCGCACGATGCAATCGTGTAGGTGGCATCGTTGAATTGGATGTCGTGACGTGCACCCTGACTGTCGTACACTTCGCCGTACTGTAGCCCACCACGGCGCACCCACAGCACACACGTTTCTACGAAAATATCCATGCGTTCGATAAAGGTATCCTGCCGATGTGCCATGAATTCCTGCCACGTGCTGGCGTCGCGGTGTTTGGTGAGGATGCGATTATTTTCGGCATCCGCATTGGTACGCACAAAGATGATGTCACCACGGAGTGCAACGCTGTACTTGACATCGGGTACCCGTGGCATGACGCACAGAGCAGGGCGCATATTGCTGCCATCAAAGAGCCACACTTCACTCGAGCTACTACTTTGACTCGTCACAATAAAGACCTGTTGGTCGCCACTCACGTCGAGTCCCACATTGAAGAGTTCGTTGGGTTCGTGGAAGAGGCACTCGGCGTGTGCCAAGGGGCGTTGCCACTGCCAGCTCCACACACTCGACGGGCGCCAAGCTTCGTCGGGGCGCACAAATGCCAGTGTGTGCCCATCTTGTGACCAGGCCAGCCCATAGTAGACATCGGGCACCGGCTCGACCATCTCAGCACCATCATGAATACGCCGGATATGCAACCGAAAGCGCTCACTACCGTTGGAATCGAATAACAGTGCAATATAGACCCCGTCTGGACTCACCGCCCAGTCGCCCAGTTTGAAAAATGATGCACCCGCAGCTTCGCGGGCCAGATCACAGACGAGCTGTGCTGGTGCATCTGCTGTGCTGGCACGCCGCATCAACGCCGGGTATTGCTGGTCAGCGTGGTACTTGAAGAAGTAGTGGAAGTCACCAATCGGGTACGGTGCACCCTCATCGTCGGGGACGATACGTGCCTGGAGCTCGGCGAGTAAGGTGGCACGTGTCTGTGCAGATATATGCTGGTCGAGATAGCTGTTTTCGGCAGCCAAGTAGGCGTGCACGGCGGGATTTTCGCGTTCGCGCAACCAAAAGTAGTCATCGTGCAGGGTGGTGCCATGTACGACTGTTGTTCGAGGTATTTTGTGAGCAATCGGAGGGTTAGACATGGTGAAACGCTTCTCGTTGATAGACCCATGCTCATTATACCATTGACCGTCCGCACCATGGTATGATGGCAGGAAGGGTGCAATGAAAAGGTTCGGGTATGCAACACGTGTGGCGCACGATTTGGCTGGGACTATTCGTAATGAGCTGGTGTGTGGCGAGCATAGGACCGTCTCCGGTGATGGCAGCCCCGCGCGCTGATACCGTTGAACGCGATTTGCCCGCATATCTTGCACAGTTTCCCGGACCACTTGCCACCTATTCAGATGGCACACGTACTGCTGCAGGAGTGATTCGTGCCGCTGCCGATTATTATGGGGTCAGTGTGCGTGTATTGCTGGCTGTGCTTGAGGCGAGTAATCAGCTCCTCAGCCGCAGTGATACGCCTGCTGCCGTGTTCGACCACCCGATTAGCACTGCCACAACTGCTCCGACCGGGTTTGCCCTGCAAATTGATTGGGCTGCGGCGCAGGTGCGTGCGGGAATGGGACCATATACACAAGCCCCCGTTGTGCGTTTTAGCGATGGTCTGACTGCAACCATTAATCTCGACCAAGCTCCCGAAGGTGTCGCCATACAACGCCTCTTTGCACAGGGACGCACCAAGAGTGAATGGGTGGCAACGGTCACCGCGTTTGTGCGGGCGTTTCGCTTTTTGTTCAACGATGAGCTCATCAAAGAGTCGCCCATACGTCCACCAGCCGTTGCCGGCTTTTTGCGGCGTCCCTGGCAAGCTGGTGTACGTGTGCGTCATCTGGCCTATTTTGATCATCAATTTCCCACAGTTGACTCACAGGCGGATGACGATGGTGTCGTTGTCACCTATCTTGGTCATAACGATGTGCAATATGACGGTCATGATGGGCACGATTACGTCTTCCCCGACCAACTGATTGGCACACCCATTCTCGCGGCAGCTGATGGGGTCGCATTTGCCAGTACCCATCGTGGCAATGGTGTCTACATCCAGCATGCTGACGGTTATACGACCGTCTATTGGCACCTCGATCGCTTCAGCAAACGCTTTGCTGATACCATTGATAGCGGTCAAGGCGTGTCGGTGCGTGCCGGTGATGTGATTGGTAGTAGTGGGCGCAGTGGGTTTGTGCATGGGACACCGCACCTGCACTTTGAGGTGCGCCGGCACGGCAAACAAGTTGATCCATATGGCTGGTATGGCCAGGGTGTGGATCCGTGTCTCAGTTATGCGGGCTGTGGCACGAGTACCTGGTTGTGGAGCGATAGCCTCCGTGGCGAGTTTGATTTTACGCCACCCTCTATGGTTGCAGCGATGCCACCCCTCCCATTGACCATGGTCGTGTCACCGCGGGCTGATATGCGATTGTTTGCATCATTTGATGAACACGTGTCACCAGAACTGGCCACGAGCCCATTTGCGCTTGCGGGCACCGTTGCGCTAGTACCCGGCTACCGGGGCAATGCCATGCGCATGACACCGAATGCGCAAATGACGTTGTTCAATCCATCCAATGCAGTGTCTGCGGGTGGAGTATCTGCGTGGGTTGATACGCACGCCACCGAGGCAGGGCGGCACTATGTGTTTGCGACGAGTGCTGCACCTGATACGGCGCCCATCTATGCTGGCACCATTGCGTTGTATTATGATGTGGCGAGTGATGGCAGTGCGGTATGGGTGCTTTGGGTGGTTGATGATACCGGTACGCACACAGAGCTCCGTCATCCGGATCAGCACCAGACAGCTGGCTTTCAGCATGTCACCGCCACCTGGGATCATGAGCGTGCCCGTGTGACGCTTGCTATCAACGGGGTGCTTGTGACAGCCCAGGATGCGGTGCTCATGCCCACGACCATTGGTGATTCCATCACGTTTGGGCGTTTCCCCAATAGCATGGCATCGCAGCTCTCCATTGATGAAATCATTGTGTGGCGTGGTGTGCCAAGTACAACTGATGTGTGGTTGGTGATGCACGGTGACGATGTGCCCATCATTCAACATCCACTACAACCAACAGATACATATGTGGCGGTGCAGCTCAACGTACCGGCACAGACCCATGATCCGGTGGTCATGATGCGTGTGGTGGTGGACGGGCATTCGAGTGACCCGATGCCGTTGGTGGCTCGTTTTGCTGCTGCGCTTCCGCCAGTGGCTGACGATGAAAGTGAGCGTCTTATTGAGCTCGTTGTCGAGCTTACGACGCGTTCAGGGGCATTGCAACGATTGGTTGGTGTGGTAATGCGGAATCCGCCTGTGGCCACGTCAGTGGCCCGCATCTATCGATAGGCGTGTCATGAGTGCTGCACACATCGCACTAATTTTGTGGCGTACACCGCACCAAGCACGGCGCTATTTGAGGCATCGTGAGATACCAAAAGCTTCTTGGGGCGATCGTATTGCCGCGTGGCGCCCAGTGCCGCAGTGGGCGCGCCAGCACCCGTTATTGGAACGGATTATGCGTTTGCCGGTCCTTCAACGCTATGCGTTGGTGCAACTTGCCTATCCACACATTGAAGGACCGCAACAAAATCCCCGCCTCTTGCTCTTTGCGTTGCGTGCATGTATGCCGCTTGTGGTTGCCAAACATACAATGCCATTTGCACCGCCGTTGCAATGTGCACAGTATCAGGTGTTGTTGGCCAGTGGGCAAACGCAAACCATGCAGGTGCATCTCCGC
>JACCDO010018737.1_pt1 | contig 19743 bp, 22 predicted proteins | sample 7446101 | NCBI WGS metagenome assembly JACCDO01 (sample SAMN15323440, study PRJNA562643) | freshwater metagenome | isolation source: river surface water | place: USA:Blue River Watershed | collected 2017-08-16
ATTCTTGTACAATTAGCTTTATTTTTTAATGGAGATTCACACATGTATTGGTTTGAATCTAAAACCACTTGCATAAAATTAAAATCCTGTTGCCAATATTTTTCGATCAACCCATAGTTAATCTTAGAATTTATTTTGTAATATTGTTTTTTTTCTTTGATAGCTGGAACATCTGAATATTTTAAATTTATTCCATATTGAGATTTAATGTATTTCCAACAATCTGTATGCATAAATATTCCAAGATTAGTTGTTAACTCGTCAATTATTCCTGTGTTTAAATCTTGTGAATAAATATTGCCTTTTCCATCAGAAAAATCTATATTACAAGAAACTTCTTCACATCCATGAATTATTCTATTGTTCACAGTTAAAAAAGTGCATTTGTTTAACCATTGTGAAGATTTATGTAAAGCTTTTAATTCAGCAAAGAAATTAGGATTTGAACTAATTTGATCAAAAAGTTTTGTGTAATAAGAATTTTTTTTTGATTTAGAATTTAAATATTCTGTGTATAATTCTTTAATATCCTGAACATAGTCTGAATGCATAGAATGACATGTATTACCACAAGCAAAGCAAAAAATATCCCAACAACCCATATTGTTTTTATATATAATATGGACTTATATAAAAAACTTAATTTCTATTTAATTTATAAAAAATATTCTAGCATCTAGTAAATCTAAATATTTGATACCAAGCTAATTAAATAATTAAATTATTGGACAGTCAAGTTTAACATTATAAATTCTAGCGTCTAACAGTGCGGGGAGGGACCCAGCTCTGAGCGACTTGGAGCCACTTGTCAGGATCAGACCCACATCTTGACTTGGATGACAGAATCGTGCTCATGGTGTTCATGAAGAGAGACTCCATCTCTCGAATCTTGTCAGTGGGAATGACCTTGGCACCAGTGGACCTCACGGTTACCACATGGGCCAATTGGAGATCTTGTCTGTCCTTGCCCTTGACCTCGTAGAAGAGGAGCTTGTTGGTCGGGGTCAGAATTCGAACCGAGTAGCCGAACTCCTTGGCCAGATAGAGGTAGTCCACCCATTGGTCAGGGCGGAGGTTTGTATTGTCGAGGTAGACCTGATGGCCTCCCTCCATGCACATTCGAACGCTTTGAAGACACCATGCATGGGCATCTCCGAGGAGACGGAAGTTGATTTTCCCATCGGTGTACAGATCTGGAAAGTTGTCTGCAGAACAGACGAATGCCCGAGTTGTCGGAACAGATTGCTGACCTGAACCAGCACCTGCACTTCCAGCAGAATCAGTTTGAGAGTCAGCAGATTGGGAAGACCCAATGATTGCATCTTCAGAGAAGTTGGGTTCCACAGTGAGACCAGCCTTCTTGTTGAGTGCATTCACGTCATTTCGAGCCTTGGTTGTCTTTCCAGAACCAGGGATTCCGACCATGATAGTGAGTTCCTTCTTGAAGATAGGGGTTGACATTTTGAATTCTAGTGGTTGTTTTAGTCTTAGTTTGGCTAATATGCCTAAGTTATTATAGAATATTAACACCATGATGAAAAAATTAAATTTTCAATATTTTTAATTGTAATTAAATATAGATTTGTGGTTGTAATAATATATAAATAATCACCTACAGAATAAATAATATTATGTGATGTTATTTTATATGAAAAATCAAAATTTACAAAACACACATATTTTATATAAATTAATTAAATTTTATAAAACAATAGATAATCTTCTCAATAAATTTAGTATTATGATTGAAAAGATTTATCGAAATAAAATTCTAAATTCTCTAAAGTGTATCAAAAAAGATTTTTTAATAACCTGTTTAGAATATATTTTTATGCTTACAATAATAATTGTGGTAAATACTCAGTTATCAAAAAGTTTAATACCATTTCAATCTCCAAGTACAAAAACAAGTAAACAAAAATTTAATGATATAATTTTGAATTTGGGTAATGGAGGTACCCCAGGTCCTATTGACATAAAACCAACTACAGGATTCACAGCTGACAATTATATCAGAACAAGAGATAATAGTGGATTTATTTTTAATGATGAAATTTTTGATGTAGGTAGGGATTTTTATTTGAATGGTACTTTAATTATAAATGTAGGGTCTGGTTGTCAACATTATAAGAATAAAGATTCATGTTAATTTATAAAAATAATAAATTAAATAAGTAAAAAATTGGTTTTAAATATGTTTTTCGAGTATGTCACCTTTTTTGTTCATGACCCAGATTTCGTATAGATAACCTTGTTCTTTTGCGGCTTTTTGTTTTGCGAATACATTATCATCTTTTTTCTTAATAGTCCAAGATGATTTGGTTTCAATAATTAAATTTTTTGATTTTATAAATATGTCAGGATAATGGATATGTTTTTTATTATTGTCATCAAAATATTCTATTTTAGGAACATTAGTTTCTCCATTTATGATATCATTTTCATCTATTTTATCAATATTTATTAAATAATTTAGTGTTTGTGGTTCATATCCTTGACATATAAAAATCTTACCAGTAGGACTTACATATTTTTTTCTTGAATAACTATTTTTACTAGATTTTTCCATGATTTCAGGATTTTGTGTAGCATATTCTACACCATATCGTTTTAAATTTGTCTGTTTTATTTTTTCCATAATAATTTTTTTTTCTTCGTCTGTTCTATTATTTATAATTTCTTTTGATTTTTTAATTATTTCTAGATTTTGTGTAGGGTAATCACAATTAAAAATTATTTTGTTTGTTTGTTTTCTTTTGTTTTTAATTAATTCTATATCTTCATCTGATTTATCAAAATACTTTTCTCTAATTTTATTTTTTATTTCATCCTTTTTATCATCAGACATATAATTATAATGAGTACCATTTTCTTTGTGTTTATGAAACATATTTTTATATACACAATAACAGCAATATGGACTACCTTTTTTTCTTAATTCTCTAAAACCTTTTTCAAAAGTATTTATACAATTAAATGTTTTACATTTACCTTTAATTTTGGTGTCTTTTCTTATTGTTTCATATTTAGAATAATCATCCAGCAATTCGATATTATTTTCTTTTATATAAATATTGAGAGATTCTAAGTTATATTTATAACTTATAATTTTATTAGCTACTACTTTATTTTTACAAATTTCAATCATTGTTTTTCTTGTGCTTTCTGAAGAATTTTTTTTAACACAAATTTCACACAAACTCTTTGTTCTATAGAAAGATTCAAATCTTTTATTATATTCATTATTACAATTACCATTTGAACATTTACCTTTAATTTTTGTTTCTCTATTTATAATTTTGTATTTTGAATAATCTTCTGATAATTTAATATTATTTTCGTTAATAATATTTTTAAGTAGTTCATAATTATATCTTATTTTGTTTGCCATTATACTTAATTTATATTTTATATATAAATTAAAAATTTTAAATAAAAAAATTAATTAGAAAAAATTTAAACCACAGGGTAGTAAGGTTCAGAAAGAAGACCACACATACCAGCCTTTCCATAAGCAGAACCGCGGGCAATTAGCATATAACCGTTATTTGTGGTTGAATCCATATCTCCCCATGAAGTACCCCATGAGTTTCTAAGAATATAGTAATCTTGACCATTGGATGAACCCCAACCGACAAGGACAACAGCATGGTCTAGTTCTGGATTATTTCCACCACACCCAGTAAAATCATCATAGATACCAGTGTTGTAAAGTTGGAATGAACGACCAGCAGCATAAATAGCAATAGAAACAGGATTTACAGTAAGGGCATTCATCATAGCACTATCAGAGTAAGGAGTTACTTTAACAGAGCTTGTAACCTTTGTTCCTGAAACAGTAGTACAAGTCTTTTGGCAAGTTCCAGTCTTGGTTGTGGTACCGCTGGTATAAGGATATGCTGATTCACTGCAAAGACCATTGTTGTCAGTAACATACTTCCACAGCGTATCATACATACCACCATTGCACCCCATGTTACTATATCCGTTTTTAATAGTTGAGCAATCTACACCTTGTTGTTCAGAAAGATCATAGAGCTTACCAGATTTAATAGCGACAGCTGATTCAAGGGTTGAAGTGCCTGAAAAGGACCAGCATGAACCACATTGACCTTGATCACGAATAGCTGATACAACACCCTTAGATCTCCAATCAAGAGATGCAGGAAGAGCACCAAATTCTTCAATTTGGTCAATTACAGGAATATCCATTGAGCCTCTTAGACCCTTTGAAATAACTTCCTTGTTGTTGATAAAGCCCATATATTCAGAAAATTCTTGAGAATCCATACCTGAAAAGGCATTGTGAGCTAAAGTAAATGATCTATTTTGGGAATTAATTTCTTCGATATACTTATCGTTGGAAATCCAGTTGTCGAAGATATGAGCAAGATGGCTTTCATCTCTAGATTGAATACTGTGTTGGTTCATCCAAGCACCAAATCTGTTAAGAACTTGACCGTCTTTGTAATTAAGTGCGCCTTGAGCCATGGCTACAAAAGCAGCAAAGATAGCGAAAATCATTGTGTAAAGCTTTGACATCTTTATATATTAATTTATACTTATATTATTATTTTTATATTATTTATATATATTCAATACCCCTGAAATTTCAATTTTTATTTTTTCTAAATTATTAAATAAAAATATTTACAAATCTATCTTTAAGAATTCATGATTTGCTCCTGTGTTACCTTGTACCATCCAAAATCACTACCATTTGAATGAAAAATAATCACTAGTCCTTGAACAGGACTATTAAACAGATAATAACTGTAACTTAAGCCATTCCCCGTGAAAAATGTATACATATTTGGATTGTCAATAACTCGCTTGAATCTGGTCCTATCATCCTCCCTTGCCGTAAAATATGAGTAGCTAGGCCTAAGTCCAGTAAATTCTGTGATTTGATTGAGATTATTTACAAATTCTACAACACTTGGTTGAGGCCCCTCATAAAGATCTGTAGGAGACCTCCTCAAAGCCATCGGCTTTATATCTTCGCTTCTAGAAATATAGATGGGGTTCATGCTTTTCAGCTTGATAATTTACCTTTTTAGAAAGTGATTCAGTTTAATTTTAGTACAATTTTTCAACTTTTTATAGAAATATTTTTTACATAGATTCTCTTCTTATTTCTTTTTTAACAATATTAACAATCTGATTATAACTGTTAGGTTTTTCCCCCATATCACAAAATTTACGAAAATCATCTTTGTAAGGAGATTCTTCTCCATCAATTAATGTATCAATGTAAGTCTTATATTTATCCTTGTATACTTTATTAGTCCAATTGGAATTTTGATATAGTATTTTAGGATTAGAAGGTTTTAGAATTAATTGAATATAACTTTCTCTCAGAGCTTCTAATCCCTTTTTACGATTGGTTTCATCTTCAGAAAAATCATCATCTGTATCAACTTGCTCTGTTGCAAAATCAGAAAAATATCCTCGGATTAATTTAAGGGGAAAATAACATATACCTTTGATATGTGTTATTTCAAGGTAACTTTCAATATAGTAATCACAGCCCATTTAAAATTGTAATATAATATATAAAATCATATTTTTTCAATTTTTACAAATTATTTTGTAAACTAATTGTATAATAAATTATGGAAGAATTATTCCAAAGTGTAATTGAATATGGGCGATTAGTTAGAGCAAACAAATTAGATGGATTAAAATTATGGGAAGATATAAAAGGTTTATTTTCTAATAAAACTACTTGTTCAGGTGCCGAATGGAAAATTGTGAGAACAATTAATGGTGTAGATACTAGTGATATTAATGAGATATATGATTATGTTTACAATGTACTTGGTATGAATGGGGAAGATTCAGATGATAAATCAGATCATGATTTATGGTCTAAAAAGCATTTTTTCCTTCAATTAATTAGAATTGTTAAAAAAAATCCTACTTTTTCTTTGGTGAGACTAGCTCAGATAGCTTACAATATTGGACAACTTTCTAATCATATAGATTCTGATCCTTTATTTGAAGAAAAACATACTTCTTATTATTATTCTAATAGACTTAATGAAATAGATTCATATATTGATTTAGGCGAATGTGAAATTTCTGAAAAAGAAGTTAAAGAATTGACAGATCAAATAAATGAAATGAATAGAGAAATTAGAGAAAGAGAACAAACAGGAGGTTCAGATAAATATTATAAAAAATATTTAAAATATAAACAAAAATATTTAGCTCTTGCAAAGAAATTATAAATAATCTAAATAATTTAATTGATTTTTTTTATATAAATATCTGCAATTTTGTTTAAATAGCCTAATTTATTCATAACTATTCTAGATTCTGATTCTGGGAATGGAACTGAAACAATTGCTTTGATTTTTTTTTGTTTACAAAACTTTTCAAGAAACAATCTTAATTTTTTATTTAGACCTTTTTTTCTATAAGAGATAAAGGTATATGAATAGTTCACAAACAATATTTTATTAAATCCTTCAAAATTTTCTCTAATACCAAAATAAATAAATGATACAATTTGATTATTAGTATTATCCCTTATACCTATTAAAAAATAATTTTGTGGTAGTGCTATAGGAACAAATCCAATAGTTGTTTTATCACCATCTTTTTTAATTTGTTTATTTAACCCAGCAATTTGTTTAGAACAAGTTATAAATTCAACTTTAAGTTTATCATTTGATTCAAATTCCATTGTATTAATTAAATTAAAAATATTTTAAATTAAGATCAATTTATCATTTCAAATTAAGTATTACTATAATTTTTTTAAATTTCCTGTATTAAACTCCACCATAATATTTTCCAGAAGTTTTTTGTTCATGATCTAATTGTGATCCTAATTTATTAATTCTTGGACGGTTATGTCCTGATATTCTCATGGTAATACCCATAATTTTTAAAAAATTGTTTATTCCAGAATTAAAATCTAAGGGTTCTGAGACATTACATATTTTTATATCAGATTCAGTTGATTCTTGTTGAACTAACAGAATTTTACTATTAGGTTCCTGTGCAAAAGAAACACTCATCATGATATCATGTTCAATTACAAATCCACATCTTGAATTAGAAGTTATAAATCGTTTAATTACTTTAGTAACTTTTAATCTTTTATCAATATCTAAATTAGCAGATGGTTCATCAAGTAAATATATATCTGCAGGAGTTCCCAAACAAAGGACTATCATCAATCTTTGTAGCTCACCACCTGACAGTTCATCAACACGTCTATTTTGAATTTGTTCAATTTCCATAGGCTTTAATACATCAGTTTGAAAAACAGGATTTATCATACTCGTTCTAATTTTATGATATAATATTTCTTGGACAATAGGATAAGTTCCATCTTTATTAGCTAGTTTTGTTAGTGGGGTATTTTGTTCTTTTATACTAATTCCTATTCCTAAACTTTTAGCCAAATAATTAATAAATGTTGTTTTACCTGTTCCGTTTTCTCCCAAAACTACATTTAAACTAGAGGCCAAATTAATTTTGCCTTCAGGAATTTTTAATTTAAATTTTGGAAAATCAACTTGACCAGTAGGATAATTCAAAGTTGTAGCTATATTTTCTTCCAATAATAGTGGATTTATATTAGGTGCTATATCAGTTTTTATCACAGAATTTGGAATTTGAGTAACTTCACTTGCAGGTTTTAGATTAAATTCTTCATCTCTAAATCTTATATTTTGAGAGGTAATATATCCACTCAGATACATATTAATTCCTTCAAGAGGAGTTAAAGGTTTTGAAACAATACCAAAAGCACTTGGTTTTCCGTATACAATATATAATTCGTCAGCAATGTAGTCTAACATAGAAAAGTCATGTTCAATAACAATTACAAAATTACTAGGTGAAACCAAATTTCTGATTAATTTACTAATTTCTAATCTTTGTTTTACATCAAGAAAATTAGATGGTTCATCAAAAATATAAACATCAGCATTAGAAGTAGCAGTTGTCCAACATAACAATCTTTGTAATTCACCACCAGATAATAAATTAATTTTATTATCTAATATTTTGTTGATATCTAGATTTAGAAAAGTCTGATTTCCAATTGAACTTTCTAATCCTTCTTGAATAATAAATTCTTTAACTGAAAGATTTTTATTTTTGATAGACTGTTTTATTTTTTGTTCTTTGATTGAAAATTTTAATTTTCCATTATAAAGATCTTTTAAATAGTCTTGTAAAACAGAACCTCTAAATTTACCAATAATTTCTTTATCACTAAATACTTTTTTAAATTGTTCAAAGTTTGGTTTAAATTTATTGGATAGAATATCAATTAAAGTAGTTTTTCCAACACCATTTTCTCCAACTATTCCTATAATTGTGTTTTTCTTCATAATTGGTAATTTATATAATCTTAATCCATTTATAGAATATCTATGGATAATATCAGTTGGATTTTCCTCAGGTAAATTAATAATTCTAATAGCTGAAAAAGGACAACGATTGACGCATATATTACAACCAATACATAGAGTTTCAGCAATTCTAGCAATTTGCTTGCGATCCGTTGTATTGGTAATAGAAACTGTCGAATTAGATGACAGATTTTGACCAAGTGTAGAACCCAGATCTTCGATTTCGATAACTTGTTTACCAGATTGTTGGGGAGGACATCCTTTAATACATTCTTTAGAACAACGTGTTGGTTTGCATTTGGATTCATCAATAATAGCAATTCTTGGCATTTAATTATTGTTTTTATTATATATAAATAATTAAAATCAAATTTTTATATAAAAATTGGTTTCAAAATAAAAAAATTAATTTTTATCTAATATTTTTAGAAAAAATAAGTTTGTTTTTCTCTGATTAAAAAATTAAAATCACACATATACATTTGATTAAAAACTTTTGGAATACACATATCTAATTTATTATTAAAAGAGTGGATATATGGTAACTTTTTATTTTCTGACCAAAAATATTCTTTTTGTATATTTTTTTCATCAGTTTTACAATAAATTATTTTTGATGTTAAATTTAAATCTTCTTCCTTAGATACATTTTCTAAAAAGAAATTACAAGTTAATTCAATTGAATTATTTGTTGTATTATGTGTATAAGTTATTTCAAAATAATCAAATAAAGAGTTAGGATCAGAATCCTCATATTTATTGATTATAAATTTCTTAAATACTTTATCTTGAAAAGAACCAAGATTTTCATCAACGACTTGATAAATTCCTTCTCCTATTCCTTCTAAATAAAATAAATTTTTTTCTTGTAAATCAAAATTTTCATTAGATTCATACATTTGATTTTTCTTTATTATAATTTAATAAATTTTATTTATTAAATAAAATTAATTATAAAAAATTTATTAAATTATTCAGTTTCGAAATAACTAATTTCAATCATAGGCTTAGTTTTAAATACATGATCAATTAATTCAACTAGTTCACAAGGTGTTTCCTCTTTTGATGATTTAATATAAGGAATGAAACCACAAGTGAATTTTTCACCAAAACCATTTGTAAAATAAAATCTAGAAGTATCATTCAGAGCAAGTTTTTCTTCAGATAATTCTACTTTGTGCATTAAACTAACTGGAGTTTTAACCTTAACATGGTTTGTATTTTTATCATATTGAAGAGTAAAACTGTATATATCACTTGAATCATTTTGACAAAACATTTCCATATCATCCTCAGACATATATTCTTTGAATCCATAAATATCAATATTATATTTGTTGAAGCTTTTCTTATCAAAATCACAAACCAAAGACTTAACACCAAGTCCAATAACATTTTCATTTGAAACATTAAAAACTTCTGAGAAATGTTGGAAACAAACTTTTTCATCAAATTGTGGGTAGTAATTAATAAAATTTATTTCATCACCTTGAATTTCTTTATTAATAATTTCTTCACGATGGTATATAACAGCTACATTTTTTAAAAATAAAATATTTTTAATATCTTCAAGAAGAACACTTCCAACCCATGCTTCAAAATCGATTTTGAAGTTTTCATTTGGAGCTGAAATAATCTTGGGAATTACTTTGATTTTAGTATTAATACATTTAACTATTTCAGGAAAATCAAGTGAATAACTAAAATAAATTGGTTCAATCTGAGTATTTAATTTAATAATATATTCTTTTTCACTCATTCTATATTGAGAAACTTTTAAAGTTGTATTAAGAATGATTTCAAGATTTTTTGTAATATATTCATCTTTAATATAGCTCATACATTTTTTACAAAAAGTTGAGTAATTAAAAGACTCAGGACTATTTTCTTCATTTACTGATAGTGTTTCAACAAATTCCATTTTGTATATAAAATATAATATCTAAATATGTTTAAATAATTTTTATAAATAAAAAATTAAGTCATAATATAGTTTATACCAGGTAAGGGAAATCCATTAAATTCAGTTGCTGATGCAATAGAATAAGCTCCAATATTTTTAATAATTATTGATTCTCCAATAGCTAAGTTAGGTAACATACATTCTTGAGAAACTCTATCCATTGAATCACAAGATGGTCCCCATACAATACTAGGATAAGTTTTTTCATTTCGCTCATTAAATGGAAGCAATTCAAATTTAGCATAATCATAAACAACTCCTGAAAAAGTACCATATACTCCATCTGAAATATAATAAACATTTTTTTTGGATCCAGATTCTTTATCTGTAATTTCTTTTTTATTTATAACAGAAACAACAAGTGTATGAGAAGATGTAACAAAATATCTACCAGGTTCTGCTATAAATTTAATTGGTGTATCTTCACCATATAATTCATCAATAGAGTTATTGATAACTTCTGCCATAGATTCGAAACTTACTTTAGAATCATCAATACCAGGAAATCCTCCTCCAATATCAACTAAATCCATTGTAATATCATGTTTTTTACCAAGCTCAATAACTTTTTTACAATCAGAAAGTGCTGTTTTAAATACAGTAGCATCTTCACAACCAGAACCTACATGAAAACTTACACCTTTAATGTTGATACCAAGTTGTTTAGAAATCAGAATAATACCTTCAACTTCATCCAAACTTACACCAAATTTACAATTGAATTTACATCTGGATTTAGAATCATCAGTTTGAATTCGAATTAATATATTAGCTTCTGGATGATATAATTTTATTTTGTAAAGTTCATAAGAACTATCTATTACTAATAAATCTACATCATTCGAACGGGCAAATTTTATAAAATCAACTGGTTTACAAGGATTTGCAAATACGATATTTTCAGGACTTACTCCTGATTCAATTACTTTAAGAATTTCATTTTTACTTGCTGTATCAAAGGAACAACCTAATTTATTTAACAATCCAATAATAATTGGATCTGGATTACATTTAACTGCATAGAAAGGTGTTACACTAGGAAGTAGTCTTTTCCATTTGTTATATTGTCTAATAATTTCACCTAAATCAATAATGATAAATGATTCATCACCTTGTTTTTTTTCAAGAAATTGATTTACAATATCATAATCATCTAATTTAGAATCATATATTTTTACATCTTTATCAGAAAGATAAGAATAAATATCAGTAATTGAGTTTTGTTGTTCGATTTCAGGTTGATTATCTGTCATAATTATATATTATTATTATTATTAAGTATAAATAAAATAAATCAATTTTTTATATAAATTTCAAAATGTCTAAAAGAAATACATATTGTGTTTTTGGTATGCATCTAAATATTTTTCAATACCATAAATTGTTTTATTAAGAACAATTTTAAAGTTTTCGTTATCTTGTTTATATTGTGCAATAGGATTAAAGTTAATCATATTTATAAGTTCGTCAGGATTAAATTTATTTCCGAATCTTGAAATTATTTTTGTAACAATAAGATTGAATTTTTCATGAGAACCATTAACATTAGGTATCATGGCTCTTTTCATTGAAATAAGTTTAAGATAAAACTTTATAAGTGAATTTGAAGGATTAAAACCATTCATTGTAATTGAATTTATGACCATAACTTTTTGAGTTTTAACATAAGTAAGAAGTGAACCTATTCTATTAAAAATTTCTTCTTTATCACATAACTTAATATTTTCAGGAACAATAATTTTATTCATATTATCTAAATGTTTTTGTTTTTCAGTTTCATTATCAGAAATTTTAATTTTGTAATAAGAAAGTAAATACTCTGAATCAATTTTATCTCCTGAATAAATAATATCAAGATATAAACTTTCTCTTCCAAAAGTTTCTATTACTTTTGATAATTTTTCCATTTCTACATCCATAATTTTAATATAATTAAATATATTATAAATTATTACAAGACTACAAATAAAAAGATATGAAGTGAATATATTAGGAAGAGTTCCACTATCATATAACTTGAGAATCAAAGATATGAAAATTGTTACTCCAAACGTTAAAATACTTTTTTCGAGTTCAAGAAATCCAACAACTAATGTTGTAAGCGAAACTATTCCAATAGCAAACATCCAATATTCTTGGAAGTGAGTCAAATCAATAGTAATATTTTGAAAGTAATTCATTTTAGATTTTTATATATATACAAATGTGTATATATAAAAGACAAATCAATTTTTTTATTTATATATATTAAAGTTCAGCCAACATACATTATAATGTTCAACTGGTGAAGTATTTTTCTGTTCTTTTCTATAATCAGGATATTCTTGTAAAATAATATAAAGTCCATATCTAATGAAATATTTATCATGAATTCTTTTATAAAAATTAAGTTCAAAATTTTTTCTTTGACTAGTGGTAAAAAATTCCTTTAATAAATAAGGACCAGTAGGTTCTAAAGGATTATTTCCATAATATTTATTTTTAACATTTTCAACAATTCTACCAATAGCTTTTAAAAGAATTTGATTTTTTGGCTTACAAACCATAATTGCATTATAAATACCTTCATCACAACCGATATCATTTAATATAGTTTTTTCATCCCAATCATTGCAAAAATGTTCTTTTTCAGTAAGTACAATAAGCTTAAATCCATTAATACATCCATATTTTATATCTAAATAAATACCTCCATTAATATAAAGAACACAATATCTCCATAGATCAGCTTTAAATGCGCCAGGAATTAAAGAATCAAAAGCATTTAGTACATCATCAGAAAAATATTTTTTTATAAAATTTCTACAGTCTTTATCATCGAAAAGATTATATTCAAATTCAGGATTATCTTTTCTTAATTTTTCAACATTATCTTTCATTTTTGGTGGTAATTCTTTTGTAAACCATGTTTGATATATTTTAAGTGGTATTACACTATTATACTTATTCTTGATATCAAAAGTCTTATATAAATATGATATTTCATCTGAAATAAATGAATTTGATGAAAAATTTTCGGCTGTATTATTATTTAATATAATTATTATAATTAATATTAATATTATTATCAAATAAATTTTTTTCATTTATATAAAAAACACATAAAAAAATTGATTAAATGATAATATATTCATTAAATATATATTATCGTAACTCAAAATGGGTAATTATACTTCAAAAACAAAAGATGAATGGATTAAAGAGAGTATTGGAATTATAAAACATAAATTTGGTAAATCAAAAATTAAGGATGATTCGAATAATGAAATTGAATGGAATGAAGTAGAATATTATTTAGGAATACTTTATGATGTGAAATATAATGATCTAAATTTAAAGAAATTTAATGAAACTACTAATCCTAAAATAAATCCTTTGGATTTAGATGCTTTTATATAATATAAGTTATTTTTTTAGCTCATAGTTACACAAGTATTATGTTTTCCAACAGCACAACCACTGGTCATTCTACATTCATTAGGATCAGTAATTGTAACACACTTTTCTTGTTTAAGATCAAAATTTTCTCTACATGATAAAACTTTCCAAATCATCATAATTACAAGTAAAGCAATAAGTAAAAGTAATAAATCTTTTTTTTTCATTTATATATAATTATTTACATAAAAATAATTTATTTGTTAATTTTATAATTATAAATGCATTATGAAAGTATTATTATTGGAGCAGGTTTTGCAGGTCTTTATTTCGCTCATAAATTTAAATTAAAAAATTTTATAATTTTAGAAAAAGAAAATAGAGTAGGAGGAAGAGTTTATAATATCAAATGGAATAATGAACTAATTAATTTAGGTGGTGGTATTGTAAGACCATATGACAAGAATACAATCAATTTATTAAATGAATTTGGTTTAGAGACTTTAAAAAAATCAAATAAATTTTATTATATAGATTTAGAAGGACCTGATCCAAATGAAGAATTATATTATGAACCAAACAAAATTATTATAGGATATTTTAAAAAACTTTTTGAACAAAATCGTGATCAGATAAAAAAATTAAAATTAACTTTTAGACAATTTTTATATGAATATTTTGAATATCATATTGCTGAAATTATAATATCAAATTTTTTATATTTATCTCATTTAGAATCTGATGTAGAAACAATTTTAGAAGAAAGAATATATCAAATGATGAGAATAAGACCATTTACATATTTATATATTGAACCAAATGGTTATACAAGTTTATTAAATAAATTGGTAGAATCAGTTGGGGAATCTAATATAAAGCTGGAAACCTCAGTAATTGAAATAACTAAATCTGACAATAAATATATTATAAAATGTGAAGGAGACATTACTTATACATGTGATAAATTAGTATTAGCCACTGAAAAAAATCCTAAAATAAAAATAAATTTTCCGGAAGTTAATAACTTATATGAAATGTTTGGAACATGTCAATATTTTAGAAGTTATGGTTATTTTAAATCTGAACATGGAGTATCAAATCAAATTAAGACCCAGGGATTACCAGGAAAAATATTAGTATTTAGTAAAAATATTTTAATGACATCTTATACTGAAAATACAAATGCAAGTGTGATTAAACAATTTTTTGAAAATAAGAAAAAAGAAGACCAAATAACTATAATAAGTAATTTGTTAACAAATTGTGGTTTAAAAATTAATAAACCCGATGATTTTATATATAAATACTGGGATGTAGGAACTCATTATCCAAAACCTAATTTTAATTTTGATTTAATGAAAAATGCAATTACAAAATTAGCCAAAGAAGAAAATATATATTTAGTTGGAGAAATTTTTTCAGATTGTCATGGGTGGGTTAATTGTGCATTTGAATCTGTTGATAGATTATATGAGGATTTAACAAAATAAAATATTATATAATTGTATAAATTAAAATATAATGTTAACAAATATTACAAAATCAATAAAAGCATTATTACTGTTATTTTTTATTGTAAGTGCAAATTTTTTAGGAGTAAGTTTTAATTGTGAATTACAAGATAAATTTAAAAATAATACACTAATATCAAATTTATTAATTTTTGGTATAATATATTTTTCAATTAATCTATCTTCTAATGACAAAATTAATGAGCCACTAAAAATTCTTAATTTTTCTTTTTATATTTATGTGTTATTTTTAATGTTGATAAAACAAACATTTGTAACATTTATTATAAATATCATTCTAATCTGTAGTATATATATATTAACTATTGAAATTGAATATGATAAATCAATAGAAAACAATAAAAATATTAACACATATAATCAATATGTTGATTATCTTGAAATTATTTTGTTTATTACTTTATGTGTAGGATTCTTTCATAAATTTCATGATGAATATATCAAAAAATCAGATATTAATTTAATTGATTATATATTCAAAATGAATTATTGCCAATAAATATTATAAATCACCAAATCTTCTTTTTTTACTTACTGATTTGTTTTTATCGGAATTATCAATAAGATATTTTAATAAATTCATTGTATTTGATATTACATAATCTTTATCGTAAGACAATTCTTTTAATTTTAATTTAGAAATTTCATATGGAAGTAAAGTTATCTCATTATTGTGGCAACGTAATACTTGTAGATTTATTAGATTATCTAATCCCTCAGGTAAAAATGTTAGCAAATTATTATCACAATTGATTTCTTCAAGTGATTCAATTCCCCATATTGTATTTGGCAAAAATTCCATTTCATTAAAACTTACTGTAAAAATTTTTAATTTTTTTAAATAACCAATTGAACTTGGTATTATTTTTATATTATTTTGAAATAAATTTAACATTACCAAATTAGTTAATTTTTCTATTCCATTTGGTAATTCATTTAATTTACAATTAATCATTTTAATTTCTGTTAATTTTGTTAGATTAAAAAAATTATCTGGCAATTTAGTTATATATGTATTTTTAATTTCGATCTGTTCTAAATTTTTTAAACAGCATATTTCATTTGGTAATTCTGTTATTTGTAAATCATTAAAGATAATTTTTTTTAAATTTATTAATTTATTTATTTCTTTTGGTATTTCATAAATTTGACAATCAGATATTATTAAAGTTTCTAATGATGTTAATCCAAATATTTCTTTGGGTAAAGAATCAATATATGGATCAGAAATATCTAATTTTTTAACATTATTATTTGGTTTACAACCTGTTCTTTTCCATTCTATTAAACTATAATATGACCAATTTAACATTTTAATTTAAATATCTTAACAATTTTTTATATCAAGTATATTTTTATAAATTAATTAGTTTCGTCTTTCCATTCTATAATAAAATCTTCAGTAATATCATGATCAATATTTACAATATTTATCATTTGTTTTTCATGATCATATATCCAATTCAAATAATATAATGGTTCTCCATTAAAATATACTTGTTCTGGTTCATCTTCAACTCCATAAATCTCAAAATGGTTTATTCCAGAAGATTTTGGATTTGTATTTTTGATAACACTTCCAGCAATAAATTTATCTTTAGTCAAAATATTAATCATTATATCAAATTCTTCTGAATTATATTTATGTATAGGTATTTCATGATTATAATCAAGAATGATCTCATTATCAATTAAATCAAATTCAGAAGAAAATGCTGTAATCGCAAATACAGCAAATATTACTAGTTGAAAAAGTCTTACACAAAACATTTTTTATATTATATTTATAATATATAATGTCTTAATCAATTTTTTTAATCTTATTTTTTGAAACTTTTTATAATAGATTTAAAAAAATTTTTTGAAGTAAATAAATTAGAAAAAGCATTAAGAATTAAACTTACTAATAATAATATATTTAACAAAAACTTTTGTAAATCGTCAGTATTAGTTTTTGATAATTTATTTGAATGTTTTTTAGTTGTTACCCATTCAATTGGTATTTTTTTTCCAGATGGTGTCTTATTGTTAGTATTTAAATATTTAATAAATTTTTCAATTTCGATTGCACCTCTTAAAATTAATAATTCAGGACATCTATCTAAAATTTTAAACATATAACTATTCGTATATTCAACTTTTGATGTAATAAAAACTAATTTTGGAATATCATTGTTTAAATTAATTGGTAGATTATTTGTAAATGCACCATCATAATAAGTTCTACCATCAATATCTATTCCACTCATATCACTAGATGTAAAAAAAGGTATAAAACTTGTCGCATGTAATACTTTTAGTAAATGTTCTTTGCTTTCAAAATGATCAACAATAATTGGAACCATACCTTTAATAGTTAATTCAGAAACCATTATTTTTACTTTACCATTACAAATTTCATGAACATTATCTGGAAGAAGTTTATCACATGCTTTAAGAATAATTTTATTTAAATCATGCTTTTTTTTGTTACATCTAGCAAATTCATAAACATTTCTTATTGTATGAATAGATATACCTAATAATAAAAAAACAGCAACATAAGCTCCTACACTAACACCAATGTAATATCTTATTTTAATTTGATGATTGTTTAACATTTTTTTTATTATTTCAGCTGCACCAAAATTATAATATCCTTTTAATCCTCCACCTGTAAATACGATATCGAATTCTTTTGTTGGAAAATATAAATCAGATACATCCATTTTATCTATTATATCTAAAAATTTATAAGAAATATCATTAAAACTTGTTCCTATTATGTCTTCATTTTCAAAATAATCTTTTATAAAATTATTCACAGCTTTTGTTGTATTAATTGTTGTTGTAAATTCTTTTCTTTTTTTGTTATCAGAACTTTCAGATTTAGAAGCATTTCTACTTTTTTCGTCAATATTAGAACTTATTCTGACACTTTTTTTACTAATATTATCCATGTTATATATCTTATAAAATATTATAATAAAATAAAATATATACTAGTAATATTTTTTTATTTAATAACTTTATATAAAAAATGATTGATTATGAAAGAAAGGCTTTAAAGTATAAAAAAAAATATGAACAATTATTAGAAAAGTTAAAATTTGAAGGATATGATATTTCAGATAGTCAAACAGGAGGTTTTGATCGTGATCAATATTTACTTTATGAAAATGATTTAAAACAAATCTATAATTTAATTTCTGGTGAATTTGATGAAGATGATGGAGAATTTGTTGCATTAACTGGTTCTGGTGCTTTAGCGTATATCCTTTATAAATTAGGTATGGAAAGAGAACTAGAAGAAATGAATGAACCAAATGACTTAGATATTGTTTATTATACTAAAAATAAACTTAACCAATTTATGAAACAAAATATTGGGGATTATATTGTTGAACCAGGTAAACAATCTCTTGATTCAAGAACTTTTATTACACGTCCAGAAGTTAGTTCTGGGAAGAAAATAAAGGAATTTGACTTAACAAAAATGAAAGAAAAAAAACCAGATTTTATACAAATTAATGATAGAGTTTACGGAAAAAATATTGTTATCAATATTCTTAATTTTAATAAATTAAAAGAATTATATCAAGATAATGATACAGATCAAGAAAAAAGTAGATCAAGAATTGAATTAATTGATAAAATTATTGCAAATATTAGAAGTAGATCTGATCCTGATTTAATTCATCAATATAGACTAGATACAAACGTTACCACAAGAAATAAAGCTTCTACTCAAAGAGATGAAGATGAATTCGTTATTAAAACTGGTCTATTTGGTTTTGATAGTGATAATGAAGAAGAAAATAATATATTTTTAAGAAAAAATCAATTTGGAAAAAGAAATAATGTTGAAAGTAGTCAACCAATTTTTAGATTTGAAGAATTTGGTAAAACACCAAAAAAGAGATTTTTTGAATCTGACGAAGAAACACTTGCTGGTATTTCGGAACTTGAACCAGGTTTAAGAAATAGAGCCTTTTCTGAAGAATCCATAGTTGGTACTCTTGATGGTATTACAGAACTTGAAAATACACCTCCAAGATTTACTCCAATGAAAACACCTGTTGTTAATAAAAAAATTAATTTTGCAAATACTCCAAGTCCTTTATCTAAAAATTTATTTGGTTCTGAATTTGAGGAAATGGATGTTGCTGAAACTCTTGATGGAATATCTGAATTGGAAATTAGAAAAAAAGAATCTGGTAAAAATAAAAATTCTAAAATTAAACAACCACCTATTATACCTACTATTTGATTAAGAAATTTTGTAAAATATCAATAACTTGAGAATTTGTTTGAGTATCAAGCCACTCTTCAAAACCAGAATTAAATTTATTATTAATATATGATTTAAATTCTGAAATAAATTTTCCTAATAATTGTTGATTTTCTACTAATCCCAGATCCATTATTAAATTACCATTAAATTTTTCTTTACGCTCTTTGTTAATCTTATATTTAACCAATAGATTTTTTAATTCTTCGCTTTTGTTAAAATAAA
>JACCDO010516924.1_pt1 | contig 19725 bp, 11 predicted proteins | sample 7446101 | NCBI WGS metagenome assembly JACCDO01 (sample SAMN15323440, study PRJNA562643) | freshwater metagenome | isolation source: river surface water | place: USA:Blue River Watershed | collected 2017-08-16
ATCCATTACTTAGAGTTCCTGAGTATATTTTCACACCTTCGGATTTAAGATACTTTTTTTCTTCAGCAAGACTGATATTTATAAGCTTTTCACGATGTAGTTTTTTATTGGCTGTAATTTCTTTAGCTTTACGAATCATTTCACCAACCAATGGTCGAACATTACTCTCATAGTGTGATAATTCCGACATCAACTGAGGTTCGCTAGGGCAAACTGACACCAGTAACAGTTGATTATTCATGTTGCAACTGTAAACAGCAATTTAAAAATGAGGGAAATGTTTTATTTTACTCAATTCTACGACAATTTGGCAATAAATTTGCACAAGTCAATATGTAAGTGTTAGAAATAATGATCTCAGTATACTAAGAAAACTATTTTATGTTGTTGTATTCTTACTTATAACACTAATGGATCAATATGTGGATCCTTTCTCACAGTAACGCTAGTTATCCTGTCCCAGATATCAATCAAGACCTGGAAGTGAAACTGGAAGTGCCTTCGCTATTTCGGAAAGTTTCCCGGTTCCGGCGGAAATTGCTGATGTCTGCATGTTGTAGGAATCAGAAAGTACAATACAGTGCACATTATTCGCACTTATCGATATCAACAACTTTTATCGAATTTTTAAACCTGCATACATATTTGATGTTTTTTATTTAAACCGGACTTTCAGAGCTTCCAACTTTTTTTTAAAAAAGGAAAAGAATTCCAGGAATTTCAGGAATAGAGCTGACTTACAAAAAATAAAGCAGGCACAGTGCTGCGTGCTTTTTATAATAACTTCATCTCTTAAGTATGTCGAGAACACCTAGTACATATGAAGTATTTTTTGGACCTACAAATCGTGAAGTAACAATGAAATTGATAAGATATACTATTGCTATGTTTACACTTCCGATTATTGTATTTTATGCTATGTTTTATGGATGGTATGATCAGAATAAAGAGATGCTTGGTTGGTGCGGCATTGGTGGCGTTGTTACTGCAAATTTAGTTATTGCAGCGTATGTAGTAATGGCATGGAATGAGGATAAAGATGAATCAACTACTAGTAATTCAAATGAAATCAAAAAGGCAGATTGAATCGTAAGATATGTAATTATTTGTACTTTTATTTTTGTTTCGTGTGAATATTGTAACTAAAAAGACTTTGCTAAAATAATTCGAGAAACTTCATTGGCGGCACGAACACCAGTTTCTAAAGCACTATGTGCAGTAGCCCCTGGTCTTGTGTCATTAGTCGCCTCACCGGCAAATATTATCCTTCCATTTCCCAAAGGTCTAGCTAATACAGAGCCTGCATTTATAGGATAACCGACCAGTGATGATGCATATCCACCTCCTATAAAAGGATTTTCATCTTGCCAATCTTTGACTAGAGTGGCAATATATTCATTAGATGGCGATGGTAAACTTATTTTATTTGATAATGAGCCATCAGCGGACATATGCCGCGGTTCTAACAATGAAAATACCTCTTCAAGCTGTCCTACTAATTTTTTGCCTACATTTTCTCTTCCAAATTTCATCAAATTGTCTGCATAATCTTTACATGCAAAACCTACAGCATATGCAGTAGCTTCTTCATCGGTCGCAACTAAATTTGAAACATCTCTAAACCATACTTCAGGAAACAGCACATTGTCTCCACTCATAATCATTCCGTGTAAGTCTTTTGGCCAAACTCTATTTTTGAACTTTACAATTACTTTAATTACTCTATTCATGTTCATTGATTGCAATGCATCATTTTTCTCTTTAGGAAGTTCAGGAATAAATTTGATCAATCCTCTCTTTAAAACATTCACTGATGCTGTACAAACCACACATTTAGCCCTGTATTTCAACAATGGATCACTTGTACATATTTCAACACCATTACTACCGCTGTAATCAATACTTTTGACAACCGTTTTCAGGCGAACATCACAGTTCGTTTTTAAATAATCTATTAAGCATTTGAATGTATTTAGAAACCTCGAATCTCCTTCTAGTCCTTCGTCCCACATTTTCGTCCATCGTATAGTCTCCTTTAAAGATAAATCTTTATTGGTAGAACATAAAGTATTACTAAAGCCAGCATTAGCCATCTCTAGCATTTGTGGTGTTACATTCTTTTCCACTAAATAATCATGCAAACTTTTATCTTGTGAAACTTTATTATAATCTAACTTCGCCAATTTCCACAATAATTCGTTTGTTTTTACAAATTCTTTATCCTCAGAGTCATATCGTAATAATTTTTTTGTGCCATCCATTGATTTAATGTAATAAAGCCCATAACCACCATTAACCGAATGTTCATCTGGTCCACCATCACCATGTGCCCAACAAAATAAATTTTCGGTTTTCTCATTTTGTTCTTTCGCAAATTCATTTAACAACGTATCACTACCATGTAATATTTCTGCGCCTAAATCAATTTTAACCCCTTTAATGAAACTTTCATCTTGTTTAATTCTTCCTCCTACATAGTCTTGAGCATCAACAATAATAATTCTATTCTTATCAATTTTATGCTTCTTCATCAACTCATTTGCACATTTTAAACCACTTACTCCTGCTCCTATAATTAGTATATCTCTTTCAATAATTTGTAACTTAGCTCTAGCTATAAATCTACTAAATCCTGTTGCTGTTATAGTAAATATAATAAATCCTGTCCACATACTACCTCGAGCAGTGTCCATCGTCTCCTGCAACAAATAGCAACAACAAAAAGCCGTAGACCACTTTTACCAGTATCCTTATTCTAGGTTTTATCAAGGATATAAACTTCTTATAACTTATATCAAAGAACTTCGAAAGAAGCAGTGCAAAGCAGTGCAAATTTAGCTAGGTACTACTACCGGTACCTCTGTCCGAGTAATACTAATAAGTTAAAATGCGCAGTACAAAATGACTTAGTTGTTGTTACTAAACTTTAAAGTTGCACTCAATCAGTCATCAAATGTAATTTAGAAGCAAGCAGAGAAACTAGCAGCATCGCCAAGTGGTGCCGGGAATCTTTTCGGACTGGAATATTCAAAGAATAAAAACAAGTCTTGTTTCACAAGATTCGATGGATTTTATTCCATTGGCTAAGTCGTCTCAAAAGTCAGGTATTGCACGTGGACCGAGGGCCAAGATTTGCTATGTTTGTGGCCGACAGACTTTACTCGCTGGATACGATTATCATGTAGAAAAATGTAAAGAATTATTCGAGAAAAGGGAAGCATTAAAGCCAGTTAAAGAGAGACGGAAGATCAGAGACCCGTTTGCAAATGTTACAAATGGAATGAAAGGAATAAGCATCGATGAACACAACGAATTATCACAACAAGCATTTACAGATAATTTAGTAAGTTGTGTAAATTGCGCTCGTAAGTTTTTACCTGAAAAACTAGAAATACATAATCGTTCTTGTACATCATCTAATCCCAGCAGAAGAGTGAATGCTTCAGTGAATACTAAAGAAACCTCTAAAATAACGACTATGCAAGATAATTCATTTAGCGAAAGACCTCGATCTGGTAGAATTAAGAAATATTCAGACAATGGTGTTCGAAATAGTGTTGACGATAAATTCAGTTCTAATGCATTTGAAACTTCGTTCATACCTGCAGAGTTGCAGCAATGTGCTTCTTGTGGAAGAACATTCAATGAAATTGCATATAACAAACATATTAAAATTTGCGACAAAGTTTTTATACGTCAACGAAAACCGTATGACTCTTCTAAGCACAGAATTATTGGAACCGACGTCGAAGGTTTTATCAATAAAGATAAAAAGAGGACTGGTGCCGTGTCGTCACGCGGAGGCGGTGGAAGTAAAATGACTTCATCCCGCAACGTTACCAAGTCGGAGCAAAATGAACAAAACGGAAATTCTAATTGGCGCATTAAAAGTGAAAATTTCCGAAACGCGATGAAACTAGCGCGCTCTGTTGCTCGAGCGGAGCAGCATAGTAAAGCCACTGGCATCCCGTTGCACCATTTAATGCCACCAACCTATCAAGATGATCCTATATATGATACATATATTGAATGCGTAAATTGTGGTAGAAAATTTTCAGAAAAAGCAGCTGCCAGGCATATTCCACAGTGCAAAAATATCATAGCGAAGCCAAAACGGCTACTTGCACATTCAGGTGAATTGGCTACGAGCTATTCCTATTCAGGCGGTCATCACAGCACTCTACCTACTACCAACATAAGAAGCTCGAATACTAATACTTCCAACTACGGAGCAAGAAATAAGACGTTGGACTCAAGATCTCGAAGATAATAAAGTTGTTTAATTGTAATGTAAATTGTAGCAGATAAACGCACTTGCTTTAAATACATACGACATGCGAGAACGAGACTCATTGACGCAAAAGATAAAAATTTAAAAGTTTCCTTTCACAACAACTTGTGGTGATCCAACAGATGTTCTTGGTCCCAAACTGCCAAGCATGATCAAATCCCTCTCGCCTAATTGATGAAGTCTGTTGATGACTGCTTCTTTATGAACTGGGTCCACCACTAACACCATACCAATGCCACAATTGAAGGTACGCAACAATTCACTCATGGGTAGATTAGCTATAGATTGCAACCAAGTGAAGACAGGTGGTAACTTCCAGCCACACCCAACGAGGTCCACATTAGCCTCAATGTCATCAGGCAAGACCCGAGGCAAGTTATCTAGCAACCCACCTCCAGTTATATGGGCCATTGCTTTCAACAAGCCATCTTTTATCAACGGTAACAAGAGCTTCACATAGATTCTGGTAGGAGTCAACAGAGAATTTCCAAGAGTTTCTCCGGGAGAAAAAGGCGAAATATCATCCCATTTAAGCCCAGATTTGTCGACACATTTTCTTACCAAAGAGTAACCGTTACTATGAACACCTGAAGATTTTATACCGATTAAAATATCACCAGAGCGAACATCTTTGGGTAGAATGCAACTTCGTCTCACGGCGCCAACACTGAAACCAGCTAGATCGTACTCCCCTTTTGCATACATTCCAGCCATTTCCGCGGTTTCGCCGCCTATTAGTGCTGATCCTGATTGTAAGCATCCCTCGGCTATTCCCTTCACTACTTGCGAGGCCTCGAAAACGTTTAATGCACCAGTCGCGTAGTAATCTAGGAAAAACAGTGGCTCTGCGCCGCACACAAGTATGTCGTTCACACACATGGCCACTAAATCAATACCAATAGTGTCGTGTTTACCAACGGATTGAGCGATTTTTAGCTTGGTTCCAACGCCGTCGGTCCCAGAAACGAGAATAGTTTCATTGGCATCGTATCCCGCTTGACTTAAGTCAAATAAACCACCAAAACCACCCAAATCTGCATCACAACCTAGTCGCCTTGTTGCCTTGCACATTGGCTTAATTGCTTCAACCAATGCCTCTCCGGCATCTATGTCGACACCTGCTTGTGCGTAAGTAATCGTTTCCGAACTATTCGTCAATTTATTTTGAAATAGTTTAATCGCTTCTATAAACGCTTCCCCTTCAAGCGGCTGGACTTTGGCTTTCAAGCTCTCTGGGGTCTCGTCGCTGTTAACGGAACAAGTTTTTTGAACAACAATTGGACCTGCATCGACCTCAGCAGTTACATAATGCACTGTACAACCAGATATTGTCTTTTTTGCAGCGATAACATCGGCATGGACTTGTAAATCCATTCCCCCGGCAAAGTCCGGTAGCAACGACGGATGTACATTCATACAGCGATTAGCCCAGTGCTCAGTGAACGCGGCAGAAACAATGCGCATGTAACCTACCATTAGTATCAACTGAACACCCTCCATTTCGAACGCATGGGTGACCTCTGCATCGTATTCTTCTCTGGCTTTGTTCAGCGCACCGATGGACTTTGTTTTAATGCCATGTGCAAGTGCTCGATCTAAGATTGGTGCATCTTTTTTATTACTAATTACCAAGGCAATAGAGGCGTTCAACGTATTATTCGTTATGGCGTCAATAACTGGTTGCAATGAAGTTCCGCGTGTTGAGCCGATGACACCAATGCGAAGAGGGGCGTTGACTCCTTTCTTGGCAATATCTTTCCGGTATTGCATTCCTTTGAACTCAATTTTACGAACACCCTCATATGCTTTACTAACTGCTTTTTGTAAAGAATTTTCTATTCCAGTGACTGCTAACACACGACCGCCTGAAGTCACAACTTCGTTGTTCTTTATCGAAGTTCCTGCATGGTAAACTGTTGAATTGGGAATTAATGCAGCATTGTGTAACCCATTAATCTTGTCTCCAGTTGCGTACTTATCGGGATATCCATGGGATGCAACTACAACCGTGCAGGCATAAGCATTTTTCCATTTCACCAACGATGAGCTCAGGCTACCCGAAATACACGCTTGCATTACCTCGTATATGTCGCTATCTAATAGCGGTAACAACACTTGGGTCTCTGGGTCACCGAATCGGCAATTATACTCAAGAACAGCGGGACCATCTTTAGTAATTATAAATCCAGTGTATAAAACACCTTTATAAACATTTCCTTCGTTCGACATTCCTGTTATTGTTCGTTGGATGATTTCCATGCATTCTTTTAGAATCATTGGAGTGCCGATTGGTGCTGGCGCATACGCACCCATTCCGCCAGTATTAGGTCCTAAATCATTATCAAATATTCTTTTATGGTCTTGTGCACATGGCATTGATACAGCTATTTTACCATCTGTAAAAGCTAATAAAGACAACTCTTCACCTTCGAGAAACTCCTCAATAACAACTTCATCACCTGCACTACCAAAGGATTTGTCATTCATTATTTCTTGAATAGCTTGGATAGCTTCATTCTTATTAGTCGGTAATATAACACCTTTTCCGGCTGCCAATCCAGATGCTTTAACAACAACTCTATAATCTACTGATTCTATATACGCTTTAGCTTTGGAAAAATCAGTAAAATTTTGATACTTTGCAGTTCTAATATTATGCCTACTCATAAAATCCTTTGACCATGCTTTTGACGCTTCAATAGTGGCAGCTTTGGCAGATGGACCAAAACAAGGGATCCCTATTGATGTCATAGCATCAGTGATACCATTAACTAAAGGTTGTTCAGGTCCAACCGCCACTAAGTGTATATCATGACTTTGAGCAAACGCAATCAACGCACTGTTATCATTTGATGATACATTGACGTTAACTACCTTTCCACCCATTGAACTTGTGCCTCCATTACCAGGGGCTACATATATTTTGTTTACTTGAGAACTTGCCATTAATTTATGCGCAATAGCATGCTCGCGTCCACCTGACCCAAGAAGAAGAACATTCTTCCCATTGCTACCCTCTAATTTTGCAATTTTTTCTTTCAATTTACTGATTTCAGCATTAGCTGCAGCTAATTGAGCTTGAACGTCACTTAATTCAGACATTGTCCCCCAATTTCTCGGTATGCAAACCTGATTCAAGTAATTTCTTATGCAATATGCAAATGCAGAATTTTGCATACTCATACCGGTACCGACTTGAAATTTCCATGGATGAAATTATTCTCGACATTCGTCAAAATGAAAGCAATGGCATAAATGTCGATGAAATTGTTTATTTTGCAAATCAGCAAACCCTTTTCATTAATTATTTATCAAATTTACTGGTTCCGGACCATCTTAGCTCATCTGTGGATTTTTTCAGATTTTGAAGGTCTCTGGCGAAGGAATAAGATTCTTTCCTCTGAGAGAGTGAGGAGGTTGCTTCGTCTATTGATTGTTACTTCTCAAGATCATGAGTTCGCCCAAAAAGTTGGTATCAGGCAAGCAAAGTTCTGAACAAATTTTATCCGAGCTAGCTGTACCATTGGCAACTGGAAATGATACAAAATACAATCCATATGTACCGAATCCGTATGATACGGCAAGTTTAGCGACGACATCAAAGGATTCAGTAGGATCGTCATCATTTAAATCCGAGAAATTAATGACTAGAGAGGAGTATAATGCCTCAAGAAAGGGATCCGCGAATACTACTTCAAAGAAGAATAGTGGTAAGAGTAATGTAGATATACCCATTAATGATGCACCACATTCCCAGTATGATCAATTAGAATCATCAAAAAAAACACTTGTCAATAATGAAACTCATGGCTCTATGGATGGTCATATAAACGTATTTGTTAGAATACGACCGATACCTGAGGAAAAGAGCATGAATGAAGACAATATACTAACTGTATATAATGATGGGAAATCCGTAAATTGTCGTATGGACTATGATGAGAAAAGCTTTACTTTTCAAAAGATTTTTGATACAGAAGCAACTCAAAATGATATATTCGATTCCGTCCGTGATTCAATTGTGACCCCCATATTTGATGGTTTTAATTCGTGTATTTTATCTTATGGTCAAACAGGTAGTGGCAAGACGTTCACTATGGAAGGGCCTTCACTCTCAGACAACAGATTAGCTGGTATCACTCCAAGAAGTGTAAATTATATTTATGATAGAATTGCGAGCCAAAGAAATGTGGATCCTAACATAATTCACGAGATCACAGTTTCGCTTTATGAAATTTACTGTGAGAAGATAAACGATTTATTAAATGTAGAAAATGAAAATTTGAGTGTTAGAGAAACTAAATTAGGTTGGGTAGTAAAGAATATTACCGAGGTTGAATGTGCTACTAGAGAATCCTTGTTTCATTTTCTTGAAGTTGGTAATCACAATAGAAAAGTTGCTGCAACATTCATGAATGCAGAGAGTAGCAGAAGCCACCGAATATTTTCGTTAACTTTGATTACGAAGAATGTGAGCACCAAGTTGATGCGACGTGGCACTTTATTCTTGGTAGACTTGGCTGGAAGTGAAAAAGTTGCCAAAACTGGAGTAACTGGAGTGCGGTTGGAAGAAGCTAAAAAAATTAATACATCACTCTCTACTTTAGGCCAAGTAATCCAAGCCTTGTGCAATGACTCCAACTTTGTTCCTTATAGGGACAGTAAACTCACGTTAGTACTACGAAATGCGTTGGGTGGAAATAGCAAAACTGCCTTGATTATATGCTGCTCTAGTGAAAAATTTAATGCAGCAGAAACAATTTCGACTTTAAGATTTGGTGAAAGAGCTAGAAAAGTAAAGACGCATCTAAAGCTTAACGAAACATATGATAATATTAGTGTGCAAGAGCTACAAGCACAATTACTGATTGCAAATGAAGAAATAAAAATGCTTCGCGAAAAAGTTGCACATCTTGAAGCAAGTAATTCCTTCAATATAATTAATAATGCTATTGCTACGACAACCGCAAGCAACAAGCCGTCACCGCACAAATCTGGTGGTCGGCGAAAATCTGTTAAACTAACACTAGGTGGTCAAGACACAGACGATATGAACAACTATTTAGCAACTGAGGAAAATTACAACGAAATTGTGTCGTGGCTTATGGATGCTAAAATGAGCAAATGTGATGCTGAGGATGTAGCGGACCAGTTTAAGGAACATAGTATCTACATAATTCCTCAACTAGTGCTACGGTTAGCTCAAGACCCCGAGTTTCTGGAGGGCGCTCTGGAGCTGGATGCGTCGAATGTATCCACTATCCAAGAAGCTATCGATTCTTGGAGAAATGCACCACTAGTAAAAGTCCAAGATAGCGAAATTGAGGATGATAGTAATAATAACGTCGACTTTTTCGAAGAGACTGGAAAGTTTTTTGTAGGTGCTGGGGTGGGTATCACGAATGTTTTTTCAACTGTTGGTGGTACAATTGGTGGAACAATTGGTGGGATATTCGGTTGGTGACCTGTATTTTGATATTTATTTAACAGGTTAATCTAAAGAATTTATACAGTAATTATTACTATGGAACAGGTTGTATTTTGATTTCACAGTCGCCTTCAATGATGGTATTACACGACAATCTCGCATTTTCATTATACTTCTTCAGTCTCAGTCTTTCCACATCTGGTCGCTTTTCCCAGTCTTTATTATTAGTTACTTCAACAGCACATGTGCCACAACTTAAACCACCATTACAATTAGTAAACTTGGCTTTACCATTATATACCTCAATTTTATTATCTAGTAGGACTTGCCTTAAATTCTGCCCTTTTAAACTTTTAATCTTAACTACATCGCCGTTGGGAAGCTTCACATCCAATATTGCTGGGCCTTTGAATACATCCTTTGGATTAATTAATGTTAACTTTACATTTTGTCCCTCTTTAAATTCACCAAATATATCTAAAATTTGATCAAAAGTTTTATATTTAAGATCAATATCATTAGCTGAGCAGAGAAACAATCCTTTAACTATTTTTCCAGATAATTTAGCATTACCTTTATCATTACAATCACCTATCATTACTCCAAGTGGTTGACCTTCTTCAACTTCCTGCACGCAAGTGATATCAAATGATTAATATAAGTATAGATATCAAATTATTACCTCTAATGACATCCCAAACGGTTTGGCAATTGAAACTTCAATAAAATTACTGGGATCGAATTTCAATGCTTTTAAAGCGAAGTTGCTTTGAGTATAGGATTTTGACGTAAAGAAACTATGAAATATTGGTGCAAATGCCAACCAAACAAACACGATGCACTGCAAATTTGTCATGTTTTACCCTCAAATACGTATATACGTCTCGATTTATATTCCTCCCCTCTGAGTCATCGCATTGTACCATTTTGGGTGTGGAACACTCAAACGTCGAAAGATTTTCCTTAGAAGGGTGCAATTGCTAGGGAGAATGCTCTCTTGCAGCTTAAACCGTTTAAGATTGTCGAAGGGTGTCTGGAATTTGAAGAGTACTTAAGTTCAAACTTCAAGATTTTATCAAGATTTTAGGACCGGTTTTTTTGTAAACAAGGTAAGCTAGGAACCGAAGTAGGAAGATCTTCAACGAGAGACTTGACGGGGAAAAGACTCAAGAGAATACAAAGGAGGTTATTTCCTAAGAGTATCGATTTCGGTGAAGTTACTTCGAGCCACAAAGCGATTCTACTACTTGATTACACCAAAATATGCAGTTCTTGTTCAACCGCGCGTTGTTTTTATTGGTTATAGCTATCGAATATACACAATATAATAGTCGTATACATGGCTACCTATCGACCTTAGTTGCAATATTTTGCATCATTTATTATCAATCGAAGCGAAAAGTATTTCGAGATTGGCGCCATATAAGGTTGTATGACGCTTTATTATTCGTATTAGCATGTTATACTACCGTGTATCGTTTAAGTACCCGCAATATCGGAGATCTCGGTAGTATTACAGACAACAATGTGGCAATATTTTCAGTCGTTGATAAGCAATTCCTATCTTTATTTACCATGTATCTTGTCGATTTTGATAATTATTTCTATTTATTTATCTTCATTGTGAATAAATATTTTTCACATGAAGGAATTGATATAACGATGTACGATAAAATACCAATTATAGGGAACGTGATTCAAGCCGGGACACTGTTTGGCAGAGAATTGATCTCTAAAACTTATATGGTGCATTTAATTAACATATTTTTGATGTATAATTTGGTGTCACTAGTGCAGACATATATTTTAGGCATGAGTTTTGCTGAATTGTACAAGTACGTTACTATGAAGCTGTTCACATACTCCCTTTATATTCCGCTAGTGAAGAATGCATTAAATTCCGAGAAGCAGAAGATTATGGATAGTTTTGAAAAAGACTTGAAAAGTAAAAGCAGAAACATAAGCAACAGCAATATCGAGTTACCAAAACATGGTCTGGCCGCTGACAGAATTTTATCATTAATGAGCGACTGTGCTAAGGTAGAGAACGGAATATGGCAGGATGGGAAAGTATCCGGTGCCATTTACCACGGTGTTAAGGAGCACCAGGATCTATTAAATAAAGCGTTTGGTATGTATTCAATAGCAAATCCGTTGCATCCAGATATTTGGCCAAGCGGTATGAAGTTTGAATCCGAAATCATCTCAATGACTAAATCCCTAGTTAGTGGAACTTGCGATACTGTTTGTGGTAGTACTACTTCTGGTGGAACAGAAAGTATTATTTTAGCTATTAAAGCTCACCGGGATTATTATTTCAACCAATATGGCATTACTGATCCTGAATTGATTTGCTCAACCTCCGCCCATGCCGCTGTTGACAAAGCTTGTGACTTAATGAAGATAAAATTGATTAAAATACCAATGGATCCAGTAACTTATACGTTAGATGTCAACAGTGTTGCCCACTACATCAATAGGAACACAATATTAATATATTCATCAGCACCTTCCTATCCTCAAGGTGTTATTGATCCTATTAGTAGCCTCAGCGAACTTGCTTTGAAATACGGTGTAGGACTACACGTTGACTGTTGCCTTGGAGGTTTTTTTTTACCATTCGCTAGAAAATTGAATCATCCATCAATACCAGTGTTTGATTTTTCATTACCTGGCGTAACGAGTATGTCTGTGGATACTCACAAATATGGATACGCTTTAAAAGGCACGTCAGTAGTCTTATATAGAACGACAGAGTTGCGACAAGCACAATACTTTTGCTATGCAGATTGGACAGGTGGTTTATACACAACTCCTACTGTTGCAGGCAGTCGATCGGGCGGTTTAATAGCCCAATGTTGGGCGTCGCTAGTTGCATTAGGAGAAGAAGGTTACCTGAAACACACGAAAGATATTATAGCTACTACAAAAATAATAAGCGATGGGGTGCGCTCGATGCCAGATTTATATTTACTAGGTAATGCTGATGCGATGATTGTGTGCTTTGACAGCAAAACTCTCAATATATATGATGTACTAGATGCAATGTCTCGCAAGGGTTGGTCATTGAACTCCCATCAGAATCCGCGATGTATCCATATCTGTGTAACCGTAACTCATGTAGGTCACGCACAGAAGTTGTTACAAGATTTAAATGACTGCGTATTAAGTATTAAAAATAACAGCAAAAATGGCAATGCTAAGAGCAATAGTAGCGCTGCAATCTACGGTATGACGACAGCTTTACCTGCTGGACCGATCAACGAAATTCTAAAAATTTATAACGACGTTGTATTAAACAACTAAGTCAGTTGCTAACCAAATATATTCATCCATCACCTTGCACCAACTTTAGGACGATATCGTCGCACACCGACTTGTTCAGGGCATCCTTTTTGAGCATTAAACTCTCTACTATCGCATCGTTTCCGTCGAATATTGCTGCAAAAAATGACTTATCGTCGCACGTTTCCCACTTCTCGGTCAAAATGTGCGCGCATAGTGGCGACAAGCTCTTCAGTATGCCGTGGAATTTGGCTTTATTAGCTACAGCAAAGTTTGGGAAAAGTTGTCTCTGCTCGGCGATGTCGATAGAGGCGAGAAGCTTCTCGTGCTTGCGCATCTGGTCAATGTTGTTTTCGCGCACGTAGTCGTAATATTTTTCCATAAAATTAGAAAATTCTTGTTCTTCATTGAATTTTGCAGACGATATTTCTTCTAATTTCCTCTTTTTGGATACATTATCTACCTCCTCTACTTTGTCTTGGCTTGAAGTCACCGTTGCAATCTGCGTTTTCATTGCGGATTGAATAAAATATCGAATCAAATAAAGATCTAGTTTAGCGCCTGCACCATGTATAAATTTATGCAACGGAGACTTGAACCAGTAATTAATCGCTATCGAATAAGGGATGCTTTCTACTGCATGCCAATAACCTTCTGGGATGAACAAAAGGTCACCAGAATGAATTTCAACTTCAATGACTTTGAACTTGTTGTTAGTAGAGTTTATTAAATCATTCCATGACAATTTTGAATGATGAGGTGTCATATTATGCGCTGGATTCGGGTTTACGTTCATTGTATATTCAGGGGATATCAATTTGACAAACTTAGTTCCTTGATGTAGCACCAAGAAATTATGATATTCATCCAAATGTAATGCACTACACGATTTATTATTTAAATTCATCCAGAGATTAACCTGCAAAACTTCAATAAACGATACAAATGGTTCCTTACTAACGCATGGATATAACTCACACAAAGAATTGTTGCTTGATTTAGAACTGTCATATATAGATTGCTGCGCCAAATATATGCTTCTATTGTTGATTTTAACATGTGAAGTTTCGCTCTTGGTTATGTATGCCTCCACAAAAGATTTAAAAGGACACGAATAGTATTCACTGCTGTAAATATCACCTTTGTATTCTTCAGTAGGATTGCTAACGACAGACGCCTCGACGAGAATATCATTTGAAACTATCTCCTTGATAATATTGCCAGTCAAAATATTTTTTGTCGCAGCACGAATTACAAATGGAGTGTAGCTTTCAAAATGGCGACATAAAACATCTTCTGGCGGGATATTGTTATATTCTAACATTCCTCATGGTACTCTCCTTGTTCCAAATGGTTTTGTTTTTCAAAGGTTTTTGCTTTTCAAAATTTCAGCGATAAAATTTTCAATCTTATTACCTAGGTAGATTGAATATAATAGATTCAGTGCGAGGGAGCCTGGAAGCATAGCGTGCTGCATATTAATGGCCAAGTGTGCAGTTACCGTACTACTTATAGGCATTCCTGGTGCTGGAAAAAGTTACTTCGCATCTCGCTTGGCACAGCACTTTAGTGCAGGTCAAGTTATATCCTTTGATGCTTATGTTGACGAAGAATGTGATTGGAATGAAAATACTTTCAAACAATATCGCGAGTTGGCCTTACATGATATAAATCAGAAATTAACAGAAAAGAATAGATCGAAAGATTTTGATACTGTATTAATTATTGATGATAATATGTATTTAAAAAGTATGAGACGCGAAGTCTATGTAATGGCTCGTGATAATAATACTAAGTTGCTGTGTATATGGATTGATTCTAGTTTAGAAAATTCAATTAGGAGAAATAATGAACGCACAGGAAAGGAAAAAATTTCAGAAGAATCTATATTTCGAATACATAAATTATTTGAACCACCTGATACAACTTACATCGCAGATCGACATTTTATATGTCTCAAAAACAATGAGAGTGACTCATTTGAAGCTGGAATAATATATTCTATTGCCAAAATCCAAGAACTTCAATCAGAAAGTTTTCAGCTGCCAACTGTCTATGCTTTAGAAATGGATAGAAAGTGCAAAAAAGCAGATGAAAAAAGTATAATTAACTATGTGCAGAAAATCGACATATTTGTGCGAAGAAGGATGTCGTTGATACAGTCTTGTTTGAGTGATATGCCTGCTGAACAAAGAAAACTAATTAATAAATCTTTATGTTCTATGAAATCTACTTTGTTAGAAATAGCTAGACACAATGCATCTAATGATCACGACACAATAGAAATGACAAATGACCTGAGCGAATCAGATCAAAAGAAATATACTTGCAATATTAAAGAGTATATAAACAATAATCTTCCTCAACATATCGCACTAATAATAAATGAAAAGCTTGAATAAAATTGTGTTTAATATTTTATTTGTTTAAAATTAATTAATCATCATTGTCATCATCATCGTCGTCGTCACCTTCATCATCACTACCTTCATCATCATCGTCATCGCCTTCATCGTCGCTTCCTTCATCTTCTTCGCTACCATCTTCATCGTCACTTCCTTCATTATCTTCGCTGCCTTCGTCCTCATCACTACCTTCGTCTTCCTCGCTGCCTTCGTCCTCATCACTACCTTCATCTTCTTCGACATCATCACCAGAGTCATCACCAGAGTCATCATCATCTTCCTTTCTATTTACTTTCTTGCCATTTTTACTTCCCTTTGCACCACCTTGAATCCATAATGGACTATAGCCTCCTTGAACCTTCAAGGCAGATGATAATTCCGTAATTTTGTTTTCTACCTTGTCGCTAGCAATCGTTGGTTCAGCCTCTGCGACAGGAAATTTTAAACGCAATACTGAGTAAGCCTTAGTCGCTTTGGTATAGTATGCTTTCACTTCTTTGTCGGTCTCTTGATAGAACTTCAACAATGCAATAATGTCGTTTTCGTCTGCTTTCGTTCCACCATATTGAGTTACCGTGGAATCCACGAAAGGTAATATTTTAGCACTAAATTGTGTCCACATGTCTTTAATATCATTTGCTGTTAGTCGTATAGCATGTCCGGTGATAATATTATACTGTTCTTTTTCTTGTACAAATATTTTAAGTGCTTTTGCTATACATTGTTGTGCCTTTTTAAGACGTGCTACAACTTGCTTTTCTTGTGTTGTTTCACTAATTTCTTTTATTTCCTCAAATTTACCACTGAATACTTTACTTCTTAGTAGAACATACTGGGCATAATTATTTACAAACTCGACATACAATGAGGATGGTTCATCAAGTTCGCTTATTAATGAAGTATCAAAGTATCTGTGATCAGGATTTTTAGGATTCCTAGTCCTTGACATACTTTTTATGGCCATAGAAAATCTTTGACATGAGTCTGCTGAAGACTCACGCGAAATACAATGCAATATGTAAAGTGATTTAGTAACCGTTCTCCAATCATTCTCACACATTTTAGTCCACAATTTATGCATAGTCATGTGATATGGATCATCTTCAGCAGATGACCTGCCATATTTAAAAGCAGGTATAGAATGTTTAATAATTTCATCTAACAAATCTCTTGGAACAGGTTCATCACCAGGCCAAGTTGCACGTAAAAGCATACCTTCAAATGCCGATGAACGAAGCACTTTAGCTCTTCGGTATACATCTTTATAGGCTGTTTGACCTTGCTTTGCAAATACTTCTAATTTTTCTTTAACTGCGGATACACTTGATCCTAATCCTTTTGGATTTCGTGGGTCAACCCATTGCATTAAATCCATGCGACCGCCCTTCTTACCCTTTTTACCTTTTCCGCGATATGCATTACTTTTTTTCCCCCATTTTTTGTTATTGCCGCTAGTTTTAGATTTTGACGTTGTTGATTTACTATATTTTCTCTCATCATCATCATCATCGTCGTCATCTACATCGTCGTGATCGCCTCTATTTCTACGTTTACTATCTTCGTAACTACCATCATCATCGTTGTTATCGTCGTCTATGAATGTTCTTGATGATTTACCTACTTTCTTTCCACTCTTACTTTTCTTTGCACCTCCACGTATCCATAGTGAATTATAACTATTCTGATAACCAACTCTTACAGCTTGCTTAGTATCAACCAACGACTGTGTGCAGATAATTGCCAAAACAGCAATAGCGATTAGTAGCCGCATCCTTCGCATCTGCAATAATTTTTTGTTGCAATTTAGTACGTAAATAAACCCTAAGTTCAAATGTCTCGTTAAAAGTTAATAACTTTATGTAGTAATGAGTTAGTTTTTGCTGCATGCTTGCTGTTTCTGGTGGATCTACAACTAACTATGAAATCTAAATAAAAAGTAGGAAACGACAGTATATTCGTCAGAACCTTTCAGACCCTAAATCGTCTACTATGTAAGACTAAAATTGTGAAATAATCAATAATTGTTTCTTCTTAATACCACTGGTTGCATCGGGCCCGGACCAAGACTCTCAATTCGGTGAAAACAGTTTGATTTATTGGGACTTCGAGAGGGAAAATAGTCGCAAGTTAGAGCGACAATGTCCAGATTGGTTGACGATACAAATAATGAAAACAAGGGGTGCCTCGATTCTGGCGAAACTTTAAGTAATCAAAATCCAATCAATGAATTTTTAAAAAGTCAAAACAGAAACTTGAAAGGTTTAACAGAAGAAGAGTTCGTTGCCTCTTATGAATCACACATGAAAAAATCCACCAAAGCAGACTCAGAAGGTAATGAAGATAGTAAATTCGAGTCTGCTCCAACACTTGAGTCGAATAGTATACCTGATAAAAATGTATCAGAGTTTGCCTCATCAACTACCAAATCTTCTGAATCAATAAGATCAACAGCACCTAAATTTTCAATTGGAGCCCAATTAGATAGTATTGTATTAAAATTTACAACCTTTTCAGAATCTTGTAAAGAAGCACCCTCATTTACTGTTGATCATGAAGGTGCAACCATAGGTAGAGATGTATCAAATAAAATTAATGTACCATCAGATGCACGACTAGCAAATGACTCACATGCTGTTATTGAGTATCATAAAGGATCATTCTATATCATTGATGGTGGTCAAGAATTCTCGGCTAGTATTAGAATAGGATTAAGAGGTAATCATCAAAAAGTGTGGGTATTAGAAAAGGATAGTCGATTTTCTGTTGGTAATTCTATTTTTGCAACTATTGGAGTTGATCCAAATGACGGATCATTAATGATTGAAGCGATAGAAGGACCTCTTAGGGGTGAAAAGAAAACTATTAATAAGAATATCGGTGCAACTATTGGTAGGTCATCTGAAAATCAGATCAGTGTACCTGATCGCGAATTATCTCGTAAGCATTCAAAAATAGAATTTGATGAAAAAATTAGTAAATATATATTATGTGACATAGGAAGTACCAACGGTACATACATGCAATTAAATGGGCCATACGGCGGTAGATTTAAACTTAACATTAATGACCATATATTAGTGGGACGAACTGGTTTGTCGATAAATCGATTCGATTATGGTATAAGCGAAGAAATGGGACATAGACAGACTATGGAAGATGCGTGTGTTATTGTGCAACACTTGAATATTGGATCTTTATCGGTTCCAAATCTTTTTCCTCAATCTTTTTTTGGCGTATTTGATGGGCATGGTGGTAGCAATGCATCGTTGTATTTATCACAATCACTTCATGCTGCTGTTGCGGAAAGTTTGCTCAGTGTATCACCATCGTTATTAAAAATATTTGAATCAGAGACAAGTGATAGCAGGAGTATAGATTTAGGTAGTAATGCAGAGAAATTGAAAGTCATGGACAGTATTGTCAAAGATGTACTGAAGACCACATATTTGAAAGTTGATGCTGATTTTATAGCCAAATCTAGCAGCCCACAACACGGCTCAACGGCAACAACCGCATTAATCTTAGGCAATAGAATTTATTGCGCAAATGTTGGTGATTCAAGAACTATTTTATGCAGAAATTTCCAACCAATAGCATTATCCACGGATCATAAACCAAGTCGAGAGGATGAAGCCAAGCGCATTCGGGATGCTGGTGGCTTTGTAATCAACAACAGAGTTATGGGTGAATTAGCCGTATCACGAGCATTTGGTGATGTTGAGTTTAAAAAAGGAATACAAAGTATCGTAGAAGAAGATCCTGATTTCAACGGCAATGACAGCAATGACGACGTGAAGAACTGGGACGAGCCGTTATTAATTGCCGAACCTGATTTTGAAACTAGTTTTATCACCAAAAATGATCAATTTTTATTACTAGCTTGTGACGGTTTGTTTGATGTGTTTACTTCGGAGGATATCATTAGTTTTGTTAAAAAAGAAATGAGCGAACATGGCGACGCGCAAAAATGTTGTCAACAATTGACGAACGAGGCTATTCGACAACGGAATAGCAGAGATAACGTCAGCGTCATTCTTATCATATTAAACAAGTGGTACTAAGGATTTCTGTTGTGTATATAGTGTAAATTAAGAAACTTACTTAAGAACTCGGCATCTTTCTCGCTCACTAGCCGAGGCTGCAAATGCAGAAGTGAGCATAGTGGAGGCAGGTCCCTCAGACTCAATAGGTCTTTGTTCCAAGAGTTCCGGTTCGGACCGGTGTGTGATGCTTTTCGCCGGAACTTGCACCGAAGATCTGCATAAATGATTAGTTTTTAATTAGCACAACAAAATGGAATTTAAGACATATTTAGC
>JACCDO010138105.1_pt1 | contig 19717 bp, 26 predicted proteins | sample 7446101 | NCBI WGS metagenome assembly JACCDO01 (sample SAMN15323440, study PRJNA562643) | freshwater metagenome | isolation source: river surface water | place: USA:Blue River Watershed | collected 2017-08-16
AGACCACGGTCCATATAGTAGTTACAACAGTCATCATAAACGGGGATTAAGGCGGGACAAGTACCATTTCTATTATTAAAATGAAGTTTATACATTTTATAAAGTTTGTTTCTTATACTTTTATTTTAGATATTTTTTTATTTTTAATTCGAATAAATAATTTAAAAAATAACCGAATATAAAGAAATAAATGATTTTTATAAAAAAATGGATAAATTAAAAGAGAAATCAATTATTATTGTGGGAGTAATAAGAAATGGAGAAAAATATTTAACAAAAGTTTTTGAAAATATTCATAAAATAGGTAAATTATTTAACAAATATAAAATAATATTGTATGAAAATGATTCAAATGATAATACAAAAAATATAATTACAAAAGAAATTTTAGAGCATCCTAATAAAATAGATTATATATGTGGTGATAATGAAAAGTTAGATGAAAAATTTCCGTATAGAACATTACGATTAGCATATATAAGAAATATAATATTAAATAAAGTAATAATGGATGATGTGTATAATAAATATGATTATATGTTAAATATGGATATGGATGATGTGAATATAAAACCATATATATATGAAACATTTGATAAAATATTTCAATATGATGAATCAATATGGGATGTACAATCAGTACATCAGAAAGAGATATATTATGATGTGTGGGCATTTAGAAAGAAAGGATATATAGAATTTGATTGTTGGGAAAAAGTGTATGAAATGTTAAGTCAGAATAATAATTTAAAAAAAGAGGAATTGGTTGAAAAATATGTAAGAAAGTATCAGAAACCATATAGTATAACAAGGGGATTAATACCGGTAATATCGGCATTTGGAGGAGCAACAATATATAAAATAGATTTTTTAAAGAAAGCAGTAAATGCTAGATACATAGGAATAAAAAGGATGAATAAAAGGAGTGAAGTGATAGGGTATAGAGAAACGTGCGAACACGTATCTTTTCATCAAGGATTAACAAATATATATAAAGGTAAAATGTTTATAAATCCGGAATGGATAAATATGTAAAATATATATTTTTTTAATAAAATTGTTTAAGATAAAATGTTTAAGATAGATTGTACTCTTTGAGCAGAATAATGTGTGCCGTGGGGCGGGGCCCCCCACAGGCAACCAAGGCCGCTATGCGGAAATTCAAAGAAATTGATTTTACTGATAAATTTATCAGATATGTAATAAGATATATAATTAAAAATCGCGCAGTGACCGAAGGTCACACGCGGCCTTTGGCCGCCCAGCGGGGCAAGGGGTCCCCGCTTGTGTCACGCAAGTGACACTTTATTCTGTCCGAAGAGTACAATTTATCTTTATTCATATTCTTAAAAACATTTTTTAAATAAAAACATTTTTTTTAAATATTATAAATCAAAAACAAGTTTTATAAAAATGAAAAATAGAATTTGTATTTTAGAAAGTTAAAAATGAAATATATTTATTTTATTTAAAAACATTTTTAAATAAAAATATTTTTATAAAAATATAAATGAAAACAAGTTTTAGAAAAGTTAAAAATAGAATTAAATATGTAAAACAATTTTGTTAAAAAATCCTTTTTTTAAAGCACATGTATTATGAATATCAAATGAAAAAGAAAGTGTTGAAACATCTTGTAAATAATGTATCATTCTATAATAATGTGAAAATAGTAAATGAAAAAAATGGTGAAAATAAAAGTAATATATATTTTTTTTTAAAAGTGTTTTTTCTTCATTATGATGATTATGAACAAATAAATAAAGAAAATATTCTAAATCATTTTTCGGTAGTTCTATAAAATCGTGAAAAATAAGAAAAAATTGAGTATAATAAATATGAAAAATAAAAAGTTGAATTAAGAATTTTAAAACAATTTCTTTCTTTTCTTTATTATTTTCATTTTTTTTATAAAATATTGAAATAAAATTTTTAAAATGAACTTTATCTATCGGTTTTTCATAAATATATAATTTAAAAAAAGTATATATATCATCATATGTTATTTCTTTATGTATAATACTAAATGAAACACGTTCAAAAAGATTATTTGTTTGATTTTCATTAAAATATGGAATTTGTATATATTCAAAAATAATTGGATTTATATATATTTTTTGAAAAAAAGGACTTTTTATTTTCTCTAAAATATGTATTTTATCTTGAAACCGTATTAAAGATTCTACATACTTTTCAACCAACTCAAACTTCTTTTCATTATTTATTTTTTTTTTTAAAAAATTTATCATTTTTTGAATATAAAGAATATTTTTTAAATATATAAATATAGTTTATTTTTTTATAAAATAACTTTTTATAAAAGTACTAAAATAGGAAGATAAAAATCGTAAAAAAGCAAAACGAAAAATGATGTATGTAGGAAAACATAGTTATGGTATGGAACATATCAAAATACGTCGTTGGGCAGAAATGAAAAAACAATACAATTTATATATTGGTAATTTTTGTTCCATTGCCGATGATATTGAAGTTTATTTAGGTGGAAATCATTACACAAATATTATATCATCTTTCCCCTTCGGAATTGTATCAAATAATGCTTTCCCTAACGCAAAATTAATAGAAAATAATCCTAATTTAAATGGTTCTTATTGTAAAGGTGATGTAATTATTGGTTCTGATGTATGGATTGGAAGTCACGTTACTATTATGAGTGGTGTTACTATTGGTGATGGAGCAGTTATTGCGGCAAATTCGCATATTGTAAAAGATGTTCCACCTTACGCAATAGTGGGTGGAAATCCGGCAAAAGTAATAAAATATAGATTTGAAGAAAAAGAAAGAATTGAGTTATTAAAAATAAAGTGGTGGAATTGGAGTGATGAAAAGATAAATGAAAATTTAGTATATATATTAAGTGAAAATATTGATACATTTATAGAAAAACATTCTGAAAAAAATATTTAACAAAAAATGAATGTAAAAAGAAAAATATTAAGTATTAATAGTAAAATATACTCTTTTTATAAAATGGATATTGAAAAAATGAACATAGAAACATCTGTTAGTAACATTCACGGTAAAGAAAATGATGCTAATGAAATGTTATTACAAAAAAATAGTAATCGATATGTATTATTTCCAATAGTACATCACGATATATTTGAGATGTATAAGAAGGCAGAATCAACATTCTGGAGAGCAGATGAAATAGATTTGGCAAAGGATATGAGTGATTGGGAACAATTAAATGAGAATGAAAAACATTTTATAAAAAACGTAATTGGATTTTTTGCTGGAAGTGATGGAATTGTAATGGAAAATTTAGCAATGAGATTTTTACGAGAAATAGAGATACCAGAAGTACGTAATTTTTATTCATATCAAATATATAATGAAGCAGTACATTCATTAACCTATTCATTATTGATAGATACATATGTAAAAGATGTAAATGAGAAAGATAAAATATTACATTCGATTGAAACAATACCTTGTGTATCACAAAAGGCAAAGTGGGCACAACAATGGATAGAAAATCGTGAAGTATCTTTTGCGACACGATTAGTAGGATTTGCGATAGTAGAAGGAATCTTTTTTTCAGGAAGTTTTTGTGCGATTTATTGGTTGAAAAAACGTGGTTTAATGCCCGGTTTGACATTTAGTAATGAATTAATTAGTAAAGATGAAGGATTACACTGTGAATTTGCGACATTATTATATTCAAAGATTCAAAATCGTATTCCAAATCATCAATTATATGAAATGATTCGTAGTGCTGTTGAAATAGAAAAAGAGTTTGTATGTGAATCAATTCCAGTACGTTTATTAGGAATGAGTTCGGAATTAATGTGTCAATATATTGAATTTGTAGCAGATAGATTAATAACACAATTAGGATATGATAAGTATTATAAATCTGAAAATCCTTTTGATTGGATGGAATTAATATCATTACGTCCTAAAACAAATTTCTTTGAAATGCGTGTTGGTGAATATGTTAAAGCAAATGTAAATCAAAATACTGATATTTATGAAGTTTCCGATGATTTTTAAATAAAAAATTAATATTTTAACAAATAATTTTTGTTAAAAATATATTTAGTAATTAAATTAACATATTTGATGATTGAACTGATTTCATATTTGAAATAGTAACTTCAGAACATTTATCAATTAAAGTATCACGAATAGAATTTAATAAATAAGTTTCATTAATAAAATTGTATTGAATAGAATTACCACAAATAGAATTTAAAACGTGTTTTTTTAAAAATGGAAATTGATGAAATGTTTCAAAAAGTTTATAAATATATGATATATTATTTTCTTTAATTACATAATGAAACAAAAAAGGTACATTAAATTCAATTTCTTCATCTTCTTCTTTATTTGAAAAATTATAAATAAATAAATCAAGTAATTCTACTGAAGAAACTAATAAAATATCAACAAAGTTCTGATAAGATGGTTTCTTCTGAAAACTCCGAAATATAATTTCATACATATTTATATTTTTCTTATTTTTTATACTTTGTACCAAAATACTTATCATATCAATATTTGAATAAATTTGTTCTTCACCAAATTCACTAAATAATACATTTAATCCGTGTTCATTTCCATATAATAAAACACATTCATATAAATCATATACTTTAAGATGTGTTAATTGATTATCATAAAAAGAACGAATATTTGAATAATCATTTGATAAAAATAATGATTTTAATTGATTATATTGAAGAACACGTGTTTCATCATCAATATTATTTTTTTGTTTAAATAAATAATCCATTTTTATATTTTATATAAAATTATAAAAAATTCTTTATATTCAAAAAAAAGATAAAATATATATTAAAAAAATTTCTATATAAAGAAAAATCTTTATAAAAAAATATAGAAAGACTAAAAAATGAAGAAAATATGTTTTGATTTTGAAGAAATGTTAATTTGGAGTGATTTACATTTAGATTATAAATATTCAAGAAAACAAACCAAAAAAAAATTTGATAATGGAGAAAAATGGCATAATCTTAAAATACCAAAAAATAAAAAAATATATAAAAACACTATTTTATTATTAGGCGGTGATTTAGTAAATGGCGATAATATTTATTTATTAGAATCTTTTTTAAAAGAAGTACTTCAAGTATTTGGTTTAGTCATTATGATTGCTGGAAATCACGAATATTATTATTCTGATTATAATAAAATAAATAAATATTTAGAATCTATTCAATTAGATAATTTTTATTTATTAATGAATGAAGCAATTGAAATAATACATCCATTTCGAACAAAAAATAATAAAATAGTTGTATATGGAAGTACAATGTGGTCAAATTTAGATGACTATTATCAAAGTGATTTAATTATAAATACATTTGAAAAAGATAAAGAAAAAATGGATGGAGGATATTTATCTTTAGAAGAATATATGAAATATTTTAAAGAATCATTTAAATCATTAAAAAAATTTGTTAAAAATTTTAAATATGATGAAGATACAAAAGTAATTATATTAACACATTATGCCTTAACAAATGATTTTATACCTAAAAAATATGAAAATCATCCTTTAAATTGTTTATTTCATTCAAATATTACAGAAATATTCAAATATCCATTATATATGGTTATATGTGGTCACGTACATGAACGTATGAGTTTTACTCGTAATAATGTATTATGTAGAACAAATCCACGAGGATATCCAGAAGAAGAAACAAATTTTGTATTAGATGATACTTTTAAAATATAATTTTTAACTATTTTCTATATAAAGATATTTTTATATAGAAAAAATATAAAATGAATAATATGGAAGAATTCAATAGTGATTTTTTTGATAAAGCGTCAGAAATATGGAAAAAGAATAAATGTAAAATAAGTAATACAGAAGGAGTTTATAAATATCAATGTGCGGAAATATGTAATAATGGAGTACGATGTTCTAAAAAACCGTATTCCTTTATAGATGATAAAAATAAAACATATATAAAATATTTAGATAAAGATAATGATTATATATATTGTAAATTACATTGTGAAAAGAAAGTTTTACAAATAAAGATGGAAAATTTGAATAAAAAAAGAAAATTAAAATAATGTTTTATAATAGAATAATAGAATAAAATGGAATTTCCAAAAAGTTATATACTTGTTATTTTTATATTATCCTTACTACTCATTTTTAGTTATCCATATTTCTTAAAAGATAATGCGGAATATTTATGGGGACCTATTAAAGGAAATTTCAGAAATATTTATTATATATCCATCTTTTTAGTATTACTCGGTTTTATTCCATTCGCATATTTATTAGTTACTTGTAATAAATGGAGTTCAACAGAAATAAATAGAATCTTTTATTCCTTTTTAGTTTTAATCATAATGTCTTGGATATGGATTCCATTATCTGTTCAATATGCTATTTCTAAAAATAATTCATCCAAAAATATGTATAGAATTATTATTGTAATCGTTTTATTACTCGTTTCATTATCCATTGTTTCATTATATTTTATAAATAAAAAACATTTTGAAAATCATCAAGAATTATACAAAAATAAAATCTTTTCATCACTCTTATTTATCGGTTTATTTTATGCCTTTTTTCATACCTTTTTTATGGACTTCATTTTATGGGCATATTTAGTTTTATTCCGTAAATAAATCTTTATCTAAAAATTTAAAAAATATTTTTTCTTAAATTTTATTTCCTAAAATATATAATATTTCAAAATTAATTTTGAGTTTCATTTTGAATAACCTCTACCTTTACAGAAGTTGAAATTAAATCAGTTGTTGAATCTTGATTATTATTATATGGAATGTAACTAATACGATCCTTATTTGCCTCCATATACTTATCCAAATATCCACTTCGAATGGTCTTTTGAAGACGATTCCATTGTGATGCGTACATTATCATAGGATCCTTAGTAATACCATAAAGTGCTACTGCGCCACGCTTTGTAACACGAGCATATGGACGTTGTCTTTCACGAACTTGTAACTTTGTTTGAGCATCTTGGACACTAATGTTACCATCCTTTAAACCTTGGACAATTTGTGAAAGAGATTCTTTTTGTTGTTTATTATTTGATGACATTTTTATTATAAATGAAATTATACTGTATTGTGTAAGAGGTATTTACTCTATATACTTATATAGAAAGTTCTTTACATTCAAAAATAAATAAAATTAAGTATTATATTTAAAAAAATAATATTATTTAAAAAATAATGAATATAAAAGATTTTTCAGAATAAAATAAAATAGAAAAATGGAAATAAATGATTCTTATATAGTATTGTATTATGACATTGAAGATAATGAAAATATATTAAAATTAGAAAATTTAATAAATGAATCAAATGATGCGCAAATTAAGATAATGTTGTGTGGAACGGATTATGATAATGATTTTATATCATCAAATTTTGTTAAAAATTTTATTGAACTTATTTTAAAAAATCAAAATTTTAATAATATAATTAAATTATGTGAAAAAGAGGATGAAAAAAAATGTCTTGAAAATTGTTTAGCAATCTTTTATTTAACAAAAAAGAAAGGAAAATATTTTACGGAAAATTTTAATGAAATAATGGATTTAAAAAAGTTTATATTACACGAAGAAATGGATAAATATAGAACAATATTTAATGTTATTAAAAAGTTTAAAAATAGTGATGAAAAATATATTTTTAAAAACCCTAAATTTTATAATCATTATGGATTTTTAGAAGGAAGTGATGAAATAAATGAATTATATAATAAAATATATGAAGAAAGAACAAAGAATATGTATATACCACCTACTAAATTAGAAACAATAAGTGAAGAAAGTAATGAATCACAAAGATTTTTAAAGAAAAGAATGAATAAAGAAGAAGTAAATGAAGAAAAGAGAATACAATATATAAAAAGTAAAGATGATAAAAATGAAAAAATAAAAAATATTTTATATACATATTATGTGGAAACAGATGATGGAACAACAAATGATATTCAACGTGGATGTATTTTAGAAAACGCAAGAAATAAGTGTATTGATAAATTATATATTTATATTGATGATAATGATAAAAAAGATTATTTAAACGCTTTATTAAAAGATAAATTAATTCAAGAAAATTATAATAAAATAAATTTTATTGAAAATGAAAATAGTGGATTTTTTAATATAATTGATGTTGTAAATAAATCAAATAAAGACCATTATGGTGATATAATTTATATATTACGAAGTGATACAATAATACCCTATCAAGAATCGATTGAAAATATATATTTTGATTTTATTGATAATAAGAAGGTATATGGAATATCAAGGGTAGAAAGAAATTTGAATGGAAATATGTATAAGGACCAAACATTATCACAATTTTTTTATGCTTTATCACAAGATATGTATATATATCAGTCACCATTAATATTGGATAAAAATAAGACAGATATAATTAATTTTTATGAAGAATATAGTGAATTAATATTTAATAAAGTGTTAGAAAATAATGAATATGAAATATATAATGATACAGAAAAATACAAATTGATAAGAATATTAGTAAATGATAAGGAAAGACATATTATAAAAAAGATAGAAGTAAAGAAGAATGAAGAAAATGAAATGGGAAATAAATATAAATACAATCCGGAAAATAGTGGTTTAAATTCGATTCCAATAGAACATTTTATTAAACAATTGGATGAAAATGAAATATTTTTAGTAAAACAAAGTATATTTAATAAATTTATTATGAAAAAAATAAATATAGCAAAAAATGAATTATAAACAAAATATAAATTTTTATAAATAAGATTTTTTTATAAAAATTAAATCTATTTTTAAATTATATATACCAAAAATATAATTAAAAATGGACATTGACGGATACAATGGAAGTGAATTAGCAAATTTAGAATCAAATGTTTCTTTATTAGACCAAACACAAACTATTTCTCAAGTATTAGATAACGGAATTCGTGAAACAAGTCCCACAATGAATAGTGAAAATATGGAACATATGATTTCACCTTTCCCTTCAGACATTATGAATACTCAATTTGTTGATTCAGACATTACTACAACCGGTAATATGGAAGAAGATGTGAAAGATTTAAATAAGGAAATGTATGAAAATGACACTGAAAAGAATGTTTCAATAACAAATGAAAAGAATACAATTTCAACAATGTCACAAACATCAACAAATGGACTTTATATAGTACTTATATTACTTATTGTATGGATTATTTTAGGTATTGTTGGTTTAATAACATCTATTGTATGTTTTGGATTTAGCGGAACAACTGTTGAAAAAGTATTAGGAGTTGTTATTGCGATGGTATTAGGACCCTTTTATTGGTTATTCTTTTACTTTAATAAAAATTATTGTGGTAAAAGTATAAAAAAGGATTAAATAATGAAATAAATTTTTAATAAATTATATATTATATAATTTATAAATAGAAGAGAAATGAAAATAGAAAATATAGTTTATATAATTTTTATAATTATTATTTTATTATTTATAATGTCTATACTTTATTATATTCCGAAAATTAATAAATTTCGTAAAATAGAAAGTGATTTTGATTTATATGGTTTTGAATCTATACGATTATAATAAAAGAATAAAATAATAGTATAATAATAAAAGATAATTTAAAAAAATGTATAAAAAAATAATACTTCATATGAAAAGAATAAATCATTATAAAAAAATAGAAGCAGAAGAAAATGATATTGAAGAAAACAAAATAGAAGAAAATAGTAATGAAGAAAATAAGATTGAAATACCTGAAAACAATATGTTAAGGGATTTTTTATGTTCGTGTGGAATTGGAATATCTTTTTTTTCATTTATGATTATTTATTTATATAGTAAATTTTATTAAATATTTTAACTAAAATAATATTTATTAAATAAATTGAATTTAATAAATATAATGAAAAGGTAGAAGAATATATATTTTAAAAAATGAATTTAAAAAAAATATATAAAAAAGAATATATTTTATATTTTCTTTTTATACTATTAATAATTATACTTTTTTCATTTTATTTTTCTTATCAAAAAGAGAAATTTGAAAATTTAGTAAATATTTATAATCCTCAAAAAATAGATAATCCAGTAAATTATAGTAACCGATTATATAATAATTTAGAAAATCATAAATTAACCGAATTAATGATACAAGAAGAAGATGTACGTCGAGAAGATTGTGATGAAAAGTGTGGTGCGAAAGAATGTACAGTAATGTATGAACAAAAAAAGAATTTAGATAAATGTAATATGTGTCATAAAAATCCGAAAAAATGTTATCGTCAATCGATGACAACGGGAAATTGTGATGATTGTTTAGATGGTGAAGTTCAAATAAATTGTAATAGTGTAAAAAATTATGGAGCACCAAATCCACAAAGTATATATTCGGAAAATGGAGTTGACCCATATTATGTAATAAAAACGACATTTAGTCAAGATGAAGGTATGACACAAGAATGTATTTTTTCAAACAATCTTGTTGATTTATTTTAAATAAATTATTTTTTAGTTAAATAATAAAAGATTTATTAAAAAAATAAGTATATGTTAAAAAAAATAAATATAAAGAATTAGTAAGAATAAGAAGATAGAAAAAATGAGATTTATAATAAAACATAATGAAAATGAAATAGAATATACTATATCGAATTTACATATTCGATTAGGTGAATTTCAAGATGAAATATTTAAAAAATGTTTGTTATGTATTTATGATGTAGAATATGTTAAATTATATTATAAAAACAATAAAGAAGTTATTTTTGGAGAAGAAGAAATAAGTGATTATATTCAATATGTAGATTCTATTTTTAAAAATTTAGATATTCAAAAAGAAGAAGATATAGAATATATTTTTATACAAAATCGTTTAAAAGATGAAAATGGTTTTATTTTAAATAAAAAAAATATATATATCGAAAATTATAATAAATATTTAGTAAAAATGGATGAAGAACATTATGATAAATATTTTACTCAAATGATTGAAGAAGATAATCTAAATTCACGTATTTCGATTCAACCTTATTTAGATTTATTTCGACTTACTCAACTAACAAATATACCAATGATACATAATCAAAGAAGGTCATTTCATATATCTCCTTCTTCAAATTCCGAAAATCAACCCGAAAATGATTTAGAATATGATGACCAAGAAGAAGATGACCAAGAAGAAGAAGAGGAAGAAGAAGATGACCAAGAAGAAGAGGAAGAAGAGGAAAATGAAATAAATATTATAGGAAATGTTCAAAATGAAAATATGAGAAATATTGTTGAAAATATTGAAAGAAATAATAATATGTTTGTACAATCATTATATTCTCATCGAAGAGAACATATATTGACACAAGCAGAACAACGTTTATTAGGAATGATAAATAGTCCATATAATCAAATAAATGTTCCTTATCAACCATTATCAATAACAGATATATTAAATAATATAAATAATGAAAGTAATGATAATCAAAATATTCAAAACAATTATAGAATTCGATATCAATTTAGCAATAGTATTGAATTACCGAGTATAGGGACATTATTAAATATGATAAGTGGAGTAAATCATAATTTTGAGGATGTAAAAGTAATATTAAGTGAAGAAGAGTATAATAAAATGGATAAAAAGAAATATTATGAATGTAATAAAACGGAAGAAAATAAATGTGTAATTTGTAATGATGAATTTAAAGAAGAAGATGATGTAAGAATAACACATTGTAATCATATAATGCATGATGAATGTTTAAAACCGTGGTTATTGAAAGAAAGTACAAAATGTCCTTTTTGTAGAATGGATTTAAGAAAAGATGATATAGAAGAATAATTAAAAAATTGAAAGAAGAAAAAGATAATAGTACATAAATATGAAAAAGAGTATAAAATTCTTTTTCATATAATTATTAACGTAAATAAAAATGGAATTTACTGATTCAAGTGAAGAAACCTTTTTTAAAATTGAAAAAGATGTTACGTATTGTAATTTTGATGAATGTATTAATAAAAAAGTATTTTTTTCAGAATATTGTCATTGTAAAACACATTATCCAACTGAAGAAGAATACAATATAGCATATCAAAGAAATTATGAATATTTTTTAGAAGATAGTTATGACGTAAATGATTTTAGTATAATAGAAACTTATACAGATGGGTCGTGTTTATATAATTCATTTGTAAAGTTTTTATTAAAATATTCAGAAGATGATTATTTTAAAAAACATAAAATATTTAAAAAAATTATGAAAAGTGTAAAACCTTACATAAATAATTCTAATTATGAAGAATTACTCACACGTAATCTTCAAGAATTACTTTATAGTTGGTTAATCGTCAATCTTAATGAAACAATCCCAGAAATGGGTGATATTTCAATAGAAGAAATGATTATTACTTTTCATAGTCCAGCAATTTCTACTATAGAAGAATATAAAGAATATTACAAAATATATGCGGGAGATAATGATTTTATACTTGACGAAAATGGTGATTCTATAAGAATACCAAATCGTTGGGGGTCTATTCCTGAAATATATGCTTTTTCACAAATATTTGATGTAAATGTAAATATTTTAAATAAATATAAATTTACAAAACGTACTATGATGGTAACCCCTTGTACTGCGCGTAAAATAAATGAAGAACATCATATATTCCGATATAAACTCTATAATAAATTAAGTGGAAATAGTGTATATAATGTATTTTTGTTACATACTCAAAATCATTACGAATATTTAGAAAATAAATAATAAATATACGTAAAAAAAATATATAAAAAATTGATTTTTTTATATATAATTTTCATAAATGATAATAAAAGAAATAATAAAAGAATTATTATATAACTTAATTAAAAATGGAACAACAAATTGCTTTTTTTAATAACGTAAATGATATTATATACTTATATCCTTTACATCAAAAGAATGTATTTCAAACAAATTATGTAAAAGATTTTCATTATGATTTGTTAAATAATGATAAGATTATTATTAAAATGATGTATAATGAAGATAAAGAAAATTTGATTGAAAATAAAATAACGTATAATCGTTTTCAAGTAAATAAAAATAAAAATTTTTAAGAAAAAAAAGAATATAAAATAATTCAGAGAATAAAAAAAATAGAAATATTTTTTTTATATAATTTATAAAAGAATCAAATAAGTATAAAAATGCCGAAAATCGAATTACTTGAAGTACGTCCGAAAAGAAAATATGTACGTAAAGCAACAAAAAAAGATGAGGTTGAAAATATTGTTCAAGAATTAGATAATTTAATTTTAGAACCAAAAGAAACTATTCAAGAAGAAGAAATATGTAATAATTTTAAGAAAATGAAAATTTCTAAAAAAATTGTATTTTCAAACAATGACTTTCCAAATATAATTTCATCAAATCCTGAACCAAAAATTCCTATATTACGAATTCCAACACCAATAGTAAAAGAAATACCGAAAAATCAAATAGAATTTATACCATTAAAAGAGTATAATTTTGATAAAAAAGTAGATATATATTTAAGTTATGTTATAGAAAAAGATATGTCAAAATCATTCGATAAATATGTATTTTATACGCGAATTTTAAAAAGTGGAAGTGGATATATTGAATGTAGTTTAACGAAACCTTCAAAATATTTTAAATATAAAATTGATGAAGAAAAAAGTATAGAATTAAAGGAAAATGTAACATTACATATAATTAAATATAATGTTGAAAAAGTGAAATATGGAAAAGAATGTTATGAAAATTTAGAAAATCATTTAAAAAGAAAATATGATTCAAATATATTTGATTATGACTTTTGTCAATTAAAAATGAAAAATGAAGATATTACTTTTAATAAATATTTTATATATTATGATAAAAAATACATTTCTTTTGATATTGAATAATACTATTTTTTTAACAAATAAATATTTTTTTAAATAATTTTTATTATTTAAAAAATAATAAAAAAAGATTTGTGAAAAGAATGTAAAGTGAAAAGAATAAAATAGAGAAGAATATTTTAATTTTTATAAAAATGGATGAAAAAGAGATAAATAAAATAATTGAATTTATGGAAAATATCAAAAAAGAAAATTATAATAAATATGGGTATAAAGAACCACATTTTGAGAAAGTGAAACAAATAATAGATTATAATACAATGGAATTTAAGAATAGTGTTGATTATAAAAACTATAGTATAGAAATGAAGAAAAGGGCAAAATATGAAAAAACAAAAGCGGGAAATGCGAAAAAGATGGAATATGAAGTGGATGATGATTGTGTGAAGGTAGATATTTTAGAAGATAATATATTTGCGTCAAATGTGGATGAAGAGATGGTAAAGAAGGAAGTAAATGTGGAGGAAATGAGTGAAAAGGAGTTATTAAAGGATATATTTCATTATATAAAAAAGAAGAATATAATATTGGATGAGGAGAGTATGGAGGAAATAAGAAAGGCAATACAGGACCCGATGTTTGAAAGGAAGAAGTATATAAAATATTCAAGAACAACAAGAATGTTAAATAGAGTAGTATTTTTAAGAAAAATGGAGGATGATACATATGAGGTAAATTTTGAGGATGAAGAAGAAATAGAGAAAAGTAAAAGTAAGAAGTATAAAAACCAAGTTTTTTTTAAATAAAATAAAAAATAAAAATTATTATATTATAATATAACAGTATTATCATATAAAAGAATGATTCAATATATATTATTGATTGTATTTGTAATTATATTATTAGTAGTAGCAACAAGGGAAAATGTAAAAAATAGTTTATTACCTTATAAACCTACATATAATAAGATTAATCACGAAAATGCGAATGTGATAGAATCGATAGAGAAGAGTGAGAATAATTTTCATATAAATGGGAATGATGAGGATTGTGATACACCGAAATATTTGATAAAGGATGAGTGTGAAAGTCCGAATTATTTGATAGAGGATGAAACAAATTTTGCGAAAAAGCAGTTATATACATTTTTAAAGAAAGTAAATAAAAAAAGTATTTCATTAAAATCACCTTGTAATTATACATTTTATAATCACGCAACAATGGATGATTTATTAAGAAGAACTATAGATGATATTTCACAAAATGTTATTGAATTATTAAATAAAAATAGTGATTATACATTTGAAAAAACAAATTATGGTGATATTCAAGTTTGGTGTGATTCAAATGGAAACAAAGAATATAAATATGAATTATTTGTATGGTCTTTAAAACATTATTTCCAATTAAAATTATATGTTCATGTTATTAAATTTATTAAAAAAGAAGATATGAAACCTTATTGTATTGAATCTTCTCCTTATATATTCCCTACATATCATAACGGATATCCTTGTAAAGACCAATTAATTCCAGCACCTCACGAAGTAATACCAACTGGAAATATTGTATTATCAACAGAGTCAATGAAACCAAATAATGTAGAAAAGGCGGAATATGTATATTTAAATGGATTAGAAGTAGAAAATAGTACTTTAGTTGTAAATGCTAATATACAAAAATCAAAAGAATTTATAATGGATGTTGGTGAAAATGGTGGTATTATTGACAATAAATTAGATTATTCTCATATTACAAACCGTATTAATCCCATTCAACCTGTAGCACGAGAAGCAAATAAATGGATTGAAACACCTGATAAACCAAATTATATGGGACAATATCCTTGTAAAGTAATGCCTGAATTATGGGATGAAGATGGTGTTTATTATTATAGTAAAGCACGTGGTAAGCAATTAAAAGAAGAATTACGAGATTATGATGTATGTTCTGGAACACGTTCTTCTACGGAACCATTACCATTAAGACCTGATTTTTGGGTAGCAAATTATGCCGATACTGGAAGTGGAACCAATTGCGGACCCAATTCTTGGTTATTCAAGAATTACGAGGGACCTATGGGAACCTTTTTTGGTGGCGGAAAACGCTAAAAAACATATTTTATTTTTATTATTTTTTATTTTATTTAATAAATATTTATTTATTAAAAAATTATTTATGAGGTGGTGTTTTTTTCAACACCAAGGGGGAAAAGAGAAAAATACAAATCGAAATTCAATAAGTATTTTTAATAAAGCGCATAACCTTTTATGCAGAAGAATTTGTTGTAACGCCTTCTTCTTCATTATCAGACTCATCATCACTATCATCAGATTGCTCTTCAGTAGTGGTAGCGTTAGTAACACCTTGCTTTTTTGCTGGTTTTGCCTTCTTAGGTTTGTGTTTTAATCCACAATTACCGTCACAAGACTTAACACAACAATGTGTAGCAGGATGGGACTCATCGTGTAAATGCTTACAGTTATTGAGTCTGCTTGGACAAGCCATACCATAGAAACAATATCTTTGACTACGTTCCTTCACTTTCTTCTCCTTTTTGACGGGAGCAGTCTTCTCCTTTTTAACGGGAGGAGGTGGAGGAGTTTCATCAGAGTTATTAGTAGTGTTACTATGATTTGGTTTATCAGATTTTGTCTGGTTTGATGAACCTGATTCTTTTCTGTTGGGTTTATTTGTAACATTATTCTTATTACTGCCTTTTTGAGGGACAGTAGTAGGAACTCCTAAGACCAAATAAATCTTAAGACCTAAAGTAGCAATTTGCTCAGCAGTGAGTTCAATAGCACCTTCAACAGGTGTAGTAGAAGCAACGTATGAGGACATAATGGGACAACAGGAATGTAATCAATACTTTATAATAAAGAAGTAAAAAATCAGAATTTCTTATCCATCAATTTTTTTAAAAGAAATATATGATTGAATAAAATCAAAATAATGTTTTTGACATTTTTCAATTTCATTTACGTTAAATGAATGTATTTGTTGAAAATCCGCTTTATCAAAATCATTTCTTCCTAAACATATTCCTAAAGAAATATACTTTTTACGTATATCGATTTTTTCTTTTATTCTTTTTCTTTCTTTTTCTTGTAATTCAGTAATAATACTCCAAGATATCATAAATGTAGTGAAAGCAATAAATGTATTATTATTCATTTTTCTATTTTCTATTCTATATTATTCTTTACATTAAATATTTTTTATAATGAATGTAAAAGAAAAATATGTATATATAAATATACATAAAAATGGAAAATCAAACTTTATTAAAAAAACCGGAAACATTTATTCAATTTTATGATGCTAAATTAGGACCTTTATTAGGTATTCGTAAAGATGGATTTCGATTTATTTTTGAAAAATTGGAATCCCAAAAAATAAAAAATTATAAAATTGTTGAAACAGGTACTCTTCGCAAAATTAACCAATGGAGTGATGGTCAAAGTACTCGTTTATTTGATATGTTTATTAACTTTCATCAAGGTACTCTTTTTTCAGTCGATATTTCAGAAGATGCTATTGAAACAGCACATAGTATTGTTAGTGAAAGAACATATTTTCGATGCGGTGATAGTGTATCATTTTTGAATGAATTGTCAAGTGAGCATAAATTTGATTTAATTTATTTGGATAGTTTTGATGTTGATTTTGAAAAACCCCACGAATCATCATTACATCATATATTTGAATTATGTTCAGTATTACATAAAAATACAAAAAGTGGTACAATTATTGCGATTGATGATAATAAAGAAGGTGTTGGTAAAGGACAATATATTTCAAAATATTTTGAAATGATTGGTTTAAAAAAAGTATATGATGGATATCAACTTATTTATATTATGCCTTAACTTCTTTTTTGCGATTATATGTTCTTTTCTTTTTTTGAGGAATTTCTTCTTCTATTTTATTTTCATTACTCATTTCTTCTATAATTTGAATTTCTTCTGTAACCTGAACTTCACAATCAACTTTTTCTTTACATAATTTTAATTCATTTAATTCAAATGATATTTGTGAAATATCATTTTTAAGTTTATTATTTTCATTTAATAAATCATTTTGAATAAAAGTAATTTGATTTTTTAATTCTGAAATTTCTCTTAAATAATTATTTTGAGAATTATTTAATAAAATAGTTATATCAGCAATAATAGATTGATATAATGTATTTTGGAATGTATTATTTTGAATAAATAATTGATTATTTTTTTTAAGATTTACTTCAATATCACTTATTTTTTGAAATATTGTTTCTATTGGAATATTTTTTTTAGAATTACAAAACATATTTGAAAATAGATTATTATATAATAATGACATTTTTTCTTATTTTTCGCGAAAAATAAACTCTTAATTATTTTCTATATTTTTCTTAACAAATATAACCGAATTTTTAATAAATTATTATTTATTAAAAAATATTTTTACACATTTTATTTACGAATTTCTTTAAGTTCATCATCCGTAAATATATTTAATATATTATATGATGGTTTTTCTCCTTTTTTCATTGTCGATGTACTCTTCTTCGCAGGTGCTATTTTCACATCGTTTTTTTTTATTACTGGTGCTGGTTGAAAAGTTTGATTGTTTGTTGTTTCATCGGAAAAAATAGACATAATATTCATATTTCCAGAATTTTTATGAAATTCTTCATCACTATTTACTTCTTCTATACCCATATTCATAAAATCTGTTATTTTTTTATTTTTTGAAGTACTGTTTCTAGGTGTATAACTCTTTTTAACAGGTAATATAGCAGTTTTTAAAGCGTCTTTTTCCGCCTTTTTATCATCCTTTTCCTTTTGAATATCATTTTTTAATTGCTCTACTCCAACACGACGATAATGACATACTTGATTCCAAAATGCTTCTAATTCTTTTGACGCTTTATAAAACCATTCTTGATTTCTATATATTGGAATACAAGAAACACGTTCTAAAAACCAATAACTAAAATCACGGAATTGATATTGTGGCATATTTTTATATTTTTCTAATATATCATTTTTCCAACGCATTAATTCCTCACCACGTATTCCCAATTCACTATATTCATAACATAATTTTTCAGATTGTGTATTATAGAAATTTGCTACAACACCTTTTTCACCACCATAATGATTATAAAAATAATTATTTTCTTTATTATGGTCATTTTCATAATCACTTTCATTATCATATTCATATAATTTACATTCCAAAAAATCACATCTATCCAATTCACACACTTCTAATTGTCCCTGAACTTGCGCATAATATCCTTCCGGAATGATTCCATCAATTTCTCTACTACTAGGACATTTAATTTCAACCATAACACCATCTGAAGTAATACCATCAGGAGATGCTCCTAAATGATGAATTGTAGGATGACGAATACAACCAAATTCAATAACTTTTGTTTGATTACGATGTTCATAAATTTGTATTGCTACTGACTCATATTTAATACCCCACTGCATAGCATCATTTGTAAAAAAAGGAACATCATCACTACACTTTTTTATTAAAACCTGATTCTTACCACCTCCATATTTACTCATCCCTAATATTGAACCCCAATCCGATGCCGATAACATACTATGACGCATATCATACCATTCTTTTGAACGTTGTTCAGGTTGTGGTAATTGACGCAATCTTTCAACTTGTGCCCGATTATATTCTAATCGAGAAGGTGTAAAAGATGGTAACACAGAGTTTTTGTAAAAAATAAGTTTATCACGCATTGAAATAGGTTTTTCTTCTTCCATTTTTTTTAAAATAAAAAATATATTTCTTTATTTTAATAAGAAAATTTCTTTTATATTCATTTTTTAGTTAAAA
>JACCDO011992618.1_pt1 | contig 19712 bp, 14 predicted proteins | sample 7446101 | NCBI WGS metagenome assembly JACCDO01 (sample SAMN15323440, study PRJNA562643) | freshwater metagenome | isolation source: river surface water | place: USA:Blue River Watershed | collected 2017-08-16
CACTCACCTCTTACTCACTCACTCACCTCTTACTCACTCACTCACCTCTTACTCACTCACTCACTCACTAGGTGATCAACGGTCTCATTGGGTGCCATGAAGAGGGTGTGTTGCACCGCAACTTCCATCCCGATTGCGTGGTTGTAGAGGATCCGCGCCGCAAGATCAAGGGCGGAATGACCGTTGAAGGCGCAGCCAAAGTGTCGGTTGTAAATTGTCGCGTCGGGGATTACTGGTTCCTGTACAACCCCCGGTCCCCGGGCTGCGCTTACTCCTACGGCCGGGCCGACTGGGGGTCCCGGTACACGGTCCCGCCGGAAGCCGTTAAACAAGCAGAAATTAATGAAAAAAGTGATATTTGGGCTTTTGGGGTGTGTATTTACCACTGGAGTACCGGCGACCAGGCGCTGCCGGACCTGGCCGTCTACAAGTTACCGGACCTGTTCAAGAATATCCAGGCCCGTTGGGGCACCTGGGTTCACACCCTGTTGCGGATGACGTTGCAGTTGGATCCGGCGCAGCGCGCCACCGGCAAGGAGATCTACCAGTTCCTGTGCAGCCGAATGGGCAAGAAGTAGCCGTTAAGAGCAGGCGAGAGAGAGCCGTTAAGAGCAGGCGAGAGGCGCCGGTACATTTGTTGACTTGTAATTAATGATTGGGGTGTTGAAATTTACAAAATACAAAAAAAACAGTTAGGTTTCGGCCGGTACCGAGTACAAAAGGTACAATTTCTGCTTCAAGTTCACCGGTTTCCACACCTGCCCGCCGGTCTGCGCTGCGTGCACTTCGACGAGGCGTTGATCCCGCAAATCCCTCAAGAAGGACACGTACGTGGTCTTCTGGGTGAGTAGGGCAGCGCGCGGAGTGAGGTCAGCTGTCCACACCCTCTCGGAAGTCAAGAATCCCTTAATCCCGAAGGAAATGAACTCTTTCACCACGTCAAACACATCGGCCTCGTTACTCAGCCAGTAAACGGCTGCAAATCCCTGCTCGTGTGACCGTTGCAAGTCAGAGAAGATCAGCCACAAGTCATACACCACGCGAGGAGCACCGCATTTCTTGAACCGGGTCTGAGTCCCCAAGGCGACGTTGACGGCCGCCAGCGCCGCGATGGCCTCGCAGCACACCTCGAACAAAGCCCGGCGCTGGCGGCCGTGGCACCGCAAGACATCAATAATTTTCTCACAAATTCCAATACTAACAAGGCGGTTGTGGGTGTGGAAGTCGCTGGCTCTGACTAGGGTAGTCACTACGTGGAAGGCCGCGATGTACATGTCGACCAGGTCCCGCGTGTCTGGCTCCTCGCCATCGTCGCTGCGCAGCCTCATCTCTCGCAGGCCGCCCAACGTGCAGGGAAAGAGGATAGTCTCGCAGAGGCCGTTGTCCAACAGCGTCTGAATCAGGCTCCGTTGCAGCGACAGCAAGAAGTCACTCGAGTTACTCGCAATGTTGCAGAGCAGCTGGTCCAACAGGTAGTAGCCCGCCGATGCCACTCTCACGTCGGTGAGGTAGTGATCCCGGATCACCGACACAGTCACCGCCGCCGCGCCCGCATCGTACAAGAGGAAGACGTTGTTAGTGTTGTTCGCCGCCAAGTTACCTAGTAATACAAAAGCTAGCTCGAGTAGGGACTGCTGCGGCAGATGCGCGGGACATGCAGATACGATAGTAGCGCACAGACCTGCTCTGCCGAGGCACTCCGTGACAAGCTCGTTGACCGCGTGACAATGCGCGCTCTGGCGGCGATCGTTGTGGAGAATCGTCAAGGTAACAAGGCAGTAAAGCAGCCACTCCGCGCTGCGTTGGTCGTAATCCCGCACAAGCTTGCAGCATTTCACTAGCAGCTTGAATATCCGCTTAACTGTCACAATACCGGCGGAAGTACCGTCGGGTAGAAGGCTACACGCACCTAGTTCGACGATGATATCAAACGTTAGCGTGGACACGAGCACCTCCGCGCAGTAGGCGACGATGCCAGGGCAATGCGCGTATTGTTGCAGGACCTGCGCCAGGCAGGTAAGCAGGTCCAAGACGACTCGCACATGCTCTGCGCGGGATGGAGTAAGAGACTTCTCTGCCGCGGTTCCCGACAACGGCTGCACCACGTCGCTGCTGAAGCCAGTAGAGATACAGGTAACCGTTGACAAGCAGGCAACGGCACTATAAACAATACTTTCGACGTGGATATTCGAGGATATAGCCGTTATAATCACGGGGATGATCCCGGAGGCGGTGAGCAGCGTGATGTTGTCTACATTCAGGTACTCACGGGAGTATCTGGCAGGTCGGCACGCCAGACCGATGCACTGCAAGCCACTCTCGATAGCGGTGCACACGTAGTGGTTGTTGTCGGTGATGACTGGCGGCACAGAGCAGTACTCCTCGCGGTACTCCTCGCTCTTGATCATCCGCACCGTCTCGCTGCACCGACTGCAGCTGTGCACCAGCCCCATGATGTGCATCAACAAGCCAGCGTGTAACAGCTCCGCTTGGAAGGTGGCAAAGCCACCTGCGGAGGTCATCAGCCTGTTGAGCATGACAAACACCGCGGCGGCATCCTCGAGCACCTCTTGCTTGGTGCACTTCAACTCCTCATAACTGAACTTGTCGACTGGCAAGCCGGCGAAGTATCGGGAAACTTTTTCAGATACGAAGCGAACGTAGACTCCAGCTGGCACGATGTTGTCGACGTGAATAACCATGTCAACGAGCTGCGCACGACGCTGTGACTGCAACTCGCGATAGTTGATGAACTCCTTCTCATTCCGCACACGGATGCGGTAGTCGTCGAACATCTCAATATTTGTTCCTTCTTCCGTGGCTCTACTCGCTTCATGTGCACGGTTCCTTTGCTTGATGTCGTGCAAGTGGCTCTCAACTAGTAGGCTTCGCGACAGCACGTCCTCTCGCGCCATGAACTCCAACTCCTCGTTGCGGGACAGCACCGATCTGCTCTCGTTAACAACGGCTAGTGCAGAATTTTCCTTCATTTCCCAAGTTTCTTTTTGTTTCTTGAGACTTTTCACCACTTCAACTTGATTCGTCGCGCTACAGGCCTCCGAAGCGACCTGCTGCAAGGCCTGGTAAATGGCGTCGGAGTGAGCTCTGGGCATTTGGAAGGTTTCGATGAGGTAGTTGGTGCTGTATGTCAGCGGAGTCAAGAAAGACGTGATGTTATCCACACCGCGGTCCACGAACAGGTCTGCATAGTGGCCTCGGGTTGCTTTATCGAACGTGGTATACTTCTGCAATAGGAGCAAGTGGATGAGTCAACACGTGAGTGAGTGAGTGAGTGAGTGAGTGAGTGAGTGAGTGAGTGAGTGAGTGAGTGAGTGAGTGAGTAACCTTCAACCAATGCAGATGGCGCCCTTTGACAGTGTACTTAGTATTATCGAGTTGAAAGTTTCCTCCTTGCAGTAACGGACACTTGATGCGCGCTATAATCAAGTCGTACAGCGATGCCAACGCTGCAGGGTTATGCTCAAAGTTGCTACAATTTACTGCGATGCGACAGCCCAAGACATCCTCTACCCCCGCGCCCCAGGACTGTGGATGCTGCACCTGCTCTTCTAGAATTACTGGGATCATAAGTTGGGCTGTTTTAGTCGCGAAGCTGTAATTGAACTCAAACTTCAAGCTATTCTCGACTGGAATATACGCGAAGGTTTTCTGCGATAAGGTGCCCGAGGAGAGAGGTTTCTTTTCAACAACATGAGTCGTTCGAATAATAGTTTTCCGCGGTTTCGTTGTCACCACATTAGCCTCGCTCATCATCTCTTGCATCCGTTTTTCTTCCTCCGCCGCTTCGATATTGCCGTTGAGTAACCCGAGATCGATGTGAACATTGTCTGCTGGATCATTAATATGTTTTAATAGCCTTTTCGACATGAATATTAACACACATTGACTATGAGATATTCCTTCTTCAATACAACTTCTCATGTGCAATGCATTGTCGCCAATCTTATCGTGATCTGTGTATATCCAGGTAACTAAACCCTTTTTCCTCAAGTATTCATTGATTATATTGACTCTATCCCTGATAACACGTCCGCGATCATCCACCCCGTCGACATCATACATCAAATACACGTCCGACGATTTGGTTAATCGGATAAACTTCTCTCGCTCTACTATGCCGTCATCATCGCAATAATTGGTGAATAACGACGCTGGAAGAGAGTACTTTACTAGTTTCTTGTCATAATAATCACGAGTTACTCCTTGAGTAGGTACGTCGTTGTAATTCAACGAGTACTGTACACTCGCACTAGAACCCATGCTATTGAGAGACAATACGTCATTGGAGCCACGAGGCTGGCCTTGTACCAACGCACCTCATCAACAAGGACTGCTTTCCCAACAGAATTTCTCTTAGAAAGTTTACCTGAAATCACCCAGGGCCGATCATGTTCTGGCATGCACACGCTGTTTAACTTTCAGCAGAGTATGAAAATGGATTTAAACTCGCAGAACGCGCAGCTGGCAAGACATGCTTGCAGTCTCTTAATTCCACAATTCACACTCTGCGCAACGGCTACTACCGGCCCATTGAGAGACCGAACTTGATCTGGGAGAGTCCCGAGAACTCTTAAAGACGCCTGCGATCGATCGGTGATTACTAGATGGTAAGGTGATGCCACTGGGATCATTGTCACTTAATCTCAACTGGCCACTGCTGCGTGAGTCGTGGTTTAGTCATGATAACATCCGCGACGTATCGTTTTATATTCGTTGCAGCTTCCTCATAGGCATAGAGTTGTTTCTATTACTAGTTCTGTGTTTCACCAAGAGCAAGTATTCGTGGTGGGATGCCATAGCTGCAAAAAGAGTGCTGCGATATTTACGTATATTTATATGTCTCGAATGGATTCTGTTGGCTATTTTACTATTTTTTATTATTAGTTATGGCAATCCTATTGTCGTAGACACTGTTACTGATTACGCAGTGCAAGATTCGCACAATTCTTACAACTTTGGTTACGCCAGGCCTATTGTTGGCATGATTGGTATTGGACTAGGCTATTTTGGTCACTATAACTGTCTCTTTCGTTCTGCTTGCATCATCAATTGTACAGTGCAAATCGCATTTGACTTAATATCAACATTTCAGTTGTCAAACTACGTCGACACCATCTACAACATCTCGACGGTCTCATTGAACATTGGCAAATACAGTAAAGCTCTGTTGGTGTACGGATATTGGCGGGATATTATCTCCGTCGGCATTTGCACGGCAATACTATGTCTCACCTTATATTTGTCGATAATTACTGGCTGCACCGCAAACAAGTATATTCACGTGAAGGACATCGACGACGACATTGACGACGAGAAGCTGGCGTATTTACAGAATCACTTACCGCAAGGAAATAGCAACAAGAATAAGTGGAGTCCCGCTTTGAAATCGAAGCCCAACATGACTGCCGCCAACAAGCGAACGTGGCTTGGCGGCAAGTATCGCGGTAATCAGATCGTCCCCGTCGAGACGAACCACAGCGAACTAGACGTCGTTGATGAAGGCGGAGGTGCTAGGTACAAGGCGAAGCCAGGATCTCCAGACGTGTAAGCAAGAGCAACGTGTACCACGCTGTCACATAGTTGTACTCAATTGTATCCATGTAAAGATAACGAGCAAATATCATTAATTGTTTATATATCAATACAGCTACACTCGTTACATGCACTTATTCTGAACTTAACTATTAAAAAATACAATAATACTTAGGATGTCGTTGCGGCGGTCGCCCTACTCCGCGTCGATTTTCCGTTTTAAACTAGCATTATACTCCGTTTGCTGCAACACTTTCCAGTACTTCTCCTTCATGTAGAATATATACGCGCACCACTGCAGCCAGTGCTTCTGTCGGACGTAGTTCAACGGATTGCTGCCGCGGACGTCAATGACGCGAAGTAACTCAGGATTTCTATCGAGTAGTAGTGTGACGACATCAAATCGAGGCTCTGGGCACCAACATGCGTCGTGCAGCGGCGTTCTGCCGAAGTCGTCGATTATAGTGAAATCGCCGCCATTATTTAAAACATACTCAACAATTTTGAACTCGGATCTCCTACAAGCCATATGTACAATAGATTCAGAATACTGGTTACATGCTGACATGCACCTACCAGAGTCATGCAGTATTTTCAATGCATCTAAATCAGAATTACGCACTGCGCCTACCATTGCGATATCATAATCTTTTATTTGTTGTATTGTTGGGGGTCTTCTGTATTCTGACTCAAGAGCAGGAATAAGACTAGTATCGTAGCCTCTACTGCTTAGTAATCGTATAAGGAATTGATCTGGTGGTATTGGAGAAACTTTGCTCCATCTAGACACCACTTTCTCAACATGGGAGGTGATCTGATATGGACTTCCTGGGTCCATAAAACTAGACTTAGATATTTCTGTTCCTGATGGCAATAATATAGTGTCTTCTTTAGTAACCAGAAAGTCGACTACAACTGTTGCATTTGATGATACTTTACTACTTATACCTGACGACATAAGCGATGACACTTTGCTGTATGCTCTATATAGTGAATCTTCGGTGATTCTGCTGTCGTGTGCATGCGTAAGACCACTACCTATTTCGCTGTCGTCTACCAACATTTGATCTACATTTACCCCATCTTTTGTCGTCTCTCCTGCACGGTTAACACAGAGGCTCACGTTGATAGTCGTCATACTCTAGGTGCTGTCGTTATCTTAGATCGCAACAATGTGCATATTATTCAGAAGTTCTGGGAAAAGTACAGACACACCGTCATTTTCTTTCTGAGTCATAATCGGCCAGGGCCGGGGGCGACGTAAAGGAGCGAATAGTGGGAGAAAGAGCGAGCTAGTCGCTTGTAAGCTCCTTCGCGCGGGCCCAGCGCTATATAGAACGCTTTAATAGAACAATTAGTTAATTAGTGCTGCGAGTAGAGGTGGTAATTCTACCACCAACGCACTGCATTGTGCTGCCGGAGGACGTACTCTCTCTCTGCAACCACCTAGTGGGGGAACAAGCATTAAGGTGAAGTTATTGTTGTATTATTTTGAATAAAATCCATTATAATTACACAATATTTGGAGACAGGAAGAGAATTTGGAATAACAGATGAAATGAATTAAAATATTCTTTAGTATCACTCTTAGTTGACTATATCTTCTATGTGGGTCCGGATCTAAACTGACCTCGGATTTCTGAAACCATAGTCTAGACCGCATAAAAAGGAGTACAATGGCGAGCTCTCCTCTCGAGGTGCCAATCCCAGTGGCATACCATGCTTTTAAGATAGTCCCACATCCAGCCGAGGTTAATGATACTCGCATACCCAAAGATATTGGAGAAGCGCTTAGTTTATTTATGAAAACAAATAATCAAGCATGTGCACAGCGTCTTATTGATAATATGGATCGTCTGTTGACTGTACTAGCCAACGGACCAGATGGGAAGACGGAGATTAAGATCGGGCGCGGGATCTGCTGCTGGAATTGTGGACATGTTGGAATACCATCAAATAATGAAGAATTACTTGAAGATCACACGAAGAATGGTGTAAATAGTACCATTAAAGCCATTTGTGATGACTGCAAGACCTGCGAAGACAATAACTACGTCGAGGGACTACAGCCTGATGGGTCATTTATACCATTCATTGAGGCGGTAGAGAAAAATATTGCTAGTTTCTTTGAGAAATAATATAAATACTGTAAATTTCATTACTTAATTGACAAAAGTGCTGTTTATTCGAACTTCCAGTTGGGTGGCACTGGCATCGCCCAGTTGAACTTGTCTCTCAACGTGGCGGCAAATATCTTGTCGATAGGAACTTCGCATCGCTTACACCATGCGACGGATATCCGCGGATCCATGTAATTGATTTTACTGGTGCCAAGTGCAACCTCTTTGTTCTCGTCACGATTTCTTATGTCTATCTCGAGCACACGTATGTCTTCCGCCCACTTCTCGATTCTCTTGTCGAGCAGCTCATCTGTTGGCTGCTTGGAGAACATGTGTTTCGTCTTGAATTGCGCCTTGCGGAACTCGTTGAATTGGGATTTTGCTTCTTCAACGGCTTTTGCTGCATCTATTTTTTCCTCGTTTGTTTTTGCATTTTCTTTTCGCGCATTTGCCTTTTCTAACGCTGTTTTGTACTTGTCTATTGAGGTAGGGTAACATGAGGTAAGGTGAGTAGAAGAGTGAGTGAGTGAGTGAGTGAGTACCTGCTTCATCACTGTTGTCGTCCTTCAACGGGATGTTCTTGTTCTTCTTCACCAACGCCTTCCATTCGAGCAGCTTGTTTCGCTGGTCCTGCAATGTCGCTAGCTTCTCATTCAAGCTTTCAAACTGTTTTTCAGTTGATTTACTAACGGTTTTTTGATGGTTACATAGAATTGCCACCTCTCTATTAGCTGCATTGTATCGTGTCACCTTCTCCTGCACACTCAAGCCTTCTAGCTCCTCTGCTGTTGGCAACTCCTTCTCTAGCGTAACGGACGCGTTGAAGGTACGGAACACTTTGGCAGACAACCCCTTCATGAGCTCCGACAGGTGTTTATTCAAAATAGTTGGGTTCAATGTCTCAAAAATCTCATCTTCCTGGGATTTACCGGTGCAAAACGACTTCAAACACGAGTAAACGGCCTTGCCGATGTCGCCGTACTGCGCGAAGTTGATGTTTTGCTTGTACAACATGGAGTCTTTACCGAGGAACTCGAGCTCGATCTCGTGTGTACTTTCATCCGGATTAAATCGCAAATGCTCTTTGCGTAGTGAGCAACAACCGACGGTATCGGCCTCGTCTTCGCCCTTCTCGCCGCCTACACGCAGAGCTAATCGGTCAATAACCCACATGGCGGTACCTAGCTGACGCTCTGCTCTATCCTTACTCCTGATGTTATTAATGTAATCCTTCCGCACGGTGTCGATGCAGTGCTTGAGGCGGATAGCCTTGCCGTACTTGTCCATGTCGCTTTTCCCCTTAAAGGACGAGGACGCCGAGAGCATCACGTACTTGGTGGAGTTGTTGACATTCTCATTCCACGAGCACAACCACGTAACCATCGGATCGTGTCTCACACTTGCCCATGAGTGACCGGGCATGTCCACGCGAGGAACAGGGGCATCTTCACTAAGATTAATGTGTACAGACTCCGCGAAGCATCGCTGCTTCACAGTGCCGGTCTTTGGGTGGTCACCACGACCGCGGAATAGCCCAGGAGGTTCCATATTGTAGTTGCCCATCTTCTCCATGCGACCGTCGATGAGGGCAAAGCCATGTTTCAGAATTACCTGTAAGAGTAAGTAAGTGAGTAGGTGAGTAGGTGAGTAGGTGAGTAGGTGAGTAGGTGAGTGAGTAAGAACCTTATCTTTCTCTGCTTTCACTACGGCTTTCTCTTCATTGGAGGCGGCCTTTTTCACTAGTTTTTGTCGGTCCAAGTATTCTTTAATATCCGCAAAATCACACGAACTAAATTTCTTGACGACGCCAGGAGGGAACGTTTCTTGGAAGTCTTTGAAGAAATTTTGCTGAAATACTGGGCGAGTTTTAGGATTACCTAATTGTGGACCGTCTTCCGGCATACTAGCGTAGAAGGACGCCAACTCCTCTTGCTCTGCTGTCAGTTTCATGGGTAAGCCATCATACTTCAAGGTGAGTGAGTAAGTGAGTGAGTGGATAAGTAGCTAGTAGTGAGGTGGTTAATACCTTCATAGGGATGTTGTGACGAACATACGCAGGTGCAAATACAATACCAGGATGCTCTAATCTTTGCCAATTAATACCATCTGGAAGCTCTGGAGCCTCCCACCACTTGTAGGCTTTACGCGCCTCCTCTAGCCGTTGGAACTTGGTCATTTTCTTTAACACTAACGGCTTGGACTTGTCCGCTGAAGCACTACTGCTTGTTTTTTTGGTAACTTTTTTACTTGATTTTTTTGCTTTTGATTTGGTATCTTTTTTGGTTGATTTTTTAGCAACAGCTTTCTTAGCCTTCTTAGCTGCTGGTTTCTTTGCTTTTGTCTCTTTCTTAGTTGGTGTCTTCGCTTTCTTGGCTGCTGGACTTTTCTTTCCACCTTTTTTAGGAGCTTCCTCTTCTGGTTCTTCCTCTTCTTCATCATCATTATCTTCATTATCACTACCATCATTGTCGCCATCTTCATTGTCACTACCATCGTCATCCCCATCATCATTATCACTGCCATCTTCGTCCCCATCCCCATCTCCTTCATCATTATCAGATCCATCTTCATTATCATCATCTTGCTCTTCCTCTTGCTCCTCTTCTTCTTGCTCCTCCTCTTCTTCATCACGAGCGCGCTTTTTCCCTTTTGGTGGCATTATCCTAATTATTCAATTGCTCTCTAACAACACACAACCAATTACACACCTGCTTGGTGGTCTCTTATTCAAACTTTTTTTTTAATGAGTGAGAGGGCGTTGGATAGGGTTTGGGCGGTCCGATTAATTACAAACAAACTATAGCTGCTCGAACGGCTTGACGTTGTTGGCGGCGAACGGCGCCATCGCGTTGTCTTCGACTCTTTTCTCGATATCTACAGTGTCGTCGTAAATAGGATTAAAATTAGGTTTCTTGCTGTACGCATTCTCATCGCCAACTACAGCGGAACCATCTTCAAGATTGATCTTCACATATTGAACTTCGCATTTTAGGTCTCTTAAGCCAGCATATGCCTCGTCGATCGCGGCTTGATGCTTACCGGCTATTCTAAGCACTGCTTCAACACCAGCATCAAGAAGTGTATCGTGTAAATCAAGACATCTAGCGGCGATATTGCGGATGCACAAGCAGCCTTGACGCAGCAAAGCCGAGTTGTCGTAGTAGCGGTGCATGCTTTTCACTGTTATATCAATGGCACCACAAGAAACTATTTTATAAGAATTCGAAGGATTGCGTAATGCCATCTGAGCCCAGCACGCAATCCCATGTTCGATAAGCATGGCATCGCTGCTGTACTTCTCGTTGTTCATGATGTAAGTCATTTGGGGGAGGACGTTCATGGCGACGAATTTATCTTTACGAATATCATCGGCACACAAGTTACGCATAAACCCAAGCAACGATCGCACAAGCGTGACACTTGCCTCTGAACTAGTAAGAATAGTCATAGGTAAGTCCATGGCGCCATTTTGCACCATGATTTGAACACTTTCCTCGGTTGTAACCAAGTTTCTAGCACAAGTCATTGCAGCAGATGCCAGGGATGAGTTCAAGGTCCAAGCGCTCGAGAACTTCATTAATAATTCGGGAATAGCCTCTGCAGCTAGGAAGTGCTTGCCGTTGTCTACGGCGCAGCTCATCTCGCGTCGCATGTCGTCATGAATACACAATTCTTTCATTAATAAGCACGCTTTCTCGCTCAACTCGGCGGTTTTAGTGCCGCCAATTTTCAATATTAATGTAATGATTTCAGCGGCGCCGTTCTTCATCAACATCAATTTATTATTCTCACTTTTAGCTACCATTTTGGCTAGATTCAAGCCATTTATAAGGAAAGCTTCGATGTTACTCTTACTATCGGCAGTAAAATCTTCTTTCATATATATATCTAACTGATGACTCAAGTGTTTACACAACAACTTGCTGCCGTTTGGTTCGAATAAATCGCGGTTATTCACATTCCATTTGGTTGCCATTAGATATGTAACACATACATTCGACAAGATTGTAACATTTATAGCATCGACTTCATAAGTAAAGAAATTATGCAATGCATTGATTCCTCCATTGGTGCCTTTAGAAATAGATTTAGATAATGGCGGAATATGTACACGATTGAATGAGCGAGTGAGTAGTTTAGTCAATGAATCAGTCAGTCAGTCAGTCAGTCAGTTAGTTAGTTAGTTAGTGATTGAATGATAGCTTACCCATTAAATATTGATTTCTTCGACCATATTCATGTTTGTTGTTACATAAGACAGCTAAATTATTCAATGCATTATTAACCTCTACCTCATCGGTAACGACACCATTCTTGTAATCAAGTAGCGACTGAATTGCACTCAGCACCTCCTCCTTGCCAACGCCTCCAGATAAATCAATGTTCGTCAGATCAACTCCTTGACTCTTGAACTGTGCAACGGCATCGTTGATTGCCTCTTGTTTGTCCATATCAAACTCCTCCATATTCTCTCGCACCGCCTCATCAAAGGTATCCTGAGTGATGACACGGAACGACGACATTGTTCACGGTTAACCTTGTTTCTATTTCTATTTTCCGGTTTTTACCGTTCAAAACTTTGAAAATGGTGCCGGGTCCGGTGATTTTAGAGTTGGCTAAAGCGATGCTAATTTATTCGCAGAAGGGGCTCGCTATATGACAAGCGCATACCTACTTACTCTCCTGCTAGTTACTCTCAATCTTATCTAATCTCTCTTCTCCCACACAGATTCAAGGACCGCTTCGAATAAAATTCTGAAGTAGAAGAAGCAGAGAATCATTCCTATACGATGGATTGGGTAAATCTGTTGCTGTCATCGCACAAAAGCTATGAATACGAAGCGATGTGGCATGGAGGAGGGCTCTATGATGGCTATTATCGTGAGAGTGATCCTCGTCCTTTATTAATTGTATGCTCCTTGAACATTGCATTCTTAGGTGCATTTCTCTGGCTTCTGCCCATAAAGAAGAGCCCCACATTCTACGTTGCTACTGTCAGTGCCACGGGATTGCTGTTATCGTTGGCCTACTATAATGCCAACATTTATTTCTTCATTTACTTACTGTATCTGATTTGTATGATTAATGCGGTGTTCCGCGAAGAACTATGCCAAGAATTATGTGATTTCTTCCACAAAGCAGAGCACAAGGCTAATCTGTATATCTTCATCAGTATAATGACACTGTATTTGGTGTTTCTGTTTTACTTTGCCAATACTTTGGCAGCGTTTTTTGTTTCTGTGTCTTTAGTAGCCACATATTTTATTCTCATTAACAAAGTGAACAATAATTTCGAGAGTAAACTAGCAAGGAGTAGGTCGGAGCTAGCAACACTGCAAGAAGGGATTACTTCAAATAAACCACTGGTGGATGCTCTCTGTGAAGAGGTTAAGAAGCTCACAGAGACTAGAAATAGCAAACAGGAAGAGATTCGACGTCAGGATGAAACAATAAATGCCAATGCAGATAAGCTCAAGGAGCTCCGTGATCACAAGGCGATTGTGGAACGACTAACCAATGAGAAGCGGACTCTTGATGCGGATAAGAGTACCCTTGAAGAAGATAAAGCCAGGTTAAGTAGGGAGAAATTGTCTCTTGAAGAAGATAAAGCGACGCTTCTTAGAGAAACGAAGGATTTAAGTAGTCGGCGTGATACTGTGCGGGGAGAGATAGGGGACATGACATCACTCCGGACTGAGCGGGATAGCCTTCGAAACCAGGTTCGTTCTGTGACATTAGAGCGGGACAATTATCGCGCAGAAACAGATCGCGCTCTGCAACGTGCTAATCAACTAGAAACTCAATATGTCAATGCAAATGATCGCATTGAAGCTCTGAGAACAGAGGTGAGATCTGTAACATTAGAGCGGGATAGGTATAGAGATGAGGCGCAAGACGCCCTGCGAAGACTCGAGAATGCTGGCAATAATAGTAACAACGCAGCTCAGCTCAATGCCGCGGTGCAAAAAGTCAGTCAACTAGAAGCTCAATATGTTAATGCAAATGATCGCATCGAAGCCTTGAGGGCGGAGATGCGTGTACTGACAGCAGAGCGAGACAGATATCGGGAGGAGGCACAGGCTGCTTTGAGAAGACTGGGTAACCACTAGGGTCTGTAGGGCGTAGCTTTTTCACTTGTATCTTATCTAGTTAAAGGCAGAAAGTCCTCGAGTTCCGACGGTACTTTGGGGCCGTTAAAATCGAAATTTGAAAACTTGAAAAATTCAACAAAAAGTTGAAATTGAAATGAGTCAGTCTTCCCTCAAGAATCGCAGCAGTAGCGGCGATATGGATGTGCTGAGTAATGGCTCTCTGTCTCCATCCAAGGGAAAGTCGTTGATTTCACCATCTACGTCAGTTGTAGTATCTCCCCAAGAGATAAACGCCCAACCGCAAGACTTTGTAGTAGTGAATGGCCAGACATTCAGGGTTTCCCGTGCATCACCGCGTTCTTACTCCTTGGGTTCATCGCTTGATGCGGGGCTAGTTACCGGGAACAGCGATGGAAATGTAGATAATACTGTAACCTCATCAATACAATTAAAAAAACAGTTAGAACAAGCAGATAAGATTATTATGAAGCAAGCAAAGAAAATTGAAGAATTAGAATTATTATTGCGAATGAACAATATCTCCATAGCTAGTCCTAACACTAGTCAAGATACCTTAGCTAACCGAAGGAGAACCGAAGCGCGGAATATCCAAATTAATAACAGCGTTGATAATGATTTATCTGCACTTGGTAATACAATTAAATCCCCACAAAAATCTAATTATATCACTCCTACGAACACCGAGATCATTAAAGAAGCAAAATATTCTTCCTTCTCTGCTCCTAATAGTACTAAAAATATTGATACTCCTAATATATATGATTCGCCTGATGGAGATGACGACAATACCACCACTTCCACCGCGTCCAACAGCAAAGAGCCACCTAAAGGTCTGGCGGCGCGACTAGCTATGGGATCACAAGAAAGACGTAAAATTGCCGCTGCCAAAAGACTTAAAAGTTTACCTAAAGGAACTCCTACTTCAATAAACCATGACATAGGTGTAACCATAGACACCTCTACTCCTGTTGCGTTACTGCGCAGCAACTCCTCTCCGTCGTTGAACCAAGTCTTATTCAAGTGGAAAGGCGAGCAGAAAGGAGTACTACGTCGTTCGTTATCATCTCCAACCATGAATAGCATGAAGAATTCCATTGTCCCTCCATTTTTGTTTATTGCGCATGACAATCCACAGCTAGGCAGCACCGTCGCCAGCCAGCTAGCCATAGACAGCAGCGGCATGAACATAATGCTGGAAAGCAAGGACGATCTAGGACTCACCAAGTTCTTATTAGCTCGAATAGTATTTAGTGGTGATGTGGAGTGTGTAGAGGACGCGGAGCTGTCGGCTCCGAGGGGATCGCAGTTCCTTGTTTGCCATGATATCAAGGCCATCAAAGGCGACATCAAGGCGTTTCCTACGCGCGTCAAAGGAGACATCCTCGAGATAGGCCTCGGCAACATGCCTCCTGACTGCTATGTGGATATCTCAAGTGATGGCAAGCTCAAGGAGTACCTGCAGACCTGCACGAGTCGCGTGGATGTCATCCTCGATCCCTCCGGAAGCGACATGTGGTATCCTTACTTCGAAGGAAGAAGGAAAATGGCGCCGCAATTCAGGTCGAAGGGAATCGGATACATCCGACTTGGTGATGACATGAGTAGATATGGGATTGCATTCCTTACACTTGACGCCGGGCACACCTACCTCGATGATGGCGCCACGTCCATCGTGTCGCCCGCAATCACAGAGTCCGCAAGGCCAACTCCTACCTCGATAACGCCATCGTACGGCTCCTCGTCGAACCTTGCGCTGCATAATCCGAACCTGTTGAAAGGTGAGAAGTTGCAGTTTGTTACTGATTCAGAGAGTGAGTATGCCAACAGCAGCGCCACCAACAACAGATCCCGCTCCAACTCCTCCATTCGAACGGGATCGGGATCGAGCAGTCGACGAAGCAGTCGGCCTAACTCCAGCAACAATTTGTACCAAAATATCCCGGCAGAAGCCCGATCTCCGCGTGAAATTGAGGAGTGCAAAGAGTTGATCACACGGTTGAAAGACGGAAGCAATGCAGCCGATGGAGGCGCATTGAAGTGGTCTGACCGCGCGGAGTACCTCAAACGGCTAGCTAACAACATGGCCATCAAAGACAGCACGTACATCACCGACGCGATCAGTATTGCCATCTTTTCAATGACCAAACAAAAGAATCCCCACGTGGTGCGCGCAGCGGTGCAAGTAGTCAAAGTTATCGGCGAGTCGCCTTACATCCACATCAACAACAGCGTGGCGTGGAGGTCGCTGCTAGTAGAGACAATCCAGTTATTGCGTGGCTCATCGAAACCTATCTATGACGACGCCGTGTATGTACTGACGTACCTGCACTCCATCGGCTGCTTCACCATCGGCTCACTCACTGTTATTCTCGATGATATTTTCGGGTCCAAGAAAAACAGCGTCAGCAGCAGCGCGTCGAACTCGAGTAAGGTCATCAGCCTGTTGGAGACCTTATGCCGCTCCGAGATCGAGTACAACATGCGACGCGTCCTGGAGAAGAGCGCAAGTCCCACCAACACAGACTTTGTGTACGACAAGATAGACAGCAACAACATCCTGCAACGCATCAAGCATCTGTTGCAACACCGCGAGGAAGCCACCAGGGACACCGCCGTGACCCTAGTAGCCGTTATCCTGGCGTACCACATAGTTAATAGTATTGATGACTCAAGTAACGCAGCACAGTTGCAAGTTTTATACAACAAATTGGGTGACGAGCAGCGACTAGGTCGCGTCAACAGCTCTATTAGTCTAGTCGTTGGTAAGTACTTCAGCGCGAACATCAATAACTTCTTAACGGACATCGACAAGACGAATCCCAGGTTATACGAGAAAATTATGGTGGAGTTTACCTCGTCCTTCGTGTCCCTCATGAACGCTACCGCCGGTCCCTTGGGCAACACCAGCTCCACCGCGGGCATCTCTAGTGACATATTGAACGAGTCGAAAGGGAAGCGGGATCACTTCTCGCCTCTTACTATCCGTGAGCTAGAACACTCTGCTGCGTCGCCAAGTGCTGCCAAGTCCAAGGGGAGTATCCACCACGTTGATGAGAGCGACAGGTACTCGTTAGACGAGCTGTCGAACAGTTGGTACGAGCTGCGTCTGATCCTGCGCATTATCCCCAACACCGAAGCCGGATGGCGCCAGCTTGCAACGTGCATCAAAGAAGCCCCTGAATTCTTCGCTTTGTTGTCGTCTACCGCCAAGAAGAACAATGTTGCGCAAGGCTCACTGCTGCGTGTTGTGCTACCGTTTGATGAGGAAACTTCTTCCAACGACCAGGCGCAGGTGCGCAATGGACTGTCGCCATCCCTGCAGAAAGTAGCCGCGGGGTATCAAAATATCGATGAACAAACAATGAGTAAGTTGCGCGAGCAAGCGATTATGTTGCGTAAGTTGATTCGTGTCAAAATGGCAGACGAAGCAGACTTGCAGCAGGCGATACTCGCTACTCGAATGCTTATCAAGTTCTGTGATGACGTTGACAACATCAGCGCGCTAGCCAACACCAAGCCGGTGAACATCATCAAATCCCTAGATACCAACTCGCCTTTGTCGAGTATGTAACATGCTGTAAACAGGAAAGGAATTATTATTGTATAGTAAACACATTAATTACACTAGTAAGTACGAGGTAGCTGCTAGATGAGCAGGTTGAGGGACTTGTAGGTGCCGTAGCATATGAATATGCTTGCGAAGAGCACGTTGATCCACGAGGAGCTGCTGCCTCGCGACGCGGCATACGTGCTGTACACACCACTCATCGTGCCAGCTGCCACCACAGGGGTCGCATAACCTAAACTATAAGCAAACAGAAGTAGTCCACCAATCAGGGGATTCCCTGTAGCACCTTGCGCTGCTATTAGTCCTAATAATGATGCGAGTACTGGCGATGAACACGGAGAAGCAATAAGCGCAGTTGATAAACCAAATAAAAACGCACTGAATGGGTTGTTTTGATTGGTTTCGTCGATGCTCGGCAAGTACTTCTCTAGCGAGGGGAAGTTGAAGTTGACAATATTAAGCAAGTAAAGTCCCATAATCAGTGATATCAATGCAGCTATCAATTCTGGCAAATCACCAAAGACATTAGTGGATCCAAATATATTCCCGATCGAAGCCGCAGACAATCCCAAGAGCGACAATGCTGAAGCAAATCCTGCCGTATAACTACTTAATTTTAATTGTAAATCACTTGTATTTGTTGTTTCGTCAGAAGCTTTCCCTAAATATGCTAATGTTAATGGCAAGAGACTCAATGAGCACGGCGACAATGAGGCCAATAGACCAGCGATGTATAGAATACCTATTCCCGCAACTGAGATACTATCAGTCTGGATAGTAACTGCGTTTGCTAATCGTAACTGTAAATCGTACAAGAAAACACTTGCATCTGGTCCTGCAAACGCGGGTAATTGCCTGCTAGCAGAGTGTGTCCCTCGCCCAACTTGACGTGAAATCAGAAGAGGACGATGCACTAGTGCGCCTACTGCGAGCGCACCGCACAAAGAACACAATAGCTTTAACATGCAAGGAAATCCAACAAATAATTAAAAGCAACTCACGACCAAACAGTGGACAATCCTCACTGTGTCCTAGGTTCTTTCTTCCCAGCGACTGTGAGGAACAATGTGGGATTGGGTGTGGAGTTTCCTTCCCCTAATCCCGGACGAATCTAGTAAACTGGTTTAACTGATCTACAACGTGATAAACTATATGTTATTTCGTGGTCATGGTAAATCCACAAGTCAGGGTAAGACCAAACACATAGCCCTTTAATATCGTAATGCTTTATGCTGTATAACTCACATGTACCTATTATAATCACTGATAATACTTAAATCATATCTTTATGTCTCTTATTATCTTCTATATTCTATATTGACTATAAACCGGTCATAGTACCGTGGGGAAATTTTCCCCGGGAAAACGACGGTACCTAGTAGGAAGATCGTGGACCGGTACCGGTCCGAAGGGATTAAAGACTGTTTGGCAGTTGTGCACACACGAATAGTTCTCGCGGGAAGGAGAGCCGAGAGTGACTAGGCCGCGAGATGGCTCGACTGGCGAAGAAGCGATTGGTGTGACGCGGGTGGGTGGGCGGCAAAGAGTTAGGGAACTATTTCTTCTACTTCCTCGTGTTACCGCGTGGTTTTGTGTGCGTTCAAGCGGTCGTTGCGCCTGCCTTGAACTGGCCGCTTGAAGGTTGTTGCTAGTGTGGCCGGGAGACGAAGCAGAAGGCGGGAAGAGAGTCCTGTTATGTGATATGTTACAGTTACAGTATGTGGTCCTGTTATGTGATACGGTTATGTGATACGGTTATGTGATACGGTTATGTGATACGGTTATGTGATACGGTTATGTGCTAAGGTTATGTGATACGGTTATGTGATACGGTTATGTGATGTGTAATGATATATTGTGTGTAATGCGCCTACGGCGATTCCTATCTTTAAATTACCTTTAAATTGGCTGTTTATTCTACTGTTTCTTGGCGGGCTTATCCTCTTGCTTCAGCTACTCTCCTCCTTCTGCTCCTCTTCGTCATAGTCGTCGTCGAACCAATCTAGCGTTGCGACGGGCGCATTGTTACTGGATTCGGGATCCGAGTGAGAGGAATAGCTGCCACGGTAGGAGCTGCCTCTCAACAATGCTGACTGTGGATTAGCAGACTTCTCACGGAACCAGTCCAATGTCGCAGCGGGCACATTGTTACCAGCCTCGTGATCCGAATAAGAGGAATAGTTGCCGCTGCACAACGATACTTTCTGGTTAACAGTCTTCGGTGCCTTAGCACTCAACGATGCCGACGGTGGCTGAGGATTCACGGACTTCGGTGCCTTAGCACTCAACGATGACGGTTGAGGTCGTGGCTGCGGATTCTCAGTCTTCGGTGCATCTGCCTTAGCGCTCAACGATGCC
>JACCDO010720574.1_pt1 | contig 19705 bp, 17 predicted proteins | sample 7446101 | NCBI WGS metagenome assembly JACCDO01 (sample SAMN15323440, study PRJNA562643) | freshwater metagenome | isolation source: river surface water | place: USA:Blue River Watershed | collected 2017-08-16
CTGGCATCATTTCAAAAGCAAAAATATCATTATTTCTATTTAATTTTTTCATTAATATAGTATGACTACCAACATAAGCCCCACAGTCTAATATTGTTGTATTTTCTTTAATATATGGTTTAAAATATTGTTCAAATAAGTCTTTTTCCCAAACTCCTCTATTTAATATAGTTCCACATACATGTTTATCATTTGACATACATTTTATTATACCATAATCAGGATGTTCTATAGTTTTAGTCGGTGGATTTATATTATATTTATTATTTTTATCTTGAAAATTTTCATTAACTGGTATATTCGATGATAGTGATAATAATAGTAAAGATAATGATAATAATATAAATATAACAATAATAATTTTTTTATTATTCATTGATATATAATGTCATATAAAATAAAATTTTTATATATAATTAATTATATCAAATATTGAAGAAATGTGTTAGTCGCCATTCAAAATTGATAATAATAACCTTCGGTTGTTTTGAATGTACGCTAACATCTTTGGGTTCTCAGTTACCCAAATATCCATTGTAGTTTGTGGACAAGTTGATGCAGGTAAATATTTGCTTTGCGAATTATAACATCTTTGCATTTTCAGTTACCAATATGTGTAATGTACAGTAATTCGCGTAGGGAATATAATTAAAACCTTTGGTTCTACTTCACTCCCAACAACCAAAGATTATTGTTTTGAAACTCACATAACACATATATGAAAAAATATATTTTAAAAATATAAATTAATTTATATGATAGATTTATCACATTTAGGTTTTTTGGGAATTTTATGTATAATATTAATAATATTACTTTATGGTAAAAATACATCAAACCCATCTACAACAATACTCAGTTCTTCGAACATAACTACAACTACAACAACACCAACTACAACAACACCAACTACAACTACAACAACACCAACTACAACTACAACAACAACACCAACTACAACAATACCAACTACAACAACACCAACTACAACAATACCAACTACAACAACACCAACTACTACAACACCTACTACAACAACACCAACTACAACAACACCAACTACAACAACACCAACTACCACTACCACTATACCTATATCTCCACTATCATCATTAATAACTCCTATAAACACCATAGAATTATATAGCAATACTTATTATAATGGAGCTAGACAAACAATTGTAATAAATAATAGAGAGAACTTGGCAGCTGGTTATAATTATGTTAATTTAGAAATGATAAAGGTTCAGTCTTTAAGATTTAGAATGAATTCATTTAATATTAAAATATACCTTCTTACTAAATCTCAAATTCTTAATCCAACAAGTTTAAATAATTTAACATCTAATCGACAACCCAATGTAGGTACAATAATACTTTCCGATAGCCCTGTTTTTAATTTTGATAATTTATATTATTTAGCATTTGGAATTATTTAATAATTATCTTAATCTTTTTTCGATCTATAAAGTAAATATTATAAATAGATATCCAAATTGTATTTATGGAAATATTCAAAATCTTTTTAAGATTTTGAATAGCCATAAAAATTGATTAAAGAATATAAAAGATATAATATATAATATATTAATGATTTATATTGTTTGTCCAACATGTGGTTATTTTATTGGTAATCATGCCATAGAATATGATACAAAAAAGGCGGAAATATGCGCCAATGCTGAATTATCTGAAGAACAGCGAGCAGAAGAGATCCAGAAATTATTAAAAGGTCTTAAAATACGTAGATATTGTTGTAGAATGCGTATAATGACAACTAAAGATATAGTTCAAGATATTATACCATCTGAAGATTAAAAAATAAATATATAGAATTATTTTAAAAAAAATATATAATAAATTTAAAAAATCTAACTTTATTATATATATGGGTAAATCTGAATACAATGAAATTTTTACAAACTCCGACAGTGATGTAACTTCAACAAGAGAAGAGACTAAACATAAACATGGTTCACATAAGAAAAAAAGCAAAAAAGGTTCTCGTAAAGACAGTAATAAATCAGACATAGATAAAATATTAAAACCATTCAATTTAGTTTATCTCAAAGGTGAAAGAGGTGAACGTGGTCCTCGTGGTGATAATGGTCCAGAAGGTAGACGTGGAAAGAAAGGTTCTAAAGGTAGAAAAGGTTCTCGTGGCTCTAGAGGTCATGAAGGTCCTGAGGGTAAAAAAGGTAAAAATGGTAATGCATTTAAATGGCGTGGAACATGGGTTGAAGGTGTTAAATATGAACCATATGATGTTGTTTATTATAATGGTTCATCATATATTTCTATTACTTGTAATATGAGTATTCCAACCGATAATACAGTTGATTGGAATATACTTGCTTTAGGAACTGTTCCAACACCAGTAATAACACCTACATTAGAACCAATACAAACAGTATTAGAACCAACAAGATTAGAACCAATACAAACAGTATTAGAACCAACAACATTAGAACCAACACCAGTAATAATACCAGCTGTAGAACCAACAACTACAGTATTAGAACCAACACAAGCTATATTAGAACCAACAACAACAGTATTAGAACAAATACAAGCTGTATTAGAACCAACAGTATTAGAACAAACACCACCAGTTTCTATTAGAATTAAACCACGTAGAAATTAAAAATATATAAAATGAATATAATAGTTATGGTTAAAAAATATTAGTATTAATAAGATCTTCTACACTTAATGATAATGATTTAATCATATTATCAAATTGATTTATTTTAGTTTCCATAGTTTCTTGTATATTAATTGGAATATTTTTAATTTCAAAATTTTGTAAATTTGTTCTGCTAAGATTTATAGTATTTGTTATTGATGCTAATTTATTCAAATTAGCCTCATTATACTTTAATAAGATATATAATGATGATATATTAAAACAAACATCTGTTTTTATATTTAAATAATATACATTTGTATTCAAGCTTTCTTCTTTACATTGATAATAAAATGTATTCCCAGCTGATTTACTGTTTCTTTGAACACATAATATATTACAATAATTATGATTGGGTTTCATATCTACATCACATAATTCACTTAATTTAATCATTTGATAATTGTTAGTTATAGTTTCAATATATTTGTTTTTCAACACTTCTATATTAATAATTTGTTTTTTAATTTCATTTATAGTTACATAATTAATATCAAAAAATTCAATTATTTTATTTTGATTATCCATATTTGGTATATTAATTTCTGTATCAAGTAATATATTAATATCCAATTTTTTAGATTTTCCAGTAGTCGATGTAATTAAATAAGGTGCTAACTTATACAAAAAGTAATAATTAAAATATTTTTGATTAATTATAGTTTCATCTTTAACTTTTAAAGAAATATTGTCAACATCTAAATCACAATTATCAAATAATATTTCAACCTTTTGATTATCATTAAAAAATTTTGGTATTTTAATAAAATTACAATAATCTTTATTATTATCACAATGACACTCTAATGTTTCAACTATATCAACAATCTCAATTAATTTTTTCTTAGTTTCACAAGATACTGATGATATATTACAATTAATATTTATATATTTTTCATAATATAAATTATAATTACGTTTAACTATTTTATCATAATAAACATCAAATAATTTAACAATTGTATTATTTTCTAGCTTACTGAATGTTGTTTGTTTTGTTAAACCATTCTTTTCAAAATATAAAATAGATAAATTATTATCACAATTTACAATATTTGTAACATTGAAATTATTAATTAAATAATTTCTTGTCTCAACATGTTGTTTAGAATCATTGTTTAATAAAGTATTAGGTACAACAATACATGCTTTTCCATTATTATTTAATGACATCATTATAAGTTGCAATATTAATGGTTCAGATTTAGTTCCTCTGATTTTTAATCTTTTAATTTTATCACAGCAATTAGCATGAATTATATTTCTTAATCCAGTAGGAAAATTGCAGAGAATGATATCATATGATTTATTTATAATATTTTGATGAATATAATCTTCATATCTAATAATATTCTTTGAAATATTCTTTGAAATATTCTTCGAAATATTCTTCGAAATATTATAATCTAATTCCATTTGAGATAATATAGTATTTTCTTTATTAATATCAAATATTTCAAGAGAATTATTAGTAATAGTTCTAATAATATTATTATATTCACCAAGATAAGATGACATAATTAATATAGAACCATTATCAGACAAGTCTTTAATTGATGGTTTAATTAAATCTATTGAATTATTAACATAATTAGAACTTTGAATGTTTTTTAAATTTAACGATAATATAATATTTTCAATTGTTAATATTTGTTCTTCTTTTTTATAATTTACGATTTTTTCAATATCAACAGTTTCTAATTGAATAACATCTAATTGATATTTAGATTTCATTGTAGAAATAAAAGAAGATGTATCATTTTTATTATAAATACTATCATATAATTCTGATGTGTATATATTTCCAACCATATTTTTAAATAATAAATAAGCTAATACATTAAATAATATATTAATATGATTATTTTCATATTTTACAATTCCGTCGTACAAAACCTTTAAAAATGTTTGTTTGTTAGGCATTAATTGAATAATTATGTTTAAATAGAATATCTTTTTATAATATTTATATACGTTTACTAAAAAAAACATATAGAAATAATAATTTTAAACGATATATTTTTCAAAATAAATATATTAAAATTTTGAAAAATATATTTTCTACAATATGTTATATAATGGCTCCCCATAAGTCCCGTAAACACTCCAATCGTCGCAAATCTGAAAGCTCTGAATGTGAAAGAAAACAATCACGCTCACGCCGTCACCGTTCTGAAACATCTGAAAGTTCATCATCTAGTTCAGAATCTGAAATTGAAGTTCATGTAGTAGTTGATAAACCCAAACATCATCGCAAAAATTCAAGAAAAAGCTCACGTAAAGGCTCTCGTGAAGGCTCACGTAAGTGCTCACGTAAGGGCTCACGTAAGGGCTCACGTAAGGGCTCACGTAAGGGCTCACGTAAGGGCTCACGTAAGGGCTCACGTAAGGGCTCACGTAAATCATCCACATCATCTTCATCATCCTCATCATCAGAAAGTGAAAAATACAAGTGCAGTTTTGAAGAAATATATAATTACTACAAATATCGTCTCTTAAATGATGAACATTTAATGGTTGCTGGTTCATCAGCTTACATTAATACCAACAGTGATACTGGTAATGCAATTGCTTTAAATAACTCAGTTAAGGCAGACAGTCTCCAACTCCAATATCATATTGATTATCCAGTATTAGGTTCACCATATTTTGTTAGAGAAGATGGTATCTATATATTATTTTTTGTTATTAGCTCAGACCAAGCTGTTCAATTTGCTTTATTTGTAAATGGTTTATCTCAAGATTTAACAAGATATGGTAATAATAGTGGTGCAGGTCAATTAGTTTTACGCGCAATGATACCACTTAAGAAAGATGATATTGTTGTAATGCGTAATAGCGAATCATCAACTGCTCTCGTTACTTCAAACTTATTTGTAGGTGGATTAGAAAGTGGTAATGATGCTACCTTTTTAATCATGAAGATTGCTCCACTTGAAACACCTAAATGCCTTGAATGGAAAGAAGAATGCTTATCAAAGAAGAAACTTTATTTATTCAATAAATTAATGGAAAAGATGTTATTAGATGCTGATTTAATGTTAAAGGGCTTTAATATTCATGGTTCATTCTTTAATAAATCAACTCAAGTAGTTGCAACTGAAGGTAATGTTGTATTTAATGAATTATCTAATGTTAATGGTCTTACATGGGATGCATTAAATCCAGACCAAGTAGTTGTTACTGAAGATGGTGTCTATAAAATATTTTTTATATGCACAACTGGAACTCAAGCACAAATTGCTATTACTATTAATGGTGTTCCACTTGCCTATACAATTCAAGGAATTAACAAGGGTGCTGGTCAATTAAGTGTACGTTCTCTTGTTCAACTTAATAAAGGTGATATTATAACTATTAAGAACCATACTTCAGCTAATGGTAGCATTGTCTTAACAGAACACGCAGGTGGTTCATCTCAATCATTATCTGCTTTATTAACAGTTTTTAAGATTGCGCCAATTAACAAAGCTTTAGGTAATCCAATGGATTGTGTTAAATTAAATAGATATCATGAAAGATGCTACTTAAAATACAGAGAATATTTATTACACAAAAAATGCTTACAAATCGCAGGTTCACCAGCTTATTTTGCAGTTACTAATGATACTCGTCAAACACTTGCAGTAGGTCAACCATTATTTTGGATGAATAATGTTTTAATGAACAATGTAAATCATATCCAAGGTGTTAGAGAATTCATAATTAAAGAAGATGGTGTTTATGACTTATTTGCTGATGTATCATTTAATGAACCATCTCAATTAACTTTATTTATTAATGGAACACCAGATTTAAATACAGTTAGTGGAAGAGATTCAGGTGCTGCAAGATTATTAGTTAGACAATTTATCACTCTTAAGAAGGGAGATGTAATTACAATTAATAGCTATACTCCATCGGCTGTTTCTCTCAATACTATGGTTAATGCTGGAGGTAATTTATTAGGACAGAATGGTGTATTTATGGCATTTAAATTATCACCTATATGCGAACCAGTTGTTTGCCCACCTAAACCAGAGAAACCTTGCAAGGAAGAAAAACCTAAATGCAAAAAGAATTAAATTAATTGATAATTGTGTTATGATAACCTTCGGTTGGGTTCAAAATCAATATTGTTGATTTATAGGCATCCAATGGTTGCATCCCTGATTTTATTTTATTAAATAATTCCTGACGTTTTGTAATATCAGAAATTGTTAAAACAGGGCAAATCAAAAAATCAGGACATCCATCATTATATAAGTTAATCACAACCTGAATATTAATATTATTAATTGTAATAATATTAATAACATCAAATGCTATTTTTTCTTTGAATCCATTTTGATACAAATAATAAAAAGTTTCAATTTGTTTTTTGTTAAATATATTAGCAATTTTTATTATAGTATCATAACACATAAATAATTCATTATTGTGTTTTTTTTCAATAAATTTATAAATATCTACTAATTTATCTAATTGTTCTACAGTTAATATATTTGAAGCTAGTTCTGCTAATAAATAATTAATTCCATTATTATATAAATAATCAAATTTATAATATTGATTATCATCCATATTGGCTATATCATAGGCTGTAAATGGAGAATTATCATCAACATATTTTAAAAAACGATATAGTTTTTCTTTATTATTTAGTAATAATTGTTTTTTATAAATACCAATACGATAATTTGTTAATTTTTGTTCAATTAGACTATCTAGCGTGTGAGTATTAATAAAATCCTTAAAATTAGCTAAATATAAATATGATTTTAATAGAACATTTAAATTCATATAATTAACTATGTTTAAACATATTTCAGAGGGTAATATTTGGTCCATAATAATTAATTAGGTATTATATATTATATTATTTTCAATTTTTAACTATTTTGAGAAAAATTGAATTTTTTATTGTATTTCAATAGTATAAATATAATTAATGTTACATATTTATGATAAAAATGATAATAATATTACTTTTAATGATATGCCATATGAAATTAAATATATGATACTAGACAAAATGAAATGTAGTGAAATTGTTAAAACATGGTATTTTTTTCCTTCAACGCATACTATGATCCAAGAATATTTAATTAAACATAATTTTAATACAATTGAAAGCTATATTTTAAATAATTTGAATAATTATGTAGATATTGAAACTAGAAATAAATTATTAAATTTCCCTCAGCGTTTATGTTATATATTAATGCTTTTTGAACTAGGATATTATAATTATGCGATTGAATATTGTACTATTGAGGATGAAGAACAATTTAATAATTTCATTAAATTAATGAGATTTACTCCGTATATTCAGGATGCATTTGAATTTGTAGTTAATATTGATAAAGAAATAGTAAACAAAATTGTATTACTAAGCAATTATGTAAATATGACTTTAGAAGAAATGTATAATATTTGTAGTAATATTTAACCCAAAAGTTTTAACCAAAGGTTTTAACCTATATTAACAATCTATGAAAGGATAATAAATTAATTTATATAAAAATTGACAATTAATATATATAGATATATTAATTTATTATTTAATGAATAAAGTAAATGAAATAATTGATTTAATTAAATCAAAAATTGATAGTTCTAAAATTTATAATTACAATGAAATTAATAAATTAAGCGAAGAAGTTTACAGTGATATATCATCTAAATATTCTGAAATTCAATACTTTATAATAACTGATATAATTGGAAGAATGTTTAATACTAATTATAAATTTGATAGAAAAGATATTGATATTAATTTGCGTCAATGGGATAAAGTGTTAAATATTGATGAAATTAATATTAATAAATCACAAACTACTATTAAAATTCCAAAGAAAGCTCAAAAAATAGAAGACCAATTCATCACTTTATATAACACTCCTCAACCAGAACAGCGGACAAAAGAATGGTTTGATTATCGTTATAATCGTATTACTGCATCAGATACTGCAACTGCAATTGATAATAATCCATATGAATCAGTTGAAAGTTTTATTTGTAAGAAGTGCGATCCTAATTTTCCATTCTTAGACAATGATTTTGTATTTCATGGGAAAAAGTATGAACAAATTGCCACATCATTATATGAACATTTATATAATTCTAAAGTTACTGAATTTGGTTGTGTTCCTAGTGATAAACATAAATTTCTTGGTGCATCACCTGATGGTATTTCATCAAAATCAACATTAGATTATAAATTTAATCCAAAATTAGGATATATGTTAGAAATCAAATGTCCTTTTGTTAGACCTATAACTAATAAAGGAGCAATTGCAGGAGATATTTGTCCTTATTATTACTATTGCCAAGTGCAACAACAATTAGAATGCTGTGATTTAGAATTTTGTGATTTTATTCAATGTGCTTTAGTTGAATATCCAGATAGAGAAACATATTTACGCGATGTTAATCATAAATTTATAATTACTGAAGATGTTGATGGTAGACTGATGACAGAAGATAAAGCTCCACAAATTATGAATAAAGGTTATGTTTTACAATTCCTACCAAAAGTGTTTGAAAAGAAATTTGATGGAGATAAACATATATATAAAGGTTTTTGGATTTATCCACCTAGATTAAATATGGACCAAAATCAATACGATAGTTGGGCTCTCAATACAATTAGCACTTGGCAAAAAGATTATCCAGATATTGCAGAAAGTCATTTCTTCGATAGAATTCTTTATTGGAAAATTAATAATGCACATACAGTAACTATTCCTAGAGATAAAGAATGGTTTGCTAAAGTATTTCCGGTATTGAAAGATACATGGGAAAAAGTATGTTATTATCGTGAACATTTAGAAGACTTACCATCAGTCCAAGAATTAGCTGATAAAAGAAAAGCATTTTATAGATATAAGACAGAATTTCAAATTAATAATTATGAACCTAATTGTGCGTTTTTAGATGAAAATAAACCTAAGAAAGCAATTTCGTCATCTAATTTTAAACCAAAAAATAATAATAATTATTCTAATAAACAATTTACTAAAAAAACTACAGTTACAGCTACAGCTAAAGCTAAAGTTAATACAGATTGTGAGTTTATAGATGATTAAACCATAGTTTACAGTGGTAATAGTACTAGGGAACTTGTGTGAACAATGGTTAAATTTTAAATAGTGTTATAAATTAATCATTGGTTTATTCACAAATTAATTTATAAAATATTATAATGAATAGAATTGAAGATTTAGAAGATATTATAAAAGTATTAATTAATATGTTAGAAAATAATAATATTTCAAAGGACAATATTAAATTAGAATTAAGAAAATATCATTATTGTGTTGATTGTTGTAATCATTTTAGAGGATGCAAATGTGGAGAAGAAGAAGATGAATACACGTCTGAGTATGAATCAATTAATGATGATTATACATCATCTGAATGTTCTAATAATGATGAAGAAAGTGAATAATTATAAAAATTGATTAAATTATTATTATAAAATTAATTTTATAATAATAATGACTGAACAGTTATATGATCAACAATTAACGACAATTAAAGCATTTCATACTTTTTTATCTGATATTATTAATAAAGGTTATAATAATAATTATGAAGTATTATCATATATAGTTAAACATATTAATAATTTTCAAGATGATATAATGGAGAATAATATAAAAGATCCAAATTTAATCGATGATAATATGTTTAATGATGAAAATATATATTATTCAGCACAATCTTTCAAATTATCTAGTTCTAGTAGTTCTAGTAGTTCTAGTAGTTCTAGTAGTAGTGAAACAGAAGATGATAATGAAAAGGAATTACAATTAATACAACATAGAGAAAAAGAATTAGCTAAAATTAAAAAATTTTTAGAGGGTCCAGATTTATCTAAAATATATTTATATAAAAAAAATGATGATTATATAAAACAAATGGAAAACTTTGTTAAAAATTCATATTTATGTTAGTCGCCATTCAAAACAACCGAAGATTATTTTGAACTGAGAATTAATTAATAAAATTAATAAATTTATTTAATTTATCAATAACAAGTTTTGGTTCATCTATGTGATAAATTTCATTATCATTTAATAAAAAATTGCATAATTGTAATATAATATTATCTTTTATTTGTTTCTCCAAATCATTTTTAATATTATTAATATATAAAAAAAGTTCTTTATTTATATCTTTTATATTATTATTTTCAATCTGATTGATAAAATCTTTTATTTTATTTTTAAATACAGCTTTAACAGTATTTATTTTGAGTTCATCTATTTCTTTTTCTAACTCAACTATTTTTTTTTGCAATATAATATTTTGTTCTATAATATTATCAATATTCATAATATATAATTATTATATAAAAAATATATATTATTTATATAATAATTATTAATGACATATCATGTTTTTTATCATTATCCATGTAACGATGGAGAATTATCTAGAGTGATTTGGGAATATTTTGAGCCTTTTTCTATTTTTTATAAATGGTTTCATAATAATACAAATCATGAGGACGATATTAATATAATAAATAATTTACCAGATAAATCAAATATTGTTTTTCTAGATTTAACACCAATAACTATAATAGATAAATTATCAAATACTCATAATTATATTATTATAGATCATCATAAAAATCCTATCTTATCATTAATAGAAAAAAAAGCAACATTACCAGATTATAATATTTTATTATACACTCAAAATGGATTTCCAGAAGAAAATAATTTATCTGGTTGTAAATTAACATGGTTATACTTTAAAAAATTTTATAATGATTATGAAATTAAAGATAAAGAAGATTATCCATCAGTTGTTTATTATATAGGTAATAAAGATGTATGGGATTTTTCAGATCCAAATACAGAAAGTTATTGTTTAGGATTAAATAGTTATATTAAAAATAATCAGGATTATGATGAGAATTGTAGATTAAATTTTTTAAAAGATTTATTAAAAAATGATGATAATGATGAAAAAATTATAAATATTGGTTCTACATTAATTAGTTCTTATAAAGAACAAGCTAAAGATATATTTAAAAATTATAGTTTTGATACATTTGATAAATTAAATATAATTGATATTAACTGTTCCAATACTAGTTTATATAAATATTTAATTGAATTTGCTGAAGAAAATTTTGATGAGCAAGAAGTTTTAAGAATATTACATTCAGAAACAGATACTCAAAAAATATATTCATTAAGAAGTTTAAAAGACCATGTTAAAGTTGATGAAATGGCAAGATTTTATGGTGGTAATGGACACGAAAAAGCATCTGGATATAGTATAAATATTTTCTGAGTATTTAATAATGACAACACATAATATCAATAATATTAGTGATAATATTAATAAAATGTTTGAGAGATTATTTCAGAGTAAAGAACATAGTTCAGAAAAACATTCAGAACATCCTTTTTTTAGAGATTTAAAAAAAGTGTTTAATACAACTCCTGATTATAGAAAAACTGTTGTAAATAATATTAAAAGAAGAGTAAATTATAAAGAAGTAATAAATATTCCAACTGATGTTAAAGTTGAACCAAAATACGAAATATTAAAAATAGATGAATTAAAAAAATTAGATATTAATATGTATAATACATTAAATTATAATAAAATATATGAAATAGTATCATATTTATCAAAATATTTAATAAAAAGTAATGTTAGTGATGAAAATAAAATATACAAAAAGATATCTACTAGTAATAATAATACTATTAATATAATGATTATTGGTTCAGGTCCAGTAGGATTATTTTTAGCTTGTTATTTATATTTATATTATAATGATACCACTATGAATTCATCGCCAAGAGTAAATATAGTCATGTATGATAGTAGAATTAATAAGCCTGGATTTAGAAAACCCTATAATAGACAACGTATCTTTTCAACTGCATCAAAATATTTATCATTAATAATACCTAAAATTTATTGTTGGGATGATTCAAAAGATTATTTTATGGTTAATATATTTTTATTAGAATATGTTTTATTTACTGTTGCTAATCAACATTATAATATTCCTATGATTTATGAGGATTATGATTGGAATGATTATAAGAAAATAATAGATAAAGGTAAATTCGATGTAGTATTTGATTGTTCTGGTGGAAGATTAAAACATAATGTTATTAAATCAGTTGATGCATCATGGTTAAAAAATATTAATTTAGATAATTCAGAATTTAAAAGAAAATTAACAATAAAAAAAGATGATAATTTAGTGATATTAGAAAATGATAAAGATAATATAGTAAATTATTTCTTTGGTTCAATGGATTTATACTATAATGATAAAACATTAACATTTCATTCAAAATATGATATAGATATAATGAATTCAAAAGATTTGGTATATTTAAATAAAATAAAAGACAAATATTACAAATATGAGGATGCATTATCTTTAGTTCAAGGAATAAGTGATGTTAATTTTAGAGATTTTCTTTATACAATTTTAACAAAAGATAATTCATATAAATCATTATTAGTTAAATTTGATGTATGGGGTGTTTATATGAGACATCAAATAAAAATATCAGACACATTCAATATAAATGAAAGAAAAATATTATTAATAGGTGCAGGTGATACTATTTTCCATAGTCATTTTGTAACAGGTGCTGGTTTAAATCGCATATTTGATTTTACTGTAAAATGTGCAAATCAATTAGATAGAATTGTTAATTAATTTTTTTATAGAGAAGTGGCTTATAATGATAATTATTTGAAAATGGAAAATAATAAATTTGTTTTCCTTGTTTAACTAAATAATGATCTATTATAATTTTTGAATTAGGAAAAGTCATATGTTTAATTAATAAAATATTTTTTTCCGGATATTTTTCCAAAAATTGAAGTCCTGAAAATAATTCATAACTTGAACACCAATAAGTTTGCTCTAACATTTGTGTATCTTCATCTTTAATAAAATTAAATATATATTCAATATATTGTGCATGTGTAATAAAAGTTCTTACCATAATTCCTTCATGAGAACTATGTGAAACTAGCCAATAATTATCATACAAATTTACAATATAATAAGCACTCTGATATATTATTTTCGGCAACCATTCGATTACATTAATTGGTTTAATTACTCGATGATTAATTTTATTAAAATATCTATCAAAATAAATTTCATTTATTATAGATGTCTGTTGTTCTTTAGGCAAATAAGGCAAATCTTTCTTAATACCATTTCTAATAAAATGTTTATTAGAAATAGCATTATCAATCGTGTTTTTAAACATATCAAATGTTATATCACATAGCTTATCCATTTCAAGCATACTAATTATTAATAATAACAATATAGTTATTATTTCAATTTTTTATTTATCAGAAACTATATTAGCTGTTCCTTGTGATACTTTCAATAAACTATAAAATAAACCATATATTTTTAATATTCCCTTTCCAAAATAAGATAAATAATTATTATATGTATTGTTATATTTACCTATATTTGTACTTAAAGTTGCTTTTAGATTTACTAAAGTAATTGTACCAGATGGTTGAATATCTTCTGGATTAAGACTAAATGTATAAATATTCACACCATCTGCAGGACTATTTTTAAAATAATAATATGGCTGTAAATAATTATAAAAATAACCATCGCGTTCTTGAAATCTATTATTACCATTTAACTTTAAAGAAGAGCTGACAGTTGGATTATCACTTCTATTAATAAAATTACCATAATTAAATATATCAATGATACTATTTGTATGAATATTCATAAATGCATTTTGTTGTGTGGTAGATAAAGTATCTGCTTTAAATTCATTAATAGTAGTTGTCATATCTTCATATGTAATAGTATTAGAAATTAAAACAACATTATCAGGTGTGGCATTTGCAATTACTTGAGCTCCACCAGTTGTAGCAAATAATATAATTGCACTTACTTTATTAGCTAATGTATCTAATAATTTATTTCCATTTATAACTCTTGGTAATTCTTCTCCAATATTTAAATGACCTCCGTCAAACTTAATTACTGGCTTAGTTGGATCAGTTGTTACATCTAAACCTGCTCTAGTTACTAACCAAACTAATTTAGCAAATTCATTTCTTGAAGCTTCCCAATCATCGTCAGTTGCCCATGACATAAAAGCACTTCTATTTGTAAATCTGTCTAATTGTGAATACCAAATCATATATTTCATCGTTTTATGAAAAGATAAATCTGTGCTAGTATTAATAGTAGTAACTACGTTTTCCATTCTATCAACTACTTCTATTAAATATTCATGATCGTTATTAATAAATAAAGCTCTTTCTTCATTTTCTAAATAAACATAATCAACCAATAAATAACCTGATGTAATTTCTGGTAATATAGTTGGTTTAATTGAACCAAAATAATTAATACAATCAATTGCATTTCTCAAATTTATACCAACTTGGAATGTTTGTTGTGATAAACAACAAATTGGAAATGCAGAGCTGGTTAATTTACCAGTCCAAAATTCAAGAGGAATATATAAAGTATATGCATCATGAGATAAACTTAATTTTTTTAAAGATGCAACATTTCCAATCATTGTATTATAATTATCTTTTTGACTTTTATCTCTAGTAATTGATTGGTAAATATCAATCCAATCATTGTATCTTCTATCAATTTCTGTACCACCTGCAGTAATAGTAATATAATCTATAATGGCATGACCTATTTTATCAACATATCCCCATTTAATATTAGAATCTAATTGTTTTAAATTAATCACCAATACCATTTTGGAAATTAAATCACCAGAATTTTGTAGGTCAGCAGTAGTAGTATTTCCAAATTCAATATATCCACTATTAAATGGTACTTGAATTGTTTCAACTGCAAAATAAGTATATCTCATATAATTTTTTTTGAATAAAGTAATTTCTGGATTACCTGTTAAATATACATCTTGTGAACTTAAAGCTGCTAATTGTAATAATGCTCCACTCATATTATATACATACATAAAATAAAATTGTTTTAAATAAAAATTAATTTGAGGATATAAAAATACTTTTATAATTTTAAATTATTAATATTAATTGAATTAACCAAAGTTCACTACTTATATTCACTTTGTGAATGAAACAAAGGTTAAGTTTAGTTATAAAGTAAATCAATGTCACCAAAATTAATTTTTAGTATATTATAAGAAAAAGCAAATAGATGAATAAAACCATTCTCTTTTGATTTAATATTCATATTGATAAAAGATATATTTTTAAAATTAATAAATCCAGATGGATTATACTCTTCTGGTTTTAGTCCAAATGAGTAACAATTAATACCTAAATCAGGACATGCTTTATGATTATAATAAGGTTGTATATAATTAAAATATCTGTAATCTAATGGGCCTTTAGAGAAAACATTTTTTGCATTAAATATTAATTGCATATTATCAACCATACTTTCATTATTATCATCTGTAAAATTAGTAAATTTATCATTAGTTGAATCTAATTTATATATTATCCAATATAATTCTTTGCATGGTAATGAAAATGGCAATCTAATAGATTTAATACCAGATGTTTTTAAATTTCTTTCATAATGTTGATTAACTTCTATTAAATATTCTAATGGTTTTTGAACATATAATCTATTCTGTTCTGTTTCTAAAAAAATATAATCAGCCCATATAGATGGATTTGTTATATCTTCACTAGGTAAATCTCCATGTTGTATACAATTTTCTATTTTTTCAAAATAAAATTTTAGTGATAAATCTTGATTATTTCTAATAGCATTTAATGGTATAGCTAATCCGGGATTTCTACAAAAATAAAAAAATAAAGGTATAACTAATTTATGAGAAACATTGCATGTTAAACCATTACTAAACCCATCTATTCCTTTTGTTCCTACCATTTTTGTTAATAAGTTTTTCATATCAGTTGTATGTGTTAATTCAGTCCAAATATGCATCCAAATGCCATACATTCTATCAATTAATTTTCTACCAATATAAAACTCTACTTTAGTAATAATATTATAACCAATTCGATTAGTCCAAGTTGATCCTACTTTGGTTGGTAAAGTTAATTCTAAATATAATCTTGATAGTAGGTCTCCATTTCTTTTAATAATTATATTACTTGTTTTACCAAAACCAACATTATCTGTAAATGATAAATTAATTGATTCAATTGCAAAATTAACATGTTTTAAATAAGTATTTGTAAAAAAAGTAATTTCAGGATCAGATGTTAATATTAAATCTTCTGCACCATAAGCAACTAATTGAACTAATCCACCACGGCCATTATTTCCTGATGTTTCATTTGACATATTAATAAACAATATATTTTATTCTTTATAAAATATATTGAATAAAAAATTATGAATTATTTAATGTTTCTATCATTGCATTTGCTTCTTGAAGTTTATCTAATATAGCAACTTTATTTGATTTACTACCTATCCATGGTTTGTCTAATTTCGGATGCTTTTCAATTTTGAAGAATTCTCTATATAATTCTTTTTCTTTATTATAACATTCTTTGTAATAAATAACATATTTTTTCATCATATCATTTTTTAAACCTTCTGGGAGGGGTTTAGCTGATTTACTACGGGAACGCCGTTCACCATCAGCTGATTTGGTATTTGCTTCTTGCTCCTCACGGGTTGCTATTTTTAGGTTATCAAAACAATTATTAAGAGGATTACGATCGATATGGTCTACACTTAAATTCATAGTGCCTAGACCATTGCCATAACAATTAGTAATTATTTGATGGATATACATATTATTACTTCCTTGTATATATCCATTTGGATGAAAATACCATGTTAATTTTCCAGAATTATTTTTTTCAAATTCTTTTATTTTTTTAAGTGATTTTTTACACAAATTAATTAGTTTACCTGGTTCACAATACATTAATAATATATTTTTATTTTTATCTTCATCATATACTTTCCACATTCTATTTTTTTCAACATATGCATCTTTTCCAATAGTTCTGATATGACCTCTATATGTTTTTAATAAATGATATTCTTCTTTTACTTTATCATCCATTTTTTTCATATGTTCTTTGTTCTTTTTCTCTATTTTATTACAAAGTTCAATATTATGTGATATACAATATTTTTGTTTTGCTATTTCTTTTGTTAAATTATATATTTCATTATTTTCAATATATTTAATAGTTTCATTATTAAAGTTTTCAATTATAGTATTTATATTTATTTTATTATTTTTATATCTCGTATAAATATTTCTAACATTTTTATTGTATAAATAAGACCATGTTAATTTAAAATCAATAGTTTTTTCATAATTTAATATTTTATTAAATTCTTCTTCAGTTAATTCAAATAATATATTTTCAGAACATAACATTATTATATTATTATTATATTTCCAATAAGGATTGTAATATTTATCTTGTCTATAATGTCCTGAATTATAATCAGTAATATTATAATTATTACAAATAATTTCATGAAATTTATTTTTTATTTCCATAATATTAACATTTTCATTTCTCAAATCATAAATATTATTATTTTTAAATTCATATAGATGTTTATTATCATATAAAAAATGTAATAGATTTATTTTTTTATTATTTTCATTCAAATATGGATATTTACTATATTTATCATCTATTAACCATTTTTTAGTTGTATTATTAAAAATATGAACACTTTGCTCTTGATCTAATATTAAATCAATACCACATATTTGTAGGGATATTTTACCATTTATTATTGAAATTTTCATATTATTATTCATTAAATAATAATATAAATATGTCTTTAAATGAAAGCAATTCAACATTTTTATTAAGATATTTAAGGAGAAACGTTCGCTTAGTTGGAGTACGCTAAACCACCCATTCCACTGGCAACTCTGAAGACATTGTATGAGAAGGCATAGACGGTGACGGTACCATCGGCAGTTGGTGTAACTTCGAGGTTGACGTTATCAATGCGTGATAAGTTGCATGAGCCTGATGGTTGGTGTTCAGCGGGCTTGAGGGCGAAGCTGTAAACGTTGATACCGAGGTCAGGTTTGCATTCGAAGTGTTGGTAGGGTTGAACGTAGTTGAAGTAGGTGTTATCACGTTGGGTGAAGCGGTCTTGGCCATTGAGGCGGATCTTGGCAACTGAGACGCATGATTCAGTACCGGCAGTTGTATCATTAGCATCTTTGGTAAAGTTGGTGAATTTGTCACCAGTATTGGTCTTGGGTTGGATGGCCCATGTGAGGAATTTGGTGGGGTGGTTGAAGGTGAGACGAACACTGTTGTTGCCACCAGTGGTAACTGAGGCTTGTTGTTGTTGGGTTACTTCGATGAGGTATTCATGGGGCTTTTGGGCGAATTCTTTGCGTTCTTCAGTATCGAGGAAGATGTAGTCAGCCCAGAGTTCAACATTAGCGAGACCAGTTGATGGTAATGTTGAGCCATTTTGCCAGAGGTTAGCAAGTGTTTCAAATGTAATCCAGATTTCGATTTCGTGGTATTGGAGAGCAATGAGGGGAAGAGCAAGACCAGGGTTACGGCAGAATGAGAAGAGGAGAGGGATGTTCATGGTGTATAATTCAGTATTAACAGCTTGTGAAGCACCGTCTTCATCTTTAGCACCAACGAGTTTGTCGAGGAGAGACTTCATGTCTGTGGTGTGGGTGAGTTCAGTCCAGATGTGCATCCATGATGAGTAGTGACGGTCGATCATTTGACCACCAACTCTTAATTCGACTTGCTTGAGGAGAGCAAAGCCAACGCGGTTAACGTAGGCTTCATCAGCTGAAGCAACGGGGTTAGGGAGGGTAGCCTTAACGTAGCAGCGGTGGAGTAAATCACCGTTACGTGAAATGCGGCATGTGACATTGGCACCAAAGTTGGTTGTGCCACTGAGGGTTTGAGACATGCTTTCCATAGCAAAGTTGGTGTGGCGGCGGTAAACAGCCTTCCAGAAAGTTACTGTGGGATCAGCAGTGAGGTAAACGTCTTGAGCGCCATAGGCGACGAGTTGCATAAGAGCACCAGCCA